>Ga0126342_10003223_pt1 | contig 26738 bp, 25 predicted proteins | sample Cyp1metagenome_FD_92528 | JGI IMG/M metagenome (GOLD analysis project Ga0126342, IMG submission 92528) | Coral microbial communities from Lord Howe Island, Old Settlement Bay, Australia - Cyphastrea 1 metagenome | ecosystem: Host-associated > Invertebrates > Cnidaria > Coral ...
CCACATCACAGGTAGAATTGTCTTCCCTATACGTATCCAATTTTCTATTAGCCCACCACTTCCTACAGTTTTGAGTCAGTAACAATTTCATGTTCCACCCTGAAGGAACAATGATCTCGCTCTCACGCTTATTTGTTCACAATTGCTTCATCCATGCTTCAGCTGGGGCGTGGCAGGGAAGATTGGGACCTATTTGACCCGCGCGCGTGCGCGTAGCATTTAAAAAAAAAAAACGCGCCTTCTACTTGCTTCATTTCGCAACCTTGTTTTGACCGAAACGCATTCACCACGCCAATCCCGTCACACGAGCAAGGTGCATACTCTATCTATATTCCATCTATGATCTTGTCTAACCCTCCCATAATCTATGCTAGTTCCACGGGAGCACGGGTTGGCTGCCCCAGCTTGGGCTGAAGGATTCTCTCCATCACCTCCTTCCAATTTATTTACCTATCTACCTGTATCTGTCGATCTACCTATCTATCTGTCTATCTACCTACCTACATAACTATCTATCAATCTATCTACCTATGTACCTATCTATCTATCTATCTATCTACCTATCTACCTACCTATCTATCTATCTATCCATCCATCCATCTATCCATCTATCCATCTATCCATCTATCCATCTATCCATCTTTCCATCTTTCCATCTTTCCATCTTTCCATCTTCCCATCTTTCCATCTTTCCATCTTTCCATCTATCCATCTATTCATCTACCCATCTATCCATCTACCTATCTGTCCACCTCTCTATCTACCTATCTACCTATCTACCTATCTACCTATTTACCTACCTATCCATCCCCACCTGCGTTTTCCAATTCCACCAGGTTGCAGGAATTGACCGGCAGCATGCAGAAGAAAGCTTTACAGCGAGAATCCCTGGTCGCAGCAATGGATCAATTTGGAACGCATGACGCTCGTATCCGGGGTTCTGCATCAGTTGTAAACTCTTCATGTTTTTTCAACTTGCTCAGCTCCAGCTTCATAGAATGATGCAAGTATATTGGCTTTGTTGATGTTCCAGCTACAGTGGTCACAGCAAACAGGTATGATCCTGATGTCCTTGACAATTCTGGAAATGGAACTGGGCCTCTCGGCGCCCTCGGAAAGCCTTGACCCAGCGAGAGATGCCGCTTTTCCAGTCGAGTTCTGGCGGCACTGTCAAAATGTAATCCATGTCTTTGGGAGTGCAAAAACAAATGGAGGCAACGTGTTTTGACCCGTATCATAGAATATGGGGATTATTCGCCCCGCGAGAACCTCCAAGTAAAACCCACAGCTCAGTGCCCAGGCCCGCGTGGGTTCCTCGACGATCGCCAAGCGACGTGCCTCTTGTGAAACCGCGGTGCAGTGAAGCCGGCGAAGCTCAACGCACAACGAGTCGATTTCATTGGCGGAGGAGGGGTGCGCAACGGGGCTTGACGGCTTGACGCTTCATCGCCTATTCCGAAGGTCACTAAAGCGTACCAAAGTCAGAACCTGACATTGTGGGTTTCGGGAGAACAGGGTGGAATGTGGGTGTCCTTTTTCCCTCTTTAGTCAAGTTAGAAACGATTCCGTTTTTCCCTTCCAAATAGGACCTGGTTGCCTGGTTGCCATTGAGCGCAAGTCTTGATCTCTCAAGCCCATTTGTGCCACAGAATTGTACAGACCTCCTTGAAAACAAGTAAATTTCGACACCAGGTGATGCGCTTGAACATGTTGATAGAGGATTGCACAGAACATGTGCACTTGCATTCTGCTCATCTCACGTGCAAGAGGATTGGTATAAGGTATCAAAAAGAAAAACGTATTCTCGTCTTGACACTATTTAACGGTGTGCTTTGGGAGATCTTGGTTGTGACTGTTGGGGCAATGCTAGAGTTGCCACTTACTTGCGGCAACTTCGCTTGCCAAAGCCAAACATGCCCTCACCTACCCTGCATACGCAAAGACTGTTTTGGCAGACACCACGCATGGACAGAACGGACTTTGACAGAGCGTGCCTTTCCAGAGCACTGCAAGGGACCTTAGACTTGCAAAGGTTGCGAGCGCGAGAGTTTTCAGCAAATGCAAGCGTTTTAGCTCTCAAGTGCATTTTTTGCTGCTGCTGCTTCCAAAATTTAAAATTGCAACCAAAAGGAGTTTCAAAGTGATGTGTTTGCTATATGCTGTAGTATGTTTTGATTGCAGACCGCTCTCTTGCATGGCTGTGAGCACGGCACAGCAGTGCTGCGTATTGTGTATAATGTATGTTTATATATAAGAAATAAATAGATTAATAAATAAACAAATAAATAAATAGATAGATAAACAAATATATAAATAGATAAATAGATAAATAGATAGATAAATAAATAGATATGTAATTTTTTTATATATATCGGATTTTCCTCCAACATGGCAGGGAACATGCCGTGATCACAGCGGGACTTTGAAGCTCAAGGCAAGAGAAAAGAGTGCAAGGACCGCAATGGTTTGGCGGTGGGGCGCTACCTTCGACATTGGTAGCGGAGCCTCACCGGGGGGCCTCCATGCTGCTCAGGCAAGGTTGCCTGTGGAAGCAGCGGCATGGCAGTGTATGAGAAAGATGGACTGCAAGGTGGTGCGGTCAAGCACTTCAACGGCGAGGATGGTGATCCTGGAAAACAGCTGAAGAAGTGGCGTACATTAGCCAAAATGATGACAATCAAAGACCTAGCAAAGGGACAGCGAGCTCCATGGCTGCTGACTTTGCTAGATGGCAAGGCATGAGATGCATGTGAGCATCTGAGCTTGGAGCAGCTCTCCGATGAGAATGCAGGTGAAAAGTTTCTCTGTAAAACACTGCAAGACAGATTCCCTAAAAGAAAAACAACATGACATGATGGGCAAGATCCTAGGTGAGGTCTTCGTGCTTGCTGCGCTGGATCGGGAATCAACGAGAAGTGTGGGCACATGAGCACAAGTGAATTTTCCGTCATAGGCAGGGGGCTGGATCGCTCTGAACTGTGCTGGCTTGAGCGAACAAGAAAAAGCAATTGTGAAAGCTAAGGCTCAAGGCAACCTTGAGTTTGATGCTGTAGCTGCTGCCTTGAATCTTGCTTTCCTCAGTACCGAGCCACTGGACGGAAAAAGGCGAGCACAGTGCTTCAAGCAGAAGTAGACGACGATGATCGACATGATGCTCAGTTCGATGATGTTGAGGCCTTGGCCGACCGTGATGCCTCGTTCCAAGATGACTCAAGAGATGGAGAAGGCCAGTCTCTTGGAAGGAACGCCGTCGAGAGATAGCAAAGTTCCAACAAGCTCGACAGTTTGGAGCTGCTGGCAAATCTAGGCGAAGCTTTCGCATCGAGGTCGAAGAGCTCAAGAAGAGAACAAAATGCCGGCCTTGAGTGCAAACGGCTGTCAACTATGTCGCAATTGAACAGGGTGATGATCAGGTCTGGGATGCAATTCCTGCATTTGTGGGAGCCACTGAGGCTCACGAAGTTTTGCGGTCGGGTCTCGTACCATCACCTGGCTATGGAGTAGTGGACTCTGGCTGCGGGAGGACACTACATTGACAGCTTTGGAGGAATTGATTCAACAGCGTGGATTCGGGCCCATCAAGGAGTATCAGGTCGAGAATGTGTTCAGGTTTGGAAACGGGTCAGTGGAGCGATCTCAGGTAGCAGTTCGGGTCCCGGTGGGTGTGGCACAACAACTGGGAATCATTGATGCTGCTGTCATCTCCGGACATGCTCCATTGCTGATCGGAAGACCAACCTCGGAGAAGATGAGGGCTCGCATTGACTTCAGTGGTGGCTCGCTTCATTTCCTAGACACCAAAGCAAAGATGACCACCAAGTGTGCGGGTCAAGTGCTCATTGACATCCTGGACTATCCCAACAAAGCAGCGTCATCTCAGAGTGGTCACCAGGACAGGAGAACCGGGGATGCTGCGAATGGGGATGTTAGTGATAACCTAATGGGGTGTAAACCAAGAGGGGGTAGCGTAAGATAATATAAGCATAAGGTAACTCTAAAGAAAAGAGAATGCGGATGTTTGTTTGCTCAGCTGAACGTTCAGCAAAATAATTAGATCCCATTTAAAATCGCTGTTGCAGAATTCTTTTCGCCTCCCAGGTTTTCGAAGATGGCAGAGCAGAAGGGGTTGAAGGGGAAATCATACGATATCAAGCAAGGTATTGATTTAGAAGATCCCAAAGTGCAAGAACAGGTAGATAATGGATGAGTTGCAGCCTGAACTCCTCGTAGCATGTCCACCGTGCACTCATCATGGAGGATGGGATCATATCAATCGCCTTCGCAGATCACCCCTTGAGACAGCCCGGCTCATTCGTAGGTCCAGAAAGCATGTCGCATTTTGCGCCAGGCAAATTCGAAAACAGGTCAAGAGTGGGGATTTCGTTTTTGAACGCCATGGCCTTCAGAAGCATGGCAAGACTCTGACATGGCTCCTTTGAAAAAGAAGTACGGTGTCCGAAGAATTGACATGTGTGCATAATATGCAGAAGGCCACAGGTATCATGTGCCATTCACCGTCCGATCGAAGGTATCCTGCTGTGTGGAATAAATGTCCGCACATTTTGTGCCGAATGCAGCAGTCAGTTTGTCAAAGCAATGTTTGACCTCAGCCAAATACAGAAGCCGATGGACTTTTCTGAACAAGAAGCAGCAGTTGATCTTCTAGAAGTAGCTGAATGCCTGGCCGGAGAACAATCCCCGGCGTCGAAGTAGCTGAACCGCCGGCCGAAGCCGCATCCGTGCCAGCTGATGCATCCGTGTCGAGATCAAGTGAACTGGCCATCAAGAAACTGCACACCAATTTGGGACACCCAAGCATGAAAGACTTGGTTAGGATCCTTCGACACAGCAATGCATCCGCTGAGGCTATTCGTGCAGCACAGCAGTTCGAATGCAGCATTTGCAAGAATCACGCACGGCCAGCGAGTCAGCTGCCAGCTAGGACTTCTAGAATCATGAGAACAATAAAAAGATCGGCATGGATGTTAAGTATCATCCTGGTTGGCGTCCAAATCAACGAGTTCCTTGTATCAACATTGTTGATTACTCCACTTCTCTGCAAATCATGGTTCCAATTTTTACACGTGAGAACATTGAATTGGTCAAAGAGATTCTTAGAGATTCATGGATAATCCATAGCATGGGCGGGACCCCCAAAATTCTGGAGATGGACTCATCAAGTACCAACTTGAGTGAGGAACTTGGAGATTTTTGTGAAGCCCAGGGAATAGATCTACAACACATCGCCACAGGCGCACACCGGCAGCTGGGTAAAGTAGAGCGACATGCTCACTGGTTTTCACAGATCTTTGGGCGGGTCGCAAATGAATGTCGTCCAAGCAGCTCAGAAGAATTTGTTAGTGTGCTTTACAGAGGCAGATTGCAAAGAATGCTTTCATCAGTGAAAGTGGAGCCAGCCCCTATCAACTTGTTTTTGGAGAGAATTTGTCTCAGGTGATTGGGTCTACTTTTGGCGTTCGCGGTGGCCGTTGGTATGGTGCGGGTCTGATTCTGGGTCGAATTGGCATTAAGTGGATAGTGGCACATCGCCGCAATTTCCTAAGATGTTCGCCTGAGCATCCTCGACTTGCCACAAACGAAGAGAAAACAGTTGCTCAGTGTGACACCAATGAACTGCTTGGCATCAAGAACCTCCTCGAAAAGGGTCAGTTTCCAAAAGGGCAGTTTGTTGATCTGGTCAGCCAAGAAAAACCACAGGAGCCAGAGCAAGTCGAACAGCATGTCCAGCAGGATGTCCGAGCCAGAACAGCCGCCGAATTAGTGCATCCGTTGCCGGAAGCAGATCAACCACAGGTCAGTGCTCCAGAGGAGTTGTCAGCACGACGGCATGACATTGCCCCAAATGAGCAAGGTCCGGAATCATCAAGAACTGGGCCTAGTCGGATTCCTCCTCCAGACTTTGTAAAGACTGAAGAATGGTCCCACAAGAATGGTTAGACACAGTATAGGAAGTCACCGCCTGATTTCCTGACACGCCCTCCGATTTTGGAACAAGATGACTTCGACGAAATGATGAAGGAAATCGTTCCTCAACTGATTGACCAACATGTCCAAGAACAACAGCCGGAAGATCAATCAAGCAGTCCCATGGGTTTTAGCACTAAAAGAGATGCAGATGACCCTACTAGGCACGTCGAAGCGCTCATGGCAGCATTTCTCCAGAAGAGAGCTCAGAAAGAACTCAAGCCTAGTGGTCACACTCCTGACATGCAGCAAAAGATAGATGAATCAGAAAAGGCTGAGTGGGAAACCCTCCTAGGGAAACAGGCAGTACGGGTGTGGACTGGAGCCAAAGGAAAACAAATCCGAGAAAAACAGAGCATCGTTTCATAGGTAGCCGGTTTGTCGTGGTGAACAAGTCTGATGAAGACGGTGAACGTGTCAAATCTCGGTGGTGCCTTCAGGCTCATTTGGATCCCGATTTCCGTGAGAAACTGAGTTCAGGAATGTGTCACGCACCAACTTTGCATCAGTTGTCAAGAGCACTGCTTCTTCAGATATTTGTAAGTAATAGATGGATTCTACAGCTGGGGGATATCAAGGGGGCTTTTCTTGAAGCCGGTCCCATCAACCCAAAGTTTGCACCGTTGGTCCTGTCACCAACCTGCCGGTGGGGTGCCAGGACTGGATAGTGAAGATGCCATTGAAATGGTTGGAAACGTATATGGATCCAACGACGCGCCCTTCAATTGGTGGCATACTTTCGACTCAGAAGTTAAATCTGGCAATTGTATGAACCACAGCAAGAGGGACAGCCGCCAAAGCTATGTGGAATCCTAGGTGCCCATGTAGACGACACCTTAACGGGAGGACATGGACCCACTTATGAAGCTGCTAGCGCACGGTTGAAAGCTAGATTTCCGTACAGAAAATGGCGACAAGGAAATCGAGAATTCTGTGGAGTAACCTGCTCTCAGAATCCTAAAACTATGGAAATCTCGTAATTACCAACAAAGGGAATACGCACAGCACATGAGACAAATTTCCCTTAGTAAAGAAAGGCTTCGAAACAAAGAGTCTTTTGCAACGGAAAAAGAGATAGCAGCCCTCAGGGCAATCAACGGGGCTGAGCACTTAGAGCCGGCCAGACATCTGTGTACAGACGTCTTTCTCCCAGCAATGTTTTCCAAAGCCGAAGGTCAAAGACCTTTTGTTTGCGAATCAACTGGTTCACAGAGCAAAGCCAGTACAGTCATGTGGGGATTGCTGTCAAGTACATTCCACTTCATGAGCTGCGCATTTGTTTTCACTCTGATGCCGGTTTTGGCAATGCAAAAGCCAATAGCACATCCAATGTCAAGTTGGCTGACAATGAAGCCAGCACCTGGCCACCGTTTGCTTGGAAGTCATACAAACTTCCCCGAAAGGTAGCATCAACTTTGGCAGGCGAAGGACGGCCACAGCTAGTGAGTGGATGTCGCTGATGGTTGCCGAGGCAATTGGAGGCAAGTTCGGCCTGAGAACAAGCACAGCCATTGGCAGGATACGTCAGCACTCAGCACCAACAGTGATGATCAGTGGTTTGAAACTTCGTGATGGAATTAAGCGGGTCCCATAATAAGTGTAACTGATTGTAAGAGCTTGTATGACAACCTTACCTCCATGTCCTCCGTCTCCAAGACTGATGACGGAAGGGTTGCCATCGACATCACCATAGTCAAGCAAAGCTGTGGATTGGTCACCAGATGGTGCCCAACAGAGCTGATGTTAGCAGACGGCCCAACAAATGGCCAGATGGACCCAGCGGATTTGCTTCGTTCTGCTCTCCACGTCGGAGAGTATCAACTCCGCGCTGAAGCAAACATTCTGGATCAAAAAAGGAGAATGCGAGATGAAAGAGATCGTAGAAAGTTCTCAGCTGCGAGAGGCGAAACAACCAGAAAACGTCTCGCAATTCAGTGCACCAATCCGAGCCATCAGCATAAGCATAAAGATAAAATTATATAGAGGGTAACAATAATGCAGTAAGTTAGGGAATAAGTTACGAACATTAGGATAAGATCTAAGATAACCGTAAGCCCGACAGCTTGTGCGGTTCCTGGAACAAGCTGCGAGAAAGAGGCAACGTCTTCTGACTCCAATACCTTTTTCTTTGTGATCTTCCCCGTGCTCCAAATATCATCACTGACCCATGAGATTCATTTCGTCTCGTTGATCGTCATGTTGTCCTCCGATGCTGGCACAAGTTTGATCTCGAGCAAGCTGTGATGGTCATCAACATCCGTCGGTAGACCGGAATGTGGGATGCAGCCATTCGTGCACCAGGTCAAGCAGAAGTGCGAGCGGCCATCGTCACAAGTGGAAGCTCCACCAGTCGAGCCATGCATGATGGGAGCAGGCGCTGCTGCTCATCTCCTCCCAGCGAGCAGCGAGATGACTGAGGATGCAGAGTTTGAGTATATCCCCAATTCGCCTGAGGCAGGCAAACCGAAGCAGTCACCAGTGCCCCCTTCGATGACTAAGGGACAGCCGATGAGACAAAGAAGGGTGGAGAGCTTCCAGATGGAATCACATCGATTCCGCGCTGGGGCAAAACTATTTGCACCTTACCCAAGGTGGCTCCCAAGCGTGCTACGTATGAGGCTTTGGTGCGTGAAGCAGAGAACAACAGTGAGACAAAGAGCTATCTCAATTGGGTCATGAATAGCAACATGAAGCCAGTTTCAAACTGGATGATCTCAAGGGGTATCTCATGGCGTCCAAGTATCGGCCGGCAGGAGATGGTGCCATCAGCTATCCTGGCACGAACTCCATCCGAGAGTTTGGATCTTAAAGGTGTATACAGGGATTTTTTTTTTGTATACATACATACATACATACATACATGAACAGTAGTTGAATTTGCATGATTTGCATGCAGTGGATTATTGCTCCCCCAACTGGCCCAGTTCCAAGCTCAACAACTGCCACCAACTGACCCGAATGCCGAGCACCAACTGTTGGCATAGGACCTTGTGGATGGGGAGCAAAGTGCAACTTCAAACGGGTCCAAACCCCATCTTGCAGCGGATGTTCCTCCAGAAGTTCTGCACCTACATCTTCGAAACCTAAAAACCGTGTTGGAACAGAATGGGGAGCAACAACTGCAAGACATCAAATATTTAGTCAGTGTCGATACGTGAGCCACGTCAAAAACCCATGAACGGAATGTAGCTCCAGTTGATGGGAAAATGTTCCATGAGTAGACCCAACAGCAACCTTGTTTTTGATGTTTTTGACGAAGTTCGCATGATTCTAAGCATGGCAAAATTTGCCAATCTTTACAATTGTTGCAAATGTTCGCGCCAAATTCCTGAAAGGATTTTGCAGCTTCTGGTTACCTTGAAACCATGCATGGGATCAAAAGGGAAGCAACAGGCAGCGGCTGTACGAGTGTCGTTGAAGTATGTTGAAGTGACGCACGCGCAGGCAGCGCGCAGGGATGTGTCCCAAGGATTCGGGGGTTGAGAGATGAAGTGAGCACCTGTGCCCTTCATCCTTTCCTGCGTTTCCGCTGGGGAACGATGTGAAATCTTGTGTTCAATGCTTGTCACGAAACTCAGGCAGGTCTACCCATATTCGAGATCAGAAAACCTCCACTCACAGGTTGTTGCGCATTTTGAATCATTTTTGAATGATTCGGATTTTTAGCCAAGTGCTTGGAACTGCAGACGTTGCCAGATGACCGTCCCCCATGGGTTCTGTGTAGAACCGAAAATTCAAGGAGCAGCTGAAGCAGTGCAGATGATCTGAGATGAACCGACATGAGGAAACATGCTGGCCCCAACCAGCATGGTGGTCAGTGGAAATCCTTTGATTTTTGTCATGAGGACCATTTGCAAGAGACGCTTTGGGAGATGTTCCATACATTCTCGACGCATCGGATTTCCATGACCGTGGTTTTCTCACCGTGGCACTTCTGGAGGCAAACAAACTTGGCAGACTCGCGGAGCAAAATATGGCAATTGGCAGAGCCAACTGGCCAGCCAACTGTCAAATTTGTCAAGGGAGTTGAACCGGGATGTGAAATGCACTTGGGCTGGGTAAACCCACAAGCATGAATTTGGGATGGCAGTTTCAATTCTACGTTTGCCATCATTTTTGATCTCCACCTGAATGTCCAACTCACATTGGGTACCGGTGGACCACCTGCGATGTAGCAACGATTAGCAACGATTAGCAACCTCAGAGACAGAAAAGTAAACCACACACAAATAATCTCAAATAATACAGTTATAAGATTTATAAGATGTTTATTTTGCTGTTCTGCATCTTTTTTTTAGATGTCACACTGTGTTACTGTTCCTTCTTGCCGAAAGCACCGCAGGAGTACATGATGCAACAGGGCGGTGTGTCCAAGGCCACCAAGACGCTGAATCTCTCGGAGGACATCTTCGCCGGCATGGACTTCGTGCTGCGAGGAGGAGGCGGCTTCATATCCCATAGGATCCATGGTGCTGGTATATATGGTATCATGGATCCCATCAATATACCCCCTTTATGTTAGTATATATACCAGCACCATGGATCCTATGGGATATGGGTGAATTACACTGATACTGACATAGAGTCAGATAATGTCAGATGATATGTAGGGATCGGTTGGGCCAAAAATCCAAATGCATGGCATGGGCGGCAAATTTCACATTCACCGGAGACTTATGGTTTCAAAGGTTTTGGCCTCCCCTGAATCGCAGTTTTCCATTTTGCAAATGGATTTGAGAAATCATATGGACTCATTCCAGGCCGAACCATCAAGCATCGCGAGTACTTCCACTTGGCTAAAGGCGGGAGCCTGAAACCTCTTTGGATTTTTGGTACAGATGACCCAAAGCTTCACCTGAGGTCGAGACTTAGGATTCAACACGGCTTGGAGCCTCAAAACGGCTTGACCTTGGCTGCCATGTCCCTCCGAAGATTGGTTGGACCGGCCCAAAGATGGACATCATGGACTAAAATAATTGATTTTGATAGTGGAAATCCAAGGGGATTGGCCAATGGCTAAAGCTCAGTTTTGTTCGATTTGCTTCTCCGATGCAAACCAAGAATCTGGGTGAATTAGACGACGGCTGCACCAGAACATCGCCAAAAATGGTTTACATCATATGAGGAACCCCCAGATCATTAAACATCTCAGGTTAGTCAACTACCAAAATTCAACCAGTATGATATTGGCAGATATCCCCACTTGATGGCTCGCCAATATAGTTGGTCAAAGGACTGAATGTGAAACTGTGAAACACCAAGAAAGAAGAAGAAGGAGGAGGAGGAGGAGAAGAAGAAGAAAACCACCCAATATCATATTAATAGTTGATTATATTTGTATATTATATATATAATATTATATAATATTATATAATTATATATATATATACATTCGTAATTACTCGTATAGTCTGCATAGTTGCATTCCATTTACAAACCATCATGTATCCTTCATATAACCCAAGACAGATAACTGACCATCTGTGACCTGTGCACCGCCCCAGGTCCTGGCCTTCTTTTCGAAGCTCAGCTCCGGAGCTGGCGAACAGCTGTCCACGACCTGGCACGATAGCTGAAGATCACCCGATGGGTAGACGGTAGACCACTCCTGTCACCAAAAAAGTCTCTGAGACATGACAACTGGCGCATGTCCAAGGATCACCAGGCAAACCAATCGCCTTGGAAACCTACTGCCCTTGCCAGAGTTCCTGTCGCAACACCGACCTGATTTCAATAAAAGGTCCGGAGTCCATCCTACCGGTTGAATATGTTGAATCCCGACAGGTTCTACTATGCTCACATGGGCCATTATTTGTCCCAGTGGTCCGTAGGGATCTCAGGATGACAAAAGTCTTGAAGGCAACCTTGTTGGATACCCAAGAAAATACATCGCACACGGCAAAATGATCCGTTGCAAGATGTTGCAAGAGAAATTTTCAAAACAAGCCTGCCAGCTGTGCTTTCTCATGTTTGATTCCATTTCAGCCCCAGAATTATGTTAGACAAATGACATACTATAGAAGTTGAACAAAGCTGAACAAATTCATTTTCAGTACAGAAATCATCTTCAGAATCACTCTGGCTTACCCCACAATCCCAACAAAAACATCCTGAGTTTCAGATGAAACAAATTTGCCAGCAGTGTTGAAACAAAACTCCTCGAAATTCGAATGAATGATGGTCAAAAGGTGTCAAAAGCAGGTTTTCCTCTTTCCCCGTCTTCCCCGTCTTCCCCGTCTTCCCCCCCCTTGTCCAACCGTGTCCAACCCATCAGCGCTCTCAGATCTCCTGGGGTCTGCCATTGTTGACGTTGATCTGGCTGGTCGTGCTCCTGAACGGCTGCGAGGAATCCAATGACCTGTCCATCAAGTAACTTCCTCAGGGCCATGAGCGTTGCATGATATGACTCTTAAACCAAAGTGCTTGATGTTATGAATCTGAACCTTCCTGTAAGGAACTTCAAATGATATGGTTGACATGATGATATGCCAATCATTGTGAATTTGTTAATTATTGATATTATTGTTCGTTTGTAAGGGACTTCAAATGATATGTGAATCTGAGACTAAGGTGTTCGGATTGAGAGATTTATTGGTGAATTACTGTAGCTGCTGCTGAGCTGTTGTAAGAGCTGAGCACTGGGTCGATATCAGGTGCATCATTGGCAGCCAAAGCGCGGCGCACGGAGCTCAGAAATCAAAATGGATCCCAAAAACTGGCAAACTTCTGATCTGAAAATGGGGTATACCGGTATACCATCAAATAACCATTGAAAAATATGCGTTATCGATGGTTATCGGAAAAACCATGCAATTTTGGGGTACCCCATTCCCAGTCAAACCCATAGTGTGTCTTGCTCCTTCTTGCATCCGCTTGTAGGGCGAGAAGGGACATATCCGATCTCGAATCCGCATCAGATCTGCCAGGTCGGTGATGGCTGAAGCGTGGCAATACATTTACAGTGGCCAACTGCTGATCCTCTTTTTGCTGGCACAAATGGCACCTATTTTCTTCGAGGTCTGGATGGAGGCCAGGATGGCTGGCATCCAGACTTCTCATCATCAAAAACAACATCTTTCGCAGCAGAGCAAATGTCAAGATGTCATCAGATGTCTTTCATCACCATGGTTCGCGATTCGTGGAGAGTTATCCATGCAATACAGTGTTTTTCTTGTCGAACTCTATCTGAGTTTGCAAATCCTCATTGTCCAGGCAGGAATTGTGCAATCGACCGTGCGCTTGGTGAAGCAAATCCTCACGCTTTCGCCCGTCATGTTCATCTTCCAAGCGAAGGCATGCCACAGCAACCTGGCAACCTGCCCATCTCTGTTGACTGTACCAGGATTACTAGGTTGAAAACAGAAATGCTTGAGGTATTTGAATGTATTTGAATGTATTTGAATGTATTTAATCTATGGTCCCAGAGCTTTAAGGCATTTTGGGTCAGAATGGTGCGAGATGACTCTTCGTTTTGATTGAGCATGATGCTGATTTTCTTTGCGTGGTTAGTTTCTTTAAGCGACTCAATATATTCAGAAGATGTCTTTGCATGCACCGCCCGTCGCAGGTCATTGGTTTTTACACCATGAACGAATTGAAGTTTGGGGGTGCCACATACGTCCAGGGCTGAGATTTAGATGAAGCAGCTATGAGATGGCCAAGGGTCAATATGCCACCTGCTTTTTCCGGGCTCCTGATCCTGTTTGGAAAGTCTGAAGGCTGCAACTGTTCAGGCTGTTCAGGTGTGCTTTTGTCTTCAAAACACGCGGGCCCGGTTCAGGTTTTTTTTATCGGTTCAAGAAGAGTTTTGTTGGCCGCCATGGATCAACGCTCCGAGCGGAAGGCTCGCCTGAGGGCGGCTGGGCGACTGCTGCTGCTGGGTGGTGTGGCCGCCAGTGCGCCTGGGTCACTTGGCAGATTGTCATGTCCAAAGCCCAACTTTCAACGTCTTTTAACGTTTCTCCGCAGTGAAACAAAAATCCCAGGATTCCCAGGAACAACCGTTCGAAATCTGATTTGAATCATTATGTGGTTGACATTGCCAATCATTGCCATTGTTGGTATATAACTTCTAGAAGCTTGAATCAGCCAAGTCATCCAAGTCATCAGGTTTGTTGTGGGCACCTCCCGTGCCAGCGCCCCGTCCATCGCCACTGGCAGCGCTGGCAGCGCTGGCAGCGCCAGCGGTGTGGTCGATGCCGGCGCGGCGTCGATGCTCATGGGGGTCGCAGTGGCTCGGCGGTGAAATGGGTTGAATGGTGGATTTTGAATTTTCGAAAGAAACAATTGGACATCACTATGAAGAATAAGTCTATAAGAGTAAGATTGATGCTTGTTTTTGATTGTTTTGGGGGGTCTGTTTAAGTCTTTCCTTTTTTGAGTTCCGGATTTTAGTTTGGTGGCTGGTAGCCTTGGTGAGTCAAGAGAGCCTCTGGAACGTACCAAATCACGTAACCAGCTGGCCTCGTTTACGAGGCCAGTAGCCAGAGGTGCTCTTATCACGCAAGTTTCCTCAACTTCACCCTTTCTATTGTTTTTTTTTTCCAAAATCTGCCAGAAACATCCAGAAACCCTTCTATTTTAGTTTTGCCTGGAAATCGGCCACGCACATAGGGTACCCCCAATGGTTAATCAATGTTAATCATCATTTTCCCCAGGCCATTCAAATGTTGTGTTCGCATCGAATCCGCGCCGTTGAACCCAGGCGGTGGGAGCGGCCTCGCTTCTCCCTCGCAGCGCCCGAAGGCCGCGGAGTGTGCGACGGGCGGAAGAGAAGGGCGCGGTGCAGCAGCTGCTGGGGATGAAAGGCGCTGGGGAGACCGATGACACGCCGCTGTGGAAGCGACTCGGTTGAAAGGGCTGGAAAAAGTGTGGGAAAACATCCAAGACATTCAAAGACCCATTGGATCCCATTGATGTTTATTGGGATGTTTATTGATGTTTGTTGATGATTATTGTATTTTATTGTAATATTATGTAATATTGGGGTTCTACTGGGTTATACTATCTATTCAAGAGGGATCATACAGATCATACGAGTCCACAGTATATCCAGGTTTTTCACCGGTGAAACGGGGCTATGGTTTTGGAACATGTGGTGAATATTCGGAACAGCTGCAGGGCGATCGTCTTCAAACCACTGCTTTTCATTGTGTCCCAAGGATCCGATTGCAGCTGTGCAAACCAGTGACGTGGCCACCCCTGATCTTTGGTGTCATTGCCGGGGTGTGCGCTAGCGGAAACTTCGATTGGTCACAGGCCCGGCAAAGCGCGAACTGTGCATCCACGTTTCAGATTGTCCATCATGTTCCTCATGGTTTCCATGAACTTGTTCATTGCTTTCAAGACACATTACAACATCGTACACTTCTCAAATAATTAGTTGCATCCCACTTCAAGTTTTCCCCCAAGCTACCAGTGTTCCCCAACCGTCAAACGTGCCAGGCTTCTGGGGAAGATTATGCCAAATTTCTGACCTGTGTCATCCTGTCCGGCCCGGTGCTGGTGGGATACACGCAGACCCTGAACGACTGGTACGATAAGGATCTGGATGCCATCAATGAACCCTACCGGCCCATCCCTTCGGGACGGATCACTGAGGACTCCCGATATCCGGGATATCATGGGATTTGTCGCTGCATCCATCGGAGAACTCGGATTTTGAGGCTTCATCTTTGGGACATGGATTATTTATGGATTATTTATGGATTATTTGTGGATGATTTGATTCATGATTTTACCAAACATTTTCCCCACAGTTTCTCACACTCGTCCCACAATGAAGGAAGCATTTCGGATCAGCACCTGCCAGGAACAGGTCTGGCAGCAGATTTACATCCTGGGAGGCTTAGGCCTTTCCATGGCTGCAGCGCTGGACACGGTGAAAGGAGGTTTTTCTGGAGTATATAAGAGTTAAAGATCGTAACTATCTATAATTACATCATAGTGTCCACAGATTTACTGTACGTATATCTATATATGTTCATTTTGTCAAATTCCAAATTTAAAAACTTTGGCCTAGCAAAATACTTGTAGAAGCTTTAGAATCTTTAAAGCTGGAAAAATGGATCTGGAAACGAATGTTGTCACAAAAGCAAAAACACCCCATTCTGGATGGATCTCGTGGCAGTCATGATCAGTAATGACTCATCGTCAGCAGGACATATGGCAAGGCCATTCATTCCCCACGGTCTTCGCCGTTGCTGTGGTGGGTTGCTTCATGGCCTACATTTACTCGGCGCCACCGAGCCTCAACTGATGAAGATTGCTGGACTCATGCAGCTGTTTTCTCATCTCAACTCGTCGCAACTCCAAGATAACTATATATATAATTAATTATATATACTAATAATTATAATTGTCATAATTATTATTATTGTTATTACTATTATTTTATATGTTCATTATTATTATTATAATTATCATTATTGTTAGTGTTATTATTGTTATTATTGTTATTATTGTTATTATTGTTATTATATATTATTCTTATCATTATGTTAATATTTTTATTACTATTATCAGAATCATTATATAATAGTATATATATATACATAATAATATTCATAATAATATTCATAATAATATTCATATATCCACATATATCTACATAAATCAACATGATTCAATAGTGATGCCTGAACTGGATCAGAGAAAAGTAGCACTAAACATCTGATTATCCCATCTTATCCCTCTCCAGTGACTCTCCACCAGGCTGAAACTGAAGCAGAACTGGATCAGCGGTTGCTATGCCCTGGGTTCCAGTTACATCGCCTTGCCATGGCTGGCAGGGCAGTGCACCTTTGGCCAGGCGCCTTGGCCATCAACATCCCATGAAATCTGTGTTGTTTTGGAAGTGGTTAAAAGAAAACATAGGGTTAAAAAAAACCATGCAAAATCAAGATTACACCATCCAAACTTAGGATACTTAAATTTACTTACTATGACTTAATATGATTTATATCTATACAGTACTTACCCAAGATCTAGTGAATCTAGTGCTGAACCTCCTTAAAAGCTGATGGGTCCTCGGTCCCAGGTCACTCCCGAGATCATCGCACTGACCTTGTGGTACTCGGTGGCTGCTGTGGGCATTGCCATCGTGAACGACTTTAAGAGTGTGGAAGGTGACTTGGTTTGGCAAAATTCAATGGATTGGTTTCTTCGGGAAAATTGTACAGGAAACCATGGGTTTTTACCATTAAATTAATGGGGTTTTCCTGTAAATTTCCCCCCAAACCAATCCATTGATTGTTGGGAAAATTGCTTGGCTTCACTGGCTGGTCACAGGTCACAGGATGTCACTGGAAAACGCTGAGGTGATCGGAAGCTGGGCTTGTCATCAGCACCGGTGGTCTTTGGCATCGATACCGCCAAGTACATGGCGCCTGTCATCAAAGACTCAGTACAGCTGACGATTGTGGCATATCTCTTGTACATTGGTGAGTGGCCATATGCCCTGGGCCTGTTTTGTTTGATTTTGCCCCAGGTCTATTTTGCCAAGACCTTATTTATCGAAAATCCCATTGAGAATGATGTAAAATATCAAGGCTCCTCTTTGCCATTCTTCAGTATTGGCACCATTGTGGCTGCATCGGCCATTGGGAACAACCCTTTCCACTGACGTGCTCCGAGATTTTCCCGCTCGGCAAACGCACCGTGTCGGCGATGAACCAAAAAATGCAGCTGTCATGACGATCATCACATCTCCCAGATAAGGCCACCCAATCTGCAGGTTACAACATGGACCCCATGGGCACAGTTGACATGTTGATTCTTAGAAGCCCAGTTCGGTATTGGGTCAATCCTCAGGTTGGTTAATATTGTCACCACCCGTTTCGTGAGGTGTAAGCAAGGAGGACGTACACAAAATGTAAGCTACAGCTTTGACCCCCTCGGGAAAAAACCGAGGGGGACGGCTAGGCCCCCCCCTAGGTACCAAAACAAGCACGCACGGACTTACATTTTGAGGGAGGTCGAAAGTCCGTAATAGATACGTCACCCCGTAACCCCCCCCGTTCCGCCCCCGACGGATACGGGGAGGGGGGAGGTAAAAATTGTTAAATGTTCGCAAGCAGTTTGTAAACTGTTTGTGAGGTGTCTTTGTAGGGATGTAATCAACCCATGTCTGAGGTCCATAGTTCCTTGCAGAAAATGCTCGAAAAAGAAGGTAAAACGAAGATAGAAAAATGTAACCATCCTACACCTGAGGCCCATAATTCCTTGCAGAAAGTGCTTAAAAAAGAAGGTAAAAATAAGATAGAAAAAACACCATCCTACACAGTGTCCTTAGTTCCTTGCAGAAAGTGCTCGAAAAAGAACGTAAAAATAAGATAGAAAAAACACCATCCTACACAGTGTCCTTAGTTCCTTGCAGAAAGTGCTCGAAAAAAAAGCTAAGATAGAAAAATGTAACCATCCTACACCTGAGGTCTATAATTCCTTGCAGACAGTGCTTAAAAAGAAGGTAGATATGAGATAGAAAAATGTAACCATCCTACACCTGAGGTCTATAATTCCTTGCAGACAGTGCTTAAAAAGAAGGTAAAGATGAACCATAATACATTCAACTAAACATATATATGGTATTATTTGGTGCGAGATCATAAATCATGATTTAAGATTAACAAACTTGAAGCCTCGCACAAAATATGAAACACCAGTTCAGCACCTAAATGATCTCAAATGGACCTCACGAATTTTTATGGGGCCCCCATGGTAAGCCCCCTTTACAGTATGTACCTACATGATCGTCTTAGTTACACCTGCATTCCATTGTTTTCCCATAGGTAGAAGGTAAATTTGAAGACCTTCAGCATCTCATTTTGCATTTTTTGAAGTTGAAGGATTTTCCAGTAATTTGCAAGGAATAATATACCTCCTACACCTCTATGTTACATGTGGAAATGATCAAACAAAAGTAGAAAAAGTGTAGAATGCATTGGAAATACCAAGCAATCATAAGCAATCGGGGTCCTACAAACTTTTAGCTTACATGTTTGATTTTCTGCAATTCTGCAGCTATTTACAGACCTTTAGACTATCATTTTACTTTGCTTTTTCCTTCTCGCGTTTTTGTTTCAAAAATTCAAGCGTCAAGCTTACATTTTGAACGTCCCCCTAGTTAGGACATTGCGGAAAAAGTAGGGGGGACCTACTAAAATGAAAGTTTGCAATTGGAACGTACTTTGAAAAAATAAATGAAAGTTAACAATTCTTTCGTCCCCCTTCCCTTAAATACGTCTAAAATGTAGCTTACATTTAGGGTACGTCCCCCTATCTTAAAAGGGTAGTGATGATATGTAGTGATAATACATTATCCATCTATTATCCCAACATGTTCGCAGGAAAATCAGGGTTATGATCCCATAATTCTCCCATAATTATAATATAATTATATATCAATATATATATATACATGTATGTACAGTATATAGTTTATCTATATGTATATGTATATATCCCATGTATTCTCCTCACGTTTATGGCTTTTGTGTATTTATTGGATCCCAAGATTTTCGAGGTCGCCACCGGTCGTGGCTTGCCTACGGAGCGGCGGCCCTTCCTGGGAGTCATCGGGGAACAAGGCCAAGCGCCAAGGGGTACACCGGGACGGCCGGTTTATGCCGGTTTTACCATTGAAAATGGTGGTTTTACCATTGAAAATGGTGATTTTATCATGGAAAATGGATGAAAATGGCACGGTTTAGTCTTATTATGCCATAAGCCCAGCAAAATTATGAGATTTTGACATGAACAGATGGAAAGGCCACAATAGTGAGGGATACTTGAGTACTACTAACATTTTTTTTGCAGTAAGCACAGAGACTATCCATCCACAGGTTTGATTAAGGTTGGCCATGAACTTCACAAAACATGAGCACTCAGAGCACTCATAAAATGTGACCCACATTTGACAGTTTTGACATCTATTTGACCCACATTAAAATATATTAAAGTGGTGAGATCAATGATTGAAGAAGATCATGAATCATCACCATCGGGGGTTCCCCAAAGGATTCCTTAGCACTGGATAGCGAGGGGCCTCGGCGCAGGCGAGTTGATCCCTGGCGGCTTGTACCTGGACTATGCTCGTCTCACGCCAGGGTGGCCCAGTATGGTTACCATGTTTAGCAGAGGGTGTCCCAAATGTCCAATGATTTGGGGGGAAAAAAATTGAATTCATTTTTGGAATATGGTAGGTTTCAAATGTTGGCTGAGAGGCAAGTTGTCAACCCATAATTTTGGGTGGAATATGTTTCGGGATAATGTTGGTTTTAATGTTTGCTAAGTTGAGATAGATTCTGTATCAACCACTGATTTTGGGAAAATTGTGGGATAGGTTGCTTTCAATTCTAGATAATTTTGGACAAATTGGGAAGCAACAATTTTATACAATTTTGGGATAATTAGGTTTGATTCTTGAGTTAATACTACTGATGATCATACTTGCTTGATTTTGCTCATAATTGTTGATGAAGCCCGGGATACAACCAATAATAAGGAATAACAATTGTAAATAATGCAAGACATAGAGTAGCAGTTCTCATTTGCCTATTTGGAATTCAAGACTGAATTTCACGTTGAACTCATTTAGATTTGAGCAACGAACACTTGGACTTGACTTGATCGAGCATAAATTGGTCCAACAATTGAAAACCATCAAGAGCCTCCACCTACACTTGAAGCAACAGGTACCGGCATTTGAAAATCATGATCATCGGCCCCAATCCGAGGTCCATCTGTTGTTTCCACCGGTTATATTCCGGTTCTGTGGTCCATTGTGGTCCATTGATGTCCCATGACCTGCAGGTACTATGATGGTGCGAGCCTCCTATTTCTGATGATCTTAGTGTTGGTCGCTGGTGGATCCTCAGCTGCACCGCTGCCCCAAGCTGCCACGCAAGGCCACGCAAGGCCACTGGGCCACTCGGCCACGGATCCAAGGAACAGAGAACACTGGGCCGCAACTGGTGGGAATTCTGGTGTCCTTGTGTTTGGTCTCCAGCTTAGTGCTCCAGACAAAAGCCAATAAGCCATGAAACATCGTGAAACCATCAAGAATCATAATGGTCAAAGCAGAAAAAACATGAAAAAGCCTGATCTTTTCAGGTGTTCAGGGTTTTCTCCAACTGAGCTCCTAGCTACTTCCCAAATGGAAAAAGCCAAGGTGACGGTGTCCTGGCTCCTGGCACCCTTCATTTTCAATCCCTACCAGTTCCGGCCCTCCTGCTGGATCAACGACATCAAGGTCTGATCTCTCAGCTACGGTGAGCTGAAAATATCTCAGTTATCGGATGAAAATGAGATAAGACGAACATAATTTTAGATTCAGGATACTTAGAAGATCTTAGAAGTACTGTACTAACAGCAATAGAACTTTAGATACTTGGAAGTACTAAAAAAGTATAGCGCTGCAGCATTTTCTGTATCCATTGCATCCATTGCTGTCGATGTCAAGGCTTGGACGCGCTTCTTCCTGGAAGACGGTGGCATGCACTGGAAGAAGTTGCGTCCTCAGCCGGGGATGAACTGGTCATACTGGGTGAAATGGGATATGTTTGAGACAGTGGGATATTCATGGGATATTCATTCATGGGATATATGCATCCAAGATCATCCAAGTATCAGTATATATCGGCATTATCTTTATTCATCCAATAGATCTATATCATTCCGTTACCATTTGTTCCTTTATCTTTCCAAGTGCCGCCGCGCCAGGTGGTTCACTGCCAATCAGCTGAAACCCAGACGTGGCTTCCGTGCCACGGTGCTGCAGATTGGTTTCATGATGGAATTGTGGTTTGTCAGAAGCTCAGTTTCAGTGGAACTGGAAGAAATATGCTTGACAGTTTTCATACGCGGATTTTTGGAATGGCCCTGAACATTCTTAAACTACAACGGAGGAAGATTTGATGGCACGTCATGTGTAGACTTCACGTGTTCAATGTGTGAGAATGTGGGAATAAGATGGAAGAAGTATGAAGAAGTCATGCTTTATATCCCATCATACCCCATCTAATACCCCGTCTATACCCATGTCAAACCCATCACAAACCCATTTCCCGTCACTTACCTAACTCTATCATTGTGCGGCTCCGAAGAAACTGGCGGCAGGTAGTCACCTGCTTTGCATCGTTGAACGCGAGAACGGCCGTGGTGTGCCAGGCAAAGGAAAAACCTCTGTCAAGCATTAGCCAAGTCATTATGGTTGGCTATTCTTTATATGTAGAATTTCATGTCAAATATCAGATCGAGTAAATTTATATTTACTTATTATTTGCATTTCAATTTTGGGGGGTATATTTATAAAGTTGCTGATGTTGGTATCTCTGCCACATCAGCTGTCGGCAGGTTTCAGACACGTGGCGGCTTTACTACTGGAACCTGCTGTCACCACCTGTTGGGGCAACCCAGCGGAGAGTGAATCAGCAGTCAATCGGTAAAACTCAAGCCGAAAGCATCCCAGGATATCCCAGGAACCAGCCATTTAGGAATCTTGTTAAATCATCTTAAGTTGGGGGTACAAAATGGTAGAAATATATATATATATATATAGTTATATATATATATAATCAATAACCAACACCAATTATGTGGATGAAATACAGACAGCCAATCATTGCCCATAGCATTCGGATTTGGGATTTGGGGTCAGCCCGGCCCAGATTTTTGCACCGGCGCTCCTTTGCATCTTGCTTGGTTGCCCGAGAGCTCAGCAAATTGAGGGACTTGGAGAAGCGGAACGCCACAAAAAACAGGGTCCTGGTTTCAATACCTCTATTGTGGTTATTCTATGTTGTTATGATCACCGAATCATATACAATTATATATATAATATATGATATGTGATATATATGATATATGATATATGATATATGATATATGATATATGATATATGATATATGATATATGTATGTATCCAGTCGTATAATTATCTACTGTATTAATCCCATTCCCTTGATATTAGCCACATTCTGACTGGTCCCATTAAACAGATGTTTTTTTATCACTCCCAGGAACTGGGCCATCTTTAGGATTTCCACCTGGTTGGTCAAGGGACGAGCCAAGCCAGGCTGTGGTGCTTTGGGGAACTTGTGCTCTGAACGTGTGGCTTCTCAGCAACAGCTTCCAAGGGGATGATCAATTATTTGTTAAATACATTCTAATACTATATTAGTGCACACATACAACATATTATATATATACATAGAATAGAGAGTATATACATATTCGAATCGTATTTGATTACATCTATGTGCATCTGCTTATTTGTGTCATATATGTATACATATACATGTGTGCGTGCGTGCGTGCGTGCGTGCGTGCGTGCGTGTGTGTGTGTAACTGTAGGACTTACATGATGCAAGTATGGATGTGTTGTTGCTACTTTCGGTGGTTAGATTGCAGGTCGAAGCACAAGCGCACCCAAGTTTGATGAGACTTATTCGGTTGCAGTCTCAGTTTCAGGGTGTCGAATGAACATTTAGGGGAACCTCAAATTTTGATGGTTAGAAACCTCATTTTCCCTGGTAAACTGAGAATGTTCCGGGGTATAACCCATTTTCTGACACAGTTTGGTGTTTCAATTGGGAAAAAAAAACACCCCATTGATGTGCTGAGAATTCACTGCTTGAGACATTTATATATCCTCCATGTACCCGACCCATAGCCTACCTGCAACCCAAGGCTGCCCGGTCCACCTCTAAGGCTTTGGGAACACCAAAGGAGGAGGAAACGAGATCCCGATGTCCGCAGCAGTTGGGGCAGCCAGAACGGAACACCTGGGAAGTAGTGAGGGCGATCCATTGGATCCCCCGGGTGTTTTTGGAGAGAAAGGCTGGGTCCAGTTTCAGGTCAAATCCTCCTCCCATGGTTCTCTATGATTTTCAGTCACTTTTGCTGATCAGTCTTTATCTCCCCCCTTTAACTCACATTGACCCATGGTACCCCATGGTATCCCATGGTCAATTCCCTCCATCGCCCATGGCATGGCTTTTCTCGGATCATAAGGTGCCCATTGGTTTTGGTCTCCCTGCTGGTGGCGTTACTCACGATCGCGGAGTTGGCCGCACCGTTGGTTTGGGTCCGGCCCTCGGGCCCTCCCACCATCGCCACGGCCAGCTGCGAAGTATTTTTGGGCATCCAAAACGACATGAGTCACTTGAGAGATCTTTAGTGATGCCCCTAATATTTTTGAGAAGATCACTATAGGCCACCAAATTTTTGGAGCCAGAGCTGCGCGAGGTCGCATCTCTTGGTTGGAAGAAGGCCGAACAAAAAATCCCAGAGCGAGCATTGAGGGTGCAGTAGATCCTTACTGTCCCTACTTTATTGATCTTTTTGGGGGATATGTAAGGATATCGAAATCATCATTCATGTGCACATGTACATGCATAATAGTGGTGTCTATATGTTTATTTTCTATGATATAGTGCGAATGATGTACATCATTTCGCAATGGCCATGATGGTATCAGAATATATAAGAAGCCCATTTCGGGTTTTTGCGGAGCGTTTCTCCCTTTGTTGGGGACATGTGTGGCAGGCGTCCATGCTTGCCCTGTTACTGAAGATCTTTTGGCTTCGGCTCAGCATGGGTCTTGCCCGTCTCCTCAGATCTCTGAAACAGGAGTTCACCCTTGAGCAACAAAAGAAGCACCAAAGTTGGGATTCTTAGACATAATTTGCAAGAAACAATAGTAATAACTAGTTGTATGAACATAATAGACATGAATAAACTATAGGGACTTGATTTGCAAGAACCAGGATTGGATGAGGTACAAGTTACGGGATTCGACTCATGGCACCTTTCTGAAGACCCGACATCAGAAGTCAGTGTTGCCTCCGCCTTTGATTCTTGGATTGCCAATCATAGACCAGGTTTGTCACTCTAAATCCCACCAAGTAACAATAATAAAACACTGTATCACATAAGAGTTGTCACAGATGTTATCACAGTTACCCTCTGGTTATTTAGCTATGGGAGATGACCCATTTACAGATAGTTTACCTATTGAAAATGGTGATTTTCCATATTTTCCATGGCTATGTTAGACAAAACCCACCATTTCCAAGCCCTAAATCGTCTTGGCCTCCCATGGGATCCATGGATATCCATGTGCTGCAGGCCATGACAGCGATCCGTTCCAGTTGCTTCGAGAGATTGGGTTGCCTCGGTCGACCTCTGGAGCTTTGGCTTACGCCTCAGATTTCCCAGTGTGGAAATCTCTGGAAATCTGTGGAAATCTGTGGAATGCTGGATCTATCTGGATCTGTTAGCCCAGCGCCCATCCGAATGCTGAGGCTAGATGCCCTGTGCATGTTTCGAGATATCGTGGTATCGCCCACCTCTCAGGGGGTGACTATGGGAAGAGCACGAGATCATCTCATTTCACCAAAGATGCTGTGCAGAAATTTTGAGCACCACTGATTCATGATTTGACATGTTTTTACATGTTTTTACATGTTTCTTCTAACTTTCTCAGTGATTTACATCCGGGCTGAGGTCCATCATCTTTCTGGCCCTTTGCCCTTTGGTCCTGCTCTCTGGCATTTCTGAGTTTATTTGTCGGGAGCCTCTGGAAAAGCGTGCCGATTGATCAATGTGGGATTCTAACTGAAAGTGATTGGTCCATATTGATCCCCCCAAATCAGATGCTGCATGAAAGACTCAACTGAATAATGCAGATGGATAGTGAGTGATGCAACATTGCAACATTCATGTTGCGACCTGGCCACAGGCCCTACATTTAGCATTCATCACCTCATCATTTACAGGCAGGGTGTCAGCGCTGTTTTTCCATTTCAATCTCCTCAGAGTACTTAGCGCTGTAGGAAAGGAAGCGGCACCCTTCAGGACCCTTGAGCCATGTCGCTACCTGTCGCTACCTGTCGCTACCTGTCGCTACCGTTGCGACCAGGCAACCAGGGCACACAGATCGAGAAAACTTGGACTTTGATCCCATTTTGGCCCGCATGTGTTGCTTGGCGAACGGGTGCCGCGGGATGGATTGGGGGAAACGAGAACCTGGGGATCGCCTGAGGCTTTGATGAGTATGAAACAGAGGAGGCCTGGCAAACGAATTCGGGGAATCAGCTTATTCAGCTATGATTCCAAATGATTTGAGACTGTTTTCATTTATTATGATGATTTATGACGATTTTTGATTTTAGAGTGCAATTTTTTTTGGATCTTTGTTTGGTATCTTGTGCATCCTTTTCTGGGTGGCAATACTTGGGAACTCCACGGGTTTCAGTTCCCCCTGGGACAACTGTTCTCGAGCCAGGACACTGATGACAGCGACCTATCCACGCCGCATGACTAGATGTGGACCATTCAAGGCACTTCCCCAGAAATCCATAGAAATATATAGAAATCCCCATCCTTCATGTTGTTCTCACCGAAGCGAAAACATGTGGAAGTGCCGGTTGCCTTTAGCTTCGTCCTGTCGGACGTCATCATTCATAGCTTTTGCGGAAGCGCATCGTCCAAAAACCGTGCGAAACCTGTGGTTTATTTTGTGGACTTCTTAGAAAAGTGCAGAAAATACAGTAAACCATCCCCTGTACTATCGTAAATGGTTGTGTTTAATGGGTGTTTAGTGGATCTTCAATGGCCGTTTAACGGATGGGACCAGGAGTGCCACGATCTCGTGCGCACCCTCCTCGCTGTGCGAGCCCAGCGCGAACCTGCGGCCATCCGGGCAGCCGCCATTTCTGGCTGGCGCCGCCGCTGGTGGGCGGTCCTCGCC
>Ga0126342_10003224_pt1 | contig 26738 bp, 27 predicted proteins | sample Cyp1metagenome_FD_92528 | JGI IMG/M metagenome (GOLD analysis project Ga0126342, IMG submission 92528) | Coral microbial communities from Lord Howe Island, Old Settlement Bay, Australia - Cyphastrea 1 metagenome | ecosystem: Host-associated > Invertebrates > Cnidaria > Coral ...
ATGTAATGTAATGTAATGTAATGTAATGTAATGTAATGTAATGTAATGTATGTATGTATGTATGTATGTATGTGATATGATTATGCAATATTATGTACACATTCAACACGTCTCTTCAAAGTTTCCCGTCTCCGCGCCCCACCGGCCTGGGCGTCCGCCCGCAGCCGGGCACGTCACAGCACTGCCCGCCATGGATCCAACAGCGGCGGCCCGGGGGGCCGAAGACGTCGGCGCTGGACACTCGGCCCCAGGGAGTCTTGCGACCTCGGTGTATGGTATAGGATAGGATACCCTCTGGTAAATTAACATAGACCCTGAAAATCACCAATTTTTAGAGGAAACTAATCTTTCAACCCCGATGACTGCCAGCCAGGGTCTATGTTAATTTACTGGAGGGTAGTAGTATATGTCATATCTTATGTGTTGTGTTATCTGATGTAATAAGTAGAAATAATAGATAGGCAACACCAAAATTAATTTCATCAATATGTAATGTAATGTAATGTAAAGTAGTAATGTAAATGCAATGTTAAATTATAAAGTAAATGTAATGCACATGTAATGTAAATAGAATGGGCATATGATGTAAATTCAATGTAAATGCCATGTGCATCTAATGTAAATCTAATGTAAATCGAATGTAAATCAAATGCAAATCTAAGGCAAGTCTAATGCAACTCTAATGCAACTCTAATGCAAACGTAATGCACATGTGATGCAAACGACATGAACATGCAGTGTAATGTAATGCAAATGTAATGTACATGAAAAGTAAAAATAGTCAGCAATGTATCGCATTGCACTGCAGTGCAATGCATTGCATAGGATGTGTCAGCGTGCGTTAACAAAAGCAAACCATGCGATCACTAATTGGAAAAACTACAAGCCACAAGTGTGCACATACCCATCCCACAAAACGGAAAATGGATACAGAAGTATATGATCATCAAGTAACCAAGTATAAGTATATCAATGTAGTTCGCATTCAATATTCAATAAATAAATGTATAATCGCGAGGCAAAGTTGTCAGACAAGTGGATGCGTGCATCAGCATTTTTGGGGTACACATCAAATTATTTGCGGTTTTCCAAGACTGCAAAGGCATTGCATCCTACAGATCAAACAAAGCCTCCGATTTTGTTTGAATTCCAACACCCCCAAAAAAAACACGTTTTCTCGGCCCTTTAATATAGTGGATATATATATATATATATATGTATATAGGGGGTTTCCTAAAATGGGGGTACCTCCAACTCATCCAAAATTAAACCATTTTAGTATTGACACCTATGGTTTTGGGGATCCCTTCCATTTTAAGAAACCCCCCCATTTGTCCTCCATGTCAGAGATTAGTTAATATCTCTTCCAGCATTTGCTACAGAAGGGGCTCGGAGTGCTGCATTTGCGGAGAATACTGCACACCTTTTACCCAAGCATGCCTCAAATATTAGGAAACATCTAAAACAAGAAGAACTGCAATTAATTTCTTTAACCACTATAGACATGTTCGTTCTCCAAAAGGGGAAAAAAAACTTGATATTCAGAACCTGTCAACGGCTGGTGCTTTTCCGTCGCCAAGCAGCAGCCGACCACGCAGCAGCCGCAGCCGTGGAAGGCACAGCGGTAGCCCGCTGGACCCAAGGCGTCGCTTGCATCGACCAGGCCCCGGGGAAAGCGACCACAGCCCGGCACGTTGCACCACCTTTTAAGGAGCTTGGGGTTATGGCACGGGAGCATGGTGATAAGCTCCTTCAATATATATAATATAATAAATATATAAAATTATATAAATATATAACAGTAATTACACATACATAATAATGTTATGAATGTAATTATGAAAAGTAATTATGTAATTATATAAATATTAATTGAAAAATATTTTAATAATATTGTTATTATTAAAGTATTATTATTATTAGTATTATTATTATATAGTAGTTATAATGTAATTATATATAATACTCAGATATGATTCTAACATATTAATAGATATTCTGCAGGACTATGGTTATGTATCCACTTATAGGTTGGCACTGCACCCCCAAGTACATAGGTTTGGTGGAAATATAAAGTATCCCAAACTCCTCGGTTTTGGAACCTCATTTTTCCTTAGTATTCCCATCAATTTGCAAGTTTAATTCGAATCTGTTCAGACATGTTCATCTTTCTTAGTAGCTTTATGTTATGAGCCCCTGGAAACGGTAGATGGGGGTTCATTCATAACCCTTTAATTATACATATTACACACACATATATATGTATAATTTACAGATATTTACAGTACATAATTAATTATACAATTTGGCTTTCTCTGTTGTTCTCGGGTGACCTTTGGGCCTTTGGGGGCATTCTGGGATTTCCTGCCCGGACCTGCTTCTCGTCGGAATGTGAGTCTGACATCGCCTCACCGAGATGGACGCCGGACGACCCGAAATGGCAAGATCCCCTGCTTGACACTGCTTGACACTGCGCAAGCGACACCAACAGTTAAAAGAGGTTTTGAATGGTAAAATGACCCAAAAAAAAAGAGGTCAGGTTCCAGGCAAACACAGCAACACAATGGACACTTCATCTGTTTTTGTACAAACACAATGAAAATGGCATCCTTTCCGCAAAGGAGGATTTCGCAGTGCCTTCTTAGCATGGAGCCTGAAAAAAAAAGCGCCTTGGATGATCCAACATGATCCAACTGGCACAGTTCCAGCCTTAACTCCCGTGATTTGTTTAATCCCTCATAGCCCTCCATTCTCAGTTCGATCTCTCAACCAAAATTCTGCCAAATAAATCAAAAAAGTAATGCATCATCATCATCATCATCATCAAGAACTATTGTGGTTTACATGTGATTACATGTTTTTCATCCAAAAAAGTGCTTCCACAACCAACCCACCACGGCCTGCCAGCAGGGCCCCACTGATCCTCCATCTCGACACTGCCGCGTGCGAAGCGCGTACAGCCGCGGACCGTGCACCGTCGGGCACCGTGAAGACAGCAACGGACGCCGGCCAGGCCCAGGAGGTCCGGCTCCTGCCGGGATGCCGCATCGATAAATTGAGATGGGAACTACAGTAATGGGAACGAATGGGAACCACCTAAAATGGATCCAAATGGCCAAACATCTTAAAAAATGTAGCTGGGTAGAGATTGTTTAAATAGTCGAACAATGCAGGTTCATACCATCCAGTACACTAACGTGGCTATGGAAGCCATGGCCCATTTAGTTCGATGATTGAATTTACCTATTCAACATTGTGATTATCCAAAGCTATGTTAGTTTACCAGATGGTAGTTAACATGGAACTGGAACCCAACTTATGTTGTTTATGGGTGTTTATGGATGTTGATGGATGTTTATGAATGTTTATGGATGTTTATGGATTTTAATGAATGTTTATGGATGGTTATGGATGTTTATGGATGTTTATGGATGTTTATGGATGTTTATGGGGTTTGGAAAATATATTTCACATAGGGCTCAATGGTTTTCAGCTCTTGGACATGGCAAGTTGAATCCATTTGATACAATTTGTGAGTTCCAACTGTTGGATCATCCGGGGGTGTAAATCCAACTGATTCTGAATCATGCTTCGTTCCGTCCAAGGCCTAGATTCCTAGATCTTCGACAGAAACAGAAAAAAGGTACCCTCTAGTAATTTAACATAGCTATAGAAAATCACCAATTGTTAATGGGAAAATCCACTATAAATGGCCATTTTCAATAGCTATGTTAGTTTACCAGAGGGTAACCGCCAACATGAGGATAAAAGACAACAACCAGCTGGAAGGGATGTGACTGCTGGCTGCATTGAATTATGTATCCCCATCACATGGCTAAATGCATTGTTCTGCATCTATAGCAAAGTATCAAAGCACTCTCGGAATGTTGACATCCTATGATATAGTCATACAGTACTGTTAGATGGGGGTTTATTATATAATGGGATGTGGACATTAAACAACCGAAACATGTTCTTTTTTTCGTAAAATTTTGCGTACGGATGTTCTCCGCACCAGCTTTCGGTCTTTGATCAAAAACCATCAGCTGCAAGCCACTGGTTGCGAGACAACGCTTCCAACTTGGCTCACAACCCGGAACCCTGGGGGACACAAAAAAAAGGCTGGCAAATGGATGTTCATCCCACTAATCTTTCCAGAAAATTTCAGGTTCCCACCTTTTTGCAGGTCCAACCACCACATGTTCGGTGCAACTTGGTCCTTGACACGTCCGTGGCCTGCAGACTGGCAGCCCTTCACATTGCATTTGACATCTCGACGATGGCAACCACGGGGTCGCCTGGCAGGGGGGGATGGCAAAAAAGTGGGAATCAGAGATACTTAAAAGAAAAACATGAAGTGGTAAATTATGTAAACAAACGTGCACAGTAAACATACATCAAAATGTATGGATACAGTCAACATGTGTATTTTAAGATGCATCCATTCCGCCATCATCACCCAGTACTGGCAGGGTACGCCAGTCAAACATAGTAAACCGGTGACAAAACCAAAGACTGTGGCAGAAAGCCAATGACAACTTACCGGGTTGCACAACCGAGCCTCCACTCAGGGGATACTCCAGGTACCGAATGTGAGATGATGATCTATTAACAAGGTCCATGCAAGGCCCTGCAAGGAACATGGACTTATTTGGTACAGTACCTCCATTTAAGGGTCCTGAAATTCCTGTTTATCCAGAGTGTGATCTGTTACTGTATGCATTTGCTGAACCGATCAAATTTTGGCAGGCGATGATCTCATGGAAAATGTGCTTAGCATTCTGGTGTTTTCTTTTGGTAGCATTTCCTGACATGTTGATTGTTTATGAAGTTTTTACATTTTGAATTGTTTATGAAGTTTTTACATTTTGAATTGTTTATGAAGTTGTTTACATTTTATATAATTAAGTCGGCTATTAAATTAGATTCAATCCAGCATTGGACACAATTAGACCATCAATCTTCCAAACCAAGGTTTGCCTCTTAAAATTGCATTTTCTTCTGTTGAGATATGTTGAGATCCCATTTTGGCCGTGTATGTGTTTTCTTTTGAACAGCTTAAAGTGACGCGACGCGGACGTGCATCCCAGCTAGTAGTAACTAAGATCCAGAAAATCCAATCAATACTTGAGGGTTATCATGTTTTGTTCATCTTTATTGATGTTTGACCCATTTTCGCCATGAGTTATACCATGCCATGGGCACATCCACCCATTTCCGCCGCAGGCCTGTGCCTCACTGCCGCGACTAGGCCTCGAGCGACCTCAGAGCCGGCCATCCGTAATTCCATTGCCCCATCCCACCAACCCCACCCAAACCCCACTGGAACAAATAAATGCGCATGAAGGCACGCGAACTACCCATTTGTACATAATTTGAGTTACCTATATCCATATATACACATATATATATATATATATATATCTCTCTCTCTTTCTATATCTATATATATATCTCTATATAAATATATATTAATATATATATATATATATATTATATTATGTATATTGAACAAGGCAATTTTCCAAATGTTGGATTGCCAGCAAGTATCTGGATAGTAGCAGAATTGAATGGTTTATGTATTTGTGTGTATAATTATTGTGAATTAATGGGAATTCAACTGTTTGTTTATGGGTTGTTACCATCCCCCACTTCAAAAAAAACTATTACAAACACTTAGAATTTGAAATTATCCGGTTGGAGGGAAATGCCTTCCGACCCCACTCATTCAAAGTCTGTGTTAGCTGGGGGGATGGCATTTTTGGGGATGGTATCTGGGAAGAACTTATGCATCACATTAGCACAACATCTTTAGATACTAACTGGATGATCCGAATGGTGCAAATCCCGATTATACCATGTTGATATACCAGTCAGTTACCAGTTGATAATCTATTAGACCCAAAATATCTGGATGATAACATACAACCATTATGACGATGAATAGAAGGTAGAACATGATGTAATTACTTGTTATCTATGGATACTTACCTGTAAAGGCAACCAATACCGCGAATATGGCCTGGAAATGGGTGTCGTACCACACATGGAGGTCATGACCACCAAATCATTGAATCACTGGTAGCATGATGTGGCCCGCAAATAGTGAAAGCGCATTGTGGAAAACAACTACTGTGGGTAAAACAAAAATAAAACATCCCCCAAATCACCATAAATAGGTGGTATACACCATTCCGAAATGGGTGGTTTATAATTGTTTTAGCCACATTACAAGAAATTGATGTGGTATCCAACCAAGAAAACTTGTGTAGCTAATCCCCCATCCTGGAATGCGTTCCTGGGGGTTGACGTTGCTGATTAATTTTCGACCCAAGTCAACAAAACCAGACTAAAGGCCAGGGTTATGGAAAAGGCTCGCAACAAAACATGCTGTGACATGTGGGCATGAAGGGCAACCAAACATTAATAAGCATGTAGAATATATGAGTCAATGCAAACGTGGACGCCACAACTATGGAATGCTAGCTCATAGCTCTAACATCTACTTAGTTGACTAAGTAATTGGATATATATGTAATTGGGAGATTACCCGCAAAATAGTGATAAATTGCCGTGTGAATTGGTATACCCTCATCTACCCCTATTACTTTCGAAAACCACGGGGTCTTTATATGATCCTAGGAATATCCTAGGATATCCAGCCGGTTAATCTAGGTTCTGTTGCAGCCTGCCATGGCACCAGCCGCCCCACTCGCGCCGTCCACGCCATCATCCGTGATCCCCCCGACGTGGCCAGCGCGGCGCGGCAGTGCAGCAGCTGAGGCCGTAGACGTCGGACAGTGCGCGGGCCCTCACCGGGGAGTTCAGCATGGTTACTGGGATGAAGTAATCCAGTTGATAACCCAGATGCTCCATGGTGCTGGAATATTTACCTACAAAACTGGGCAATTTTTAGGGTAAATGTAGGTAAATATTCCAGCACCATGGAGCATCTGGGTAAGGTGAAGCACCAAGTATCTGATTCCCTTCAACTGTTTGGGAAAATCAGCTGGTAAATCATCAAGGAGCCATGTTCCATTGCCCTGTGAAATTGCCAGGGGGTATAAGTTGATTCGGAATTGTCACCGCCCCCCCCCAAAAAAAAAGAAAACTAACTTTTTTGATAATGTTTACCTCTCATGTATATAGTAATATTTCAAGTAAGAGTTTAATCATGCTTGATACTGATGAATCATGAACGGACCCTACAGCTATGTTGGTTCGTTTATGTTCAACCTAAGTATACCTACCATTAACCCAAAACCAACATTACCTACCGTTTGGGGCCCAACATTGCGGGCTGACCCATAAAGTGAGAATCAATGTCTTTGGGAAAAGTGACTGGTGGACATACATAGCTGGTTCTATGCCAGTTTCAGTCATAGTCTTGGGTGATGAATCTGTTGGAACAAATTAAAGCTATATAAGTCGACTAAAGCATGATAGTTCATCATCAAACATGGGGAAACGGGATGACCCAACTGAAGTTGAGATATTTTGTTGGGGAGAAATGGTGAGTCTTTTGTTGTCGAAGAAGTCATTCTGATCAATATCATTACCATCAAATTGATATTTTCGCCATCAAATATGTGAAGACTAAAATCATTCACCTTCAGTTGCGGGTCACTTGGATCTGACAGACGGCCACAAACATCTTTAACAAACACTCAGTGCCCACATAAATCAGACTTTACTCACAAATTTTGGGCAGCACCTTCAAGCAAATCTGGGAATTCAACACTATTTATCAAGGTCAGTAGCTACTAACCCCCTGCTATCTACGGCCATGTCACAGAGAGCAGAAGCGATCGCAAACATCGTCGCAGGAGGCGCAGAAGTCGGAGCCCTGTGCCCCCTCTCCTGTAATTCGGATGGGGCCGCAAGATGACAGACTTTCCCTAATTCACCCGAAGCATTCTTGGTCTCCCAATTTTTCACCATTTTTGGATGGCTGAAATATGCTAAAATCACCATTTTGACTCCCAAAAGCCCTCGGAATTTCGCGATTTCCCGCTCGATCCAACAGAGTCCACGGGTGTCCTGTTCTGCGGCGCAGTGAGGGCTGCGATGCAACGGGCAAAAACCTGACCCAGTCTGACCCAGTCAGGACAGCAGTTTCTGCGTCAGTCATGTATATAACTTGGTGAACCATATATAACTTGGTGAACTATTTGTAACTTGGGAAAAATCCACGAGTTATTTATAACTTGGTGAACTTTGGGGTTATAACTTTGGGGTGTAACGCGTATAGTTCATGGATGTTAATGGGTTTATAAGCCAAGACTTGCAACTAGAAGAAATAACACGCAAAACAACACTGATTTGACTTGATCTTCATGGTTCCCCATGAATGAAACACGGAACACCTATGGATTTTTCATATCAAAACAGACCATACCATCGGTTTCTAGCTAGCTTGCTAGGACCTGGGATGAAATCAACCAATCAAAATCACCAAACCACTTGAAACTCGCTAGGTCATGTGATTCAAAATTAAACACCTGGGGGTTCCCCACAGACTTATATAAGTCTAAATCTAGTATGAACATGTATGAACATGATTTTTTCCATTCAATTCTTGGGGTATACCCAATGACTTTGACCCATATGGGTCACGGCCTCCTCCATGAGATTTGGATCTCCCCTGGCCGCTGCGAGTCCCTCGGATAAACCTCAGCCGATCTCGGCCCTGGGCCCACTGCGCAACCGTCCAACTGGGAAGGCACAATGGGGATTTAACCAAGAACAATGGGGATATCACGGGTGTAAAAACATGGTAAACCCAAGCAACTTGATGTGCAAAAAACAGAGATGCGGCTGAAAAGTCGGGTATACCCATCAAATGGCCACTGAATGGGAAAAATGATGATTGACCCTGGGTTTCAGACAAACCCACATATAGCAATGTGGTAAGCCCATGTAAGCCCAACAATACAGCCATCCCCAACTTGACCAGAATTAGGGGGCGAACAGCCATCCTCAATCGACTGGTTAAGGGTTTACCATATCATGATATCATGGAACATCATTAAGCAATTGACACTTGAATATCGTTAGATCAGTTAATCCAAAAACGTCAGGTTGGTGAACATAAATTAGTGCAAATTTAATGAAGATAGAAAATGTTTCAATCAGTTTCGTGGCTTCAACCAATCTGAAAATAGTCCTGAGGGATCATCATTCCAGGCAGAATGGAACAATAAACAACATGTCAAACCAATAACCCAAAGTTCAAAGTTCCTACATGAGTGAGGATAGAATCTCAAATGATAAACATCCCACCATATCTTTGAGCATGAGTGGTCAGACATTAAATCATTCATGTGTGAAACCCAATGCCATAAACCTGCCATTTGGGGATGGTTTACACCACCCATAAAAATTGTGTTTTTGGGGAACGTTGATTATTGGGTTTACCACATGATAGGTGGTGGTCCCTAGTTATGTATGGGATTCTATATATAATATATAATTATATAATTATATAATTATATAATTAATTATATAATTATCTATCTATCTATCTATCTATCTGTCTGTCTGTCTGTCTGTCTGTCTGTCTGTCTGTCTGTCTGTCTGTCTATCTCTCTCTCTCTCTCTATCTCTCTTTCCATCGTCCATCAGACTCCTATATTTGATGGTAACTTTCCTGTAGGATTTTCCCAACAAAACCGATCCAGGGAATCCATTTTTGCGAAGATTGGATCATGCCCAATCTTTGGTGGCCAAAAAAATATCTGCTGGTTATTAACTTCTGGTTGTTCCATTAATTTCTACCTATCCAAAAGTTGGGGAAGACTTTTGACGCGAGGATCCCAGGATGGGCCCAGCGACTGTCCAAATCTTCCAGGTTTTCCTCAAGAGGCGGAAGATCCTCTGCGGAGTGGGCTAGCCTCCTGGCGAGCAGATGATCCGATCATCCCAGGGGAATGGGTGCTTTCCACCCCAAAAAAAAATGAAGTTGTGAATAAAGAAAATGAAGGGTTAAACCAAGAAAAATGGTTGGATTTACCCAAAAAATGCTGCTCACATTTTTTTTGGATGGTTGAAGCCCAAAAAATACAAGTGTGACCAACATCAAGTTGGCTTTAAGCGATCAAAAATTGAGATTCAACAACCAAAAATGATATATACATCACAAAAATGGTGCTTAACCATACAGCACATGGACCATGGATATTAACACTCCCTACATGAGACTGCAAATGAATGGATCCAACCATTAAATCAGGGTTAGAGTTGCTACCTCCACAAAGGGGCTGATGGTAGTAGCCCATGATGACTGTTTCATCGCTGCGCGTTGTTTGAATAAAATGAAAAAATAAAATACATGAACTTGTAATCTACATGTAAAATGTACTCTCTCTCTCTATATATATTTATTGCAAAAATTAACTATACCATATCGGAATACATAATATGAATATAATAATAATATGATTAATATACATATATCTATAAGGACGCATATCTATCTATCCTATGTAATTTTCAAACATATTTATACTCTACATACTGTGTTACTATACTAGACTATACCATGAAATATGCACATCTTCTCCTTGGTCCCGTTGAGCTGCCGCCAGCAGGCGAATCAGCAGGAGTGACCCCAAAGGCCCGCAGGAATCCTGTGGCCGTTGACATAAAAATTTCCGGGCGCCAGAGGGGGTACCCTTTAGTAAACTAACGTAGCTATGAAAGATGGGCCATTTAGTTCGATGATTTTACCTATTAACAATGGTGATCTTTCATAGTCATGTTAGTCTACCGGCGGGTACATCATGAAATTGGAGAGCTGAAAAAAGTGTCCGAAAACATCCCACAACGGTTTCCAGGTTCCATGTGTAACATCGATCTCCGGAATCAAACGGTGGCACGCCATGACGTCCCCAGCAAACCTGTATGGAAGAGGTTTTCTAGTTGGATTACTGTAATTTGCCAGTCCCAAGAACTTTTGCTGACCTAACATAACATGGCAACCGGATAATTATAAATTCGGTCTTAAAACATCTTCAGAAATATATCACTATAGAAATTCTAGAGTCGTATAGATGATATTGCACGATATTAAGATATTAAAACATGAATCCGGGACTTACCATTGACAGTTGTAATTGCCGGTGACCCAGACCCAGCCTTCTGCTTCCCATGCACCCGGCTGCCATTGGACTTGGAAGCTGACTGAAGGGCTTTCACCTAAACTGCTGCGTGAGGCTACTTGTAGAGATAATTAGCTATTTATAGTATTCTACAGGCTTCTACAGGTTACATGAAAAAAACAATTCCTTAACCATTTATATATGTTTTAATGTGCAACTATATAGAAACCCGTACAAGGATAGAACAGCAATTCATGACTATTATTAGTAGGAATTTACATTTTCATCTGTTTTGGGGGGGTCTAAAACACACTCACACAAATATATATATATACATGGATATATATGTATATATGGATATATATATATATTTAAATTATTCATATATATATGTGGATATATACCATATATATATATACATTTGAGTGTGCTGGGATGTGTTGGGCATCGTCCCAGGTAGGGAACAGAATAGGGCAACCAGAAGATCTGCGAACACAGCTGGGATTGCCAATGGGACTACCCCAATGAATCAATTACTGCTGATCTTCCAAACGTTTCGGTTTCTTCTTGGTTTTATATGGTTTGATCCTGTCAATGCCCTTCAATCCACATGCTCTTTCCATGTTAGTGAGATGTGCCATGGAGGTAGTTGACTGCTTCTGCTTTGGGATTTTTGTCTTATTTATAACTTATAAACCCATAAAACCATATAAAACCCATAAAGCACTTTACAAGCCACTTATAGTATCTTATAATCATCCCCAAAACGATCGGAAAGTAAATCCCCATTCTTCAAGTAATTAGTGGAGATTCACTTTGCTATCTTTTTGGGGATATACCCTCTGGTAATTTAACATAGCTATGGAAAATCACCATTTTTAATGGGAAAATCCATTATAAATCCACTATAAATGGCCATTTTCAATAGCTATGTTAAATTACCAGAGGATACATCACTTCCCCAGCCATCGTCCAGGGCACCAGCAGCCACCGCCTGCAGCACTTCGGGCGCGAGCTGCCGAAGCGGCGCCAGGAACTGCTCAGTCGAAGCCTCGGTCTCCAGCAGCAAGGCGTGCGGCAGCAGCGCCAGGACGCGGCCCTGGTGTTGCTCGCGCCTGGCAGCTGGGGAAATAGATAGGGAACGTGTGGAGAAAATATATGAGAACCTATGGGAAAGTAGGGGAAAATGATGGAAATCCCAAAATCATTGGAGTTTTTTGAGGGGGAATATCGGGAAATAAGGGAAAGATGCCGAAGAATGGCTGGAATTGTCAGGACGTTTATGAGGTTGGCGCAGTCTTAGCAGAAACGGAAAATCCTATTGCTATGATCCCCCTGGGATCATCAATGCGATCAGTAGATCAGACTCCAACTATGATGGAACATGATGGAACATGATGGAACACCATATTGCCATATTTCAGGTATCCCAAAAAGATCCCAAAAGGGTCTTGGTCTACAAAGAAGGCACCTAGGGTGCCCTCCCCAAGCCTGGCATTCTTCATCTGCCCATCATCGCCATGGCTCGGTGGAACGTGTTACATCGCAGCATCAAGACTTCCTGGCTATAGGAATTGTATGGAATTCTTGGGGTGTGAAAAATCCGAATGGTATAGGAAAAACATATAAAAACATGGCATCTTCGAGCTGACCTCTTTTTTTTTCAGCCTCTTTCAGAAGGAATGGCCAATCATTCATCGATTATCGTCTTGTGTAGCTTGGAACCTGTACAGTCCTTGCGGATCTTTTGGAAAACTCGATGTCTGACCCCCGTCACTCGTCTTGGCTGCCCCTTCCAATGTTTGGGGAAGGGGAGAACAGGGGGAGAACAGAAAAAAAGAACTCGCATTTTTGAACAAGTACATGCAGCGGACACACACATTTCTTCCAAATGCAAGCCACGGGGTTAGTAAGGATTAGCTCTGCTAGAATTGCCAAGCAAGCATGCAGTCAAAGTATGCCAAAGTAATGCCAAAGTATGCCAAAGTCACTCAATTCAATACATATATCAATCATATATCTAGATTCAGATTTACTGTAGTCTGTAGTAAAGTTTGTATCTGGCAAGCCGGGACTACCCTCCCTGGAATTCGATACAATGTCTTGAGACCACCCTGGGCACAGCTCCAAGTTGGATCAAGTGGGAGCATGGCCCACCGTTCTATCCGAACGTAGCATCCGGAAATTAACATGAACCTATTGACATAAGAAATCGATCTGTATTTCAGGACAGGCATGTTTTCCCCATTCAGGAATGGGTTAGAATTCAAAACTCCATTTGGAAGATTAAATTTGTTGGGTTCATTACTTAGTGCCCCATTTGGTCACCATAGCCATATTGCTTGGCTACCTCTCATCAGCTCACACAAATACATTCAAACCCCTTACATGTAGATACAGTAATTGGCCTTGGAAAACTTTTTTTTTTTTTCCGGTTGTTCAGCTTTTCCTATGCTGTTGTGATCTGTTTGCGGGCAAACCCCACATTTCAAATCATCATCATCATCATCATCATCAGTTTTCCTTATAATTAACATGAATCAAAGAATAGTTGATGCATTTCAGTCATCAATTTTCCAGGTTTAACCAGGTTTAACCAATGTGTACCCCATGTTTTCCCACGGTTTTCATCAAGACATCGTTGAGAGAACTGCCCAGGCGCTCATCTTCCAGCTGCCGCGCTAGCTGGGACAAACTCTTGGCATCATCGCCTGGGCTGAAATATAAATCATTGCTGATCCATCAGCTATGTTGGCTCTAAAATATACAACATACATATATAATATATATATATATATACATATAACATAGCTATGGGCTATAGTTTAATATAGATTAATTATCTATGTATATATAGTAACATAACCATGACAAATCGATACTTAAACGGCCTAATTTTTCTAGATGACTCACCCAAGTTGCAGTTTCAAATCAGCTCATGCTTTCCCAAATGACTGGATGGTTTCATAGCTTTATTACTTACACATTGTATGCGTGGGTGTGTGTGTGTACTGTCCACTGAAATTTTATAGGTACGTCAATGTACCTCATAATAATGTGCACATATGTAACATATGCATATATATATATGTGTGTGTGTGTTTGAGCATATACTTACATGCATATTGCGATATTAGATAATATACATGTTTGAGCATATACTTACATGCATATTGCGATATTAGATATTGTTGAAAAATCTGTATATAGGTACATGTATATAAAATAGGACTGATAATGATTGATATGGATTGAATGAAGTTCGTTGTTGTTCGGTGCATATGCCAATGAATTATGATAAATCATTTCTGCATGTCTATCCAGCATGTTTGTATCAATGTGTGTGTGTGTGCGTGTGTCTTTGTCTTAGTTCTCCAGACCCCACATACTTCGCACCACCCCAAGGCCCCAAGGGGGCTCGCCATTTTTGGTAGTGACTTAAGCGCACCAAGGGGCTGATACAGGCTTCCACCAGCAAACACCAGAAGGTCCTACTGGATGGGACCTTGCGCCGGATGGTGGATTCCCCCATGGCGCCACAACTACCATGTGGGGCTGGTAGTTTATACTATATAACCAGCCAATGGATAGTATAAACTATGGTATCCAGCCAATGGTTTATCCAATGGATAGTATACTATATACTATGGCAATTAACCAGCCAATGGAAGTTCTAAATAAACCCAGTTGGATAACTACCATACTGGGGATGGTTCTTATTGGCACCGCAGGCTATAGCTATGGTCAACAGTTGGAACTTGTGAATTTTTGGCACGCGGGCGAATCGAGGGCACAAAAGAAATGGAGAGTTTACATGACATGTCCTTCATAAGCAGGCCATTCAACGATATCCAGCTTCGGATGGTGATATTCTACCATAAACTTACCATCTTAATGAAGAATCTGATGATATCTGATGAACATGATAAACTATGGGACTTTGAGGTACCCATGGGTAGCCTCAAGAGGCAACCGGAACCTGCGAGCTGCTACCGAGGAGCAGCCAAAAAGGACTCCTGTCTCGCGACATGGTGGATCCCAAAGGGAACGATGGAGTTGCTGGTGATCCGTGAGATTATCCATGATTGTCCTCCCAAATCCATTTTTGGTCTTCAGAAAACGCATAAATCTTAATCGCAAATTGAGTTTATTGGGATGTTAAAGGTGTACCGCACCAAGATCGTGTCGCATCATTTCACATGTCACATCCTATTCCTCCTCATCTTGGGTCAACATTGCAATCCCTTCCCCCCAATCGAAACCCCGATTTCTTTCTGGAACTCTTCAATTTGAGGTCTCCAAAAATTGGGATGTCTCTGATATTCTCTGATATTCGAGGCAGGGGATGTCGACATGATCTGCCACCATTTGAGGACCACTTTCCGGCCACTTGGTGTCCTGTTCATCACCGGTGGATTCTGCAAACGCTTTCCTCAGTGTCTGAGACAGCTAGGTGGATGCAAGCAATCCATGGATGACTTCTCAAAATAGACGGGCAAGGGATACGACATCATAATACGATCACAGGAAAGGCCGGCACACACTCATATGCAAATATATATATATATATATATATATGCGTGTGTGTATGTGTGTGTGTGATTGTGTGTGCATAACACTCACACGCATACTCACATACACATTAGTATATATATAATCATAATATGCAGAACATGCACAATCATTATATATGTTGAGCCTGTAAATCCCTAAGAGAGTTCAGGAGTTTCCAATCTAGACATCTGGCCAGACATGCTCAGTCATGCCATGTCACCAGGGACCAGGTTGAAGTAATTGAATATATAATATGCCCGGAAAATCACCATTCTTAATGGGTCAATCAACTATAAATTGGCCATGTTCAATAGCTATCTTAGTTTACCAAAGGGTAACAGTGTAACGCCAAGTAAAGAGGCATGAAGAGGCGCCAAGTTTCATGATGAAGTCGCTGTTCTGATCATAGGCGCTGCGCCGGTCAGGGTCAGACAAGACCTGCGATTGGGTCGGTGGATGTTCATCCAAGTCGGCAGCCCATAAATGATCATTTTCAACCGTCATATACAACACATATAGCAACCGGACAAGCGGGAAATGTGGAAATATACGAAAATATGCGGCGAATAGCATCAAACTAACATCCTGGTAACACACTTTTCGGCATCTTTTTTTTTGGGGTTGCTATATTCTATTACGATCCTTGGATATGATACATCCAGTTCCATGGTCATGGCTTTGAAAATGTTCAAAGAGCACCTGGAAGTACAGAAAACACTTGGGACCATATTCCACTACACTGTCTGATTTTGATCACCTTCAAACAATCTCCAACATCTGTGAGGGAATGACCCGTCCAACGATCCCATTCCACGTTTCATCACGGTGTGACCCCAGCGAGCTTCAGGAGAGTCCACCCCCAAGATCAGTTGTCAGCCCGCTAATTGCTATATATCTCTTGGGGAGGTTGGAGACGTTTATTACAACAAAATCCAACTTGATACCAACAAGTTCTCCCCCTTTGACCGTGTTAGAATTGAGCAAATAGTATAATCACTATAGATAGCCATACTGGCCGTACTCCTTCCTAGATCTTCATACCATACGATCCTTCTCACATGTTTCTCCATCTTTTTGTTTGCTAGTTTAAACCGCATGTTTTCCATGACGCATCTGGCCTCATAAGCTTCTTGAAGACTTTGAAACTTCTCCGTGGCATTGGGATCTTGCTGGTTCTTATCCTTGGCGCCACGATTCGAACCGTGGCCAGCCATGGAAGATGGCATCTGTCGGACATGAATTTCCCCAGTGGAATCTCAAGAGCAGTTGATTTCACCAAGGTTTTGAATTCTTACCCGGTTGCCCCCTCCAAACCAAGAGTCGAGCTCGTCTTGGATCAGTGGAAGAGTTTTGATTTTTTTGTGGCACTGGAAATGCAAATCCACTCGCCCCAAAAAAACACCAACAAACCAGATCAAGCCAGGTTGTTGATTTGATGCCTTGGAGGTTGCAACTTGCTCATCACCCCCATTTTCTCCCAGCACCACAACTTTTTCTCCCAGCATCCGGATGCAGTTTCAGAGCCTCACAGTCAATTTTTCCCAGGAATGCTGGGAAAACGCTGGCTTTGAGCCAGTTTTAACCCCATTGAATTCGCATCAATTTGGATCATCATTCCAGGGATGAATTCCGGAACATAGTCATACATAGTCTACGTAGTTGAAACTACCAAGTGGATGGGGAATTATGTTCTATTGGCCCACTAAGCATGAAACCTACAAATGGTCAAACCAGGTATGTACGTAAGATTTACATATTTGGGTTAGACATGCCCTTTGTGTTGCTGGCAAATGTTCTTCTTGGATCTTCTTGGGGCATTTCCACCACTATTATCATTCGGTTGGCCACATTACTGCACGAAAAAAGGCAAACATTGGCGCTACAACTGCACTCATCCACTCCATTCCCGTGAGGCCCGTGCCAGCTTCCGGTACCTTAGCTCAGGACCAGCGAGTGACAAATACCCAGAAAATGAAAGAAACAACTTGAAGCAATCTATATACCTCCTGCTAACATGGAACCCAAACAAACAGGCTTGGCTTTGAAGATTGTTTTCTGATGGACATGCTATAGTTTTGGTTCCATCCGAAGTTTTTCCTGGATGCAGTAGTGATATGTAGAGTGACAATGTTCAATGAAACACATAAGGAGACAAATTACTTCCGAATCTATTTTCGGGCGTCTCTATTAACTTTCAAGGGCAGAACTGCTTGAAAGGCGAGCCAAGCGATGTGCGTTCAGTGTGTTGACTATTGAATATTGCTTGCACTTCAGCCAGCCCAGAAGTGGTATCAAGTTGTATCAAGGAAATTAAGCAGCAAACTCCGTGCATCAATAAGAATAACCACGGATGTCCGCAGTTTTTTCTCTAAATCCAAAGCCTCTCCGACAGATGAATCCCCATGCTGACGGAATCCTAATTCGTGTGATTTCAAGCCCGTGTTTCGGCAATCCATGCGTTTCACATGTTTTACTGTCCGAAAGTCCCCAAGTCAGTATAGTTAGTTAGTATAGGTTAAATCCACATTTATAGGTTAAATATGGTTAAACCACGTTAAACCCATTGCTTGGTGCCTGCACCGTGTCTCCCCACCATTTTCCCCCCCAAATCAAGGCTCTGCAGCTTGATTTCCTCGCTGCTGGCATCTGGAGCCACACCCAAAATCCTGGACAAGTCCAGCAAAAAGTTTCCTGCAATACCCCCCTTGAACATTATATGGTGATTATATGATTATAGGATATTATAGAATATTATAGGATATTATAGGACATTTATATTACATGATTATGATTATATTATATAATATTATATAGATTTATATAGTCATAGACTTTCAGATAGAGCAACCAAGCTACCCTCTGGTAAACTAACAGTTTGCTATGGAAAATCATGTTTTAAAATAGAATGTGCCAGTTTCAATAGCTATGTTAAATTACCAAAGGGCAATGCAATGACATGGTTCAACACACGTGCCATGATGAAAGATGGTCCCATGACATTTACTGTGAGTTGTTTGGTTTAAGTTTTAGCCATTCCAGGTGGATGCAACTGCCAGTGACCGTTGCCATCATGGCTGATCCCTAAGCGGTGGTATACCTACCCCTCTGAAAAATATGAGTTCGTCAATGGGAAGGATGACATACCATATAATATATACATATATATATATGAAATGGAAAATAAAACATATTTGAAACCACCAACCAGACCATATTTATTCCATACCTCTTCAAAACGGTGGTTTTCCATCGATCTCACCATGGCCATCATGGCCATCATGGCCATCATGGCCATCTGTCCAAGAAACTGGTAGTAAGTGCCATCACTGGCCAAGGGTGCATCCTCCATGGCTGGCGAGGCGGCGCCGCGCGGTTTTTTTTTTGGGTCTAAGAGGTCCTGAGCATCCTGGGAATGTGCTGGGGGACTTTATGGTTATGATATGTTATGATAATTGCTGAATTATAAATGACATGTCCATGGATAGCCCCACTTAGCGAAGTTCAATGGCAACAAATCTGTATTCAGACCACGTGCTAAGTGGAATGATCCTAAAATTGGGCTCAGGTTTTGGAATGCCACAGGGGCCGCGTGGTTACTTGGCGTTCTGCGGTGGCAGAAGCTGACACCAGCTGTGGGTTCCATTGTCCGCACATCTGAGCCAACAATGCCGGCAGCAACTGCTGATTCCTAGAAGCCATGGACAACCGTGGGCCCTTTGAGTCTCCCAAAGAATGTGTAAGCACTGAAGAGCTGAGATAGCTGGGTTACAGCAAAGGTTAGTGCTCAGCTCCAAAGTCAGATGCTTTCAAAGAGGAAGAAGCAACAGTCAGTTGGTCCATCACAGTTCCAGAACATGGGTGGAAAAAATGTGGAAGACACATTGAAACAAATTGAAACATCTTGAAACTTGAAGCCCTCCTGAAACCCTATCAAAAGTAGCCAAACTTTGGTTTTCAGATTGTTTTCCCTCAAATTTCTCAGCGAACCCCTTGTTCATTTAGGAGATCCCCGGTTCCCACCGCATCCAATCCCGGTTCGTCCCACCTCCTGTGATGCCAGCCGTTCGGCAGCCTGAAATGCTGCCACATAGCCATGTATTAGACTGGGGGCATGATGAATACCAACAAAAATGGTGGTATAATGGGGATATAATGGGATATTATGTGGGATAATGGGAATATCATTAGGTGTATTCATGGGGATATCGGCAAACAAACAGGTTGATCCACAGCGAGACACTTAAAAAGAGAGGAAAATCAAATTTCGTTCGGAATTTTCCCAGCCAGTCATGTTTGATTAAAACTTTGTATCAAGCAATATTTCATAGATATTCCATTCCATTCCATTCATTTTCCATTCATAGTCCATCAATACTTAATCAATATTCCAATCATATTCGATCAATATTCCATTCCATTATATAATATTCTGATCATACTTGATCAATAGTTAACCAATATCCCAGTCATATTCGATCAATATTCCAGTTCATTCATCTTCCATGCATTTGTGTCAATAGTTCATCAATATTCAATCTATACGCCATTCCATTCATATTCCATTCATGTTCCATCAATGTTCCATCAATGTTCCCTTACTATTCCATTCCTATGTCATGAATTATATCCAAACTAGAATCTATATGTCCATGATTGAAGATCTTGATATTGCACCAGTGTACCACATATACAATATACATATGATCCTATGATGCTACCTGCCGGACACCGCAGGCATCGAGTTCACGGGGCACCTGAAAATCTTTCTCCACACTTCGTTCCAAGCCCGCCACAGCTTTTTCTAAAAGCTGAACGTCCTGGCCCAGGGATGCCAGCAGTTGATGGCTCTACGTCGTGAGCACCTTGACAAACTGATCTTGGTACATCTGGCAAGAAGACCTATAAAATCTATAAAATCCTATCAATTCGAGTGCCACGGCATGAACTCAGAGAATGCAGGCTCTGTCTGTCAACTTGAAATATGATAAAACTTGGCATTGTAATTCATCAGATCTCCAAGATGCGTCCCAAAAAATGGGACATCCCCTCAGCCAGCGCTTCCTCTGCGACCACTTCATTGGGTGGTTTCTTCTCGAAGAAGGACTGGCCTGTTCACCAGAGTTTCCCCACATGTTCTCCAGATTTTCTCCAGTTTCAACCAGATTTTCTCCAGATTTTCCACGGTGTCACGTTTTCACCGCAGCCCCGCACACTTTCCCAACCTGGCCATGGTCCCATTGTGGGGCCCCCACCTTCCACTTCCAGTGCGGGCACCGCCACCGCGCCGCCCAACCTCTGTTAAAACCATTGTGATTTTCCAGAGCTCTGTTAAATGACCAGAGGGTACACATATATTATATTTGCATATATTAATATATATATATCATATGTATGTATGTATGTATGTATGTATGTATGTATGTATGTATGTATGTATGTATGTATGTATGTATGTATGTATGTATATATATTCTGTACGAAGCAAGGGGAAAATGCCCCCACAAAATGAGTTATAGTTTCAGTATGTTTGGGCATGATGAGGACAGTATGGCATAGTCCCACACAGATTCTTTCAATAAAATCAATAAACATCCATGACTTAGCCATTTCATTCAATGAAGATCTCTAAGCACCAGGGAGGTTCAACGGTTCCAGCCGCAGATCCGGCTGCACCGAGGGGCTCCAAGAGGCTGTCTGCAATGCCAACAGCCTGAGTTTGGTGGCAGCTGTCTCTGAACATGGGGTTTGTACCCACATGAATTGCAATTTTGAATAATTAGAAAAATAATGATCAACGTCATTGGACTTTAGGACTTTAGGGTACCATATTTTCAGACAAACCCATTCGGCACACCCATCGACATTTGTAGGCTGGAGAGAGACGTGTTTCGATCTTTTTTGTGCGACCTCCATCTTTGAAGCGGTCTTGGCATCGAATTCTGCAAAGTTCGCAAAAGTGCAATTAGCAGCAGATCGAAACAAACAGCACCAGTTTACCAATTTCGCTGCAATATGGGAAGAAATGCTGGACCTACTTTCGGTCTCTTGGCATTCTCAGCAAAATACCCACCACCTTCGGTCTTTCCTGTGAAAATCTGTCAACGGGACGTACTCAGCCAAGATCAGCCAAGCCCGAAATCAATTATATAAAATGAAAGTCCGGCCACGCAACCCACCTAGTGTGTCAAACCCGGGCGTAAACCCGAAGATGCCAAGTTTTGTGGAGCTCCGAATTGTCAAAATAGGTATGCTTAAGAAATGATGTTCACAGTTTTTTTTGGTGTACCACCATTCGGTTGGTTTCCTTACCAATTCTGTTGGTTGATATTACCATTGTTTTGCCTAGCCATTGATTTACTGACTACAGCATGCTCCCATTATTTCCATTGAATAGTGCCTTGTTGATTGTGTCCCAACTGTGCGTTGATGATTTTCCCACGATGCCTTGTATCATCTACTTTACTGAATCATATTCAACCATTGTATCACCACTGTTTCTTGACTGTATCTCCCTAATCCATGGATCACCATGTGAGCAGTGAAAATTTCAAACACTTTGCCCTGGAGATGTTTGGTTTTTGGGTGACCGCACCAGGGCAGAGAGCAAGCCTCCTGCCACAGCACCTGATTCAGGTTGCATTTTTGGTCATGGGAACATGCCAGGGACGGGAGGGGCTCTGGTAATTTAGAGACGTTGGCATTGGAAGAATTCCCCCTTTATAGAGAATGTTCCCATTAAAACATCCATTTAAAATTTAGTTTGGAGATTTATCCGGATTTCTCATTGATACGTTTGATTACCAGAGTGTGCTCTCCTGTAGACAAATAACAACAAAGATCTGGAAACCCTGCCATTCTGAACAGGGAACCATGGGCTTCTTCCACACTTATCTTAGTTTACCTCAGGACAAACACAGGACAAACATTTCCCTGCATATATTAACATGTGTGCACAGTAGATCTATCTATCTATCTATCTATCTATTTATCTATATATATGAATGGGTCTGGGTGTGTGTGTGTGTGCGCGTGCATTCCCATGTCTATATACATATCCATCCGTGCATTCTAACTAAACAAAGAAACTAATTTATCGGACTATCTAGATATATTTTATTTGGCTATCTTTCCATCTTTCCATCTACTGTTTCTGCATGTAGAAATGTTTCATGCAATTTTCATGCTACATATAAAAAATCGAACAAATAACTTGCATGTGTCTATAATATACACTTTTTATAATCATAAATCTAGAATTATACAGATAAATCAGTGTAAATCTAGAATATATACACATATCGCAAATATACATAAATCATTGTGATTCTACAACTGATACAGGAAGTAGGTAAATCAGGTCGGCATTAAACCAAACTAGGCCCGAAAAGATACGCACTGACAAAAAAAAACAAGAACAGCCTCACTTGGTGGGGCATGGTTACCCCGTTACACCCATGCCGCTCCGTATTCAAAAAATCTACAACGAGGACCATTCAGCTGACACCCTTGTCGCCGGCCTTCAGAGCCAATCCTCGGTGCCCATGGGGGGGTTACATACACCCGTTGCTGGTGCGGTTCCATTTTCTTGCTACAAGTAGTGATAATCTCTAAAAACATCTAAGAACATGGTAAAAACATGGTAAAAAAACATGGTTTCGTAGGGGATTGACACTTATTTGAGACCATTTAGGTGGTGATCGTTTGCCGGCAATCTTTTCATGCGTGCTATATCTTCATTGGTTTCTGCTCTCCGCACCATTGCTTCGACCTCCCGGACACCCCTGGGCATGCCAAACTCGGCTTTGGCCAACGCTTCTTCATCGGACAACTCCTGATGAGTGATGACGTCATGTGAACATGGGGATGCAAAAGTGAGAAAATGCCCATGGACCATGGAAGCTTGGGGGTTCCAAATGCTGAGACATGCCATAATTGCGTGGCCATGGTTCACTTGGAATATTCTGAAAACTGAATCTGCAATGATCTGGACAATCTATCGTAAATGCTGACTTGAGAATGACGCAATGCTGCGTGGTTCCCACAATACATTCCTTCATGAGCGGTGAGAGTGTTTGACGTCCCAACTTCCAGTATCATCCCGGCAATGGGCCGATTTTCAAGGACAAATCTCCTAAAGTTATAGGGGACTATCCCATTCAAACCTCTATTTAGGGGGATTTTCTATTTTTCTATATCTTTACTATATCTTTACTATTCTCTACATGTTGTTAGATGCAAGTCATTGGTTTCCCCATCCAAAGCCATGACAGTCCTCACTGGCAGGGTAGTGCACCGGGATGCCCCTGAGCATCATCTGATCCCGCAGATCTTCCACCTTCGTTGAGAGCAGATCATCCCATGACGTGTGATATAGACTCTATAGGTTTCATTGGGGCTGTCATTGGGGCTGTCACTTTCCCATTTATTATTAGTTTGTGCATCCTCGAATTTCATTGGGTGAAACACGCAGGTGGTAGCCTAAATCCACCATAATCCACCATTCTAGCTGCTTCAATCCACCATTTTTGTCGCTTTAATCCATGATTGTTGTTGACCTAAACTTTAGGGTCAAAACTCTGGACCTCGCTCTCCTCCTGCACTGCCAGCAGCTCGCCCCCTGGGATGAGAATAACCGCCATGGATGGTGAATCTGTAATGGATCATAGAGGAAAAACCTGGTTGGTGGTTGAGCCACCCCTCTGAAAAATATGAAGAGTTCGTCAGTTAGGATGAGTATTCCCAAGATATGGAAAAATGTTCCAAACCACCAACCAGAAAAACTTCATAGTACGGTTAACTGATGTTAACTGATGTTAACTGATACTTATGATGGATGGGTTTACCTATCACCACTATAGTGATCCAAATGGTTAACCTTCGTATTGTGGTTACCTGATGTTAACTATCACCATTTAGATGGGTGATAATTGATGATGAATCACTGAATCACTTAATAACTTAGCAACTATGACAACACACTAAAAATGAAATATGTGTATAACGATTATAATGTGGCGAACACTTTTCCATCATTCAGGTGGTTATTAAAATCAAAACCACTACTACCCAAAAAGGCACAACAATAAATTGCTCAATGGATTGGTTGGAGGCAAACATTGCAAGAAACCATAGTTGTTACCAGCTAATTCACAGGATTTCTGAAAAAATGGACGAATGGCCTTGAAATATTGGGATGACAAATAAGTAATCAAGTAATCCAGGTCATGACCTAAATGATTTTTGACGTTTGAGAACGGGAAAAGACGTCTGCGAAGGGTCGACCGTCTTAATGTCGTCAGCCCGAAATCCGGGTTTCCAAACCCATGGTGCGGCACTGCGGCACAAGCGGATTCTATGTGTCATCATGTTTCACTCTATTGACGGCCCGAAGAAAGATAGCTGTGTAAACGATAGCACATAAAGCACCTGGACCCCGGTCAGACGTCACGAACGAGTGAATATCTTGCGTTCCGGCTGCCCTTCAGAAGACGCTCCATAGCGTGTACCCAAACATGGCAATGGACAAGTTCCTTCTTTATAGATGAATTTCCCACTCAAAACCTCCATTTTAGGTTATTTCCAAGTGCTATGTTTATCTATGTTTGATGACACCGGAAGGTATTTTTAATAAATACCTCCTCATGCACCATAAAACTAAGTGACTAACTCGAACATTGGCTTGAAACAACTTGTAGAGATGACCATGATAGTTGAATTTCCGGCCGTTTCTGCACAAATTGGCCAGGAGTCATTTTTGTGTATCGTTCCCATGAATAACTTGGGAAAGAGCAGCAGTTTCCATGATTTACCCATGATTTTCCATAATTTTCCATCATGTATCCATGATGCCCATGGTTTCACATTTTTTTTCTAGTCACCCCAGATCTCCAGGACCGCAACGACCATGGAAGACCTCTCCACGACAACTCTCTCCAGGGACCTTCGGCTTTCGCGAGGAGTTGTTTTCCGCTCCAGGAGGCGATGATTACCTCAGGGCATGGTGAGTAAATGATCAGGTGTATCAGGTGTAATGTGGGTAAATAAGAATAAACCATCCCCTGGTCATCACCATTTTTTTGGGTGGTATGTTTACCATTCCCAGTCATATGACATTGCTTTACCCACATTACCTGGACCCCCATTTATATATTTTTTTTGTTCGGGGTTCGATTCTGAAATTCCTACCCGACCGCACGCACTCAAGTTAAGTGTTCGAGTTTCTGATTTTTATGCATAGCAAGTGAGCTATAGAAGACAATTGCCAGGTACGGTGACCAAGTGATCCAAATTCCATCAAATTTACAATGAACATGGAAAAATTGATAGATCCAAAATTACAAACCTAACTATTTTTCAATGTGCGGCCGTTTGCGGAAATTTGCGTTCGTTTTGTCGTTTTTTACGCTCGTTTTGTGGGTTGCAATTTGAACGTTTTTGGCCCGAGCCACTTTGATTGAGTCAAGATTAGCCCAAATAGCTTTGCAGGGGCCATTCACCATGCAAAATTGGAAAAAATATGCGATTTCTGAAGATTTGTGCGTTTGGCATGTTCTAGGAATTTGTGATCGTTTTTCGAAATGTGGTACGATTTGCAAATGCACACGAGGCTACAGGTAAATATCGTGGTCAATTTTGGGAAGTCCACAAAAACTACATAAAAATACATCTTTTGCTATTTATTTTGTGTAATTGTCCATTTGCAGCAAAAACTAGAGGATTCAACTACCCATCCAAAGTTGGGAATGATACCATGATTATGATACCAGTGATGATGATAATGATGAAATGATACTCCTAGACTTTTGAAGACTATGACATGATGATTGTGATATAATGTTTCCATGTTTTCTTTAGACAAAGACATCGGGATCTTCGTTTAATGAGTTGAAATGCTTATATATATAATATTATATGATATGATATTATATTGTATTGTATATGATACTGTATTTATATATATATTGTGAACAGCTTAATCCCTGTTCCGGATCAATTGTTTGGTCAGTTTGAGTTCCTGCTGAGCTGTTTCCAACGTTTCATGCGAACATTGCAGAGAGCAGCGATCTTTTATTGTCTGCGTTGGGG
>Ga0126342_10003225_pt1 | contig 26737 bp, 16 predicted proteins | sample Cyp1metagenome_FD_92528 | JGI IMG/M metagenome (GOLD analysis project Ga0126342, IMG submission 92528) | Coral microbial communities from Lord Howe Island, Old Settlement Bay, Australia - Cyphastrea 1 metagenome | ecosystem: Host-associated > Invertebrates > Cnidaria > Coral ...
GTTGGGACGAACAATGCCGCGACACGATGATGACAGTCCCTCCGCAACTCACCTCTTCCCTTCCTTCTTTCTCCTACCCCGCTAGCTTTCGTCATCCACCCCCGGCCTCAAGTAAGATTGGGGTGGTCTAATTTTGAAAAAACTACATTTATCTTGAATATTGGGCCAATATACGGTACTGGGATCAAGCGGTTGATGTGGTGAACCCTGAAATCAGTTTGGGCAAATGTTCAAGATGTCTGTTGTGTCAATCTCTTAAGTCTATAGAATAAAGTCTTTGAATTCGATGAAATCCCCATATATACATTTGTTTGTAATGTCATCTCAAATTGATTTAACACATTTGTTGTTGCTGTTGCTGTTGCTGTTGCTGTTGCTGTTGCTGTTGTGGTTGTCGTCGTCGTCGTCGTCGCCGTCGTTGTCGTCGTCGTCGTCGTCGTCATTGCCGTTGTTGGTGTGGTTGTGGTCGTGGTCGTGGTCGTGGTCGTGGTCGTGGTCGTGGTCGTTGTGGTGGTTGTTGTCGTTGTTGTCGTTGTTGTTGTTGTTGTTGTTGTTGGTTGTTGTTGGTTGTTGTTGGTTGTTGTTGTTGTTGTTGTTGTTGTGGTTGGTTGGTTGGTTGGTTGGTTGGTTGGTTGGTTGGTTGGTTGGTTGGTTGTTGTTAATGTTGTTGTTGGTGGTGGTGGTGTTAGTGGTGTTAGTGGTGTTAGTGGTGTTAGCGGTGTTAGTGGTGTTAGTGGTGTTAGTGGTGTTAGTTGTTAATGTTGTTAATGTTGTTAATGTTGTTAATGTTGTTAATGTTGTTAATGTTGTTATTGTTGTTAATGTTGTTAATGTTGTTGTTGTTGTTGTTGTTGTTAGTGTTAGTGTTAGTGTTGTTGTTGTTGGTGTTGTTGTTGTTGTTGTTGTTGTTGTTGTTAGTGTTGTTGTTTGTGTTTTTTTTGTTGTTGTTGTTGCTGCTGTTGTTGTTGTTGTTGTCGTTGTTGTTGTTGTTGTTGTTGATGTTGATGTTGATGTTGATGTGGTTGTTGTTGTTGCCGCCGTCGTGGTGGTTGTGGTTACTGTTATTGTCATGCCTGTCATCGTTGTCATCGTTGTTATCGTTGTCATCGTTGTTATCGTTGTCATCGTTGTCATTGTTGTCATCGTTGTCATTGTTGTCATTGTTTTTGTTGATCCGAGTTCCTTTCATTTATCCATAACATTGTCCTGTTGTTGAAATCAACTTCTAAGATTTGGATATGTGGACGGGGAGTTGTCTAAGTTGTCTAAGAGGGTATTCCAACATCTGTTTAGAACATACATTTCCCATGGAAAAAAACAGCAGCAAATTTGGGTTGCAGCATTTCTGATGAAAATACTCTGGATAAATCTGGATAACTATTCCAATTATAGCTGTTCACCGCCCAGTGAGCCTAGTAATCCCACCAAGAAACCATCCCCAAAATCACTATGACTATACCTGGGTTGTATATGGTTGTATGTGGTTGTATGATGTGTTACCATCCCCAAATGGTAGGTCCTGGTAGGTCTTTGGCATTGGGTTTACCAAATTACGCCAATTGGACATGGCACTTTCCAGGTTCCGCGACGTGGAAGAAGCACGAGCGGCGTGCCAGTCGCGCAAGGGACACCCAGTGGTGCAGCTGGCAATACGAACGAAGATATGATTGCGACTTTTGCACTTCCAAAGCGATTATTAGATGCATGCTGGTTGGTGGTGTGGAACATTTTTTTTCCATTATATATTGTATAATCCTTCCCATTGACTAATATTTCTTAAGATGGTTAAAACCACCAACCAACATGACTTTAAACAATCACATTTACAATTGCCAGGATTCTCACATCACAATCATTCTTGCGATCATTCTGGATTGTCAGATTTTTTTGTAAATGTCAATAGCTGTCAGCCTCTACATCGCTGTTTCTTTCAGCAAGTTTCTTTCAGCGAGTTATTGCCAGTTATCGATCTGGTATCAGCCCAGAACTGTGAACATATTTTTAACCATCAATCCTAAATGAGGCTTTGTACATCTGAGAATTTATTTGGGGAGATAGCATTTGAGTCGTGAATTCTCACTTTTTGCAGTCAACACCCCAATGTTCCAATCGACCCGGGTGAATGACAATCTGGCATTGCTATTCCATTTTCTTGGACGCCAATGGAGTCTTCATTGCGTAAATATTTAGCCACTGTTTGAGAAACGACAGGCTATCCCAACAAATCAACAATGTGGTCAATCCAAGTAAAAACCTCCCAAAACTATAAGTGGGACTGTATAAATAATCCGCAAATGGATGCAAAAGGTATTTGTTTATCGCATTGGGTGGATCCCACATTAGATGGTATACCGAATTGTTATATAATGTTTTTTGCAACATAAATATTTAAAAGAAGCACAAGTTGTATTTCATACCGTAGGGAAGCCCATGGATTATTATATCATCGATGTTCATAGTTTTTCTTACGTCCCATTCATTCTGGATCTGGTTGGTGGTTTTTGGAACATGTTTTTTTTCCATATCTTGGAAATAATGATCCAAACTGACTTTCAGATTTTTCAGACGGGTAGGTCAACCACCAGGCCACCAACCAGGGATGAATTGTAATGACCTCACGTCGTGATATCACTGGTGCCCATGTGGCCCTTTTCATCGATGCTGGCGATGCTGCAAGAGTCCCCTTGGAGTCATGGAGGATCTTTGAGAGAAACAAGATAAGAATCTAATAATCTAATATCTAGAAAAGCCATCACACATATATATATATACATACAATATATTACTGTATATATATACACATAAATCAACCAATTGTAATTGCAACCATTTGCTAAAACCAACTATGACCAACTATATTGTTTAACCTTTAGATTCATAGCCAGTCTTCAACCAGATGTTCTCAGCTATCCTCAAGGTCCGGACCTTGTCCTGGTACGACACGCCAAAGACTGCGCTGCCCTACGTCTGGAGTCCCAGAAAAAATCAGCCCGCCGAATCTCGCGATCACTATATATATAGTGTAACATTTGATATTTGAATATATAAGAAGTACATGTTGGCCATTTAAGAGTTTTTAAATGACACTCACTCGAAGCGTCTTTGGGATGATGAAACTGGATTTGTCGGAGCGAACCCATAGCTGGCCTTATTTGAGCTATTTTCAGTCTACCCTCTGGTGAACTAACATAACAATGGAACATCACCATTTTTAATGTGAAAATTCACTATAAATGGCCATTTTCAATAGCTATGTTAAATTACCAGAGGGTAGTCGCTAATTGTAATTGATCCATATTTTTATTATTGATGATGATGATGATGATGATGATGATGACCAAACCTCTATACTATATCAGTACATATATCATCACCTGTTTACCTATTGTAGTCGGGTATAATGTAGCCAAACATATGCTGTGTTATGACATATTACAAGCAACGATAACTGCAACCATGCGCTATAAACAACTACAAATAACCAACACAACTACATGGGGGAGTTCTCAAACATGAGTGCCCCAAACCAATGGTTTTCCCATTGAACATAAGCAATAGCTTGGATGATTTTGGGGTCTCCCATTTTAGGAAATCCCCAATATATAACCCACTGGATAGCTGGTCTTGAAACACACAAACTGGTTGGTTTTGTTGGTGGTTTGGAACATTTTTTATTTTCCATAATGTATATGGGATAATCCTTCCCATTGACTTTCATATTTTTCAAGATGGTTAAAACCACCAACCAGTTTGGATTGAAATCACCATTGTTAATGGGTAAATCCACTATTTCTATGGCCATTTTCAATAGCAAACTATTTCTTTGGTTCTTCTGTTTTTTTCCAGGTTCTTCAAAGTGATCCTTTTGATATGGTATGATGTCACCCTTACCCTTGTTGGGGTTACCTGACCTCGAATTAAGGTGGTTCCTAAGGTCACTGACTAAAGAATCAGGCTTTGGATTAAAACAAAAATCTCACAACAGATCATGTTTGTGACATTGTGTTTCGGATTATGACCTCAACCCCATGTGATTGTGTTTGTTTGTTTGTTTGTTTGTTTGTTTGTTTGTGTGTTTGTTTGTTTGTTTGTTTGTTTGTTTGTTTGTTTTTGATATACTTAGTTGTTTCAACCGTACAGGGGGATGCCTGTCCATTAAATACTAGCCTGGCTCATTGGCGGGAATCACGGCTTGGGGTTACATTGGGGATATCTGACAATATGGCTGTGACTCAATATGGGGAAACCCAAAAAAGGATGGCAAAGTTCATGATTAAAAAATATGATTTTATAAACAATTATATTTTGAAGGTGCACTATGTTTCAACGGACCAATGCTTTTGCACATGTATTTGACCCAAGTTCTTCCCACAATCTATTGTGGTTTAAATGCACCTCATTGCTCCATGTGCAACGCAAATTGCCCCCCCCCCCGGCCGCGTGGGTGAACAGAGTGCATGCATGGGGGATGTACATTTACCAAAAAACACCCCATCAACCACCATATACCTGGCCAAAAATTAAGGGCTATACTCTCCGGTAAAGCCATTTGGTATGAACTTTTTATCCGTTTTTATTATGTTTACATCTTGTATTCTGTGATTGGTTACATCCGCTAAGCATTACAATCCATGTTTCTTTAGCAGAGATTACATTCTCGTAGATCCTCGTAGTAGTTGTTTCACCTGAATCATGGACGGTCAATAGATCCCCACGTTGCATGAATCCCGCATGTTCCACTCATCACCGCATGCGACATATATTCTACACATATATAATGCCATGTTACTGCATGGTCATACACCATTGGCAGGGTGTGTATATTAGATATCAGCAACCAAACACTAGTCACTAGTGGCGGTCGCTGTTCCATTCCCCACATGTTGGTGCTTTGGGGGATCTGGCAAAACTGGTGATTGGAAGAACATGGAAAACACATCTCCTTCTGGTGCTTTCAAACATGTTTTTTTTGTTTTTTTCCCGTCATATTGGGAATGTCATCATCCCAACTGACTAGGTCAACCACCAACCAGCCTCCACCAACCAGCCTTTGTTTTGTTGGTGACCTCTGGTGACTGAGGGAAGGCTTACCATGATGGCCAGCGCCAAGTGCATCCGGTGCGCCGGAGTGGTAAGTCCCCGAAGTTCAATGGGAGATCTCCAGGATCCTCAATTGGAGGTACGTTAGTACCATATTTTTGGCCATATTTTGGGGCATATCTCCTCACATAGGCCTGAAAAATAGGCCTCAAAAAATGGTAGGTAGTAGGTACCTCCAATTTAGGTTTCAAAACTGGCCATTCATAAGTGGGGGTATAACTGGTATAACTAGTTACTAACCAGCTATGAGTCGTTGGATGATCCTCCAAGTAGCCATTTTGGCCATTTTTATCAGCTAAAGATAACTGTTTGGTGGTTTGGAACATGGCTTTTATGGGATAATGATGGTTAATGATGATAAATAATGGTTAATAATCACTGTTTGGTGGTTTGGAACCATGGAATTTTATGAGTTCCCATCATAGTTGGGAATGTCATCATCCCAACTGACTATATCATATGTTTCAGAGGGGTAGGCGAAAAACCACCAACCAGATAATGTTAGTTGCACAACCATCACACATTTCTAAGCTGTAATCTAGTTGGGGGAGAATCTAGGGCCCAGTGAAGCCGAACACATGCCTTGTCTCATGCTTCGTCAGCCTAGGACTATAGGTTGTTCCTTGTCTATATGGTGGTGGTTTGCATCCGTACCTACCAGGGTTCGAACTCTCAAATTTGAAAGGCTATGCCGCTATTCTTCATATGTTTTTTTTTCATTGGTTTACATCCAAGCCGCGTATGTCTCAGCAAGTGAAAGCAACAATGGGTGGAAGAAATAGTTATTATGTTTTTTCACGACAGCCGCGGATCATTTGTCACATGCCCAGCACACTGTAAGCTGGACTTATCCATTCCAGAGTTGAATGAAGGAAACATCCACAAAAAATCACAACATGTGCTCCCCCCCAGTAGATTTATCTATTGAATCTATTATTATATATTATTATTATTAGTAGTAGTAGTAGTATTATTATTACTATTATTATTATCCACTGTAAATCCGTTGGTTATTCAACAGTTGCAACGTGATAGCGACTGAAAACGTGATGCCCCAATTAATAAGTTGGTTCTTACCCATCTAATTGTGATTAGTTCATCACCCTAACCCCAGTTCCTCGAGTTCTGTTCACCAACTTAGCTAACTTTTGGGGGCAGCACCGACCGAACGTACAATTCCTGGAATTATGACCGCTAGTTATTCGAAGCTTCAGCGTCTCAGGACCTACTTCGGCTGCAACATCCTGCCTGCAGTGGAGACATCCTGCAGGTCAGGGGATAATTGGCTCCGGTCGGTTTTCCTTAGAATCTCAGGGTGAAACAGCATCAGACAGCTGTCAGTCGGGCCTTTGGGACCCAATGGGATGCTCGTTTTCCGAGATATGGTCGGGCCTTTGACCCCCACAGTTGTATCATGAGTACCGCATGGGTTGTTTTGTCAAGGGAACCTGTTTGGAACCCTAACTGGGGCAACAAAAATAGCAGGTTGGGGACCACCGCCTCTTGTCCCACGGGCCATTGGGCGGTGTACCTAGGTACCACTTTCATCATAGTTGACCTAGGCCCTAGGCAAATAGACCAACCTAGCTGGGGGGGCAAAGCTTCTATATTCCTAGACCTTCCAACTAGCCGGAAAAAGTAGTAAAAGTCTAGTTCATTGGGTGAAACAATGTAAAACACTATTTTTAAGGGTAAAAAGAGAGGGTCAAACGGTTCATGTTTTCCATATGTTGAAGAACCAGTGAGTAAATCCCATTCAGTCATCATAGACCCAAACGTTACTCCCTGACTTCAAAGAGGCCTGTAGCATCGCGCTGAACTTGGCCTTGGAAGCCCGTCGCGCGGAGCTACAATGCCCTCCGCGGTAAAACGTGTTACGTCTCTGTGGGATTTTGCAAATTTGAAATTGGAATATCATGGGATAATGAGGACATAGCATGGGGATAGAAGTTTGGAAATCTTGTTTCACCCAACAACCAACCATTATTATTGGGATTTGTTCATGGTATATAAACAGAACTTAAACTTGACGTGAAAACGTTGGGTGATTTCACGAAGATTTCACATGGTGGATCCAAGGACGGATTTCGTGGAGAAATGATGTGAGGGGAGACATGATCAAAAACTGATTTGTGAACACTGGAGATCTTACCAAATACCCTAAATGGTAATTCAACTTCGCGAAAATCACCATTTAGACTGGGTAGGTCATTGTAAGTCACGAATCACAGATCATCCCCCAAAAAAACGGCCATTTTCCATAGCCATGTTTAATAATCAGAAGAACGATCTGAACGATGTTCAACAAGACCATAAGGACCCGGACCCAGCAAAGTGGATTTATAACCCCTGAGGATCAATAGCAGGAACGTTTGTCAATTACTTCAAGTTGTTTAGTTATTGAATATTAATAATCACATTCTTATGACTCAATACAAGTGAGGTATTAAAAAAAAAACAGTGAGGTATGTTTGTAAACAAAAATGATATGTCACGATATGTCAATTAAACAACTGAATGTTATGATTACCTGATCTGGTTGGTGGTTTGGAACATTTTATATTTTTCTCATCATATTGGGAATGTCATCATCCCAACTGACGAATTCATATTTTTCAGAGGGGTAGGCTCAACCACCAACCAGTGATATTATAAAAGTGATATTCATTACCTCATCGGAATCCAATCCTGGGGGCCCTCGGATGGGCACTTCATGGTAGTTGTTGCAACGGGGAATGTTCATATACTAAGAATATCTAAGAATCTAAAAACTTATGATTATATAGAGCATTCAAGTGCTGCTTTGAATGTTATGTTTGTTGTTAAAATCCCTGTGTTTGCTGGTTGCACAGTATTTGATTGTTCTTTAATGTTGTTTATAGTTGTGTGCAACGTGTCCAAGATTGGCCCTTTGATCTCCGACATGATGCCCCTGTGATCTGCTGTGTTTCTTTCACAGCAGGCGTTGTTCTCGGAGAAGCCTGAGCTGGAGTTGATGATCAATCAGAATCTCGTTGATGGCTAACCCTTGGCAAAGGTAGCTGAGTGGGTCATTCCATGCCGGAATATATGATTCATAATATGATCCAGCTTGTGACTGTTTTGTTTGCTGGGTAATTGTACAAGATGAGGCTCGATGGTTTCATTGTTCTGGGCAAAAGAAAACATAACTCATGAAAGAAACTGGTCCCAGTACAAATTATATGGTTGATGTGGGGGGAAGTCATCAACAAGTCGACACGCTTGTTGAAGGTTTTTGAGGTACTGAAAAAGTTGCCCTGATAGTCCCTTGGTGGTTGGGAATCGTTTCTACTGTTGCATCTCTGCGACTTGAAAGTGGAATCCCCGCAAGGTTACACTTCTCTCCCAGTAGACTTAACTCATTATCTGCCACATCCTTTCACAGCTGACTCCCCCTAGCTATAAGTTTGGTTTATTACCCATCTAATCCAATTATAATCACTACGAACCCCGTACTTGCAACTCTAGTTTACAAAAAAAAAATGCAGGCGGGCGCCTTCCAGGAAGTGAACACAGTCACGGACGATCCATTTCTGGGTGGTCTACCCGCAGCAGCTGGCTGCCTCTTTGTTTTTTTTTCCATAACTGTTGTGATTTGTTTCTCTTATCTTCGCTTTCATGTGGCTATGAGTCAAAACCCTGGTACCCTCTACCCTCTGGTAATTTAATATAGCTGTTGAACATGGCTGTTTATAGCTGATTTACCTAGTCAAAATGATGATTTTCGATAGCTATGTTAGTTCCCTGTTAGTTTACCGGAGGGTAGGTACTTTAAAATACCCGGTCAATATGCTAATTTCATATAGATCTTGACCCATCCCCATGTGCTTCGCAACATCAGGAAAGAATACATCCGACTGCAGGCGCCGGGGCGACAACACTTGGCAGTGAACTAAACCAAGAGGGTACCCCAAAAATAGACATGTCGATGTTTACCATGTGGGGGTTCCATGAATGGGGATACCCCAATAGCTGGATGGTGACTTCATGGAAAATCCGAAAACGAATGATTTAGGGGTACGCTTACTCTAGAAAAAACCTTCGTGTTTTTTGGCACCCAATACTACAAACATCTAGAAACCATCACTTAAATCTGGATGAATCATACCCTCTGGTAATTTAACATAGCTATTGAAAATTGCCATTTATAGTTGATTTACCCACTAAAAATGGTGATTTTCCATAGTTATGTTAAATTACCAGAGGGGAATCCCGGGGCTGGCCGCTGGCCGAGGTTTTACATCATGGGAAAGACATCGAACTAAAAAAAGTGGATTTCTTGATGTCTGTCAGTCTGTCGGTATTGCCAATCTGGATTCATTTCACCATAGTCACAAATGGTTGCATATCCCACCTTCTGGGGGTTAAAGTTCTATAGTTTGCTATATTAATGGCATGTGCCCTCCGCGCCTAAGTAGGCCTACTAAGTATAGGGTATGAATCCGCAAAAAAAAAGAATATACCCTCTGGTAAACTAACATAGCTATGGAAAATCACCATTGTTAATGGGAAAATCCACTATAAATGGTCATTTTCAATAGCTATGTTAAATTACCAGAGGGTATTGGATGGTTGCCTCCAGAATTTCAGATGGAATGTGTCAGGGCAGCTCCTCTAAAAAGCGTGGGAAATTGTGCTTGGTCAACATGGGTCAACTGAGACGGCTCGCAACCTGTCGTCGATGTCGAATCATTGCACCGAAGTCTTGAACGAACTTGTGGACGGCTTGGAAATCAGATGGCGGCCTGGCGGCCATGGGCAAAAAAAAATAGTGTTACAGTCCTGTCTTGATTTACGGAAGGCAGCAGTGTTTTGACAAACACCGGAGGGTAGTATGGAGCATATGGGGTAATGCTTGAGGGAATACACAAAAAGTAAACAACATATCACACCGCTGAAATCAGGCATTGGAACCCCAAACATGGCCCACGTCAATAAATTGCTTTCCCCATGCCCTAGTTGTTTGTTTATGTTTGTTTTCAGAGGGCTACTTGGGGGTGTAGGTCCGCTTAATGCCTGCCATAGATTAGAGGGATTACATTCCAACTTACGGTGATTGTTGAACCATGGCTATACCGTTCCACCTGTTGACAATCCCAACTGCACCTGAAGTTTTGATTCATGACGGCCATGAAGTCTGGGCAGTCGTAAAGGCATAGAAATCAGATCTAGAAACTTAATCACCTCAATCTGGTTGGTGGTTTCATTTACCTTGCAGTAAATGTTTGCATAGATATGGAAAACGTATGGCTTCAGCAGGAATTACCTAGAAGTGTCGGGTTTTTCATATATATATATATATGTGAATTTACTGGAAGGTATTTTTGGCTTCAAACATGATGGACTCGAATCCCAGCTGGGATGGTGAGTCCAACCAGCCGAACACTCTCCGCTTGTTGTTTGGCGAGTGTTTTTTATTGATATGTGCGGCCTTTCCATAGCAACCTGGGATGATTGGGGCCGCAGTTGATCGGAGAGTTTTTGTCTTCCAGGGTTTCCCTTTGCTGTGCTATGGGATGCTCATGCTCGGCTGAGCACCCCAAATATCAGGAATCCCAGCAGAAATATAGATGATTATGTTTCACCAGGGTTGCAAAAGTAGTTGCGTATCATGCGATCACGAGGTTTTTTTGGTGCACTTCTGTCTCATTTTATTGAAATACAATCATATGATATACAGTATAGATCGACAAATGGGTACACATGATTGGGTAGATTCCATTAGATTCCCATATCTTGGAGGTATCCCCTCACATAGACCATACATAGACCTTATATATGGCATAGGTACTTCCAATTCAGGTTCATTGTTTGCCGTTCCGGTTGGCCGTTCTGGCACGCTCCAGGAGCTGTTTAAAAAGGAACGGCTGAGTGGTTTGGAACGGCAAGTGGTTTGGGCGTCCCAGACATGGCCGGTCGGGCCGGTCGACCTGACAAAGTACCGCCCTTGCACTTTGTACCTAACTACAGCAAGCAAACCAAAAAACATGGGGATGTCTATATATATATATATATCTGGTTAATACATGGTTATTATATGTTTAATGACGACAAATCATAAACTGGTTGGTGGTGACTTAACCATCTTGAAAAATATGAGTTCGTCGATGGGAAGGATGACAACCCATATGTGAAATGGAAGATAAAATATGTTCCAAACCACCAACCAGTAAACATAGGGATAATTTACAGAAAGACCATGTACATACAGGCATTATCCAAGTTTAACACCCAATTCATGTACAATCTGCAAGACCAACTCAGGAAGGCCATGGGAATTTGCAAATTCAAATTGCTTTCCTCTCCCGTTTAACGGTGGTTTCACTGCCTCACATCCAATCAAACACGGCTGGAAAACTCATGGAAAACCCACCAATTTAGTTGGGAGGTTTTTCCCAGCGAACCAAACCCCCATTTTTAGTTTGGGTACCCTCTGGTAATTTAACATAGCTATGGAAAATCACCATTTTTAATGGGTAAATCCACTATAAATGACCATTTTCAATAGCTATGTAAACGTTTACCAGAGGGTATTTTGTCCAGCGACTTGACGAGATGTTCATTGCTGGTCAGTTGATGATGGATGATTGTTCTCTTAAAATGGCATTTAAGGCATTTACGCTTACACAAACGAATGGCTTACCCCCCAGTAAACAAACATGGCTCTTGGCATTTCCCATCTTTAAGGCGAACATGACCAGACCACCAGGTGCAGTTTCACACAAGGTTTGCATACTGGAAGGAATATCCAGCTTTGTACCCACTTATAGACCTAACCAAAGTGACATTACAAGGTTAGAGACACATTCATTGGCAGTCTTGGGCAATTCCTTTTCCCATATTAAATCCCTTCCTAGAAACCCTGGGGTATTTTTGGATCTTGTCATTTTGGGACCTTACAGTACCTTACACGATATTGCTAATGGTGGATGATTCACTATGATTCACGAATTATGAATGCGTTTCGTCGCAACGAGATTCGTCAAAATTCCCTCCGCGTTTCACCGGCGAGGCCAATTTTACCCAGAAGTTGGAAGAGATCACGTCGCTGGTGCCCAGATCATCCCAAAAAATTTTTCGACGAAAAAATCCATGGGTCCCCCAGCTATGTGTGCTGGTTTATACTCATCCCTGAAACTAGTTTCATATATATATAATTATATACACATAAAGTCATATATATATATATTATATAAATATACGTATATATAATTAAACAATAAACATCCATAAATCATAGAATGCACTTAGTTCCAATCCGTTCCCTGTGAAACTTGGGCTACTTGGGCTCCAAGGAATCAGGTGACCTTGTTGGAAGCCGAAAACGAGAAACTTGCCAAGAGACACGCCAAGGAGGCCGGTTGCGCAAGTGTGATCTACAGTTACTACACCCCGATGGGGTGATTTTTTGGGTGTCTGAAAATAGTAGGAATAGTAGGGTATACCTCCCCCCCCCCAGCAAATTCCATCAATTTCCTGCCACTAAGGCATTGAACTTAGTATTGCTGAAAAAAAGCATCATGTTCTCCGTGAAACGGAGAGTTAAAGTGGGTATCTCCCATTTTCAGACACACCTATATTTATACATATATGATACATTAGAGATTGAAGCATGACTTATAAGGGATTTATGGTTGTTTTAGTATCAAATATATGAAAATTCTCTATGTATGGGGTTTAACCTGGATTTTATTCAATAAACAATGGGCATATACGGATATATAATTTGATAAATGATGACTGGTTCATGATTAGTTCGGGGATTTTACCACGCTTCATCTATTGGACATACTCACAATCTATGATAGGGATCCCGTTAACCAACCAGTACAATTGAATGACAGGGTTTTTTCAATAATCGGTTTGACTAGATATGCAACCAAGAAATTATCGGGATATCATTCTGTTTATAATGTTTGGAGTAAACAAAATACATTTAGGTGTATTTACTGCCATTGAAAAATGATACATATTTGCATATTTGATCAGCCCCTGGATTACTCGCCAATTTTCAGTCTAAGCCATATGCCAATATGATAATCAGTGAGGTTGGGAATTCAGCGTGGATCATCCAGATCTTGTCACAACATCACTAGTTGATGACCAAACAGGATCACCTAGTGATTATCATATTGGTAGTGATTACTATAAAGCCACTGAGACTGGATCCATACTAGTAATGTTATCAACTAGTTGTGATTATCAACTTGATAGACTTTGCAACCAGCTGTGATTCTCTTGTTGGATCCATTACCTTTTGCGACCAGTCTCCAGTCGGTAGATAACGTTAGGAAAGGGGGTGAGTTGATGGAGCTTGGAATTCCTGGGCAAAAAATGGCCACGATGCGGAAAATGCTGACATGGGCTGAAAGCCAAAAGACTCGGATAGAGTGAACATGACTATTTTATATATTATAATATTATTATATTATACTATACTATATTATATTATATTATACTATACTATATTATATTATATTATATTATATTATATGTCTCTAGTAGATTCAGTTTCTCAAATATGTGTCAGACCAAACAGATCCGAAAAGGAGTGTCCTGGGCATCTTCCTCGAAATCCAGTGTTCTTGGTATCGTATCCTACCATCATACTTGCTGGTTTCTGAAACCTTTACATGGCTTACCAGAGTGGGTTACGGTGTAGTATCTCTATCACAAGCTAGCTAGGTTTTTTGAGATGATAAGAGTTTTTTGATCTCCAGATAGCTACATTTATACATGATGTTTGATTTTTGATAGTTTTTTGATCTCCAGACAGATCTTTGTTTGATTTGTTGTTGGGCACCGAAAAATTGGTTGGTTCCTGATTTTTTGTCCATTGCCAACGTGGATTAGCTCATCCCATGTTGTATACTGTATAATATTATATACATACACACTATTCCCTAATTCCTATGGTCATCCACATGATCAGCCGTGCAGTTCACGGCTCCCAGCTTTTGATCGCCTCGCAGATGCGACGCACCTCGTCGACCAGCAGCCCGGGAACCAGCAGTCGGACACTGCAGGACTGAGTTGTGGCCCCTTTTTTCTGTGAAGAAAAAGGGACCATTTACCAAGAAGAACGGGAAGTTAACCAAGAAAATATGAGGAATTATGTTTGCAATTGATGTGATTTATCAAGTTTATCATGGGTGAGTTTTCACAGAACTATTCTGACTGAGGTTTATTTCAGTGGATATGTCATGATGTTTCTGTCCTTGGGTGAACCAATTCACCAATTCACCAATTCATGACCGTCTCATGTGACCTGAGCTGCGAGTATATCTCCACCGGCGGTTCTAACAGAGATATATCCCCTGTTTTGGCCATTGTTACTCTATATCCATGATCAAAATTTCTTTAAGTGCCATAAACATCCCCATGTTACTGTTATTACTGCACTTCACTAAACCATACTAAACCCACAAATATCCTACGAATGCTATAGTTTTTACCCAATGCGATAAACCATCCCCAAACTCAGCATTATTTGAAAATGGGTGCTAGGTTTACGGAAATTTTCGAGGATCCCAAGGTAATCCCACATTCTATAAATCACATAATTACCCAACCTGGTTATGACTAACATAGCCATGGTATAGATGGCCCATAGAAATAGATGGTTTACAATGGTTTACCTGGGTTTACCTATTAAAAGTGGTGATTTTCCATGGCTATGCGGCTATGTTAAATAACCAGATGGTAATATAATTCATCACTAACCCACAGTCGACATCCTTTGACCACGTGCACCAAATCGTCGAAAACGAGACACAAAAATTTCTGCAGGATCATAGGAGACCTTCAGGAGCAGCGACGTCACCGACGCAGCGGCCCCAGCAACTGTGGCGGGTAATACAAGGTGGTGCCCCAGTTCGTTAGCTAAGTTGGTGCAAATAACTCCCATAACTATGGTTTATGGCAGATATAACTATAGTATTCATGGAGTTTATAAACCAATTTATAACTGGGGGGCACCATCCTGTAAAAATGGTGATGAAACGGTTGAAGGATCATTGGACACTAAATCCATGTTTTACTTCGGTAAGAAAAAACATGTTTATATATGTTAAAATATCATCGGCCATGGCTTCCGGAGCTATGTTAAAGAACCAGAGTTTTTTTTTCTCCAGTAAGCTGACATATAACTATGGAAAATGGTCATGTTTAATAAATCATCGAACTAAATGGACGATCTTCTTACCTATGTTAGTTTACCAGAGGCGACCATCTAAAGAAAACACCCCAGAAAACATGTGTTTTTTTTTTCAGGGAATTTTGAGACGTTTGGGACCATGAGGTTGTTTAATATTTGGGGGATGGGAAAAACAATTGGGATCCATAAACCTCCCTGAAGATGTTTACAAACCAGCTATATGGCAATCTTGGGTTTTCTTATGTTGGCAACGAAAATTTCGCTTCTCCTTTGGGGGAATCAGGCGGACCCAACATGTGTGCAGGTATCCTCTGGTAAACGTTTACAAAAAACGAACTGGAACATCACCATGCTATCAATGGGTAAATCCACGAACTTTCTATGGCTATGTTCAATAGCGAAGTGTAACAAATTACCAGAGGGATAGAGGGTATATCATGGTATATGATCTTTTAATTTAATTTACCTCCATGCAGACCATTTGTGACTGGTTGTAATCATTCAACCAACATGCACGTGATATCATCTATTAGGGTTTGATAGCCATTACTCACTTATAGCAACCCCCAACAAGAATAGAAATCCAATCCAACACATGTGGTAAATTCGGGTAAATTAAATCTTGTTCGGCATATTTGGGGTTTCTACAACCAACATACTGATGGATATTTAACCCGCCCCAAAAAATGGATGACACATTACAAAGCTAAAAGTGACGGGGAGTTTGTGTTGATGTACTGCGAGATATCATCTGAACTCTACAAATTTGTTACTTGAGTTTATAATAACTACACTAGCTCTAGCTCTAAGATTTATGGTCAAAATTTTGCTTATGTATAATTCATATGATCTATCAATTGGTGAACATACACCAACTTTAAAGTAGGGGACTTGTTGTACAAGATTCAATCATCGGGATGAGTATACATAACCCATGTATAATTCATAACTATATACATACATATGTATCATATGTATATATTACATAATATTATACATGGGTTCTAAACATCCATTAAGCCATATACATATAGTATACATAACGTATAACCCATGTATATATCATACAGTAACGCCATTTGAATATGTGGAGGGCGGGCCAGACCGCGAGGCCCCGGGGGTAGCATGAAATACCAGTTCGTATATTTAAATGTAGTTACCGTATGTTTAAATGAATTGGATTCCGTATGTTTAGACGGCCCGGCGGGGCAAAGAAAACCTTTCCGGAGGTAGTCTAAAATACCTGTTCGTATATTTACATGTCCGTAAATTTGAATGTAGTTACCGTATGTATAATACTTATTCTGTTTATAATTATGTGTACATTTATATATAATATATATATATATATATACTGTATGTTTCGTAAACATCCATTAAACCATCGAGTTCACTATCCCAGGCAACGAGGCTCCGGAGAGTCTTCGGCACCTTCGGCACTGTGAATTCAGAGGTCAACACGGTCAACACGGTCAACACGTGGCAACAAAACTACGGAGAGTCTACGGTTGGAATCCCCGCTTGGAAAATGATGGTTTAATAGGGATTTGAAGGGTTATACATGGGTTATACATGAATAGTTGATATATAATTACTTGGCGGATCATCCCACGGTTTCTTTTCTGGTTAGGAACCATAGCTATAAGTAGGGTAAGTATGGGTAAGTACAGTTATAACTGGGTGAACTCAGCCATTTACGATTCCTGGGCTGAGCCCACTTTTCGATCAAAAAATCCTTTCGGGCTGCGCGTGATGCTCATCCGTTCATGGAGAACCATGGGATCTGGGGCCCCTGGGGCTGTCCAATTTGAAAAAGCAAATCCTCTGGTAATTCGAAACCTCAATCATAGATAGAACACATAGAACACATGGAAAACTGGAAATTATGGGAAAAGTTTCATCTGAATTTCTTCAGATGTCCTAAAACGAGGGGTACCCCGTTGCATCATCCAAGACATCCAAGTCATTCGCCAATTTTCATCTTGAAAGTTAGGCTTGTCTTGTCGCGATTCCACCATTTGACCTCCAGATCCTAGAGAAACACACGCAGCCTGGTTGGTTTCAATGTCTCTGATCATGTCACCTATAAGGACAATTTGCCCATCTGAAATAGATGATGTTTCTTAACCAAAATCCATAGACTACATGTTTTTTTCAATGTCCATAGCTATGTTGAAGTACCAGAGGGTCAACGGCTACAAGCTCCCACCTCAAGTTTGGTTTCTCACATGGCTTCAGACCGGTCGATTGGTGGGGGTTTCTGACATGTGCATAGCCATTTCAAGCCATTTCCAGGCTGGGAGTTAGGAAAACAAAAAGAGGTTGGCTTACCCTCCGGCATGAAAAATGGTGGAATCGATTCGAAAATAATTTGCAATAGTAAACGTTGCAATGGAAATTCCACTATAAATGGAGGTTTTTAAAGGGAAGATCGTCGAAGTAAATGGCGGATTTGCCATTGCCAGTGCTCTGCTGGTTCCTTTGTCATTGGTCAGCCGTGGAGTCTGCTGATCCACCCGTGTAGGTAGAGACCTCTGTAGCTCATAGATACCCAGTAGGCACTCTCATCTACATGACAAACTCGTGGACGTTCATATTATGTTCGATTCATATACTTGGGATGAAGAAACCATTTGACGATGATCTTTTCAAAAATGCTCTCTAGTAACCCAGCAAAACACAATCCATTGAAATCCATGGTTGTTTCCTGGAACTAGGCTATATGCTGAATGTTGAACACCTTTGATAATTTGATGATTTACGTACTATATCATATTTATTAAGAGTCAGTAGCATTGTGATTTCCATAGCCATATGGCCATATGATAAATTAGCAGAGGCTATCTATGTTAGTCTGAGCGTATTTTTCGGTGGCTCACCCAGCAGAAAACCAACTCCAACAACCCGGCTGCCCAGGCGCGACAAGTCGCCACCCCTGTGGGAAAACCCAAAGCTGGTCGCCCGAAGAGGCAGCATGTTCGACGATTTTCAGCGCAGGATGTCACTGTGCCAGATTTAGGGGAATCATAACCAACCACAGGGAATTTTTGGGGGTCTATACTGGGTAAATTTCATCACGACCTCACTGTTCTCCCGAACCCTGGAATCATGTTTTTTTAAGAGGAATCATCCCCAAATAACCCAACATTTCAGGTGAGTGAAATAGTGAAATAGTATAATTTACTCAGAATCTATAGCCTGATACTGACGTTCGATCTTTAAGGTGTCTTTGAAGATGTCGAGGACCAATGGCCCCAATCCAACGTTTTTTCTCAATACCATGGCGAATCTGATGGTGACTCTGCAGTTTTCTTTGAAAGGAGTCAACTCGATGTGATGATTCTCTTTGCATCTGTTTGCCACACCATGCCACAATACATCATTATACAATATTACATATATTACACACATATAAGAATAGTAATACTAATAGCTCTAATAATAACAATGATAATCATGATAATTATTGATAATAATATTGATCATAATAATAACAATAAATAATAATGATCAAAAATAATAGTGATAATAATAACACTAACAATATTTTTTTTTAATATAATATAAAATAATATAATATATAAAATAATATCATATTATATTATATTATATCATATTATATTGTATTATATTATATCATATTATATCATATCATATCATATTATATTAAAATTTATTATATTATATTATATTTTATTATATTATATATACATTCCATATCATGACAATGATCTTGGATGGATTGATTGGGCCATGACCTATTCTGGAACATGATTTCTTCACGCTTTAAGCTGGTGAATCCCTTCCTTGCAGAAAGTCCCTAAAATGAATCGATCCAATGCTTCTGAGGGCTTGATATGCTTGTATATACATAGGTACATATATATCTGGGTAAATTTCATCACGATCTCACTGTTCTCCCTCACCCTGGAATCATGGTGAATGTTAGGGAAATCATCCCCAAATGGCCTTACTATTCAGGTTAGTGAAATATTATAATTTACCCAGATATATATATATATATAAATGGATAAATAAACAAACACGCATACACATCTTTGTTCAAATTGGGGAAGGTCTTGCCATGGACGAACTCTTGGCAGACCACCAACTGCAGGGGATATGAACAGGCCATGCGTACGTGACAGGTCAACACCCAGTCCGCCCGATGGATCCAGCCGTACAGAGTGCTTAGGGCATGATCTCGGGTAGTCTTAGAGAGTTCTACAGGATGGTGCCCCCCAGTTATAAGTTGGTTTATAAACCCCATTAACTATAGTTCTATCTGCCATAAACCATAGTTATGGGAGCTATAAACCAACTTAGCTAACGAACTGGGGCACCACCTTGTAGGATCATTTCACGATTCCATTTCGATAGGGGTATCATACAAATCAGTACAAATCATCCAACAGATTATTCGTTGGTATTGCCAATGATGTTTGATCCCTTTACAATCTATGGACGATCGCCATCGCCAGGGGCGTCAAATATTCTCGGCCAGGTCGGGAGGCAGGACCCAGGTGAGTTTTAAGCAAAACAAAAACGAATGAGGATTGGGTTGTAGTCAGAATCCCTCTAATATGAAACAGCCCATAAATGGTCCCGAGTCCCAACAATGCTTTTATCCCCCTACTAAACATGCCTAAACCATGTTTTTTTAGGGGGTGTTTAATTGATATTAGAGGAAGGGATCAAATGTAATTGCAATTGCAGATAGACACCTCAGCTGCTCAGCTATGTTGGATTTTAAGCAGCACAACGTGGCATATTCAAGCAGCAAATGAGAATTCAATAAGATCTCAGCAGCGTCGCACTTGACATCATTCAATCGACAAAAAAAAACCAAGGTGCTCCAAACCATCATAGGTTAATTAGTCATGTTTTCTCTATATTTCCCCAATTTACCCTTGTACCTCGGGTGTGTGGAGCAACCCTGATCCGAAATTGGCAAAGAGGGTGGATTGACCAGCGAGAATCCCTGATTTTCGGTAAACGTTCTCATAAAAATTGCCATTCAAAGCTCTATTTGGTGATGGAACATCTCTGATTTATACAATTTATATTCAATTTTCTCATTAAACCTCACTATCTATCGATTTAGTTGGCTGGATTTCACAGCCAGCCATGATTCCCGGAGATCTTGGGCGCCAGGCTGGTGACTCCAGCGATGCCTGACCAGGTTGCCGGGAATTTCCAAGCTGTGGAAAGTCTTGCGCTGCAGGTGTTCAACTGTTTTCTCAATGGATTGGTTGAAGGGAAAATCTACAGGAAACCATGGTTTTTACCATCAAATATAAGGTTTTCCTGTACATTTTCCCATCATCCAATTCTATGATTTTCTGATCTGGTTAACAACCACTAATGAAAAATAGGGCACTGGATAAACCATAGGAACTCACGGGGCGACCTCACTGACTGATGGCTAGTAGAGAGACGCATCCCAAAAATACAAAAATATTACTGGTTGGTGGTTTGGAACATTTTTTTGTTTTTCCATCTATTGGGAATAATAATCCCATCTGACTTTCATATTTTTCAGAGGGGTAGGTATACCACCAACCAGTGATGATTGTTCGGCATTTTTTCGACTCAAGGTCAATATGTTCCATGGTCAAGATTCAATACTTTGTATGGATTGAGGAAAAGGGGCATCTGAGGAGATAGTTATTATATATTATCATTGAATGCGTCGTACTTGTGATGAAAGTGACTGGCTCTGAAAGTAGTTGATTCTAAGAGTAGCAAACAGAACATAAGAATCTGTGGTGTTCCGGCTTCCCACAAGGAGGCATGGTTGTTCTCTATGGATGTTGCAATATCTGTGATGCTTTACGCCTGACAAGAAACAAACTGGTCTTCGGAAAGCCAGCTGTTAGGGATTCTGTGATGATTCCCTTATAATTCCAGATAGAGCAGTGAAGCACTCCACAATTCTGGTGCTGCTTTACATCATCAAAAAACTACCAGGTGAACAATTTTCATTAAAAACATGTGGAAAATCCACCGTGAATGTAGATCATGAATTCCGAAATGATGGGTTTTCAATATCTTTTTGTAGCTTTCTCCTAGGCTCCAGACTTTGGATCAGCGCCCTAGGGTGTCCTCAGGTGGGTCACACTCCGCACCTGTGAGCCCTGTGACCCCGCCGTCGCAAAGCGCCGTGCCTTGCACGGCTCCGGATACCCCAAAATGGCCATTTTCATGGGGTTCACCATGGGATCTGATGGATCTGGGGCTATCCAATTTTCAGTCAAATCCATGTAGAAATCCATGTAGAAACTTGAACATAGATATAATGAAGCTGGAAAGCTGGAAAATATGGGATAAATTTCATCTCTATGGATGTCTCCTAAAATGGGGGTACCCCCGGTACCATCATCCAAGTCATTACACCATTTTCGTATTGAAAGCAATGGTTTTTGGAATCCCACATTTCAAGAAACCACCATTTACATCATTTTACATCCACCTTAAGTTGATATTGCCCAGCATCCCATGTTTGATTGCCAGACCTACACCTGCTTCACTGATGGATGGAAAACTCAGCTTAGAGGTGACAACAAAATTCCCAAAATTCCAAACTACATATGATGATTGGAATGGGATTTCACTCCGAAGTGCGGATTCATGATATATATATATGTATAAATGGTTAAAAGGCCATATAAAGCCCCTATAGTATTTACAATCCCCTTGATGACTGCGTCCAAGAAGCTGGATTTTACATGCCATGGTCAAGTTTAATGGATTAACCCAGTCCTTGGTGGATGAACTTTTCCCAAAAAAAATATGATCGTCAATGGCCATGGTTCTTTAAATTAGAAGGTATCCAGAATGACACTTCTTTGGGTCAACTTTGGATGTATACAAATAGGTACTTCAAGTACTTCCTAACTTCAGTGTTTTGCTATACACTGACCAGCTAAAAGAAGCAGGGTTCTGCAATGGTTTTCACCACTAGACACCAAGCATTTCGAGGCTAATGTTTTTGGGGATGTCTCAGACCGAAAAACCGACGGCGGAACGTTCGTCGCATGTCTCACCCGATGGCCAGTGTTTTAAAACTGCCAGGGGCAGCCTTCGGATTCCGGGTCACGTTTTGCTGATGAGTACCTGGACGCTCCATTGGCCAACCAAAATGGATATGTTATTTATTGTAAGTGTGTAGAGAGATATTTATATTATTAATCACACTGGGTATATCTCATAACTACAAAAAACTGTAATCTCATTATGCTCATACTACTTAATCTCATACTTATCTATATATATATATAATTTCATGTACGCAGTATTGTAATTATATATCTTACCTATCCTAGCTATCAATAATAACAGGGTATATCATCCCTGTGATCCAGTTGTGGCTTCTAAGGAAGGATGGATCCACAAGGATGTTTTAGAAAATAATCCTGATGATAATTGTAATACATTAGAATTTATAATCATTATCTCAAAAAGAGAATACATCTGTATAATCATCTAATTGAGAATACCAGACCATCTAGTGTGTCTATGTATATATATATATACATTATATCCTGCTATACTATGCTACACTAGACTATCCTATCCTACTCTATGCTATACTATGGGTCTACCATACCATACCATACGAATACTATTCTATACTATACTATATGATACTATACTAGACTATCATCCACTAATTGTCACCCAATGAACACCTAATTGAGTAAAATTGTATATATATATATATACAGGATGGTGCCCCCCAGTTATAAGTTGGTTTATAAACCCCATTAACTATAGTTCTATCTGCCATAAACCATAGTTATGGGAGTTATAAACCAACTTAGCTAACGAACTGGGGCACCACCTTGTAGTACAATGTACACTTTTAGTGTATACAAACATCACGGCGTGAAGGCCCATCTTCCGATGGCTTTTTTTGTTTAACAGAAACCAGGGCCCCCTGTCGCTTGCGGCGGCCAAGCCGCGCTTGCGGGTGTGGTGACCTGCCCAAGATCAGGGATATGGAGACTATGGAGATCAAAACATGACACCCTCGTGGATTTTATGAAACGACTGCAGTTATGGCCATAAAAATCAGTTATAACTGGTTATTTCTATGGGATTATACATTCTATAAATGGGGTTTTCTTAGTACTTATAACTGGTATTTTGGGCCATAACTGTGGATGTGATGAACAAGAAATCAGGATTTGATCATCTAAAATGTAAAATAAATAATTTGTTTGGCGTTCTGACCAAGAACATTGGGATTTAATGAGAACAGTTTGGTGATAACACCACCAAAGATGGAGTATAAATGACCCGCATGAAAGATCATCAGTCCATTTGAGGTTCCTTTGGTTTCATTGTTGATCCATAACCAAACAATACCACATATATACGCAAAACCATTGGCAGACCAAAAAAATGGGGGCATTGGCAGTGACCAACATGATATGGCCCTAATGAGGAATAAACATGTGTATGCGAAACTACAAACGATGCTGAACCGTGCTTCCTGGAACAAGTTCTACTATACAGTGATGATTATAAGTTCCGCGACGGAATGCAAGCTGTAGAACCTATCATATTCGTTTGTGCCATTGCTGATTCGTGGTTCCAATCCCTCTCCAACAATGTTAGTCCAACTGAGACAAGTATGTGATGTTTGGACCACAGACAAATTTTCCTGTTGGTTAGATTCTAATGTGTGTGCTGTTTTATTGTCCCAATTGCGCATAATTGGACCATTGTGATCGTCTTTTTCTCAATACATTTGATGCATGTTCTACATACCTTTAGGATGAATAGGTTCTGAATCTTAGTGTTTTATTGTTCTGCTGCTCTGATCACAGATGTGATACCCTCTGGATCCCTCTGGTAATTTAACATAGCTATTGAAAATGACCATTTATAGTGGATTTACCCATTAAAAATGGTGATTTTCCATAGCTATGTTAGTTCACCAGAGGGTATAATTTTGCTTTGCAACAAGAAACCGCTGGTGTTGAACCACGAACAAACAGCATGTCTTGAAACCAAGTCTGGACCGACATCCGAAATTGATGACTCCAAGCCCTGGCGATGTTTTTTTTCAGATCAATCCCCGTGTCGTGGCGACCCATGTGCGCCAGGGAGGGATGAGAAGATCCCGGTGATCATTGGAACCCCCACTAAATTCAGGCTTTCTTTATTCTACAAGCATGAAACGAAACGAAACGAAACCAATGTGAAAGCAAAATAAAACAATATAAAACATATTAATTGATTGGTTGGTGATTTGGATTTTTTTTTATCTTTCCATATATTGGGAACAATAATCCCATTTGACTAATATTCTTCAGAGGGGTACCACCAACCAGGTTATATAACCCATGATGTTAATGATGTTCCAATAGCTTTGCTCCGTGTGGTTCCGAGAAATGGGATGAGTTGGTACTTGCCCTCGAAAATCATCCGGCTAGAGATCCTCCTGGCTATAAACCCAGGAGATTCCCCAGTTAAAACCACCCAGTTAGCTGGTTCCAATCCAGCTCAGCAGTTGCAGATAATATATCTACTATAAACCTACGTTGTTGGAGTTGTAAATCAACTTAGCTAACTATGGGGGGTTATGACCCATGCCTACCCCAGGAAATGCAGCTTCCTATACATCTCAAGGAACCGGACCGCCGGACCGTCAGCATGATCCCGTCCGAGATCTCCGAGTCACTGGATTTTTCATGTTTTTCTTGTAGGGAAATCGTCCCCGAATAGATGTTTACCCAAAACAAAGTGGTTGATGGTTGATTTTCGGGTTGTTCTAGCCTATTGAAAAGCGATCATTACAATCCACTATTGAAATAGCTAATAAACTAGTAAAACCCAGTCGCAACTTTTTTTTGCACACTGCTCAAAAGGCTTTATTTCAGGTTGATGACGATTTATCCAAACCTACAAAGCGACCAACGCCTCGATTTGGCGCATGATCTCAAATAGTGTTAATGTTCATATTAATAAGCATGTCCGAATCAATCAACACCCACACGGCAAAAACCTTCTGGCAATGCTATTTTGGATTGGTCCCCCCCTGTAAACAACACCCTGCTCAGAAATCTTTTTTTGGTGGTGAGAAAGTGATTTGGTCCTGATGTTTCTGACCTTATGGTGCTGGTGCTGGCTTGAAAGGGATGCAAGATACACATGGTCCAGGAAAGGAGATTGCGCAGAGTCAATGCAGGAGATGCTGTATAATTATGTCAATATTATATATATATATTGAAGAGATTCAAGGCACAGAATCCCCAAAATCTAGGAAAATCCAAAAAGTTCTGATTGAAAACAATGCATGTTCCTTATTATGTCCTGATATTAAAAAAAATGCATTTTTGAGAAGCTCACAAAGGGTACCCCTTAGGTGGGTTGCCCCCCCCAAATAATGTGCATGTGCACCCCCAATTAAAACGACCGTCAGCCCTGGCCATAAATTGATGTCAAAGGAACATCAATTAAAAGTAACTTATATTAATTTTAATTGAAGTCCTTGCATATCCTTTTAGATGTAAAATGACAATTGTGTTGAAAATAATTTGATTTAATTGATATCCTTATTTATCCTTTAGAATTAAAAGGACAAACAATTGAAAACGACTTGATTTCAAGTGAAAATCTCACTGAAAATCTAATGAATCCCAGTTTTGGTTTTGCTGGTCATTATTTTGGGGTGACAACCTTCTCATGGATCTAGACCCTCTGGGGGGGGGGGGGGGGGTTTTAAAAATAAGAACTTAACATTGGGTCCTGGTCAACGGTCAAAACCTTCAAAATGATTTAAATAGATGGTTGAATGATGGGTCATATTGATGGCTCAAATAGTAATGTCTTTTTCATGCTTACTGTCTCCCCATATGATTCGATACGTCAGAGAGCCCAAGGGTGGGCTCCTCTTTCTCGCTGGGCCATGCTGTAGCAATGCCTTGGCAGCGATCTTGCAAAAAGACTGTGCGGAACAAACCTGTCAGGTCCTTTATGTTCTTTGTCTAACTGATTAGATATGCATAGATATGCAACATTATGCAACAAACATCAAACGACACAATCGTATAGGGTTTGTCTTCCAGTACGTTTCGAACCTCCCAATTACAAAGGTTAGTTGACTATCTCCATGCGAAACATTCAGTCGCTTTGAGGTTGAAAGATGGCCCCCTTTTGGGGGTTCACCAGTCACCAGGTATGCTTCCCCGCAAGCACCGCTGCATGCCCGTCAGAATGCAATTGAATGTTCCTTGGCAGAAAAAACGACGGGTGATCATTTCACTACTGGTACCTGTATCAACTGATGATGGGCGCCGCAACTGATGTTGTTGTTAAACCCATGAGATCCTGGTGGCCATTTCCTCTATAAAATGGTCGCACCCGGGTACCCTGCTAAACCATTTTTTTAGGCACTATAAAATGGAAAACAGAATGTTTGGAGTGGTTCTTGAATGGTTTATCAGGATA
>Ga0126342_10003226_pt1 | contig 26731 bp, 25 predicted proteins | sample Cyp1metagenome_FD_92528 | JGI IMG/M metagenome (GOLD analysis project Ga0126342, IMG submission 92528) | Coral microbial communities from Lord Howe Island, Old Settlement Bay, Australia - Cyphastrea 1 metagenome | ecosystem: Host-associated > Invertebrates > Cnidaria > Coral ...
AGGGTCCTCTCTTCAGACGAGTACTTGACTTGTTTAGGCTTGCTGACAAGATGCCTGTTGCTTGATTGGTTAGCTTGAGCTCGGGTTTTGAAGTGACATTTGCTACTAAGACACTCGGCCTTTCCTGGGTTTTGAACGGTTTTAAGATATTATGCAATGTATGTAAAATTGTGCACATATGCATTATAGATACATGCACCGTAGTATACAGAACAGAAGTGATCCATAATTATCCTATTTTAGATTTGTGGTGTTTGCAAGATTCAAAGGGGTTCTCTTTTTGTCAAGACTCTGCTTATGCAGCTTTGGGCTTGCAGGTGTTCAGTTGCACTTCGGGTTGCACATTTGGAGAAGAACTCTTCTGGGACCACGGAGTCAGAAAGATCGCACCAGTCCTTGTCACAGCTGTATAATTCACAGTGGGTCGCTAGGATCCGATGATCAACATCTTTCCAGGACCTAGGGACCTAGGGCGTCCCTGACACATCAAGGATCATCCAAGCATCGCCATCCAAACATCGCCAGAAAACAATAGTGATAAACATTCAACGGCATCGTATAAATAGCATTAAACATATATATATATATATACATACATCATACTGGGTGGTTGTTTGGAAGATGGCTTTTATTTTTTCCATCATATTGGGAAGTTCATCATCCCAACTGACTTTCACTCCATCATTTTTCAGAGGGCTTGGTGGCTCAACCACCAACCAGATGATTATCAACCATCATGAACCATCATCTTAACCATTAACAGTACCCATAGGATCCATGTATGCTTTATATATGGTAACATGGATCCCATCAATATGCCCCCTTTATGTTAGCATATATACCAGCACCATGGATCCTATGGGGTATATTAACCATCATCATTAACCATCATCTTAACCATCATTAACCATCATCTTAACCATTATTAACATTATATTAACAGTATATTAACAGTATATTAACCACATATTAACCACATATTAACCAGATATAGTTCCAGCCCGTCCTACGGGTCGTCCCTTTTTGCGTCCAGCCTCGCGTCCCGTTGCATGGCTGGTCGCAAAGTCATCAAGGCGCAGAACTGCGCGCAACGCATCGAGGCAGCCACCAGCACACGCTCTCAGGCGCCACAGGGGTGGACCGGGACCGGCGAGCAACTACGAGATGTCAAACAGATTATGTGATATGTCTATGTACATATTATATATAAAAATATAATATATATACCTGCATCTTCATCTTGATGCCCTTTTTATGCCTTTGGGTGAATAGTTGGTTTTCAGGTTTCCCAGGAAATCAGCGGCAATTCCTTGATTGCTCAAGTTCTGTGGGGCCCCAGGGTCCTATTCATGTTACATATCAGTGCACATCATCTAAAATCATATTATATAATAGAGACCTATTGGGGAACTTGACCATATTATGGATGATCACCTATGAGAAGAACCCATCACCAACCCATAGGATCGAAAGGGTTACTCAACCAAATGTTTTAACATGTTAACCTCTAGAAACCTCTCACCACCCAGAGCCAAATTCTGGGAGAGCCCTTTTCTCGCCATCGATGGGTGAGCGCGGCTATGATCTAATGAATCTTTGGCCTGGCCGTGGATGTCGGGTGGGCTTGGCATGCTTGCTGCGTGTGGACCTGGGTGGGCATGCAATGTGCATTTTGCAAACATTATGATATATGATCCATCGTTTTGGGCTTAAGCTACGCAGTGAGATCATAGTTCAAAGGTTGGAGTGAACCAATTTGAGCTGGGCTCTATGATGTCCAGTTTGGTGAAGAAAGAGGATGCCGGTGGCTCTTCTGGTGTCCCCAAAGACTCTACAACCAAGCGGGGGAAGGGAAAAGTGATGAACTTTGAGTTAGCTCACAGGTTTGAGGATTCCAGGTTGATCCGAGAACTTGTTCGTGAGAATGGCCGCTTGATCCGATGGTTGAGTGAAAAGCACGTCAACATCATCAATTTGGAAACTCTTGGGCTTAATTCCACTTTGATGAAGCTTGTTGTGGACTACCACTGTTCTGGGACAAAGGTCATCAAGGCTCCTGGCATTGATTTCCTGAAAGCCCAGGTCAGGAACTACTCTCAAATTGTTCTAAACCAAACATTTTAAATCTTAAATAAAACCCAACATCCCTCTTATATATAACAGTATAACATTCCTCTTGTGCAAGGCTTTAGACCCAGTGGCGATTCACCATGATGCATGGGCCATCAAGAAGCTTTTTTCTTGTTCTTTGCGAAGGACAGGATGTGACAGCCGGAGTTCTCTTGAGCATCAAAGCCCCACCCGACGGGTTTCTTCCCTATATCAAGTTGGCATTTTTCCCACCACCATGAAGCAAGAACACTATATTTTTTGGATTGTTTGGGAATAGTAATCTGTCCTGTCCGACTTATGATGTTTTGCTTTGTCCAAGGCTCCTGGGGTTGCTGAGTACTACGATGTCATGTACAAGCACTGGGAGTCTGAGCTGAAAGCTCTTCAGGCGCAAAGGGCTACTCAGAAGGCAAAAGGGGCTACTGTGATTGAGATTCCCGATGATGATGGTGACAACCTAGCATCCCTGGAAGACAAGTCCCTGAAACAAGCTGAGAGAGGCATCGTGGTAGAGGGTGTGATTTATCTCGACACGGACAAGGGTTGGAAAGTTGAAGAGATTGCAGTTGAGACGGGTGGCATGGTTTCCAAGAATGACACGGTTGACAAGACCAAGGAGGTTGACAATGGCAACACCGGCAATGTGGCTGACAAGGGCCTTGCAACCACATGTGAGAAGGATGAGACGGTAGGTGGGGGTGCCAAAGTGGACAAGGGCCCGGTGGTTGAGTCAATGGCTGAACCTCTCCCCACATTGAGCCGTCGACTTGCAAAGATCAGCATTGATGATGTGTTGAACCCACCTGGACTACCTCCTTACAATTCGTTGCCTGGGCCTCCTGTTGTTCCCAGAGGACATGACTCACCAGAACCACGCCTCACTGTGGAAGACTGTGACGCCAAAATCAAGTTGCTCAAGATTCTCAATTTAAAGGTATAGCAATATTTCAACAGTGTTTTGAATCGACAATTTCATGGGGATGTTTGTGGTAGGGTGTGATGCTTTAAAACACTTTCAATTCCTTTGGTGACCCCGGTGACCCCTGGCCGTGCTAAGGGAAGCCGTGGAGCGCAAGCGGAAGGAAAAGATGCACAATTTTGTTCCACAGGCGTCCCCACCGGCAATTGACCCAAGCACTGTTGAGACTCTACCCTACGATCCTTACGGTGGAGACCAAGTTGACAACCCAAATGCTGAGAGCCCCGAGAGCATCCTGATCAACGAGGCCGACCACCCATACTTCACTGAGAATTCCTGGTGGAAGGTGGAGAGGTATAACGAGGAGAACCACACAAAGAAACAGGTGGATGGAGAGTCAGTTCAACAAGCCTTGGACCCTTGTGACGAGATCCCCTCGCACGACCAGATGGACACACCTTCTCCACCGGCAACGGTTCCTGAAAGGGACCAGCCGACGGACATGCACCTTGAACCCAAGGATGTTGAGATGGACCAGAAGACGAAAGAACCCCAGGAGAAGAAGGAATTTGAGGAGAAGAAGGATGAAACTGAGGAGAAGAAGGATGAAACTGAGGAGCAGAAGGAAGCTGGGGAGACGCAGGAAGATGAGGTGGAGGAGGAAGAACCCGAGGTAGGGACGAAGGATCCTGAGATGGTGGAGGAGCAGAAGAGTCAAGAGGCAAAGTTGGAAAGCGAGGTGGAGAAGATGCCTGAGGTAAAGAAGATGACACCCGAGAGCATGAACACAGATCACGTTGAGCCCGAGGTGACCCAGGAAGCTGTTGTGGCTGTTCTCGAACACATGCTCAAAGAAGGCTTGGATCTTAGCATGGCCATTCACCAGCTGAAGGGTGCCATGTTGGAGACCGAGCAGGGTATCCCCATCGTTGATCGCATCAAACAGTTTCAGCTGAAGAACCTCAACAAGCCTGGACCTGAGACTGATGAGACCCCTGAAGAGGAGAAGAAGCCGGCAAAACCCAAGGCACGTGGGAAGGCCAAGGCCAAAGCTTCAGCAAAGCCAAAAGCTTCCGGCAGACGTCCCCGTGCCAAGGCAAAAGCAAAAGCAAAGGCAAAGGCAAAGGCAGAAAAGGCAGCAAAGGCATCGGCAGCTGAGGAGATCGAAGATGATGATGTTGAAGTGGTTGATGGGGCCAATGATGAGGAGAAAAGCACTGAGAACACGACGATGGAAGAGGAACAGTCGAACACCAAGCCTGGCAATGCAAAGGCCATGGACAAACCGGACAAGGAGAAGAACCATGTGAAGGATACGGAGGAGGACAAGCCGAAAAAGAAGAGGAAGGATGATCAGGAGCCAGGTGATGAAGGAGCAAAGAAGCCGAAGACAGCAAAGAGTTTCGCTCGCCGAGTTTGTCCCAGTACCTCCCCGGCCAAGGACAAGTACTTGGCTATCATGGAAGTGTTCAAAACGGAGATTCAGGACAAGCTGAAGGAGAATGGAGAGAAGATTTCCAAGTGGGAGGACAGGGGTTATATATAAATTTATCAATAGCATATCATATCTATAATTAGGGGTTTGAAGTTTAGTCTCTTGTTGGGTCTTGTTGTGGGTTGTGGGTTAAGTTGGCAAGGGTCAGGAAACAGCTGTCGTATGTTTTCCCTGGCAGGAGCCATTCTGGAACATGGCCACCAAGTCGATCAAGAGGGCGGAGGAGAAGAAGGGCCCGTTGGAAACCCATGAGTATCGTCAAATGGCCCGTGTCGCCGTTCCCAACTTCTTGAGCGTTGCCTTGCCAGCTTAGGAGGTTCCGGTAGCCTTTGCGGTTTCACATCGCAGGTGTTTTGCCCTGATTTTGGGGCTTGGTTCAGCTTCTTAGCCCATTTGCAAAAGGGGTACCAATATACCTAATCCACCTCTTCAATTTTGACACCTTCTATTAATTGCCTTACTAGTCCTGTATTTGCCATATTAACCAACTCTGAATGGTTTCCCTTGCTTTTGAATGAAGCTGGCCACATTTGAGGGGGCCCAGTGCGTGAATTCCCGCATTGGGGTTGTGAGATCTTTTCTGGTTGCACATGCGTGCACTTACGGGTATCACGAGTGCTACTCGTGCTTAGCATTGGCCTTTGGCTGGCCACAATCATCTGGATCTAGTGCAGTGGAAAAAGACATTGATCATATATGTGCACTAGACCCAACTATAGGTTCAATCTGAAGTGGAAAGAAAGATATAGTGTGGCCTAGAAAACTTTCCCATTCCCTGCCTCTCAGAGTCATAGTTTTTTCCCACTTTGCTATCTCAGCCTCTGCCAGGTGGGCCATGTACGGCTTGAAGAAAGGCCAGATTGGACTGGCAAAGTTCGGTGTGGGGAGCTACAACCAACAAAGTAAACCCGACGTGTTTGCAGCTAGCATGTTTTCTTAAAGACCTTCAAAGATCCAATGTGTTCAGAACATGTTTCACAAATCTTTGCGATTTGCAAGTCTCTATCATGATCATGCAAAGGGCATGAGCCAAGTTGATGGAATGGAACCTTGCAACCACCCACTCGCAGCCAAATCGGCACTGTGCTCCATGATGTTCCATGTGTACTGATTACCGTTTATTCTGCTGAAACGGTTTCCTGGATCTGCCCATGGGACCTCAAGAGCGTGAGACCTTCTTCAAGCGAATGTTTGCCCTGGGTGTTCCCAAAGCTTCTTGGTTGAATTATATATATATTTTAACTCAAGAGTAGCTAGAGTTTGAAAAAATCAAGATTGAACCATATGCCATTTAATGAACATTTTTCGAACACTTTCCCAAACGACAGTTGCCCCGACCCCATCCGGCCACGGCACATCAGCCACGCTTTGTGACTTGAGGTCATCATCTTTCTCGTTCTCCTCGTCAGCTGGTTGCCGGACAAGGAGGCGGCAACTGATATCCAGGTGGTGGAGTACTTCTCGGGTGTGGGACGGATGGCAGCTGTTTCTGACTATGTTGGATACAAATCAATGAAATTTGATATGAACGAGGGAGCTTCCACTGCCCGCAAAAGTGGGAGACGCAACCCTTGCGATTTGAATTCCAATGCGGGTTTTATTCTGGCAATCAAACTGGTACTGAGGGGCAAGTTCAATGAACTAGTTGCTACATTTGGCATTTGCTGCAGCTCATTTGTTCCTGTCAACCGTGGTACTGGATGTCGTGACTTACTAGTACCAGAGGGGATGAAGCCATCGTATCTGTAAGAAAAGCAAACAAACTTCTTTCTCGGAACCTTGTATGACTTCAATGGCAACCTGTTTGCTGAAACATGTTGACCCCCAAAAAGGCACATACAATATTATATAGTTTATAAACAAGTATTATATCGTAATAGTATATGATCCACATGACTTTCTTGCCCAGGACTGTTATTCTGATGATTCTGGTGATATGTGCTGGTGGAACCATCTTGATGGAGAACCCGCAGAACAGCTTGGTTGCAATGCAAAGCCGGTTTGTTTGGCTAGTCAAATTGCTTGAAAGGGCAAAAATTCCCGTCCCTTGTCCCTATGCTGTTATATATATATATCTTGATGGTGTCACTGAATCACACAGATTTTGAGTACGCACAGTTCACACTGGTTCATACTAACTCTGCATGATTGATTTGACACTAAGATTTTCAAAATCGCGTTCTGGATGCGGAAGCATTTGAGCAAAACCCTGAAGCGCACCTGGATCTGGTCAACCTCAAATCGCATTGCCAAGTTGGACCTCGGCCCACTTTTGCCATGGGAACGGGTGACAAAGGTAAGAACCACTATACGGAAAAAGGATAAGAATGGCCAGGTGAAGTGGCAGGGATCCAAAGACCTAAAAGCCACCCAGCATTTGGACAGCACAATGATGAACTGGTTTTCCTTTTTCAAGTTAAATGGTTTTCCTTTTATATGATCCCCCCTTATTGGAATGGTTTATTGGGTTTTATGTAAATAGTCTTCCTTTCTGTGAACCAGGCAGTACACGTGGCGCTTTGCACGGCACATGGTGGAGCTGTTCCCCAAATTTATTGAAGATGAACCGCATAAATTGCTCCCGGCTGATTCTAGCCAGCAAATGTGAACCCAATGTCTACCCATGAAAGTAAACCCTGAAATGTCCTATTTACAAGTTAAGGATAGTTAAGGGCATTTTGGATCTTGAGATTATATCCCAAAGTCCAAAACCCAACATTTCACCTGCATCTTCCCGGCCCTAGGTATCGACCAAAAGCCTCTTGGAACTTTGGAATGAGACGGATTTCACCGAATGCTGGGATGACTGTAGTGATTTAAAGGATGTCTTGGTTTATGCCAGGGGGTCCAAATTGTTAGACATTCCTGAATGCTGGCGAAGCTCACTGCCTCGTAGCTTGTAAACCACAGGAGTTCCCAGCTTGAAGCACCTAGTGGCATGGAAGAAACACTGGGTGATCATTGCTGCTGGGAGTGGGGGTCCCCTTCTGAATTTAGGGTTTCTTTTACCAAGTTCAAGCCTTATTTATATATACTATCATGGGTGTTCAGGAAATCTATGAATAACACAATTCATATGACAAAAATTTGGGAAACCAACTTTATTCATGGATTACATGAATAATCTGAACCCTTAAATGAGGATTGTTCAAAAAAAATATAATTTGCATATGAAGGGTTCAGATTGTTCATGGAATCCATGAAGAATCATTTTGGTACATGAAGGGTTCAGATTATTCATGGAATCCATCAATAATCATATCGGCATATATATAAACATTCACATTGTTCATGGAATCTATGAAGAATGTGATGCTGATGCTAAAAAAAACATAAAATTCATGAATTGGCAGCGGCGGGAATCGCCGGGTTTGCGCCAGGAATTCATGGGATTGCGGCAGAAAAACCCGGTCAGCTGTTTTTGGCTTGGTTGAAATCATAGGATGTTTGGCATTTCCCTGCCTTCTCGTGCTTTTAGCTCCCAGTCTCTGATGGATGGTGAAATGGTCATGGGCTCCCAAAAGTTCGATGATATGAGCGAAGCTGATATGCTAGCTGAACTTGAGAAACTTGAGGACAGAATATATGAACAAATCGTGTTTAGTTTTTGAAATTTGATTATTGAGCAGTGTTGCATAAACACACTTCGTTACAGTTTCTGGTTAGCATTTTAAGATGGTTGTGAACCCATTGCTCTCCCCAGGAGCTCAAGCGTGTGGCATGTGCAAGACCAGTAGCTGCACCGCTTCGTACTGGTGGTGACACTGGTGCAACGGGCATGGAATCAGTTCTCTGGAACTAAGTTTATGGTTGACCTTCTCTATAGTTCTTCCTGAAACATTATGGATTCAGTGAAAATCAATCTTCATTATCACAGTTTTAAATGGACTCTGTTTGCAGCCAAGGCTATGGATGGCCCAAAAGATGATCGTGAAGTATTTGCCCGAAATCTTCATGCGGCCCTGTCAGAGGCTGCCTCCACACCCCCGGTGACCCCGCCTGCCCGGATGCCATCCTTTGCATCGGATCCTGGCCAGTTGGAGGTTCTAGACACGAAGTCGGTCTTAGAATCTTTGTCGGTGTCTGCTATGAAAAAACGAATTGCCAGGTTGATGACCCCAAAAAGTGATGGATCCTACAAGGTTCCCAAGGAGTTAGTGGATGCATGGAAGGCTGGAGAACATGATCGAATTGTCCAGGATTTTGTGGATGCTGGTTATGACAAGGAGCCCAACATCAAAGTTTCAATTAACATTCCACCATGTGTTAAGCCAAACAAATGGTTATAATACTTTTGTTTATAGTTATATGTTGTTTTCAACCATTTTCTGCCCCAATAGAAGCAAAAAAACACATCGGGGATGATATTGTTTTGGTTTCTGGGTGTGTTTGTTTCTAGGGGCTTTTGGAACGAAACCCCATCAGGACAGTTTCGTCACCAGAAGTCTCAAGAGATTGAAGGAAAAGACTTCAGAGCAAGAGATGTGGGTTGATGGTGAGTTTGTGTCGGAAACGGACATGAAAGACCGTCTCAAGCTCTCGGAGCTACTTGGTTGTCATGCATGGTACAATTGTCATGTATTGCAACAAGGGGATGCTGAATAAAAAATGGATTTGAAGGGATGATCTCACATATAATGTTTCATGTATCAAAAATCCATACTATAAGAATGAAACCTTAGCATCCCTACCAGCCCATTAGGTCGAGAATCAAGTCCGTCAAAGCTATTTGCGAGAAGAACAGTGGATGGGTGAGGTGCATTTGGCTGCACTTACATCTGCCCAAATCAATACAATAACATATATATTATAATATATTAATAATAATAATATATATGATCTATATATATTCTATAATCTCTTCTGGTGTGCCTATGACCTATGACGTACTGAGGCGCGATCGATACGAGAAGAACATCAAGCTCTACTGGTATGAGGGGAGCGTGAATGGCCGTAAACTGTGCCTTGGTGATGTTTAAATTTTGGATTGCCTATAGTTCATAGGGAAATAACCAATATAATAAGAGTTTTGGCACTGGGAAAAAACAACTTGTTGGCCATGTTCTTCAACCTCCACTGGCCATTTCATTCAAAGAATTATTGTTTTTCAAAAATATAATAGTTTATTAATGGAACTCAGTTTACTTGAGGGATTCCCCACCCCAATCCATTCATGATGCACCTCTTCGGGATATCATGGAGTACCGCCAGTTGAATCTGTGAACCTGGCAGGACATCACCCCAAGCTTTAACGGGAATGGATCATAACGGCATTGCACTTCAAGTGGTTTTACTCTGTAACTATTAAGATCCCTCTGGCTGCCTATCACTAACTGAGGAAAAGGAAACGCGACACTGTGCTTGAAGAGGACTCCGATGTTGAGGAACCAGAGCTCAATAGCGATTTGGAGTTTGATGCTGACTGGGGTTTCAAGGATGTTCCCCTGGGTTCAGGCACTTCTTGTGGAGTATTGGGTCACACATGGGGGCACTGTATATACTGTGCATTGCATGTTATATAATATGATCGATCAATAACAATTGTACAACAATGAAAATCGTTCATATAATGTTATAACAATTGTACAACAATGAAAATCATAATGTTTTAAATTTATGCCATTTATCATACCTGGTGTGCTCTGATGTAATATGTTGAATAAGCATTCGGCCCTGCTAGATGAAGTCGTTGCGTCCGACAAGGCGAACAACCTGATGACTGAATCCCAGGCGTTGAAGCAGATCTCATTTCCAGAAATGGATTCGGATGGGCTTCCTAGTGCCTACATCTCCAAAGTCTTAGTATGCTTAGGCAAGTGGCAAATGAAGATGATGGATTTGGGTTCGGAGTTTGAAGGTTGCAAAAACGAGTCCATGAGGCAGTTCCTAAGTGATGCAAATTCAATATATTTATCCTTTGTCGTAATTTGTAACCCCTGAATGTGTTATATTTTCAACCATCCAAAAGCCAACACTACGCTTGCTGCCTAGTGGTTCATCTGAGGTTGGCATCCAAAGCTGATGCTCGATCGCAGGGTTTGTCGGAGCTGGCTGATGAGCTCACTACGTTGAACAGCAGTGGAATCTGTGATGGTTTCACTGGTCAGTAGCTGGTTTGCAATATCATGATCTAACGTGTGCTTAGGACCTATATAGTGAGATGTGGCATTTGGAACAATAATCTTTAGTGGGTGATACGTTAACTATGTTAACTTGGAGCTATTGCCACCCAGGCAGCAACAACAGCTCCTCAACCTATACGGAAAGTGCAAGAATCAGTGCCTTGGCTGCATGTCTAGTATGATGGGAATTCCAACAATTGAACACGCCTACTATGGATAACATAATTTAAATCATTTGCTATTTGCCATGTGGATTACGCTTTTTACTTATTATATTTATATTATATTTAGATGGCATGTGTCCTGCAACATTCCACCCCAGGTGCCGCGAAGCATTGTGCCTCCAAAGTCGAGCTGTGTAGCTTGGCAGCCGTCGGTTGTCCTGCGCGTGGTGCAGATCTGGGCACAATCCTTGAATCTGTGGGATGTTTTAATGTCAAAGTGGATGGTATTCAATTTGTGAGGGGTCTGGCAATGATGGGGAATCACAAACTCATGTAACTAAAGCTGTACAACGTACTCGCCATCAGAATTCACTATGCTTGGGAACTCCAAGACCAGTGTTTGGTGAGATGCCACTAAAACCCATAGACATAGTTTCTTTGCCAAAATCCTTTTGCTTTTGCATGTCTGTACGGGGCAGTATTAACAATCATAACAACTGTGCCAGCTATATCATGGGTGTGGTACCATTTTATTATTTAAGGTCCCCGAAGATCTTAGCATAACCCGCATGCAAAGACAAAGAGTTTTTCGGGTGTCATGTTGGCAACACTTCAACAACCAGACAGTACCATATTCCACCCCATCTTGCCTATAATAATATATTTTCCCAACCTTACATGGATGTAGAAAAATATGGGTCTTAAAATTGTTGCTCAAATTTTGGGGATTTATCAAGTGGCCAATAATTTGGATTTGAAATTGGTTCCCAACTTCTTTTCTATTAGCCTTCAGGTTTGGTTCCCTTCCCAATATCTCAGCCCCTTGCTCTTTGGTGTGGCTCCACATGCACCGCCCCAGGCCTGTCCTGAAGCACATGAAGGCGAAGAACCAGCCTCGTGTCAAGCAGGAGCCATGTGACAGGTCTAGCCAACCAAGGTCTGGCCAACCCAGGAACAGCTCACAGCCGGCGCAGCCAGTGCGCTAGATGATAACTGATATCATATTATCACATATCAACACAACAATAATATTGTTTTATAAAAAATATGAGTCTCTTGTCTGATGTGGCACTGGCACCATATCCAACGTGATGCCTGGGGTCGGCCCTGACACAAATGCCAGGGCTTTGAGATTAGGCAGTTTCACGTTTTAGCTTCAGCAAATTAATGGTTCGGTGGCTGATGCTTGATGTTTTTTTCAAAGCATCCTTTTCACAGCCGATGCCAGCAGAAGTCCGAAAGGAAAACTAGCCTTGCAAGATTTGCCTACAGCTTTTTCGAAACCACAGGACAAACATTTGGGGCATGCCCTCGCTATCATTTATACCCTCAATCCTGGCCCAGTGAGAATCTTTGCCAGGTTCATCTGAAGCTGGTCCCCTACTTACCCATGCAATCGAAATGGTTGCTGATGGCGTTACCTGGCTAGTAGACATTCAGCAATGAAGGGTTGATGTCAACTTCTTCTTCAACCCTCGCCCGCTGATGAGGCTCCAGCCAAAACAGTCTCGGAGAAGACCGCTGCACTAGCGGCCGAACACGGCAAGACCTTTGCAAAGCAGTCGATGGGTTCTTTCGGCATCAGTGCCAGCAACGTGCCTGGCTTAAAACTATTATCTAATACTGTGTTTTTTTTTGCTGTTTGTAAACATGGTTGGAAATAAATGGAAACAACGAATCCCATCTTGTTGGATATTGAATCTTCAGCAATCTTTTTAATATCATTGCTGATGCTGGGGTGCCACAAGTGAGGCCAAACGCCATCATGATGGGCTGGTGGTCAAATTTGGTTTTTCCCTCAAAGTGCCAATTTCTGATTATGTGCACACAGAGGGGCCAGCTACTGCGACAATTCCTTACTTGAAACCAACTGATGTCCTCAAGTGTCTTCTTGCAGATTACTCATGGTTGCTATTTGGCGGGTGCCAAGAACCAGAGAGTATCAAATGTTTGCTTCAATCCTTTTGGAATTGCTACCAGAAAGAGCATCCCGAACACTTGGTGTTCCAGCACCCAGAGAGACTGAGCCGAACCTTTCCCATTACAATCCATGGAGATGGTGGTAGAACTCAAAAAAAAAATCCATTGGAGGTGTTCTCATTCCAACCAGTTTTGGGATTGAGTACGGCGGCCTCTGAGAAAAGTGCGACCATGACATGCCATTGCGACACCTCAGCTGAGTATGGTGGTGCTGACTTCCGGGATCCTTTTGCACAACGCCTCAACAGCAAGTTTTCAACATATCTGACGCATTTCTTGCTGTTTGCGTTTCCATCAAAGTCTTATGCCACGTTCGACAATATCTTGGTTGGCTTACTGACAACAATTATGGATGATTTGGCCGTGGCTTGCAAAGAGGGGATCATGTCTGGTTGTGGACAACGTTTCTACCCAGCATGTGTTGGTTTCAAACTGGACATGGAGTGGATGGTGAAGGTGGGTTCCTTGGTAAGGAGCTATCAAAACGTCGGGCACGTAAACTACAAAAACTGCTGTCACATGTGTGACGCAGGTGAGCGAGGAATTCCATTTGAGGATGTCAATGAGAACGCAGTATGGACCCGAACCAGATACAACACCATTCCCTGGCAAAACGAGCCACCATGGCGGAACATTCCATTTGACAATACCAAACCTGCTAAATTTCTGAGACGGGATGCTTTCCACATCTTTCGGCAAGGTATTGGCAGAAATTACATTGCTAGCTGTGTTTACCTTCTGATCTACATGGGCTGTTCCTGGCATATGCTTATGGGCAATTGTTTTGGATGTTTATGCTCCGTGTTTTTGGCAGAAAAATGATAGAAATACCTTCAAGTTTGATGGTCTAACGGGGTATGATTTAGGGTTTTCCTCTCTAAGCGGTTCAATTGGATGTAATTTAAAGGGTTTTCCTCCTTTAGCAACCGACCCAGGCTTCTTGGAGGATTCTGACAATCAAATGCCAACTTGTTTGAAACGGGCCTTTTCGAACCTCAAATTGTATTGCATGGCAAATGGCCTGCAAGTGGCTGGGATCAGGAATTTCACAGTTCAAAATATGCACGCTGCACGGAATGCTTTTCCATGGGTGGGATGCAAGGGGTCTGACACGATCGTGATCCTGAAGTGGCTTTCTTTTTATGGGTCTTTGCAGCTGCAACAGGAAGGCTGGTCTCCGAAAAACCAACAACTCCTACGCTGGATTGTTGCTGGTGCCAAAGGTGGCTTGTCGTTTGGGCAAGGGATCCATGGTCATGGAATCTGGCTTGCTCCCTCATGTGTTTCTCACTTGAAACGGGCAGTGCAAAAATTTGGAAGTGCTTACGCTTACCTCGCTCATCACTGCCTCAAAGAAAACTACAGCCTCTTTGGACAAGTGCCAAAGCTGCACGCTTGGATGCACTACAGAGAAGAATGTAAGGACTCTTTGGATCAGAGGAGAGAATACAAACTCAACCCGGCCGTCTTCGATAACAGTATGAGCGAAGATTTCATAGGGAAGATCTCAAGACAAAGCAGAAGAATATCAGCAAGAAACATGGAGAGGAATGTGCTGAAAGCATATAAAGTGAAAACAAAGATCACAATTCAGCGTTTTTGCAAAAGGTATGGAATGCACAAAGCTTAGAACTTCTGAGGCATTGGCTGATTGAAATCCAGGGCCCCAAAATATCTTAAGAACCAAATGGCTGCACAGCTGTTGTCCATGTCCAATGCCAGCGGCGTTTCTTGTTGTTTCAGCACTTTTAGCGGCAGAAATCACTAGCCACCTTGGCAGCGGCAGAAAAAGTGACAGGTAGGAAGATCTAGGTATATATATTCATATATATATATTCATATATATATATATATATATAATATTTTATTTATGATATACATTCTGAATACGATGTCTAAGAGTCTAATATCTCTCTATATAGAATTTTATGTAGGCATGTGTAATACATATTCGAAATATGAGCAAGCATATATTTACTCTGGTCGCTTTGCGACAACCGCCCGCACCTGAAGCGCTTGCTTTGGTGTGGGGATGGAGATAGTTGCAGCGTTGTTTTCAGATTGCTTTTGGAAAGGAATAATTTGAGCCCATATTGAACCATTTGCACCCTTGTTGAGCCGACGTTACGCCTATGTTGGCCCCGATGTTGAACCCATGTTGAGCCGACGTGACCGATGTTGTCGCAATTTTGGACCTATGTTGGACCTATGTTGGCAGCTTTGCCAATTTTATGACACCATGCTGTTGAGTCATGTTGAGTGTCTATCGCCGATGTTGTCGCGATTTTGGGCCCTTCTTGAACCTATGTTGGCAGCTTCCCCATTTTTCTGACCTTTTCAAAAACGGGAAAAATCGCGCGATTCTAGAAAAATTCCCCCTCCAAAGCTAAAGTTACTGTAAATAACTATTGCAATTACTTCCGTATATTGTTTCCGGATCATGTCTGCACACAAAAAACGCTTCGGCACCTTCGGTGCGGGTGGATTAGTGCACATGAGTCGTTCGAAAACCCACATTCTAGAAATTTCGTATGCGGGTTTTGTCACTTTTGGGTATAGCTTAAAACCTGCATCCCGTAGCATGAGGAGCAGGGAGGAAAAGGTGCCCAAGACCGGCCGAAGGGCCATTTTCGGGGAAGAAAAAAGATAAAAAAGGGTACCCTCTGGTAATTTAACATAGCTATTGAAAATGACCATTTATAGTGGATTTTCCCATTAAAAATGGTGATTTTCCATAGTTATGTTAGTTTACCAGAGGGTACAACTCCCACATGTGCAGTCTTCATGTGCAGTTATTTTCTGCTCCAATTCAGATTAAGTTGCACAACGAGGTCGGGGACATCCAACCTCTGGAAAAGACTTCTGCCGCTGCAAATGCTTTGGATACAACATGACAATAAAGATGACATTCGGTAAACTATGTTTAAAAACATGATATGAAACATGATGCGAAGAATGATATGAAACATAATAAAGCAGAAATATGCATGATAAGATACGTTATGAACATATATATATATATATATTTGTTTGTTGCGGAGGGCACTATCACTTCGTGCTGGAAGCCACCAAGATCTGGATGATGAAAAACTCGGCGGTAATCCACCATGGTCAATTTACTCTCCCGGCTTCTTGTTTGTAGCATTGACCTACTTAGGGAAAAAAACAAAAACCTTAGTCCTTCAATGTCCTTCATATACTCTAACAATCACCTCCATTTGGAAGCCACCAGATCCAATACGAAGGCCGCATTTCTGGTTTTTGGGGATGCAGTTGGGAAAAATGTTCATGTTCGTATAACCATGGCAATATACCGAACATCATTGTAGCTAGATATTATGTTATATAAATTATATAGATACTCTATACTATAATATATCATAATATATCAATAAATCTATAAGTATACAGAAAAAAATACTCACTTGGTAAGTGGAACCGTAGAAGCTCACGGAACCGCGAGGTCGTGATCTCTGATCTCGCAGCGGCAGATGCGGAGAACCTTTTCGCCTTGTGTCTTCCCATCAAAGCCGTGAACAAAACACATCAGAATACCCTGGTTGATCGGTGATTTTTTTGGGAGTTATACTGGCCTAATTTATTGGAGATTATGATAACCCATAGGATTGGGAAACTTATCAACCAAGTACAACTCAAAACATGTTGAGGGATTTGTAGCCAAACAAGGGTGAACAAAAAGTCGGCAGACATAGGTTCTTAACCAGCAATGACTATCCGGTGGTATGGAGCTCCTCGCTAAGGAGCGACCGGGTTGTATCCATAGTAGCTGTTAGATTCGTGGGGAGTTTTTCGGAGCTATGAATAGAGCTTCCCAACCACATGATAATATCAGGATTAACCTCACAATTTCCCATTTTTTGGGGGTTAGAGATCTTGTGTTGGTGGTTGGTTCCCCCGTACAAAAGCTTTTCTGTGAATCATCGTACTTTTCTATGGGTTTGTCTGAAAACGGGGTCATAAATAGCTCAAAATTGTAATTTAAATAGGGGACACAATCATGAACCAGTAGATGATGGGGTACTGTACCCTGTTCTCAGTCAAACCCATCGGATCTCAGGGGAAACAGAGGACCAAACCCATCGGATCTTCCCTCTTCAGAGCACTCAAAGATGTTTTTTGCATCCCCCCAAAGATAGTGAGTGTTTGAAATCCTACTGACGGATAGTGTGGTGATTTTTGCGACTTTTCATGACTTAAAAAAAAAAAAAAAATGATGGGTTCTGTATGGTTCGACCCTATACTTTTGCCATACAAAATCCAGTCGTTTTCAGGTATGATTTCGATGGCATCTCTTTGCTGCCTCGCGGAGGTCTCACCGATGCCCAGTCGCAAGAAACTGGAGCGCTGGTCAAACGTTAAACCCGTTACCCTCTGGTGAACTAACATAGCAATGGAAAATCACCATTTTTAATGGGAAAATCCACTATAAATGTGATTTTCCATTGCTATGTTAGTTCACCAGAGGGTAAGGTTTGGAAGATTTCACTGAGTTTGAAACCAAAACCCGAGGTTTCCTAGCGCAGTTTGTCAGGTTTCCCTGGTAAACTGTTAGCGTGGAAACGCACATGCCTGAAGTTTTGATGGCACCTCAAGAAGTTTGCAGCTCTGGTCTCGGTGTGTGCTTGAGGTATGCATATCGACATATGTATAATATATGTATGTTATGTGTATATACATGGATAATTATTTTATTTTACTATATATATATAATATAATTATATTATACAAATAATATACACGTATATTATCATTTAAATTTATCTATCATTTATTTACGTGCAAACATTGTAATATGCGTAGCCTGCTTGCGGTCAAGTGCCAAGGAAGTCCTACGAGACATTGGGCTCGAGAAGGCCCGGGGACAGTTCTGGTGGAAGAAATTGGTTTTGTCTTGAGATTGGAACTTCATAATATCAGTTTGTAGCAATCACTAGACCATGGTAATTTTTTGATACCCTTTTTGCAGACAACAACAAACTGGTCCCGGCCACAATTTTGAGCCATGAGGACAGAAGAATATGGACCAGATTGACCAGATGGCACAAAGCATGGAATGGATGCAAAACAGCAAGATCAAGATATCTAGAGAATGAATCTCCCCTGGATTGTGGATTTGACAACCAAAAAAACCGGAGATCTTCTAGGAACCATGACGTGGTCTCTGATTCGACTTGGTCACGAAAGGAACTCGGAGCTGACCTTCCAGCTTTCGCACGTGTTGCCTTTGATTCCCATTCCGCAGAAACTTGGACCATGTCCGGCTGAGATGATGATGATGATGATGATGATGATGATGATGATGACACATAGATGTTAGCTCAATCATATTTTATGGCTGAACTTGTTTGGGCGCATGATTTTGCCGTCCTAATATGGTCCAATAGCCCGGTGGTGAGTCGAAGCCTCTCCCCGATCTGAGGATTCGCATTTCCTCTCGCCCAATGAATTCAAACAGCTCTACTACCGCTTGATGCACCGCTATCCAACTTTACTTCCAAGGTGCCGGTTTTATATGTTTTATTCGCCCGGAAAAACATGAGCCGAAAATGTGCTTCAAACTGATATCAGCTCTTATCAGTCATCCCAATGCCTCTTGGGTACATCGATTTCCCCAAGTGTTGGTACCATTTTGGCCCGATGATTTTCGCGACAGTGGCAGGACCCCAGCCCTGAGGGTGACCGTCTATTCGGCCAAGAATTTGCCGCCTGCAGATGTCAATGGGAAAGCCGATCCCTACTGCACGATGCAGCTGGTAGGAGCGGATTTTGATGGATTTTGGGATGCGAAAGATTCGAATCTTAACCCAGGAGAAACATCCAGTGTACTAATAGATTATAGATAATGAGGATTAATGAGGCTGGGAGCGTTTTTTTCACATTCTGAAGGTAACTCCTCTAATCCACAGAGCTTATGGAGTTGATATTACCTCAGTCGGAGCATGGAAACCATATATTTGGCCAGTCTGGGGGCCAGTCTGGATGCTGGGATTGGAGGAAAGCCGCACATAAAGACAAGGACAAGGCACTTGGAAAAGACCTTGGATCCCAGGCAGGGCTGGCGCTGTTGATCGAAACTACCCAGAGGGTGAGTTTCAAGTGCTGCTTTTTCCATGGGACAGTTTTTTTCGAACGTGGCTGGCATCCCCCTTAATTTTGTAGCCAGTTTGAGTCATTGAAATCATGATTAAATCATGATAAACCCTGAAACTTGAGGGTAGCATGCTTTCAATATGCTTTCAGATCTTTCAGTACCATATTTGAGGCACCATTTGAAATCAGCGCTTTTTTTTATCGCGGATCCAATGCCTCAAGGTGGGGCGAAGAGCTGACTGGATGCTATGTTTACCAGGAGCCGCCGGCTGAATCTGCCTCCAACTTTCGTCTGGCCTTCGAAAAAACACCACGGCCACTTTTTGTAAAGCATGGATTCATATATAAATCTTCACTATGTTCAGAACGATAACATGGTTTCATCACCCATAGGATCCATGTCTGGTATATATGCTAATATGACTGGGGTATATTGATGGGATCCATGTCACCATATATAGCACCATGGATCCGTCATGGGTCATGTCTCATCATGTTTCTTGGAAAAACCACGTGGTCACGTGGGTATAACTTGTCTTTTCCGCATGGGAATCCTTGAGAATTCATGGAGGAGGGCGATGATCTCCACTTTGAGGTGGTCGACTATGACAGGGGGGCCCTGCAGGGTGACCTCATGTGTAGTTGCATCGTGCCCAACAAGGAGCGCGAATCCACAAAGAAGGAGAGTTTCCCAGAAAATGGCAAGATGAAAGAGGAACATGATGACATATGATGACTCGAACTTACTATTGCGCACGGGACGCCATGGATGATGAATTGGGCGTACAATGGCGTACATCACGTTTTTCTTCATCCATTGTTCATCCATTTTTCATCCAATTTTAAGAGAAAGCCATGGATCCCAGGAGTTCCATCGGACCGGAGGCTTTGATGGTGCCTGGCCGATGACCTTGGCTCCAGAGCTGGCCAAGTTGAAGGGCTGCTGGGACTGGTGGGCCAACATGTGGCGAAAAAATGGTCAAAACATGTGGGTAAAACATGGTAAAACTGTGTTTGCCATGGAAAAAACCTGGAAAAACCCCAGGTTTTCACCATTTACCATTCCCACGTGGATGGTTTACGACTGTTTTACCAACATTATTGCTGTATGGTTTAGAACTTTCCACAATACTGAAATATACTGAAATGAAATGGTTTAAGACTTTTTTTTTCCGAATGTCATCAATAATTATCTCCACCGTGATGGTGATTTCATGGTGATTGAATGGATTTTGGAATGTGGCATGAAATTTTCCACAATTCTGAAACCCTTCAAGGAACCACCCGTTTACAAAAAAAGGTCATTTTTCAATTCATTTGTCGATGCTTGACAATATCCCCTTTGGAGGTTGATCATGTTGATCCTCTCCCAGCGGGCACCAGTTGATCTCAGTTGATCTCAGTTGATCTCCTTCGCTGAGGTTACAATCCAACCCTTCGACTTCGTATCCAAGTCACCGCCTTTCCAGAGCCTCCACCACGGATGACCATTCTCGTTCGTGGTGTCCTCAGGATTGAGATTTTTTGACACGTAAATTTGTCGATGATCTTGTCAATTCTTGTCATATATGAGTTTTTCATATTGTTTCAGCTTCATGGGATTAAATGTCTTGGGCCAATAGCATCATACATCATCTATCCCGCCAGGTCATGCTGAAGGTTTGCCTCCTGCAGATGCAAATGGCAAATCTGATCCGTTTTGCTCTCTGCAGCTGGTCGGAAAGCAGTTCTCCAGGCACGCAAAGGGCGTTCCGTAACTTTGTACTTGGATTCCATGTCAGGTCCGTGTACTTGAACAACGGCAATCTTTATAGAATTATATAGTAAATAGATATTACCCATAGGATCCATGTATGCTATATATGGTAACATTTACCACCAATATACCCCAAATGTTAGCATATATACCAGCACCATGGATCCGTCATGGGTTATAAGTTATGTGTGGATTCATCCAGAACTGGGATGTAGCCCAAGATATGTCAATTTTTGATGAGAACTTTTTTTGAAAACACGTGGATTTTGCCTCACAGGTCGACCACAACGATCAAGTCCAGAACGCTTGAGCCGGTCTGGAATGAAACCCTGACAGATAAGCACAGATACGCGCCTTGGCTAAACATGTTGCTTGAGATGAGTATCATTGATTTGTTTGAAGAATTAAACTCTATTCTGTCTTTCATATATTTTCTAACATATGACTATATATAGTGTAATATCTATTTGGTCGTCCGTTGGTCATTCCGAAAATAAACAAGAACCACATGTTTTTTCAGCATCCATCCGTGCTTTCGTGACAGGAAGCTGGAGATAGCCTTTCCATCAAGATCTGGGACTACGACAAAGCAGCGAACAATGACCTGCTTGCCGAGGGCATTCTGGATGGCAGCCACTTCCACAAGCCAGGCGATGGCAACGGCCATGGCCATGTGGCCATGTGGCCGTGCCCACAATTCCTAGGTTTGGAGAGGTTTTTTGGGAAGCTTTGGAGGAAGCAAATGGGAGCATACCATAGGACCATAGTATATATCTTACCATAATATCTTCCAGTTTTTGCAGAGATCTTCAAGCCCCCAGGTGGCTTCGATGGGGAGTTCAATCTGCAGAGCTGCGAGCCAAAGTATTCACCCGTGATCAGCATCAAAGTCCTGGTTCGCGAGGTGGAGGAGGCCCAAGAATTTCTCCAAAAACTGGAGAGAAAGAAGAGCCCTTAATAGTGGATAATAGTTGTTAATATACTGATAAAATCATGGGAATACAGTGGTTATCATGGGAATACAATGGTTAGTTTACTGATAGTTATGGTTATCATCCTGGTTTAAAACTTTCCATTGTTGGACTATTTGGATTTGGATTCCCATGTTTGCCTCAGGACATCCCTACTATCCTGAGATCTGAAGTTCTCGAGGGGGTTTCTACAATGTTTACCCTCTGGTAATTTGTAACAGAGCTATTGAAAATGACCAGTTATAGTGGATTTTCCCATGAAAAATGGTGGATCTTTCCAGTTCGCTATGTAACAAATTACCAGAGGGTAATGAGTTTAATGTTTGGTTGTTGGATCCTCATTGTTGCAATCTTCTTCCTGAACTGAAAGTCCCAGTTAACTTGGTGACAAGTTAACCAACGGTTGCAGGATAATCATCTCTATCACTAGTAGATCCCAAGTGTTTGCCCTACCATGAAAATAGCATAAAAAACACCATATATATATTATATCTATTTCTGTAAGTATTTCTACAAGTAGATTCCCCAATATCCCAGGCGGCAGCCGCAGTGGCCTCTGCCACAGCCTCTGTGGCTTCGGCCGAAGAGCTGGTGGAGGAGGCAGAGGCTGCCTAGGCCGTTGGGCGGCATGGATTTTCTGTGGATTTGAAGTGATCTTTTGATGTTGAGATTTGTATTTTTGATTTTTGGATGATTTATAACTTTTCCGAATTTTGATTATTCGAATGATTTTCTGAATGATTCACAATAATATATATATATACGTATATATATTATATATATATGGGAGAGTTGAGCTCTTTGAAATATGGTGGGATATCATTGTGAACGGGGAGATACAGCTTGTATGATGAAGCATTGGGGGATTTGATTGGGAAGAATTTGGATTTTGTCGGGTTTCATGAGGATTTAGTGGGATTCATCGAGTGGGTCTGTGTGAAAAGCTTGGGAAAATTATGGAAGAAACTATGACGAAACTATTGAGAAAGCACAAACCTCACGGTTTCGCATAGCAGTTTTTGGCACAGAACCAATTGAACAGCCAAGCACAAGGAACTGCACAGGTAGGCCATGCAGTCCCAGCCGTGCGCCTTCAAGAGCTGCAATGGCAGCAGTCCAAAGCTTTCTGATGTCGAGAAGCCTCCGACGTGTCACAGGAATTGTCTTTACTCAACAAAGACAGAATCCAACGACATCTAAATCATTCTAAGTCCAAATCCTAGAATTTCCCGACAGAAAGTGACATGCTCTGGAAAGTGAATCTTACGAGGTGCGTTCCAATGTTCCAAGAACTAGCAGGCCAAACTGCAAACAGTTTCATCAACATTCCTGTTGCCCAAAGACAACTAATCACATGGTCCGCCTGCTGGCATTACATGGCTTTGGGCAAAATGCTGAGCTCTTTGTGCAGAAGCGGGCGAAGGACCAAAGCAGCTCATTCCGAGAAATTGGATGAAGGGAACATGCACGAAACTCCAATTCTTTTCTGAAAACAGAGAAGGGTCCCCTGATGTTCCTTGTAAACAGTCCAATGATTCATTCTTTTCAGTTTCATGATGGTAGGATGCCTTAAAGGCTTTAATGTGATACTGTAATGGCAGTTTTCAAGAATCTTCCATGTTTGGGCTCAGAGTTCATGACGCCACACTTGAGGTGTTTGTTGATGTTGATGTCCAGCAGAATTTCAGCAGCCAGAGTTGGCACATGTTGATAGAAAAAACCATGATAAACTATCTGATAAACCATGTTCATTTGGGTATGGATCAATACCTGTTAATACCATTTTTAGTGGGATGAACATCCATTTACCAGCTATTTTGATGTTCACCAGGGGTACAAGGTTTTGACACACTGCCATTTTGAATCATTATGGCTCATTTTCATGGGCTCAAAAAATCATGTTGATTCCCATTCTTGGTCATTTTCCAAGGTCCCCCTTTCTGAATTGCCCGGAACATGCCCGCTCCAGGAGCTCCTGCGGAAGCTGAAGTCCGTGGCTTCAGTGGTGGCCATTGATGCTCCCCATAGGCTTCCCTATGACCCGTCCTTGCGGGGTTGGTGCCAAGGCTAAAGTCGGGCACGTTATGATCTGGGTGACCCAACGGTTGTGACACCTTAATTATGAGCCTGGTTGGTGGGATATCATGAGGATATCATGGGTCTAGATGGTGAATATTACTGTAATACTTAATACATATAATTAATTATAATAATATAATATATATATATCTTCATAGATACTCGATGGTTTAATGAGTTTAATGGCCTTCAATTGTTTAATTGACAGGCTTCGCACACTGGCGAAGCTGCCCAAATCCAGACCCACAGGTTGGGACCCCGCTTAATCAAAAGAATTTCTACGTGACGGCTTCCAGCATTGGAAAACAACATTGCCACTTGCGGTGTTTTAAACAGTTGCATTCAAAAACCACTGTAAATATAGTAATACCATACCGACCGTGCCATTTTTTTGCATTGTTTTGCACTCAGAGGGGCGACAAATGCTGTTATTTACGGTGCCGCATAAAACAGTGTCATTGCCAAGACATCCAATACCGTAGATTGGACCTTCAAACCAGCATATAGTACCCTCTGGTAATTTAACATAGCTATTGAAAATGACCAGTTATAGTGGATTTTCCATTAAAAATGGTGATTTTCCATAGCTATGTTAAATTACCAGAGGGTAGTTTAATTTCTCGTGTTTTTCGGCTTCCTTGTGAAAAAGATGTTTTCGGCGTTCCTTCAAAAAAACTCTGCTTTTCACCCGCTCCCTTCTGCCCGGACGGCGACGGCAAGCTGTGGCCACACGGATGGCTTATCTATGATACCATATTTCTGGAAGATGAAGCTCCATTCGTCAGTTTTTTTTGCCAGCCAGTTGGCCTTGACGAAAGCTTGGCAATGGTTATGAACGAATCTTGTCTGAGACAATCTGGATATATCTTAAACATATTGACAAATTGACAAATCTAGACATCCTTTTCCAGACGGTATGTTTCCCAAACTTTCGAGAGTTTAGCTGAAAAGGCACCTTCGGTTGGGGTATCCTGGGTATCCCTTGCTTTTGGGCGTTCAGGAATGGTCCAAAGGCGGCTATGACGCAATCTTGGGATTCTCACAGGGTGCCATTCTGGCAGCAGCACTTTGCACCCGACTGCTGGAGAAAGGGCAACCACCACGTTTTGCGATTTTCCTTTCTGGCTTTGGCAAACCGAAGCCTGCAGGTGGGTTTCTAAATTACTAATTAGTACGTTCAAATACTTTTACCATACGTATGTTCAATTGAAACTTATTGTAAAATGTTTGTTGACACCCAAACTTCCGAAGCCTACAATTTACTTTCTGTTGCTCAGAAAATGGTGTCAATTTACACGTCCAGACTTGTCGCGAGGTTTTACATTTCCTGAGAGCCCAATGCCTATACCGAGTCTGCACATGTGGGGAGATGCTGATGAACACATACCCTCATGGACCAGCAAAGTGCTTGCTGAACGTTTTGACAATCCACAAGTCCATGCCCATGCAGGATCCTTGCTGCCGTCAAACTAGAAGTAGAGAGAGTGCCTTGTCTGTCTTGTGTAAATATCGATAATATAGAGTCTAGAAATCTTTCTGAGTGCAAATCCAAAGTTTTGTGGACAATGTCTGTTTTCACGTGCAAAAGACTCCCAAAACTGTCTCTGTGAGGACATCACATCGTTCCCCAGAAGGCGGCAGATGTGAACATCATTCTCAGCTTCATTGAGATGATCGGCCAACCCAAAGCGACATCCAATGGCATCACCAAAACAGGTCGGTGCATTAACAATGGCATCGACCATGGTTTTTGCAGTGGCTCAACCATTTGAACATGCTTTGATACAGCGGCCAAAAAAAAATTGGCCCCCAAAATTGGTCAGTTGATGATCTTGATGATCTTCCCCAACGAAATGATGATATTTGGTGATATTTGGTGATACAGCCGTTTACAAAGCCACAGTATCGACAGGTGGCCCCGCGTCGCCTGGTTACCCAGGGATCCCCTGTGATGAGCTCGTCGTCGCGTTGCGCCGCTACTCTGCGCCGCGGCAGACGGCCTATGCGATGGAGGAGTTGGAGCATCCGGGGACCGGAACGTATGAGAGGCAGCAAGAGTCATGGGGGTTTCATAGTCATGGATCCCCAACAGCTAGATGCTAAAAATGACAGAAAATCCCATCTATAAACGGATGATCTCTGGGGGTAGCCCTATTTCAGGAAACCCAGGATTCAAACAGGAATGACTATTGGAAATAGCAGGGAAGACTTGGCCGGATTTTGCAGCACTTTCCACCAACATGTTTGTTCCCAAGATTGTGATTGTTGCCAGCAAAATGGAGATTGAACCAACAAACGTTGCGATTTTCCAACACGAAGTGACAGGGGTCAGAGACATGGTCCTGCTGCTCAACTTGTAGTTGGATGTAGGTAGCACTACTGTGAACCACAATACAATAATCAACAAAAAAATACAAAAGTCATTCACCAGTATGTTTTAGTAAGATTTTGCCAATGTCTACTATGCTTTGGGTTCATATTGCATCTCTTATGTTCTTTTGCACATTAACGGAAGTCCTAACAACGCAGGCTGGTGGCTTTGCTTCTGGGCAAAGACTATGCATCAATGAGCCACGGAGCCTGTCGAACCTCCGAGGATGCCGTCAGAGTGAGACTTGCAGGTGGCTGGCAGGAGCTTCAATGGTGGCAGAATGTAGCAGATGTTGTAATATTATTGATTATATAATGTTATATAATATATAATTAATGAACAAAAAAGCTGTGTCTTTTTTTAACGTGTGCAGATTTTAGTAAAGGCAGGATGTTCGAGTTGTGCGAATCATACCCCCGAATCATACCCCGAATCATACCCCCGAATCATACCCCCGAATCATACCCCGAATCGTACCCCCAAAAATCACCATTATGAATGTTTCTTTTGGAATCGTTTGGGATTGCATTGGCCTCACTAGTTTTAATGGACCTGACAAGCTAATTGACCGGTGTTGGCCAGATCCGATGATCCCTGGCTACCTTCACATACCTTCACGACATGAGTGGTGAACCTTCTCCACGCGCACGG
>Ga0126342_10003227_pt1:0-7500 | contig 26728 bp, 19 predicted proteins | sample Cyp1metagenome_FD_92528 | JGI IMG/M metagenome (GOLD analysis project Ga0126342, IMG submission 92528) | Coral microbial communities from Lord Howe Island, Old Settlement Bay, Australia - Cyphastrea 1 metagenome | ecosystem: Host-associated > Invertebrates > Cnidaria > Coral ...
ACATATATACATATATACATATATACATATATACATATATACATATATACATATATACATATATACATATATACATATATACATATATACATATATACATATGCATATATATATATACATAGATGTATATATATATACATATATATATATGTATGTACATATATATATACATATATATATATATATATACATATCTACACATATATGAGCTCCCGTCAAAATCCTTTGCATCTGAGTAGTTGCTATTGTTATGGTTATTGCTTTTGGGGGGCCCTGTCGCTTTCCAGGGTTTTGTGGAAATCAGCATATTCATTGGGGGTTCAGTTACTTTAGAGCTAGTTTTAGGTTCATTGGGGATTGGCTTAGGGTTTAATGACTTAGGATTTGTTTAGGGTATGTTTATAGTTGATGCATCATCTAATTAGGGTTGGGTTTATTTGGGTTCTGGTACAGTTTTACAGTTTGTTAACGGTTCTACAAGGTGGTGCCCCCCAGTTGTAAATGGGTTATAATCCCATTAACTACAGATATGTCACCTATAAACGATAGATATTGGACTTATTAGCACCAACTTAGCTAACGACCTGGGGCACCACCCTGTAGTTTAAAGCTACCGCGCGGTGCGGTGCAATGGGACACAGGCAATCTCAATATGGGACGCATGTTCTCAGATTACCAGAAACACACACCGTACAAAACATATCATATGTATATATGTATATCATATATCATATACTATGTATATATATATACATAGTTTTGTACAATTAAACTATATGACTCATAAAATCAGCATATCGTACACTGCAATCATACTAAAGAAAACATACTGTACCATATATATATATACAGTATATATATATGTGCACACATTGATATTTGGAGGTTTCCTAAAATAGGGGTACCCCCAAATCATCCAAACTTGGACCGTTTTAGTATTGAAACCTAGGGTTTTGGGGATCCCCCATTTTAGGAAGAAACCTCCATTTTGTACAGTATCTGTAGTTATCTACAGCTCTCTGTTTCGTTGTCATACCCTCAACTTCATCTCCCGGTGACACCTGGATGCGTCGATGTCCAGACAACGCGCCGAGACACGCCGCATGAGCACCACCAGCTGTGGGCCCTGATGAGAATTGGACCAAGAACAAAGGAATGCATGCTTTAAAGCAACAAAATTGCAATGAAGCTTGGGACATGAGAAATTGGTATATACCCATTCAAAAGAGGATTTAACTATAATGGGAAAGGAGTCAATAAAAACAGTCAGGTAACCAAAATAAGTGTAGTGGTTCCTGACAAAAATCCTCCCAGATCGTCCGGTCAAATACGCATGGTCTTACCATATGAATGGCGGCCTGGATATCCAACAAGACCAGCCGTTTTGGCGGGTTTCACCTAGGTACCAGGGTTTGAAGACCCATACCCCAGCCAGATGGAAGTCTTGATGATAGACTCTGACAGGATATTACCTGCGTTTGGAATCTGAATGGCAAAAAACATGGTTTCAAAGCAATCCAACCTAGGGAAAATTAAAAAAAAAAAACGTGAGGGGCCCCTCTTAGTTGCAAGTTGGGCCATGCCAGTGAAGCCGCGCAAAGAATGAGCTGAGTGATAACCCATCAACATGTCTGTTTGGTGGAAAGCGGGATGGGTGTATGTTGCAATGAAAAAGATATACCCGATTCAAAATCGACAGTGCATCGTCATAACATGGAATATCTTATGTGTGCGCATGTATATCTATATACAGGTATATACATATACATATTTTCATGAAATCATACATATATATATATATATACACCTACAAGTCTATATATATACGTACAGATTACATCATACATCATTAAATACATATGTTTACATATGTGTATATATATGTGTGTTTGTCTATGCACATATGTATACATCAAATTAGAGAAAAATACGTACATATGTATGTATACACGTATATACATATATACATATATACAGATATACACATATATACAGATATACACATATATACATATATACATATACATATATATATATATATATACATATATACATATATACATATATACATATATACATATAATGTTACATAATGTTATATAATGTTATATAATGTTATATAATGTTATATAAGGTTATGTAATATTATATAATATTATATAATGTTATATAATGTTATATAATGTGATATAATGTTATATAATGTTATATAAGGTTATGTAATATTATATAATATTATATAATGTTATATAAGGTTATGTAATATTATATAATATTATATAATGTTATATAAGATTATGTAATGTTAATTAATATTATATAATGTTATATTATGTTATATTATGTGTTCTGTCTGTATGTGTATATATATATAAACATTCAACTGATTCAATCAACCCAGATCTTCCGCACCTCACCGGGAGGCGGAAGGGGCTCACCCTCCTGAGAGCAGTTGGGCGTTCAAAGCCCAAACTTGAAATCCCACAGATTGGCTATTAATAGTTATTTAATTGATATTTAATGGTTGTTTCATGGTTCTTTGATGGTTATAAAAAATGGTGAATCCCGTTTAAGATATAGATGCTCTGAAAACGGCCTTTCTGAGCGAGCATGCGCAGACTTCCAACATTAATATTGGGTAGTAGCATCCCCTGGTAATCAATCAGGGGGTAGTTTCACATGGCCCAGTTCCATAGAGCCCAACCGCAATGCCATAGCGTCGGGGTGCAGTTCCACTTCTAGCCGCGGTTATATAACCATAGCTATTGAAAATGGCCATTTAAAGTGGATTTACCTATTCAAAATGGTGATTTTCCATAGTTATGTTAGTTTACCAGAGGGTAACCATAGTTATAAATGATAGGGGGTATATCCCAACTTATGGTGATCAAAATGATTCAAAATGTCATGGCTGTACCCAACTGCACCCCCAACCAGCATCCGACGATGCTAACAACTGCCCGGTTCACCGTCTGTCATCAGTGTCTACTAGGCTGAAGCCATTAGACCAGTTGGTATCACCTCATGTTTGAACGTTTATCAGGTTGGACATTATCTTGGAACAACAAATTACTAGTGGTAAGTCCCTTTTTTTATCCGCTTCACCAACATGTCTTTGGCACGTCGTGGAGTGTAAATGACCAACCCCGTGCCTCCCAATCCAGCCAAGGACGATGACGATGGCTGAAACTGACCTAAAACGACGCCCGTTTTTTGTTTCATCACTTCAAGGTTGCCTTCTAAATATATATATATATATACATATATATATATGTATTGTATATTATATATATAGTATATATATAGTATATTATATATATATATATATTATTTATGTATTTATGATTTATATATATATGTATACACACATATGAATATGTATATATATATGTATATATATACACGTATATATGACATCATTACTTTTCTGATGATAACGATTGACTATCATTACGCTTTGGCTTAAGCCCATTCCGAGTCCTACTCAACACCCCCATTATCAAAGGTCCTTAAATATGTGATCTCATCTCCTGTTGAACATGATTTCTAGGGGTTGTTCAATATGAACAGGAGAAGGGATTACTACTTTTCTGATTATCCTTGCGATTATTTCTATGTTTGCTCTAGTTATCAACATCAGTTCATTGTCGTCCTATTTTGGGCCAACATGGCCAAAAAAAATGATGACATACAGCGACCGAATACATACTGTACACACATATAACCATGCATGCACTGGCATGCACATAATACATATACAAAATGGGGGAAAGCCAGATGGGTTAAGCCCAAAAATTGCCATCCATGTACGGTAGGTAAAATAAGGATTGTCAAATTTTGGGCTACCATATCTAATTTGACATCAACAGCAGAATTCGCCAATGCTCCATTCACCAAATGGTTCGAAGCCAAGGCGATGCGCAGCTGGATATGACCCACACACAAATGATTCCCTCCTGAGGGAATCGGCATCTAAAGTCAGAAAGAAGGCCCCTTATGGCCCCTTATCCTTGGATGATTTTCTGGATCTAAAGTAATCCAAGAACCATCCAATGTTGGAGTTTTCATGAGTTTTCTATCGCATCCGTATCATCCTTCGTATCTTCCAAATGATGAAATTTTTGGCTGGTCAAATCCCAAGAAGTTGCATTGCTTTCCATTGGTGGTTTCCCATTGAGCTAGCTGGTGAAATTATCAGGTGGGTATGTATCAAAATTGGGTACCGCGACCACAGAGGATGGATTAATACTAAAATCGGAGCTAAATCTGGTCCCCAGGATTGTAAATTTTGACCTATACCCAAGATCTATTTGATTCCCAAACCTATCTTTTGCTGTATGTTGCGGCATTTCGCACCTTTCGCTGCCTGACATTTCTTCGACCCCAAAACCCAATCGGCGCACCTGGTGCAGCTCCAGACACTCGGCCTGCGTCCATCGCAGATCGCGAAGCAACTCGTGACCCAACTCCAAGGAGCACTCGGCCACTTTCTGGGGATCCTGTGGACGGCAAATGGATGATGGCATCCTCCGTTTTTTCACGAAAATGGGTGAGAAATTCATGGGAATATGTTTGTTATTGTTATTATTGTTGTTATTACTATCAATATCATTATTATTATTGTTATTGTTATTGAAATTGGTATTGGTATTGGTACCCTTCGCACAGACTAAGACGGCTACCATGATCTGGGGCCGCTCACACGGCCGTACTACTGGTAAGATCCGGCTAATATGGGCTAATACATGGGGATTTTTTATGGGGATGTTCAATGGGAAAACCAACTAAGCAACTTAAGATAAATGTGTGTGAACTAAGTTGGTTTATCACTGGGTTAACTGGTTGGGTTTATGGTAAATCGAACTCGTTGGATGGTTGCAATTAAAGCAACTTATTTCAAGATGACCGGGACGATGAAGTTGCAGCCTTTTTCCAATAAAAGTAAGATAATTTCAAAAAAAATAGAGAGTTTGAAAACTTGGGGTCGATCTTTTTTAAAAAAAAACTGGATAGCCAAAGTTTGGCCAAAGTATTGAAGAATAGTTTCAAAACCTTCGGAAAACTGGTGATTTGAGTCTCGGGAGTCAATGGACTGAGGTGATTCAATGGTTCACTGGCCGGCTGGAAGATCCACAAGGAATTGTCAAGGGAATCATCACTAGGGGGTCAATAGGCAAAAATCATCCTTTGGGAGAAGGATAGAGGGGTCCCAGCACCCAAAAGATCCATGCCAGCAGGGGACCAATGAGGCAAGCCAGCCTGCAACTGCCCAAGGTCTCCCAAAAAAAAATGAGGATTGGACCTGAAAAAAAGGCCTAGGAATTCTTGAGATAAATGCAACTTGCAGAGAGGAAAAGTCTGGCAAAATGAATCATCGTTCACCAGCTACTTCACAGTGCCCGTAAGATGGGAGAGTTACCCAAACACCATCATTCCAGTGATATCGCAAACCTCAACAAGAAATATCCAGATGTATACAGTAAACATTCTATAATGCAATATCCCGGCAAAACCATTTCGCGAAAAAAAAACTTTGCATCGGCCAAATCCATATGATGGGCCAAATCACCATTCCAACCATCTCGGAACCCCTGTCCTGCACGCTCGAAAGCCAGCATTTTGTGGCCCGGAAACCCAAGGATGGCAGCCGTGCCGACACGGCCTCAAAACAGCTCTCAGCGAGTTTTTCTTCGTCTGCCAATGCTGAAAAAATATGAGCCACTGGGGAATTGTATGTGTCTATAGATATGGATGTGTGTATGTGCGTGTATATATATATACATACGCATGACTGTTATGTGTATATATATATATGTGTGTGTGTCTATATATATACATAATTATACATATATTATATCAATACGTACTTCTATAAAGAGAGTATAAACCTACTTCCACCTATCATATGTAGAGAGATGATACAGCTACTTACACCCCGCAAATGACTAGTGGCATCAATACTCAGCATCAACCAAATCAACAACCTGTTCCTTATTTGTGACATCCACTAAAATTCGATCTTTAGATCCAGTTGGGAATGGATCGGAACAAACATCACCAAATTCAGTCATCTTTAGTACGAAACTCCAAGATAGAGAATCGCTCGTCGGTTTCGTCAGGAGGATCCCAGAAATCCCCCGACGAAAACGCAACTCTTCCCCGATTGCCATAAATTGTGTATACCTATTGACATATTGTATACTTGTAGGAAGTGATATAAGGATCGTTCTTGTCATATCAAGAACTGTGTTTACCCTAAAAATTACAAAACTACATTGTAGTTAAAATGGTGAAAAATGCATATTTGATGATAAAAGGTTATAAATCCACACAGTAAATCCCACCAGTTTTTGCTTCCCAAGTTTTTTGAGAATAAATCTGCTCACCGCTCCGACCGCTCCATCAAAAAAAGCGTCCTTGCACAGGTCACGCATCGTCACGCTCGCCGCAGGTTTGTCGCCGACCTCGGCAAACATGTGCCATGAGATCCAAAACATTCCACGATGGCCGTGAACGGAATGGGATTCAATGGGATTTTGAATAGGATTTCCAGGTGGAGCCCTAAAAAAATACCCCGGGTAGGTTGGCAACCGGTAGCGACCTTGAAATAGCCAACGGGTTATTGTTGACCAACCATCAGCTGGAATAGCTGGTGGCAAACCTTCAGCCCCTCAAAATGGATGGTCTGTTGCTAAACATAACCAATTTAAGGGTTCCATTGGTACTCAGTACTCCATTTTTGAGCTATACCCATGTGCATATACATATATGTAATATATACACTATCTATATATATATGTATATATATATAATGTGTATATATATACTGTACACTATATATATATACATTGTACATTGTTGATGGTTCTTTCCCGTACTGTTGGATGATTAAATCCCGATGATTTTAGTAGAATTTATCACCCAAATGTTCATGGTTAAATCCCTTATAATACATAGTAATTCCCAAAAAGGAATGAAAAGTGGAATCCAATGGAATCCAATTAAAATAGTGATCAGATCAACTTGTCTTAGTCGTCAAAAAATCATAAAAAATCTGTTTGGGGCTTCCGTTGCCTAAGTTGTGAAAATCCCATATTTTTGACTCAACCATCCCCACTTCCCAGCATGGGCGCGAGTTGCCATGAGCCATTCCCTCCGACCATTCTGCGATCCGTCGGGCACGTGGAGCTCAACCAACCAGCTGTCCCGCCCTGTGAAGCTGTGCATTTTTGGGGATTTCCCATGGTCGGAGGGTATGGCTGGGTCATGACTTCTTGGGTACCACATATCTTTCCCAAATTTGGTCATTTTTAGTATTTAACTCTCACAAAATGGGAGTATATACTTGTAAGCCATTCCCCAGTATGACCTTCAGTTAACTAGCCAAAATTGAAGATGACATTGGGAGCAGTTTGCGAAGCAAATTTGGGAACTAGTCACTAGTTGAAAATGATGATCCGCCTCGCCAATTTGGATGTAACGCGGCGGCACCCCACGGCA
>Ga0126342_10003227_pt1:12500-26728 | contig 26728 bp, 19 predicted proteins | sample Cyp1metagenome_FD_92528 | JGI IMG/M metagenome (GOLD analysis project Ga0126342, IMG submission 92528) | Coral microbial communities from Lord Howe Island, Old Settlement Bay, Australia - Cyphastrea 1 metagenome | ecosystem: Host-associated > Invertebrates > Cnidaria > Coral ...
GGTTTCTCAGATCTTCCCTGTTCTATCCTGTTTGATCCAGCTAGAAATCTCGGAATTGTAGCAGTGAAAATGAAAATTCATCCAACAGAAAAAGAATTGAAGCAATGAAACTAGACATTTAACCAATAGTCTATAGTCAATGAAGTGCAAACTAGAATTGAACGAGCACATAGGAATTGCACCAGTGAAAAAGGAACTGCGCCAGTAAAAATTGGAAGCGAACCAGTGCAAAATAAGCATTGCACCAATAACATAAGAATGGAACTTATCTAATTAAAACATGTTTTGAACTAGTTAAAGAATTGAACGAGTAGACATAAGATTTGAACTGCAGCATATAACAAACATTGGTTTTAACGAGTAAAAATAGGTTTTTAGCTTTCGAGAATCGGATTTGAACGCAAAGATGGTTGAAAAATCCACCGAACAACAACCACTTTACTCAGATCACAGAACAAATCATGTCTGAATGTCTGAAGTAGATAGGATCGCGATTTATCTTGACTTTCCCTTCTCGCACCACATGGGAAGGTTTGAAGATCCCCATTTTGCCAAGTTTGGGATGATGTTTGCACCGATGCAGTTTTCACCACTGGTCCCACCGTCAAGCCGATGAATAATTCACCAGCGAGTGGGATATCTATGAGATTAGAAGCCAGTTATGACAGTTATGGGTATCTGGCTGAATTATATTGATGCACTAAGCTGAAAATATGAAAATAGCAGAAATGTTGGGCCATTTTGGGTTACCCTTACTCACCCGCCATATTCAGTGACGTCGGCCACTGACATCCAGTCGTGATTTACCCTGAACGAAGTTGGTGGAATCCCATTCATTGGGTTGAGTCCCCGATTTACTCCCCAACTTTGGTCATGAAATCGGTCAAAAAAAAATCCCCATTGGATTCCCACCAGAAATAACACTGCTCACTAAGGCTCACGACTGATAGTTCAATCCCCATTGGGGTGTTTGCAAATATGCGAAACCTGGGCAACCAGCGTTCCTTTCCCCCCAGCTCCGGAGACAGCACGCGGCGCAGTTGCTTGGCTAACAACTCCGGACTGCAGAGACCCTGCACAACACGTGGATCATCGAGTTTCACTTGGATTTGTTTGTAACCCCCCCCAAAGATGCAGAAAAGGTGAAGTTTACCACTATTTGGGGATGAGATTTTACCAACTTCTATCTTTTCAGGGGGTGCGAAAAACATATGCTTCAGGTGGATGAAAAACATGTGCTTTTTGTGCCTTACAGGCATAGACAATGTAGATATATAATACTGTTTGTCATCAAGCGTTGTGTTTCTATATGGATCTGCAAAAATTGGTGAAAAAAATGATTTTCTAAATCCTGGGATTTCATTTTTCAAATTCGATATCTCACCAGAAATGCTAGGCACAGTTCTAAAAAATCAGGTGTTGGGAGTGAGAAATAGATGATAAAATATGATAAAATCATAAATGGTGAACGACCACAGTTCTGAGTTTCCCAAGTTATCTGTGGGATGGGCTGAATGACGGTGGACTCCCGGTGGACCATGTGGGCAACTGAGCTTCTCACCCACGTGGGAAGGTCATATTCGGAAATAGATACTAAGCCTAATCATAGAAAAATGAACATCCACTAATCCACTATACAGAATATGTGTGGTCCCTAAATGAACAATACCCCAAACCCTAATATATTTCTCTTGCTAACATCCCGAAAAATGCACAGAATATTCTGCAGTGAGTCACCCGGTAAGCCAATGGTGAGATTGGCGACCCATTGCCACAGGCCTACCATTATGGACAAAAAAAACGGGATTTTGCTGAGACCTTTCAGAATTCAAAAAAGGTATCATACTTTGAGTCAATAATGTCCGTATCATACCTTGGTGTAATCATACTTTGATACCATGTCAATTAGGAGTCGATAAATGTCAGTATACCCAAATATCATTGCAAGAGTATGGCATTGGTTTCTCACATGATCTATACCCATCTAGCCTCCAAACCAAGGATTGCCAAACAAGTAACCCAATTGAGAAACATCGTTGGACATCATATTGCATGACTGGCCAAAGTATAATACTCTAACTGGGAAATAAGCATTATGTAGTATACTATATATGTGTGTATAGATACACATAATTTTTTTCCTCTGGCATCTGAGTCGGCGCTCGTGCCTACATGCATCGGCAGCGGCTACCGTGGTTGGTAGTCCGGGCACATGTCGTTGTGCTCAGTGCATGCTGCCACCTTTGCTAATTCAGCACCATAGCTTTCTGCATCAGCTTCGTTAGGCGCCATGTGCCAAGATTGCATGGCACGAAAAATGGCCTGTGCAAATGCCTGATTGAGCTGAGCAGGATACTCTTTGGTTTGGGCTGTTCGAAAAGTGCCGTCAGGATTCTGTCCTATGAGGTGCTGTGTGGGCCGTGTGGCACCTGGAATCGCACACTCTGCTAATGCCTGGGGCAGATTCGAATTGGAGTACAAAAACATGGTCGGTTTGACCCCGCAGCTACCGTAGCGCCACTGTTCAGCGCTCACTCGGCGAAAGGGTCCATGAGGAGGTCGATGCAGCATGCAAGTGAGGCCCAGGCGCCAAATGCTGGCATATTCTTCCTGAAATGGCATCGACGGATGTTCCAAGAAGGTGGCACCACCTGTGAAGGTGACCAGGCAAGCCAGCACAAGGCCTTTGAGCAGCAGGATGTTCCCTACGAAAACCTGCTCAAGTTCACTGCATGACATCATCGCAAGGCCCCATGGATCTTGTGCAGAACGTACGGGACGAGGTCCTCGACGATCATTGCCCTCGGAGTCCACCTGCTGCTGATGCCGCGCGGCTGTCCAAGTTTCGCAGGGCGGCCCCTGCAGCAGTCCGAGCACTCTCCCCTCTCGCGCAATGCCTGTCAAAAACCTCCATAATTTCTCATCGTGCACATTCAGGGTCGGGTCGACCGCTGTGTCAATGGATAACACGCGGATGTCCAGATGCCGGAATCGATGGAGCATGCCGTCAACAGCAGCGTGGAAATCATTGGGTCGCCGGCGACCTGAATATAAATGCACAATGTAATATGGGCCTCGCTTCGAAGGAGGTGGACGTCTTGGAGCGCCAAGGAGCTTCCACTGTCGACGCTGTCCCTCTTCATGTCCCATGCGCGCAAAGGGGCATGGAATATCATGCAGACGGTGCCGTGGTCGGCTGGTCTGCGGTAGCTGCCGGGGTGGGAGATCAGGTTCATCTGGTGGGAGGTTCATCCAAAGGTTGGTGAGCTCCTTCATCGCACATCGCTTGGACCAAGCAGGGATGTCCTCAAGCATAAGCATGTAGGCCTCCTCCAAAATGTCGATGAGGTTAGGCTCAAGATCTTCCGGCCACTCATCATAGAATCGCGTCTCGATCCAATGAATGAACAGTCTGCCTCCAAGAAGATCTGGTACATCCAACCTGAAAATCTGCTGGAACATAACGTTCTGGAAGTCAATAGATGTGGGTGAGTCCTGCATACACCACGTAGCCAGGCCGGTCCCAAAGGCAGCAAAGGCTCTGTCAACCAGTGCAGGATCACTTTCTGGGTGCCACCATGCAAACTCATCTTTCCCTGCATGTTGGAGGGCAGTGATTCGCTGTCTCAGGCTGATGCGCTGCCGTTGGGTACTTGTTGGTCTGATGGGCCCAAAGTGTCGTCGCACTGCAGGCAGCCGTTGGACATGCTGTAGGTGCTTCGGCAACTTGATGGTGCAAGGTTCAGCAGGTTGTCGGGCTCCATGAATACGGTCCCAGCACCCATTCTGTCGGTATTTCAGGTGTTGCTGAACACGCCAGGTTGTGTGGTGGTCTTTCAAACATCCTGGGCATACTGTGGACTGCACATATGGCCGTTCATCTGAAAGAGTTCCATGGACTTGATATGCATGGGAGCCACGTGCATGGGCAGTAGCAAAGGTCATGTCACATTGATTGCATCGATAACGTGAACATGTCAAATCCTCTGCTTCAGGCACATTTCCCTGCCATGTGTGGAATCCGGCAGCCTCCAGTTCCTCCAGAATCACTGTGTGATAGTGAGCAACATCTCGAGCGATGCGATTCTGGATGAGGTGTTTTCGACATGCTCTCTTCACCAAGCTTTTCCATGGCCGATATTCTTGCAAAACCTCCCATAAGGTTGGCCAGTCAACTTCGGCAGTGGCAATGTCGAAGGGGAGCTCCACCAGCGCACCCATCCATTGTAAGTCCGTCAGGACTTCACAAAGCCATCCACGTCCTTGGCGATACTCTGCAAGAAGGAGCTGTCGATGGTAAGCCGCAGCATGTTGACTGATGTGTTGCAAATAAATGAGTCGGTGGCGTGCCCAAATTACTCGAAAAGTGGGAACTTCCAAGTGATGTCGCAGCTCCTCATCCGTCATGTTGCTCTCACTCCAGTATCCAATGTTGCTGATTTGTCGATAGTGGTCAATGAGCACCGCTTCAAGCTGCCGCAATTGAGCTGTTGAAACGTCCGTCCAGGTCGAGCAGGCATACAGTAGGCGAGCAACAACGAGGCTATCGTAAAGTTGCAGCCGTCCTTTACATGGGATGTATTTGTTGTGGAAGAGGGGGCGCTTGAGCTCTTGATACGCCTGTCGTGCCATGCTCATCCTGGTCTGAATCTCCATCTCAGTGTCGGCATTCATGGAGAAGCGAGCGCCCAAGTGTCGATATGTAGCCACTACCTTCAAAGTCAGGACATGGGTGTCCGTGGTTGTAACAATGCATGGTGCAGCACCAGTGTCAAAGAGCGCTGTGCGGCAGGCATTTGCACCAGGACCTCTGTACATGACGACAGCCTCTGATTTCCCCTGCTCAAAGTTCATGGTCATGCCGTGCGCTTTGAACGTGTCGTGCAGCAGAGCAGTGGCCTGTTGGATCAAGGGAATCATTTGGTCTGGTTTCTCTGCTGTAAGAGGAAGCGCAAGATCATCAACCCATGAGATTGGGGGAACAGTAGTGCCAAGAAGGTCACATCCACGAGCATACAGTGGAAGTTGTTGCAATCCTGCTCCAAGTTGGTGCATGATGCGGGCCATGAGCAGGTTAAATCCAAGGTCTGCCAATGGTGAGCCAGGTCGTGTGCCTCTGGTTGTGGTGACAGTTTGATCTCGATCCGGATCAAGTTTGAACCATGTTGAGCAGTGTATATCATGCAAAAAGAGGCGCAGAGCTTCTGGCACGTCTTGAGGTCGATCTTGACACGCTTCTTGCAGGTCAGCAGCAATCTGGGCAATGTTGAAATCAGTCGGGTCCAAGAAGGTTTGGAGCTCAGACTGTGAGAGAGGCTTCTTGACCGCAAAGACAAACTCTCTCAGCATATGATGAAACGCAGCCTTGAGGTCGACGAAAATGACTGTCGTCAGTTTCTTGTGTCGGCCTTGTCGCCCGTGAAGTTTGATCAACTGAATTGCTGTTGTCGTCTGCTGTGACGGGAGACCGCCTATTTGGCCGGGTGCTCGGCGATGCACAAGGGTTGGAAGTAATCTCTGCCTGGCCCATGAGTGTAGGACCTTCCCGTACACTTCGGCAAGGAGTATTCCCCTATATGCGCTGGGATCTCGGCATGATTGCTTCTGCTTCCATATTGCGCAGAGCTGTCCGCCCTTGTACCGATGTGGTTCCAGGCCCCAAATGAAGGACTTCAAGATCACATTGTGAAGAAATGGTGCAATGGCTTTGGCAGCAAAGCGACACACTTCAGGTGGAACGGCATCAAGTCCTGGAGCCCGATTTGGGCGTTGCTTTAGGCAAAGGTCTTCAACTTCAACGAGAGTGGGCAAGTCCGCAAGATCAAGATGTCGATGACGTGGAGCTTCTTGTAAATCACTGTTGTTGCGTTCGACGCATTGCTGGATGCTGGAAGCATGGGTACCAACTGTACCTGCTTCGAGAAGAGCAAAGTGCTGAAGAAGCTCGTCACCAAAGTCTTGCTTGGCTTGGGTCTGTTTCATCCTGTGTCGAGGCAAAACGCACTTGATTTGCTTCCATACTGCCGTCAATCCCTCGTGGGAATACTTGTCTCCCGCTTGTTGGGCAAGATGAAGATAGTAAGCAGTGTCAGCTTTGCGAATGGCGGCTGTGGTCATCTTGGCTTTTGCTTTGAGTTGCGAGGTTGTGATGGCGATTGCATGATCAATCATCTTCATCCATTCTGTGATGGAGTGATGACAGCTCTGTGGTTGCATCTGTGTAGAACTGGTTTTCAAAGATCGCCAAGACTTCAGAACTGTAGCCAAAATGGTGTTGCTGCGCACCTTCTTCATGGATTTGAGTTGTCGGAAGAGCTGCTTCTTCTCTTCAACCAGAGTCCAGGTTGCGGCATCAACATGCGTTTTCCTTCGCCATCGCTGTGTGCGTGGAATCAGGTGATTCAGTGCCTTTTGCGTGCACTCTGCAAGGTGGTCAGCTGACTGGTGCGGGTCAACGTGCCACTCTGAGTTCGACAAGGCTTTGTGCAGGAAGTCTGCAGACGAAGGATCCCGCAATTGGGCTGCTATCGCTTGCCGCGACGGCTTCAGCTGCTTCGTCCTGAATTGATATGGGATCTTCTTCTCCAGGGTGGTAAAAGTACATCGGCACATAGCAGCTTGATGGTCAATGCGAGCCCCTCCAAGATCAATGGTGTCGTCAACCCAACTCTGTACCTTTGCATAGGTGATGTGTTGGGGGATGGCAACATAGTCAATGCGCGTGGCATGCTGGCCATCTGGTGACGTGAAGGTCGCATTGGTCTCGCTAATGTGCGTTGCAGTGAATGTGCTTGGCACCCAAAGATCATGTTCAAGAAGCCAATTGTGAAAGAAGGATCCAGGGGAATTCTCAATCGAGGCAAAATGAGAGCCGACTGCCGCTGTCTCCTGGTCACCGATGTGCCCATTTGTGTCTCCAGCAAAGAAGATCGGCATGTTGTTGGCATAGGATCTAATGTGCTTGGACACATGTTGCCAGAACTGGAGGTTTTCGTGATTGGCTCGACCAGAGTGGGGAGCTCTCCCAGTGACAAACAGGCATTTCCATCGTGGCATATCCAACTTCACAATGAGCAAGGTGGGCGTCGATGAAACAACTCTGAGGTGCTTCATGGAGATGCATGGACCATCCTCATACATTGGCTTCGTTTTGGAAAACCACAATTGTACACCATCATGACCTTTGGCATCTGCTGGATGTCCTACTATATGGTAGAGGTCATTGTTCGGATTGATGATGCGCTTGTGTCTTGTCTCCTCGAGGCCGATCACATGACATCCGGCTTCATCAAATTGTTTCATCAAAAGCATCTGCTTTGTGGGAGTAATTCGGCCCTGTTGATCTTCATTGGCCAGGGTGAGGATGTTCGCTGTAGCAATGACAAAGTCAAAGGCAGTCACTTCATCATCCTCACTCATGGCTCCTTCATCAGGTGAGGGAGAAGGTGCGTCAGCTGTGGTGCGAACATGTGCACACTGAGCTGTCAGGAGGGTTCCCTCAAGCAGAGGCGCATCATATGGTTTCTTCTGAAGATGCTCATAGTACCATAGCCAAGACAAAGCTGTCTGATACCGCTCTTCAGTGATCCAATGCCACCATGCTTCACATCCTCCAACCCTATCTGGGTGGTGAGCTGCAAATTTCGCCAATTGGTCAACTAGCTCATTGCGAGGATGTTGGGTGTGGGCTTTGACATGATTCCATTTCAGCTTGCTCTGCGTGTGACGCGTTTCCAAGAGCTGCGCTAGAGATCTCAGGGCAGTTTTCCAGGGCTTGTGGGCCAGGGTTCGCCACAGACCTGCTGTTTGGTGTCCAGTGTTCATAGCATCAAAGTTGAAGCTGAACTCAATGTCGTAGGTGGCAAAGGTGTTGAATACCCATTCACTCAATTGAACCGCCCAGAGCAGTGCCCACATCATCGCGGCATGCTCACCAATGAATGCATGGGTCGCCAGTTGCACTGATTTGCTCATGACTCCAGCAAGTGCGGTGTGGGTGGCATAGTCAACAAAGCACGCAATGCCTGCGCCGACTTGTTGGCCAATCTTGGAGCCGTCAACGTAGAAGTGAATGGCATTGGGCTTCTGAGACATCAGATCACCTAGAGTGTTGAGGTGATCAATGGTGACCTCCTGCAGTTGTAGGTCTTCTGGCCACTCCGCAATGAGGTCAAGAGACAAATTGTTGAGCTCGATGCCCAGCCACTGCACTGCTGCAAATTCTATGCAAGATTGCTGAGGGGCTGGGATAAGGCTATCAAGGTTGAGCTGTGTCGGCATAGGATCAGGCCGCTGAGTGTGAGCCACCTGCTCAGCTGTTAGGCGCCTGTCCCATTGGACTTGAAGCATCTGGACATCTTCTTGATCGTCTTCCCGCTCAATCTGAACAGTTTCCCACTCAAAGTCAGTTTCTCCATTGTCATACTGACGTTGGCCCTCAGAGATTTGTATCCCATCTCGCAAACAGCGTGCGATGGCTCTAGAGGGGAGTGTTCTCTTCGGGTGCGGTGGCAGGTCAATTCGCACGTAGTCAGCATGTTGGACTTCAAACAGAGTGTGGCTTGACAAAGGGATGTGCTTGCCATTGACTTGCACGATGCATTGCTGCTTCACCTGTTTGCAAAATTCCTGAAGCTTGAGTTCTTCAAGGAGAATGCGCCGGGTGAGATCTTTGCGGACCAGGGTGGCATAGCGGTGGGTGGTGGTAAGAGCCGCTTCATGTTCATGAAAAACGATGTCAATCAGAACAATGCGCCGATGGTCCCCAGGTAGTAGATCATGAGCTCGCTGTACCACAGCCACCAATGTGCCTGAGGCATATAGATCAGCAGGCCGAAATGAGGCGATGTGAATGTACTGGATTTCATGTCGGTCAAGTCCAAGCACATGTCGAATTTGACTGTACGCCAATGGCCAGCTGTCCATACGTACCCTCGCAGCATACATAGGTGCTTGCAGTTGAAAAATGTGAAAGAAGTCAGAAGGCTCATTGCTGTCATATGTTGACGCAGAGGCACTTGATTCTGTTTCTTCATCACCATATTCTTCATCTCGAGGGATTTGTCTTGGCTGCCTTGCCATGAGCGAGGTTTCATCATCGTCACCATGTTGATGCCGACGGGGTGAACGACTTCTAGGCCTCGTTTCATGCCGTATAGCGTGCTGTGGAACATAGGCATCTTCTTCCCATAGGAAGTCAAATGGGTATTGTTGTTGTTGACAAGGTGAATCTGGCTCAGGTCGCACGTGCAGGACTATTGCAGCTCCATCATTGATGTCAATGGCAGGGTGCGGGATGTCGAGAATAGGCCTCCATCCATAGTAGCAATGGATGAGTCGGTGCCTCACTTGCATAGGCACCTCCGCATTTTCGATGCAGTCTGCAAGACGGATGTCTGATGGATGGAACCTTGCAATTCTCTGTATAGCGATTTGCTCCCTGGCATGATACAGCGACGTGAAGAGCACAGCCCTCTCAAAATGTTGCGGAGCTTGAACCAGCAAGATCTGTGCGTCATGCTCCTCCCACTCTGCAATTGGCGGCTCTGGTTCAACCGTGAAGAATCTGACTGCCTCATGTGGTTCCAAAGATTCCCGCCAGGCTGAGGTGAGTATCTCATTCCAGGTGGTGAAGTCCTCTGGGAGCCTTACCAATCGAGGTAATCTGCAAGCTCTACCATTCCTGCCATGAATGTACCATGTGAGGACCTTGATGTACCTTTCTTGTGCTCGGGGATCAAAGACTCCTTGCTGATGCAGAGTGAGTGCAAGGTCTTGGATATGAGCTGGTTGTTGAGCAAGCACATGAGCATGATCATCAGGTGTTTGCCGTGGGTGAAATTCATCTTGGAACCGTTCTCGTGCTGGGCGTACATGATCATCAGTAAAGTGATGCATGCGCGGCTGCACATTCTGCTTGTCACTGATGGTGTATCTGATGGCGTTACCGACCTCATCCTCATTGATCCTGAAAAAATCAATCGTAGAGGAGAAATTCACTGTTCTGGACACGCCGGTCTTCTTGACAGAAAATGTCAAGGCTGGCGAGGGGCCAAAGCAGGAGGTCAAGGGAGCTTCATCAGGGCCATCATGTCGATAGGGTGTCCATGTGCCACATTGCTGAGCCAGACAGTATGCATTGTGAATGGCCATGAAGGGCTGGACACAAGGGTCATTGTTGTACGTGCGAGGATGAAGGGGCCAAGGCATGTAGCCACACGTCCAGCTTGCTGCACAACTGCCTTCATTGCAGTCATAGGCCTCAACTGAAGTGTCAGCGTCCTTGACCAGCCATGAACTTGGCTCACGATGGTCCTTCTGGATCAGACAACCACCATCGCAGCCCAAAGTCACTTGGCTGCAGATCCAAATGGCTCTGAAGATCTGGGTCGCTTGTTGCCTCGCTCTGTACTGGTGTCCATGTTTTCCTCGTCGGTGTCGATCTCCACCACCTTGGACTTGTCGGCTTGGCCCAAGCACTTGTCCAGCAGGTCGCGGACTTGGTTGCGCAGCGCATCCTCCTCCACGTCGACAACATTGTCCGCTTGCTCGTCCTCCTCCAAAAGGGGCTCCGTGACTTCGGTCGTATGATCCGCAGCTGCTTGCGCTGTCAGTCTGCGTAGCTCCCGTCTTGTCACCTGGATGTCCCGCTGGGTGGACTTGAGCTTGTCGTCGTAGGACTTCTGCTGGGTCTCGAATGCTTCGACCTGTTTGGAGTGCGTCTCCATGAGATTCTTCATGTGGTTCATCCACTGAGTGCGATGTTTGGACTTGGCCTCGGAAAGCTTCCGTAGGTTGTCTCTGGCCTTCTCCAAGTCCTTGGTGGTTTTGTTCATTGACGCTGTGAGCTGTCGACCACTGTTGGGGTCGTGCTTTTCCATCACACGCCTGATGTTGTCCGGCATGTCTTTCACATCTGTGTAGGCCTCCCGAATCTCCTTGACGAGCTCCGCCTGGGCAGCTGCCATCGCAGAGGAGGCTGAGGCTGTCTCCTTGGACGGCGCACCATCGGGCTTCCAAGGCGGTGGCAGAGTCATGGATGCATAGGGAGGTCCTGGTCTTGTTTTTCTGCCTGCGTCTTCCACGACCTTGTCGTGTAGTCTTGGCTGATCCACTTCGATCTCGTTGAGGATGGGCTTCGGCTTCGGCTCCATCCCAATTCCAACCTGAAGTGTGCACATTTTTCGCATGCGGAGACCGCACACGGCTCTTCGGCCGTTGAGATGGATCTCGCTCTGGTGGCACAAAACTCAGGTCTTGCATCTTGTTCCAATGTCCTCCGCAATGGGGGCAATGAGGATGTTTGCCACTGAGGACTTTCCAGCATCTCTTGCAGCGCCAGGATTCCGCCATGGTGTCTGCTGTCTGGCAAGCCAAAATGTGAAGCTGCCGGATGTACTGGGAGTCGACTGAGTGGTGTTTGGCAAGGATCTTGCTGTATGCAAAAATGCGATTGCTTTCCAAATGGATGAGGCCTTTCCGAAATAGCCACACCTGTCTTCGGATAAATGCTCGCTGGCGCCTTTGTCGTCTGCGCTGCGTTGCAAAAACCGTGATGACAACCAACAATCACAAAGTGCACAAAGAAGAGCAGGAAAATGAAGAACTTGTCCATATACACCGTGACCAGGTCCAGGTTATAGAGGGAGATGCTGCTACCAGGAAAATCAACTGAAGCTTGCAAAGCCCGACCGTGGAGAGGTACACAATGGTGATGTGGATCAAGTCAAAAACCCGGGTGGTTTAACGAGGCCGGGACCTCAGAGCTGCAAAGGTGGTGCTGGCAACCACCAGCAGAGCACTTCCAGGGCTAGGCCAGTTCAGAAGTCTCAGCAAGGCGAAGCGCAACGATGCCCGCGGTCACAGCAGCAATGACCGCTAAGGCTAGGGCTAACACAGGGCTGAACGTGGGCACCCCGCTTAAGCCCAAACCTTGATACACATAATATATATATATATTTAATGTAATGTCATGTCATGTCATGTCATGACATGACATGTCATGTCATGTCATGTGTATATGCACATTTAAAAAAAAAAAAAAAACATTATAAAACCATCATGCACCTGAATAAACTACCACAAATTTACCCTGGCACCTGTGAGTCCATCTGGGCGCTTGCTTCGCTCTGGCGACGCGGCGACGGATTCCCATCCCCCTTTATCGCTGGATGCTACCCATGGATGGAGAAAAAACCATCTGATACTCCACGTGTCATATTTGTCTATTGGGGTCAATTGTCAATGGAAAATGTGAGCCCTTCAAAACAAGGAAGATGGTCGACATTTCGAGAGGATTGTACAGCCAGTCGTTGTTTCTTAACCAAGACATTAACCAACCAATGTGAAGCACGTCACTTGCGCTGGTTAGTTCAGAAACAGTGGTTGGGTGTTGCCGACTAGTTGGGTTTCTTGAAAAACTACTGGAAGACCCTGATTGTCCGCATTGACGGCCATGACAAAAAAAGGTTGGACCGTGTTCAAAAAACGGCTGACCAAAGAAACGTGTCATACTCCCAAGTAACTAAGTATCCAATAAGAATCAGCATTACACTATAGGCCAACAACCACATCCATCGTCACTGAGAACTTCTATACCTCGAGGTGCCAGGCCCAAAAGGTGCCGGCGATTTTCTTCTATTTTGAGCATCCATACACATATCTTTTGCATACATATTTAAATTTACCAATATGTGTTTGTGTATATATATATGTGTGTTTACATACATATATACATATATTTACATATATATATATATCGTGTAATCCTACAAAACGACGCCCACCTGAGGCACGGCAAAACGGAGCTCCTCATCTCCTTCAGGCAAAATCGGGGGAAAAAAAAATCTGGACGTTGTCAAAATCCCTATTATTATAATGATGATTGTCCATCCTTGATGGATTGTATAATCTATGACAATAGATTATAATAACCATAATAAATCCCATCAATGATAACTGGCGGTTGTCATAATCTATCATCACAATCATGGTGTATCCATAATAGTTGGGGTTTATAGCTATTCCAATCCATTATCATAATCTATGAACAGACATGGATTGCAATCCATTTGTTTATAGCTTTTCCAATAATGGATTGTAGTAAGCCAATATCAAAAATAGGGTGGTAGAACGCCACTATATTTAATTAGTAACTCAATGGGTTTTTGACACGGCCCAACATGGGGATTCACTGATAAAAAAGTGGAATAAAATCTAAAGATATCAAGAGTGTGGTCTTGAGTGCCAAGAAAACGTGATCTTGGCCATCACCATCACAATGTGGATTCACACACTATGCTATGTCTCAAAAATGCATGTTCCAGAGAAAAAAACAATAGCCCGCATCTCCAAGTTGTAATATTAATAATTCCCTGGGTCTCCGGCGTTCAGGGATTCGGAAACAGACCAGCTAAAAGTTTCTCCGAGGCTCACAGTTTCAATGTCAAACTGTGTGAAGTGTGGTACAAGCTGAATCCGATCCCCCTAATATTAAACATCCCCTAAATGGTTCCAAATATGTGCAAATCTCTTACTAAACCATGGTTTATGGGGGAATTTTATATTAGGGGGAAGGGATTAGAGTACCGTTTTTACCGGATATAGCTCATATCACTCATATCTGGAAGAAATGCCGTTGGGACATGTCCATCAGCGGTACAATCACCGGTGGCATCTAACATATGAGGGGGATCCAACTGCCCACTATCACTATGAACACCCCTGTTCCTAATGTAATCGAAGATCATTAAAACTGGTCCTCATTATTTCGACAAACCCTTTTTGAATCCAACTTGATAGTGGTAATCTGATAGTGACTGTTTACTCTTTCATAATTCCTTGGTTTTTTTAGCATCAATTGGTTGATATCGAGTTTCACCACGTCACCCTTGGACCCCCGGACCAACTCTGAGCCAACAGAAGAGGTGCTGCGCCTGGCTACCACAAATGCGATAGTCATATCGTTTAGAGCTTTGGAAAAAAGGGATTGTTGTTGGCAATAACAATCCTATTCGTCTATCATCATATACATATATATATATATATGCATATATTATACAATGATAATATATATGTGTGATATCATTGATATTAATTACATACATACATACATACAAACATACATACATACATACATACATTCATTACATTAATACATACATACATACATACATACATACATACATACTTACTTACATTACATTACATTACATTACATTACATTACAT
>Ga0126342_10003228_pt1 | contig 26718 bp, 29 predicted proteins | sample Cyp1metagenome_FD_92528 | JGI IMG/M metagenome (GOLD analysis project Ga0126342, IMG submission 92528) | Coral microbial communities from Lord Howe Island, Old Settlement Bay, Australia - Cyphastrea 1 metagenome | ecosystem: Host-associated > Invertebrates > Cnidaria > Coral ...
TTTATTCTTGCTACTCTGGTGAAACAATGGTGGGCCATATGTCTGCCTTGGGACATGCTTGCCTCAATGGCACCACACTTGAGGAGCCAGGGTGCTGAGTTCAACTTGCAAGTTCAGACAGTGAAGATTAATGGCAGCAGCCTTGCAAAGGGCTTTTTAGCCTTGAAAAGGGCTTTTGTAGCCTTGAAAAGGGCTTTGGCAGCAGCCTTGCACAAGGGCCTAGTGAAATTCACGGCGTGGCATCACGTGTGAAAAAAGCTGAGCTGCTGTTTTCCACTCCATGTGCCAAATCATTCATGAATAGGATAAGCATATGATCAAACAATGAAAAATGTAGAAAACCTTATTGAAAAATACAAAAAAATCCTTATTGGTTTGGGTACAAACTTATTGAAATTTTCAATAGAGGTGATGAAACAAAATTTCAATAAAAATGATAATTTTATTGAAATGGTCTTCACTTATTGAAATTAGCGTTTTTTTATTGAATCTTTTCAATAAGGCATACTTTGGGTTCTGCGTCTGTCACTCAGGTTTCGTAGGCTCTTTCAACTTTGCGATGCAAATACTATTCCTTTGAGTTCCCTACGTATATGCGCGCTGGTGATTGGGCACCAACATTTACGATCATTCAGACAAGAATGAACTGTGCAACTGCAACTCCCACGGTCTGAAAGGTTTCGCACATAGGGTCTAATTATCATAATTAGACATTGAAGGCTTGTTCATTTCACTCTAAGAGCACTTGGTCGATTGTTGATATGGTGGAAATCCAACCTTTATTTGTGAATATATGTGATATTTTGTGATGATTTCCCCTGGTTGCGACCTTAATCTCTGCACGAGCCTTGTCACCCTCGCTTTCTGCGCGACGCGCCGCTCGCTTGCCGTGCAGCCGTTGGTGTCTCTGGCATCCAAACTCAGCCATCGACAGGACACAGCCGCAGCGGATGAACACTGTCGAAATGGGACCATGGGACCATGCAATGGAGATGTGAGACATAGAAATAGTTCGCAACCAAAATTGGAGATGTGCATCAAATCATTCTCTGTCTTCTAACAAAATGGATGCAAAGAAGAAAACAATTAGTGCACGCTAACCAGGAAATGGTTCTTCAGACCCACTTTTCTCAAAGACCCTTTTGCAAGCTTTCATTGCTGCCCTAAAGCCATGAACAGAGGATGATTGGACCAGGATTGGATGAAGCCATCGTGACCCTGAGTTCCCAGCGATCAAGGCCCCAAAGACTTTGATCGATGGGTCGCACCTGTTTCGGACCTGGCGCGCCATGCTTGGGATATGGCCTTGGGATTTTTTCACTTACTAATCTGGATGTAAAGCAAAGTATTCCTTGTACAATCGTGGATATTGTTGCATTCAACTTGATGAGGAGCTTTTGATACCTCTTGCTGGCTGAAGATCCAGATGTCATATCTTGGTACAGTAATTGCTGTGAACTGGTGTGGAACGGAGTGGATCTAGGGGCGGATCTGCTTTCGAGCTACTTTGGGGAGCACGGCCCAATGCCAATTGTTCTGCTTTTGGTCATCCTTGTCACCCTGGAATCATGACGAATGGCAACCGGCAACCAGCGTCTGAAATAACATGAACCGCTGGGAATTTGAGACCGTCCATCCCTCAACTTCAGCCTCTTCATTTGGGCGTCTTGAAGCACCTCAATAGTGTTGTGACTGTGACCAGCCAACCGGAAACAGATTGGATCCTGCAAAAAGATGCTGCCTGGCTTAAAAAAAACAGAAAATCGAGTTCGACAGGCCGAAAAAACATACAAAATCCAGGAAATGGATGGAAATGGGCCGAAAAAAACCATAGAAAACCCAGTGAATAGTTTCCAAGTTCCAACACAAACCACGCACTCTGCAGCCCGATGCCACAAGGGTCCCCCTGCCTGGTCGTCCCAACGCGCTGTTGATTACCAAATGCGAAGCCGAGAAAGTGGGCACAGCTGCCATGGCAATTCGTCTCAAAAGTCGTTCCACGTGGAAATAGCTACCGAATCTTGTTGAAGGATATTCAAGGTAGTTTGATTTTTCTATATTTCACACTCACCGATTTGGCACTCTTCCAGATTTGCCCCTGCTGTGGAGAGGGTTGTTTCTGACACCTGTCCATCCAGCTTTGTTTGTCTTTCAAACAACTCTAGGAATTTCTGCTTTGGCAGTAGAATGGCCCAATATTGCCGTCGTACCCTGCTTTGAAGAATCTCAAGGTGCCGCTCTACACATGTTGTCCTTGTTCCTTGGCGCACTTCAGAGGAACTCTTGTTGACAATCTCGCTCTTGAACAGTTGGCTTGGCTTCGGTGAAATTGGGTGCGTTCGAAATCAGAAGACAAGAACTGCATGTATGGAAATGCAATGAAATGCAGCTATGTACGAGTAGTACTGAGAAACGCTGAAATGGACAAGCAGAACAGGTGATGTTGACAAGGCAACAACCTTCTACGAGAATTACGCGAAAACAGCATGTTGTACAAATTGTTGGACAAGAGGGGTATGCGCATCCTACAGCAGGTGTGTTGTAGGTGCACGACCTGCACAATTGTTGTGAAGAACTGTTGTACAATCAAGTGTTCTACGAGAGTCTTGCTATAGCCTAACATCCTCTATTTGTTTCGGCAGGTTTGAGCCACCCGTGGTTGAGCCAACCAAAAACAGCAGGACTGCTATGCTTACAGTCAAGCCACAATCAGGCCAGCCCCCTATGATCTTCATAGTTTTCCTACAAACTTCAATGCTTAAGATTTGGGACAGAATACTTAAGGCTCAAGAATGATTCGTTTTTTGGTTCATGCTTGAAATGAATTCAGCATCTCAAAATTGATCCGTATAAAAAGCTCGATCACCACAAAGGTTTGTGGGTGCCGCAGCCGTTGTGGCATGCGGAATCCCTTTGAAACGGTGGATCACCAAAATATACCCTGGGAATCTTTGGGTGCTTCAAATTTCTGTTACATTTATGAGGGATAAGATTGGGAGAGATGCCTCCACTACGGTTTAATCATGTTTAATCCCAATTGGCATCACAAGAATTGAAAGCTGCAAGTGTTTGCCTGGTCATTCATTAACAAGTTTTGCTAGAAGATAACACACCCCATCCTTGCAGAACTACTTTTGCCAGTTGCTTTTTCGGTACACTTCATGCTGATTTTTGTTTTGTTCCAATGTAATGTCTTCCAAGGGCGTAAACTATTGGTGACCCTACCTATTTCACCTGCGATCATCAGGCTCTCAAGAGCGGCTTTACATCTCGTGCAAGAGCGCTGGGACACTACAACCCCACACTACAAAAGGAGCACGGTCTCAGGGGGTGGATGGATCTGTGCTGAACTTTGGGCCATCTGCAACCTTCCTTCGACTGTAGCAACAGAGATGCACAGAATCGTTTACATTCACGAATGGGTGAAAATCGAAAACAACCTTGAGACACATTGAGCATCATCTGGGTATTTAAAATGGCATCATTATTTGCCCAGCCCCTATCCATGAAGTCCGCTCGACTCTGGAAGCTCAAAATGCCTTGAACATCCAGTGACAAATGCCAACAATCTACCGGTTCAAAAAAGCTGAAGACATCAACATTTCAGGTCCCTGCCCCCTGAGGTGGAAGACTGATGAGGTCTACGGGGCCTTCAGGTCCTAGTCTCAGGCAGCGTCCCCGGGTCCAAGCGACCAAGAGAGCCACGACCCGAATAGACAGCTCGCCGCGGCATGGTCAAGCGCCGACATATCAGGGCTTGGGGTGATGGATATGATGGATACATATTGGCCAAGCATGATATTCTTTGATTGTTCCTTGATAAGCAGGAAAGGATATGCACCTGACTAGAAATATACTTATGGGACCATTCGAGTTTCAAGCGGAAACCACAGTGTGGTGGCGGAAGAAGTTGTACATCACTGGGTGCCATTAAGATTGCTCCTGAAACCAAGGGTTTCTCTTTGTTCACTGGCAGATATTTGGCGGGCCACCAGAATTTACTTGTTTCTTTTGATGGAGGTCTTCATGTTGAATATGCCAAGCCATGAACATCCAACGCTTCTGAACAATCGTGCCGTGTTGAATCTGTAACAACAGGAGTGCACAAGGCAATGTGACCAGCAACTTTGACGCTCATCTTTCTTCCTGAGTTGCACAGCACACAGACGGGACATCATCAAGCATGGCCCACTGCCTCTGCTCAGTCCGACTCCACCCCCTCGACTTAGTTAAGGACGTACCAAGGATAAAATATTTTGGGGATGTGGACCATCCAGGCAGGTATGGACATGGTGCTGAACCCCCCCAAAAAACCATCAGAATCATTAAAATAGACTAAAACATATAGCCAAAGATGCTAAAGTAGTTGTCAACTCCACCCCCCCAGCAGAAGAATAACATGTTCCAACTGTTCCCATGGGTCATTAAATGTCCCCATTGAACATCACCCAACCATTAGGTATATGGTCTATAATGGCTACTATAAGGTGATGTCCAATCTTCCCAAAATGGGACATTTACCAATCCCCAAGTCCAAAGAAAACAACATCAGCAGGTGAATGTCCAATCTCCACAAGGCACGTTGCATGCGAATTCGGCCATTCGGCTCAACACGCACATGGCCCTCCTTGGCCACCTGCCAGCATCTGGGTCATGGGATGGGGTAGTTTTTGGCCTCCCCGCACCCCAAACAAAAAATAGCAGTTAGGAGAATCCTAAGTTATAGTTAGAGGGATAATATAGGGATTTTAGTGGTGAATGTAATTGAAGGTTAACCAGTCAGTGGATTTTAGGGATATCCCATTTTCGAAACAACCAGGTGTGTATGGATCCCGGAACATCGGGTGCTATCCAAAAAAAAAGCAATCTTTCAGTCTCAACTTAGATGAAACTAAGCATTTTAATCTAATCATTGTGACATTCATATTCTCCGGTAATCTCACCCATGGATTATCCCACATGAAAGTAGATGATTTACCTATCAAGGAAAAGTCACAGATGTTCCATTGCCAGGTCTCCCGGTCTCTCTCTCTCTGCCGAAAGGCAACAGACAATACTTTAAGCATGTGATGATACCTGTACCCTCTGGTTTTTCATAAACATAGCTATGGAAAATGCCCATAGAAAAAGATGATATATGATTTCCCGTTTTCAATAATGGTGATTTTCCATAATTACATTAAATAACCAGAGGTAATTCGAACATGCATCGGCAACTCGTGCAACGGTCAACCCTTGCAGTATGCAAAGTGACCACAAGATGCACACTGCCGTAACATGGCAATTGAAACCCCCATAATAAATGGAGGTTTTAGTGGGGGAATCAACTATGAAATCTATCAATGGTGGATTCTCCAGCCAGCCATGTTGGAAAAACGGCTGGTTTTCATAGATCTACAAGCACCGGGGGCCAACTCTCACCCTGCCCCTGCCGCGTCCTCTAGATCCGTCCCGGCCGAGGGACAAGGCCAAACCCCTGTGGCAAGTCTGCCACATGCTGCTTCGCACTTTGCATCAGTGGCTCCCCACTCCGAAGTCGTGGCACGACACCCTGAACCGATGGCCATCTGAAATGTTGAACAGCTGGTAAATATCACCATCTGGTTGGTCAATGGGAAGGATTATCCCATATATTATAGAAAAAAATGTTCCAAACCACCAACCAGCCATTGTTGGTTGCATTCCCCCAACCTCCAACATTGCATGGTTTCTCTGGTTTCTCATCATTTTCCACATACCGCATATGGAGGTTTCCATAAATGGATCCCCAATAGCTGGCAGTTTTTTTCCATGGGCAATAATGGAAAATCCTATCAAAATGGATGATTTAGGGATACCCAAATTTCAGGAAACCTCCATATATTAAACCATCAATTTGGCACCTGCAGGGACTGTGGTGACCGTGGTAGAACTGGAGCCACTGCGGAGGCAGTACGGCCAGGGACAATCTGGTCGCTGAGCGCACCAGGTCTCATAGACCTGGAAAGCGCCGTGGGTTGTTTTTTTCCGCCCGGTGTTTGGAGGTTTTTTTGTCAATGGGTTGGTTTAAGGAATAAAACATAACCGGAAAAAACATTTGTTTTCTCATCAAATATGGAAAGTGCCGGTTTCAATTTTCCCTTAAAGCAGCTTAAACCAATCCAATGAATGATTTTGATTGATTTTGGGGATCTTTCTGGCAAACATTTGGGAATATTTGAACCAATCAAGTAGCCAAACGCAAGTACCAATATGTGGATTCGAAGCATTTTTTGGAAACAAAAATAAGGGTTTTACATGGTTTTACCATGTTTTACCAGCAATGGCGATAAATATAGCTTAACACCACAAATTATATATTCTGGTATGGTGTGCTCACACACCGCAAAATGGCCCAGCTTTGTCCGCCGTTATCCGAAAATGGTTTCTTATGGAGTTGAAAAACACTCCACCAAAAACGCGCGCGTCCCCTGTAAACGCGCGCCTTCAGATGGTTAGTTCGCTCTGTAATGGCGCTCTCAAGTCCTTTTTCGAAGTAAGTTTTTTGTCACGGCCATTCGTGATCCTTTTGGATGATTATCCAAGAAGGCTATTGGGTCATGGCCCCACTGACTGCATCTATTTTGACGTAGCGACAGAAAAGGCTTCCAACAGGCTAACAGGCTTTTCAATCCTGGGGATGTCGACAACCGTTGAACTGCCAATTGGTCTAAGTGCTATCCTTTGATGCACCCCGACCCAAACGATTTTGTCTTTGAAGCTAAAACTTCGTGGCTGAAATCCATGACTCGGTGGTAGCCAGCCTTTTGTTTCAAAGCAGCTCTTTGACAATTGAGGACCTTGAAAAGGATGTTACAACGTAGCATCAAAAGCGTTTTGGAAGTTACTTGAAAAGGTCCTTACAACGTAGCACCAAGAGCATCTTGGAAGCTGTTTGAAAAGCATCTTACAACGTAGCATCAAGAGCGTCTTGGAAGTTGTTTGAAAAGGACTTTAAAACGTAGCATCAAAAGCGTCTTGGAAGTTACTTGAAGATTCAGAACGTGTCAACAGAACCAGGGCAGAAGAACGCTATTGCCCCCCCCAGCCCCCAACCCCTCACCCCACACTCTCAAAAATGTGACAGGCGTGGCAGAAAATGAACATAACATCGCTGTTACAGGGGGGACTGGATCGCGCTCTCCGCGCGTTTACATGGGACGGGGGCCAAAAGCAAGGCAATCACTCATTGCAGTTTTCTGATTTAGAACACCTGCGTGTTTTTGACAAGCTGTTCGCGCCTCTTTTTGATCGCACCAGTCGCTGGTGTCGCAGTCAGTGTTGTGAATGCACGTTGTGACAGTCGTGGTCACCGCAGTGGTGGCGGTCGTGGTGGCGCCCTGAGTGGTTGTCCTACAAAAATGAATTCCCGCAGTGCCAAGAAACAAGTTGGCTTCTGATTGGCATGTGAAAACCAATTTTCGTCGAATGAAGAAAGTACTGAAAGTACCAAGTGGAAACAATCTGATTTAAAAACGGATCGGTTTCACATGGTTTCACATGGCTTCACATGGTTTCACAGCATTCATCTGTATCCAGCGGTAAAACATCACTGCAACATACTGCGCGCCCTACTCGAAGCATCATGTTCTTCCCAAGCTCTTGCATCAACACGGAGCTCCACAAGAATCACCCAAGTTTCAACTTGAAAAACATGGAACTCATGAGAAATTCACCCAAGGTCAGCAACGCCAATCTGCCTGGTGGTTGAGCCACCCCCATGAAAAAAATGAAAGTAGTTTGAGATTGCCAGGGTTGAACATGCAACATGTTTGAAACCACTAAACAAGTCATCATTGGTTACACCCCCATTCAATCCCCATTATATCCACATGCTATCCCCAAAAAATATTCACATTCTACCCCCATGAACTATTCTCATTAGTGTAGTACCCTCTGGTAATTTAACATAGCTATTGCAAATCACCATTTTTAATGGGAAATTCCACTATAAATGGCCATTTTCAATAGCTATGTTAAATTACCAGAGGGTAAACAAAATGGTAAACCATCCCACTAAGTGGCGCCATGACTGGCGCTCATTTTACATCATCCCAGGTCCCAGTGAGGTATACCCGGAAAAAATCCAATCATAAGTCACACTTCGGGATGGTTATTGGGCTTAACATTCCCGAAGTACCATAATATGGTGATTTATATGGTGAATAATATGGTGATTTTATATTATAAAACCTATTTTATATGGTGATTTATATGGTGAATAATATAAAATAGATTTTCATGATGGTTAACATTGTTTTTATGCTTCTCATATCTCATGAAATATCCCTATGGTATATCTATTATATCTACTGTTATAGTTAGATCATTTGATATCCCTATTATTTCGTTGTCGTATTATAATATCTACTCATATCTCTATCTCCACTAATTACTATATTTATATCATTTGATATCCCCATTATTTCCCTATCATAAAAAATCATATCATATCATATTATCATATCATATACTGTGGTGTAATGTCATATCATCTTCTTACTGGTGCTTAGCAGGGAATGAGGGAATGATCCACAATAACTATCAATAATAATCCCAGCAACCCCTATTCCCATCCATTCCCTACGTTTAGCACCAATAGCACCAGTAAGTCTTGTTATATCCACTACTATATCATAATGTAATAGTGGATATAATATCTACATATACAAAATCATATCATATCATTGTTGATATCAAATCTCATAAATGTAATCGTGGATATAATATCATATAATTTCATGAATGATATCATATTATCATATATCATATTATCATATATCATATTATCATAATATATATATATATATATAATTTAACAACATATCATATCATATTATCATATCATATACCGTAATATAATATCATATCATCTTACCCATAGGATCCATGTATGGTATATATGCTAACATGACTGGGGTATATTGATGGGATCCATGTTACTATATATAGCAGCACCATGGATCCGTCATGGGTTATTATATATATATCCACTATGGTTGCTTTTAGCCCCATTGTCCGTTGTCACTCCTGGTGCTTGTTTCGCCGGTGGTGGAACCAGTGGAGCCGCTGCGCAGGCAGTAGGGCCAGGGGCAGTCGGGACGTTGGGCGCACCACGTCTCGTAGACCTGCGAAAAGATGCGAATAGAATGGCAAGATGACACACTTTTGGTGGTTGTTTCATGGTTGTTCACGTTTTTTCGTGTTTTTTTCATGTGTTTTTTCTATGATTTGTGAATTGATGTGAATTGATGTGACATGATTTTTTGATTTGGGTGCCAAACGCGGATATTTGGTACTAAAAATAGTGAGTATGTGGCTAATTGTGGATAGTTTCATCCAATGAGCATCCAGGTTTTCAATGTTTTCATAAAGACCAAGAACATCCAAGAACTGGATGTGTCACTTTTGAACTCCACCCGTTTGGCCAAGAGCCTCCTTCTGGTCACACCAATCACTTGTCGCGCAATCCGTGTTGTGGATGCAAGTGCCAGTGCCACTGCTCTGCGTGGTGGTAGTCGTCACTGGAGCAGTGGTCCGCGCAGTTGTGGTGCCAGCTGTGCTGGTAGTACCTGCTGTGGTGCTTGCCCTTGTCGTGGTGGTGGTGGCACCAGCAGTAGTAGTTGTGGTTGTAGTGGATGCCTGGCAGTTATGGTGGGAATGCCGCTTAGCTTTCTAGACAACAATCACAATCAATCACAATGAACTTCTATGATATTCCTGGACTTCTAGGAAACCCAGGGCCACACCAACTGCTTAATCCGAAGCAACCCACACTACGCCGAGGTCTGCCTGGCTGGTGGTTGCGCCACACGTGCTGCCTGGCTGACGCATGGCAATCCGAGTCCGACGGATCCGACGGTCCGGGCTGCATGGCAATCACTGCCATAGGATTTCTGAACGGCTTCCACTTGTGGATGCTTTGTAGCATAAAAGCCAACAAAAATATAGGCGGTATACTGTAGCAATGGACATACAATACATAGTCTATCTTCTTCATTCTTGCAGCCGGTGTCCCTTCCAGAACAAAAACTGTACAGAGCTCACGTCAACAAGAAACCCTAGCTTCACAACGTGCACTGCAAGCGTAGCGTCCCAGACAAGCCCTTTTCTCCAGTTGGAGACATATCAGTTCTGACACCGACAAGAATATAAGTACATATAAGATCATATAGTCATATAAGTTCATATATCATATAACCATTATACAAGATCAAATAATCATATAAGTGCTACAACTGATCATGGCCAACAGGCCGAGGTCTCCTTTGATCTGTGTAGTGACTTCGCTAAGTTTGAATGTTCACTACATGGATCTCCTGGGCTCCCCATCTCTCGATGCCTCCGGAACTCAGCAGGCTGATCAAGGTGTATCCCTTCCTGCAAGGGTCATCCAAAAGTGACTCATGTGGGTAAAAACAAAAACAAAAACAATTTTTGTTGGTTAATACCAACCATTTTTGGTGATTTTGGGGATGGTTTATGATTGTTTTAACCACATTAGTTCATGGTAATAAAATGATGATAAGATGGATAAGATGGTATGATGGTGATAAACGATTGCAATATAATGAACACTAGCATCAAGAGTGGACGGATAAGATGCTAATGACAATTGAAACCCAGGATGTCTTTCACACCATTCTGGATCATCTTGATTTGTTTTATGTACCTAACAAACATGGGTTGGCCCTTTAGGAAGCCCATTCGGAAGGCTACCATTTTTTTGCATAGACAGCTGCCACCAGTTCTCCGAGCCACGTAAATTCGTCCAAATCCAGCGCCCACACCATGGAACCTGCGAGACCGCGGCTCCTGCTGCGGAAATCGATGGAAAAAGCCTGGAGGATCATGGAGGAAAACCGGGGATTTTATGGAAATCCACCGTTTGATGATCGGGTAGAGATTGATTTTGGTTAGATTATGTCAGATTAGTAGCTAGAATGACTACAATGCTACAAGCTGGTGAGGTTAGTAGGCCTGTTCACTTTTGATTGATTCCATCCCATTAAACCTGGTTTTGTCAATGGTATATCCCCAAAGTTTGATGCTCCCTATCATCCCTTTTCATAGTAAAATCAACATCTTCATACTTGTATCCCATTAAATCCCACCAATTCCCACGTGTTTCCCTTCCAACTTGCCTATGTATTTTCCATCTTCCTCGCGCCCATCCCTGCCAATCCCTGCCAATCCCTGCCACTTCCCTGCCGCCATGAGACTGGGCGAAGCGCAACTTGGCACAAACCGTGTCCACATCATCGAAGCCTACCCACTCACCGTCGGCCACCTTTTTGGTTGCGAAGAAGGGGTGCTTCATCCAATGTACCCTCTGGTAAACTGTCACATAGCTATGGAAAGATCCACCATGTTTAATGGGAAAATCCACTATTTCTATGGTCATTTTCAATAGCTATGTTAAATTACCAGAGGGTATCTGGGCAATTTTTTGCAACATTTCTTCAACTCACAAATGGTTGGTTTATGGAAAACAAATCTACAGAAACATCAGGAAACCATCGTTTTACTAGCCAAATGTGGGGGTATTCCTGCAACATTTCCCATCAACCAATTCTTGGATAAGACAGGACATGGTCGCCAGAGTTGGGGATGATTGCCCTTACAATTCCCCTAAAGTGGTGGTCACGATCAGTTTCTGTTGGAAAATCACAGGTTTTGAGACCGGCAGAAGCAGAAACTATGCCAACTATGCAACATTGACATCCCTATCAGCCAAAACTGTCTTTCAGATGCAACCTAATTCACCACGACAACTTCTCATTCAAGATACAATCCTTTCTTTGCAAAAAGGTGCGCTTGCAATTTAAACCAGCAGGAATGTGTCGGTCATCTTCCAAATACACAGACTTAGAAATACCCGTCAATCAAAAACTTTTGCTGGAAAATCCACCAATTGTAGATTATTATCACATCAAAAACCCCACAGAAGATTTCGCAGCTTGCCACGTCAAAATCATCCCACAACTCGCTAGTACCGACGCCAGGGTGCCATGTAGTCACAAACCCGGACTGGGTCGTGTGTTTTCGTTGCTCCGCGAGAGATCCGGTCAGTGATCTCGTAGTAAGCACGAAAGCCCTCTTCGCCTGTAGGGATGAAACATCAGGATTTCTATCCTGGCGCCTTTGTTTATCTATTTAAATTATATATATATGTATCTCTATGTATGTGAATGTATATATATATATTGTATGTATGTACGTATGTATGTACGTCTGTATGTATGTATGTATGTATGTATGTATGTGAAAAAATATATATACTATGAATGGATATATTGTACCAAGAATCTTATCTGGGAAAAAAAAGAAACATTAGGATATCTTAAAAAATACGATATAACCATCATTGTGGATACTGTAATATATATATATATTTTTTATATGTATATACATTGGGATCATGACATAAATATATATATATCTATCTATCTATGTGTGTGAATATATATGTATTATATATGAAATATATATCTCTATGTATGTGAATATATTTATATATATATATATCATGTATCTCTATGTATTGTATGTGAATATATATATATATATATCATATATGTACCTCTATGTATGTGAATATAAATATATTTATATTATATATGTATCTCTATGTTATGTGAATATATAAATATTGTATAGTATGTGAAAATATTGAAAATTTATATTATATATGTATCTCTATGTATGTGAATAAATATTTATAAATTGTACATGTATCTCTATGTGTGTGAATAAATATTTATAAATTGTACATGTATCTCTATGTGTGTGAATAAAACTAAATTTAAATATTATATATGTATCTCTATGTATGTGAATATATATATATTTATTATATATGTATCTCTCTGTATGTGAATATATGTATATATACATATTTATTTATTATATATGTATCTCTATGTATGTGAACATAAATATATATTTATTTATTATATATGTATCTCTATGTATGTGCATATATACATATATTATGTATCTCTATGTATGTGAATATACTTACATATAAATATATTATATCTATCTCTATGTATGTGAATATATATATATATATTGATATATATATGTCACTCTGTGAAAAATATATATATTATATATGTACCTCTATGTATGTGAATATAATATATATATATATATTATATGTAACTCTATGTATGTGAATATATATATATATATATATTATGTATCTCTATGTATGTGAATATAAATATATATAAATATTTATATATTATATATGTATCCCTATGTATGTGAATGTAAATATATATATATATATATTAAATGTATCTCTATGTATGTGAATATATCTATATATAAATATATATTTATTTATATTATATATGTATCTCTATGTATGTGAAAAATAAAAATAAAAAATAGAGGTATTATATGTATGTATATATATATATACTATGGACGGATATATTGTACCCAGAATCTTATCTGGGAAATCAACGAAACATTAGGATATCTGTTAAAGATAATATACGATATAATCATCATTGCGGATACTGTATATAGTAAAAATACATATATAATCATATATATATATATATTTTGGGGTCATGAAATAATATATTATATATGGGTATGGTCACCCCCCTGTGTATCCATTATATATAGATGCGATGGGAAACATCTAAGATCCATAAGAAAGGCAATGAGGGGGTTGATCCCAACAATGGTAGTAACTATAGTGTCTACAAGCGTACATGTCCACGTTTGTCCATGTATTTTGCAGCTGCATATGAGATGTGATGAGGGTATATGAATGTAGAGTAACCCCGAAAAAGTAGAACAGTGTTTCCAAGATGGTAGTTCGATGATCATTAGCTCATATTTCCAAGTGTCTACCTTTTTTCTTTGGACCCATTTTTGGGGTTGCTATAGGTATAGTATTGTGCATATACGTCAAAGGATCCATCAGCTTCAAGGACGGCTTTAGGGGGTGGCCCATCGGGCTGGTAGTTCTACATATTTCTCCGAAAAAATGACCAGGAACTGGCTGTTTTTTTTGGAGATGCTTAAAAAAATATCTTCTTTGTAGAACCTCCACATCTCAAAAAAAAATGATTGGTCATCAGATACACGTAGCTGGGTAATAGCTGGCTTCAATGCCAAGATTTTGCGAAAAAAAACACTCACGAGATGTCTCTGAACTTCTTTGCAGATTTCCAACCCGATTTCATTGTTAAAAATTCGTGATATGCACTGTTGATACAAACCAAATACCTTCAGTTCCTGGAAATGAGGTGGCTACCAGCCACCCCATTGCCCCACCTGTGCTGGTCCCCTTTGCACATGCTCCATCCGTGGGCGCGTTGATGCCACTGTTGCTATTGGATTTCAGCTTCCAGCCGCGACCATAGGCGGGGATGCCTCCAAACAGCGCGAGAAAAACCCTGGTCCCACTGGTGCGCCACCGAAAGATGCGGATGATCCTTGGGGATTTCCCTTTTGGTATGGTTGAACATAAAATCAAACTAAAACCACCAATGATTGTGATTAGAAACCATATTTTAGTATGGTTCAATGATCTATGGTTTCTAATCATAATCATTTCATAGAAACTAACTATGGTTTCATAGAGACCATATTCTATGATTATGGTTCAATGATTTTAGTATGGTTTCTATCATTTTTTTAGGGTTTTAGTATGGTTCAATGGCTAATGGTTGGTGGTTGAACATAAAATCATGATAGAAACCACCAACCATTGAAGTATAAAATCCTCCATTCTTGCTGAGTTTCCCATTGACAAGCGATCGCTGGAGGCACATTTTTTGCTACAAGCAACAGCTGGTTGGTGAACCCGTTCTGAAGGATACTAATATAATAGCTGGTTGGTGGTGCAATAACCATCCTGAAAAATATGAAAGTCTATCCCATATATGAAATGGAAAATCAACATGTTTGAAACCACCAACCAGATAGGCTGATTAGGACTAGCTTGCCACAAATGTGGAGTCCAACTTGACTTGGAAACCACATGAAAACCACTGTGATGACCTCCCGAACATCAGCCATTTTTCATGAAGGCTTTACCTTTTCCATCCTTTTCTATTGGTCCTGGCCCGGTTGGGTTTCAAAAAGTCATAGAATGCTTCAAATATGACGGATGTATCCATGCCTTCTTTTTTTGATCTGTTCCATCATTTTTGGCTTCACAGTTATTATAATTGTAGTTATTCACAGCGGACATCGACAATATTCGATTTGAACGATGCGGATGAACCACATGACCTTGGATATTGAAGGGCAAAACCCTGCTACTAAAATGGTACCCAGTTAAACAGCCTATAGGTCTTCGATTTCGACGGATCCCACGTTGTGTGTCCAAGGCGCCCATGGTCATCTTGGAGGCTGGGGCTCCCTGGGCTGGATGTGACTGAAATGAAAATGGTAATGTTGAGTGCGAATATATCGATATATGGTGTCCCCATTGGGAATGGAATATCAATAACTTTCATGATGATAGTTGGTGATAGTTGATGATAGTTAAAGATGATAGTTAATAATTGCTAGTTTGTGGTATACCCACCCCTCTGAAAAATATGAAAGTCAATGGGAGGGATGACATCCCATATATGACATGGAAAACAAAAAATGTTCCAAACCGCCAGCCAGTAGATATATGGTGTCTGATCTGTTGCAAGACCCTCTCCTGATTCCACTTGGAAAAGTGGTGATAACCATGCATTTCAGGCGCAGCCCATGTTCAGACGAACCCAAGTCATGACTGGTTTCGCCAGCCGAATATGGATGTGAAAACCTGGATAAAAGGGTGAAGTGACCTATCTCCATGTGTTGCCGAGGGCTTGATGCAGGTCCTGGGCCGTCTCCAAGCTGCTTTGGTTGAGGTTCTGAGTCCCTTTAATGAATATTCTCGGGGGGCGTTGCTCTCTCTTGTAAAGTAAAAGGCCATTTGGCGGGTAGACCTCCAATTTTCAGATGCACCCAAATACACCTTCTGGTAGTTAAACGTGGCCAGCATCTCCACACTAGATGGACTGTTTATAACTGGGAAAATCATCTAGATAAATATCTATACATCAGGGATTTATCGAACAATTTCCTAGCTATCAACCTCCAATCAGAGGAATTATATGGATTTAGGCATATATTTCCCACAGTTTCCGATTCTTAAAACCGCCATTTACTTCCGGGGATTTTCCCACCTTGCCGGCGGTCCCGGCCTTCTCAAGCCAAAAATCGATGGCCCAGGAGACGCTCAAGGGGTAGCCTAAGCCAGCGACTGCAGACCCAACAAAATCACCATTTCGGTGGGCTTGACCCAGGCTATACTTGCTCAGATTCATCGTTTGTGGCTTAAACCAATGGATATCAGCTACTTTCATCTTCGAAATTTTCCACATAGATCATCATAGATCTGGTGGTTCAAGATCTTTAACAACCCATAAACACTAAACACCGCATTTTTCGCCACATCCACCACCCCCCCACGGTTCGTCCTGCCAGTCGTTCATCCTCCGGGGTGGTGTAGAGCGGCGCCACGCAGCCAGTGCGATCTTCCCAGGTGCCGTGGAGGTCGTAGGTCATCAGATTCATCAAATCCAGGTACCTGGAGCCATGAATGATATTAGTATATATTTATATATAATAATTAGCTGGATTTAAATATAGTGCTAAACTGTTTATATATAGTGATAATGATATTCATTTATATATAGTTATATACACCTGGGTTTATAGTAACTATATATGTAATAGTGTAACAATATGCTTTATAGTAACTATTAATATTTATATAAGTATATAGATTTATATGGTCATAGTGATATACATGGATTAGTATATATTTATATATAGTGATACCACTGGATTTATATAGTGATATACATGAATAGTTACTATGTCACTATGGATCCAGGTGATATATTAGTAGCCATGAATGATATACTGTTTATTAGTATTTATTTATGGATTTATATATATATAGTGGCTATACAGGTAACTATACATATATGGCTCCATTCATATATGGCTCCGTTCATAATATATGGAGCCATTCTTTAGTGTATATCACTATTAGTATGCATTTATATATAGTGATATACACCTGGATTTATAGTAACTATATGCAACTATAGAATAGTGGTAAAAATTGGTATCCTGTTTACTAGTATTTATGGATTTATAGTAACTATACAATATAGATATCATTGAAGTATAGTTCCAATATTAGTGATACTACAATAAACTATAGTGCCAATAGGTGTTACAATGATATTAGTATTTATTGGTGTATCAATGAATGATACACACCTGGATTTATAGAAACTATGCAGCGGTATTGTAACTATACAATAGTGCCACTGTCCCCAGAAACTCTTGGTACCCTCTGGTAAACTAACAGTTTGCTATTGAAAATGGTCATAGAAATAGTTGATTTATCCATTAAAAAATAATTTCCCCGAGTTATGTTAGTTTACCAGAGGGTAACTAGTGTATATTTATACTCATATATAGTCCATATTAATATTTAATATATAGTCAATATAATGATTTAATATGAACACTAATTAAAAGTAGTTTACCATCATGCTTTATTGATAATGGTCAATGTTAAAAAAAATACTAATAGTAAAAAGAAAAACAATAATAATCATGACAACAAGAACAGTCAATATTAATACTCATGATGATGATAACATGAACAACATTAATACTATGTTTTACTAGTAATTAATAATTAATAACACTAATAACAATAAACAAAAGATGAATAGTGATGATAATAATAATGATAATAATAACTGATATATAATGTAGTAATACTCATGTTTATACTGAATGACAATATCCATATAGTAAAGTTTATATGTGCCATGGTCAAGTTACATGGTGTATGCTTGCCGCCCAGTTGGACCCAGGGTCACTGGCTCATGCCCGGGATATCATAGGCGGTCTCCGCTGTGGACTTGCCAACGCCCACCGCAGCGGTCAGCAACAGGGGCTGACTGGGCTTGTGCCTTGCATGGCTGGGCCGAGTTTACAGCTCGGCCGCGGCTCAGCTCAAAAAAACACCAAGAGATTCATTGATGATATTCATCCAAATGGAGGTTTCCCAAGTTGAATGGGGGTAGTGGTGACCGCCCCACATCATCCCAAGTCATGGATGACCAACCATGACCAAACTATAGTATTGAAAGATATTGAAAGATGCATGGTGACTTGGGCATCCGCCATTTGAAGAACCCCGCGAAATCAGGGCTACAAGATGAAAACATGTTGGATCTATGACATCACCAGCTCTTAAGTTATCACCGTCCCCAGCTCCCCAGCTCAGGCACTGGGTGAACTCTTCCTTCAGAATCCTCAGCATGTTGACATAATTCGCATAATCCTCCGTAGCGAGCCCTTCGACTTTGGAAAGGTTGAAGTCTAAAGGGCACCAGCTGATATGTGGTGATATGTGGTGATATCGTTTGTTGATGCTTGTATATCCCTCTGGGATGTCTACTTGTTGCATAACTGTATATATAATCAATTTTAATCATATATATATATATATCTGTATTATTTTATCCCGGAGACATCTACATCCTACCATAACTCATAGCTGTGCCCATGACCAATGGCCAATGACTCCTCCGGTGCTTCAGATAAATCCTTGCGGTTGTGCCCGGCCACCACAGGATATTCCTTGGATGGGGAACCAACTAATCATGGAAGTTGAAATGCCAACGAATTGACTTCAATACATTAACCGTTTAATTTAAGAATGAACTTCCAATTTGTTGATCAAAGTTTCATACTATTTAATTTGGAAGTAGAGAACCAATCGATGAAAATACCCGCCATTTCATATTTTGATGCTGTTCGGAATGGGAATGTGCAGGGTAAAATCACCTCTTCCGTACCTGACATCGTTCTTTCCTGGAGGCTACCTTTGTTCCGTACCTGGCGAGATTACTAAGAGATCCCTGAGATATGCGCATCATGAGTGATCCTCACTTTGGAACATGCTCCGCATCGAAGGATATTGGGGAGGAAGCCCTTTGATTTCACTTCAAGGGATTCTCCAATCTTCAGTGCTCAACACGGGTGGAATAGACTCTTGCACGAAATTTAGATGTACCCGGCCTGGTAAACGTTTACATAACTATGGAAAATCACCATGCTATTAATGGGAAAATCCACTATCTCAACTGCCATTTTCAATAGCAAACTGTTAGTCATTACCAGAGGGTATCCAAGAGATTCCAAGAGCTCCAAAGAGTTGGTCCAAACATCTCAGCTACCTCACTCCTGGACAAAGAATGACAAAGAACTATTTCAAGAGGCCCACTTTCAGCCCTACTTTGTTGCTGATTTCATCTGATTTCACCAACTTCCAAAACTGGCGAAGGACATCGAAGGACGGGGTCCAACTTCCAGGTGCTTTCGGGGATGCAAGAACAAAAGCCAGTTTGCGGAGCCCCCAATAGAGAGTAAGATTCGCCCATATAAGTGGTTGTTGGTGGTTTTCTTAGCTGTCAAACAAACTTTATTATCCTGGTTTCGTCAGTCAAATACCGTTTGTTTTAATGGTACCTCTCCACCATTTTCAATGGTAAAACCTCTAGAATCCCTTCAAGTTCGCGCCCTTCTTATATTCATTGGGGCAAAGTCACCTAGACCCCCGTTTTTCCCTTCAAACATTTGTTTGACTCTTTGACCTTCAAACAAAAATCTCCCCCCAGCAGCAAACCAGGCCATCAGCCCAGGTGGCCCAGTCCAAGTCAAAGCCATCGAAGCCCCACTTCTCGCAGAACTCGATGATGTTCGCGGCGAACAAACGCGTCTTGGCCTCGCTGGCGGCGATCTCGCTGAAGATCTCGCAGGTCATATCGCCCTGGTTCCAGACCTCCGGGTGGGATGTGGGGAGATCGAAAATGGAGACCCGGGCTGCTTCAAACAGGGCTTCAAGAGGTGGTGAAAAACATAGCCGTAAAAAAGGCTAAGTGTTTCCTTCGCACCGATGGCGCACTCAGAAGCATCTAGGAATTCCCCCAAACCAGGAAAATCTAGCCTTTTCTATCTTTTTCTAGTTCAATCTACTTCTTTCTAGTTCCCCTGTAGCTAGGACGAAAATTGGAAAGGGGGCAAGCTGGTTCTCAAAATTCTCCATGAAAAGGGGGTGTTAAGGGGTTGGGGAGATCGAAAAGGCAACGAAATTCAGTAATGGGATTTTCAAAGGATTTAATAGGACTTGATGGGAATATGAATGGACCATTGGACTGGCTTTCGTGGGGAAATCTGCCGGGTGCCATCGTTTCTATCATGAAACAGAGGGGTATCCTGCAGATCTTTCCATCATCCAACTCTGGGAAATGTAGCATGGTCCAAAATTGGGTGATAGCCAACATGAACCAAGGATGAAATGGCCAATCTTCCATGGGCATCGGAAACATGTGTTACTGTAGATGGTTGTTAGCGTATGTATGTTCCCATGACAAAAACTTAAGCCACTAACTTACCAGGCCAAGGTTCATCCAGTAACCTGGAAAACATAGGGTCAAAACATAGAATATATAGGATCTACGCAGCATGGGTTGATGGCATTTGCAGGACTCCGAAGGGTGATTTCTGGTGATGGGTGGTGATTCCTCAACCAGAAGCCATGAGAATCTCCAGACCAACCGAGAAAAATTATGGAACGGTTGAAATGGGGTGTCCCTTCTTATTGGGGCTTGAAGGTGGTGGGGGATATGGACAAGTCGACGACTGTTGGGCAACTGGGAACATGATGGTTGAATCCGAGAATCCGTTTTCTGGTCAGCTTCAGTAGATCAAAACATCTGGATTTCCATTGAGATCTGTATGGTCGAAACATGGCTGAAATCCACCGGTGCCCTCCGTGCACCTCGCTCCCTTTGGCGCTGCAAAGGTTGAAGTTCCAACCTCCCACACTGGCCAGCGCCTCGAAAGGATGCAAAAAATGGCCTCACCACCCAACAATTGCCAGAGATGGCAGCGCATAATGACCATGTTTCACTATATAACTTATACCATTTTACTTCATTTCATATATGTCCGTAGATATTTCCGTTTCCCACGAGATTGGCTAAAACATGTTAACACATGCTAACTAGCGCCGTTTTTCCACATGTTCCTCACATAAGTTGATCCCCATTTCTTGGTGTTCCGTGATGTTCCATTCTGCCATTGGTCAATGGATTGGGTTAAGGGAAATTTTACAGGAAAACCCCATGATCTTAATGGGAAATCAATGGTTTCCGGTGAAGATTTTCGCAAGAAAACCAATTTTTAAATCCATTAACATCCAATAAAATCCATTAACATCCATTAAAATCCATTAACATCCATTAAAATCCATTAACATCCATTAAAATCCATCAACATCCATTAAATTCACCATTGGGCCTTGATGTTGGGATTCTTGGCCTTCATCCCTTTGGTCAACCCTTCGTAGCCCCTCAAGGTGCGCTGCGGTGAGCATGGCCAGTCGCACCTCGGTGAACTTGGTGAGTTTGCCATGCACAATGGCCATGGTTTTTATGGTACTGTAAAAAATGAGTGGAAGGATTAATGGCCATTATTAATCGCCATCTACACAATGGTAAATTGCCATGAATTAATGGATCGCGATTTAATTCATAGATGCCATATGCTAGTTACCTGGTAGGTGATGATGGTTGATAATAGATGATCAATCCCTTCCAGTGGATATTCAACAACCCCTATAGAAACACCATGGTATACGCTTGGGGATTTACGCTTGTTTGGGACCAGGCCGCAGAACGGGGGATGGGATTCATAGGGCCATTGCGATGGCTATCATCGACATATTTCTGCGATAAAAATAATCATTGCCCCCCAATTCAGCAAAATAAATGCCCACACTAACTACAACTAAAGAGTGGCCAGTTTGGGGTGGGAACACCATCTTTGTTGGGCAACCCTCCGTGGACTTCCTCAACTCTATTCGGTCGATTTTACATCCCTGACTCAGGGTAAATGGTGAATAGTAGAAATCTGCTAGAGCAACGGAACATCTTGTTGGAAGTAGAGTACATTTGATGCATATTCAATCCAGCATGCAGGTAAATCGTCCAAGGATAGATCGAAATCACAATGTATGACAAATATACACTACATGAATTCAAAAGTGTGTAATAATTGGAATTCCAGTCCACCAATCATAGCTAACTATAGAATTTTCAAAGCCACGCTAAAGCCGATGCTCAAGAAAATCGAGAAAGAAAGTAACTAACTGTACCACACTACGCTGCAAAGTATATTATATATATAGTGTACAGGCGCGTAGGGCAAACATACAAGCTAGCGCGCAGGGCCAGGAAATTTCACCTCCCTCTGGTAAACGTTTACATAGCTGTAGAAAAGCACCATTCTTAGTGGGTAAATCAACTATTTCTATGGCCTTGTCACTAGCAAACTGTCATTGCCAGAGGGTAGTTATGTATTCACCATTATATCCCATTAGATCATTAATATATATATATATATCTATCTATCTATCTATCTATCTATCTATCTATCTATATATTCCCACTATATATATATGTGTGTTTAAATGGTTAAATATTCCCATTCCCATAAACATTCAAAAATCAAAACTGAAGTTTCACTTCTCCCCAATCAAGGTCGTGCGCCTCTCACCATCGGGATCGTTCCAGTCAGGTCTGAAACTGGGGTCGTAACCTCGGTCTGAAACAGCTCTGAAACCCAAGACAACAAGGTCAATCCGTATACATGGAACATGTTCCCAACCATACCATATCACTACTATACTTCTAATTTATCCTAATTTCATCTGAATGTTTTTTGCTTTGCGAACCCTTCAAAAAATCCATGATTCTATTTTCAGATTTTCACCATAGGCCTTAAACGCCTTAATCATCTTAAAAATCTTTGAACTATGTTTTTGTTCTCATTTTTCTCTTCCTTAACTTGAGTTTATCACATCAAGACAATATTCCAAAAAATCTGCCCAAATTCCATTGGTTCAAAGTTAGATCCCATCAAAATCCCATTCACATCCCATTATATCATAGTTATATCACATCCCATCAAATTCCCATTAAATGAAACACACCATGAATATCCATTCAAATATCCCATTGTAGTTAATCCATTCAACTATCCCATAGTTGATCCATCTATCCCATACTTAGATCCCATATTCCACATCAAAATCCACCAGCACCAAGACACAGACGTCAGGGCACAGGCCATCCTGATCTTCGCTGCCACTGGGATGATCTGCGTTGGGGTCGTTGCTCTTCAGCATGTAGCCACCGTTGGCGCCGCCGGCTTGAACGAAGACGAAACCGTACATGAAGTGGGTGCACAAATCCTGACACGTGGAAGGCTGGGGCCGGTGGGCATGTTTTTTTGTTACTACATCATGTGTTCGGAGGGTGGGTTGGGGGGGTAATAACGTTCTTGTACTGTCCGTGCTGATATATCATGCGTTCGGGGGGTGGGTTGGGAGGCGGTTGGGGGGGTTAATCACGTTCTTGTCGTGTGCGTGCTGATATTTGGAACTTCTAAGACGCTCTTGACGCTGCGCTTTCAACATGTTCTTGGAACTTCTAAGACGCTCTTGATGCTACGCTTCCAGCATGTTTTACAGGAACTTCAAAGACGCTCTTGATGTTACGCGTCCAGCATTTCTTGGAACTCCTAAGATGTTTTTGATGCTAAGCTTTCAACATGTTCTTGGAACTTCTAAGACGCTCTTGATGCTACGCTTTCAACGTGTTTTTGAAACTTCAAAGACACTCTTGATACTACGCATTCAACATGTTCTTGGAACTTCTAAGACGCTTTTGATGCTAAGCTTTCAACATGTTCTTGGAGCTTCTAAGACGCTCTTGATGCTACGCTTTCAACGTGCTCTTGGAACTTCAAAGACACTCTTGATACTACGCTTTCAACGTGTTCTTGGAACTTCAAAGACACTCTTGATACTACGCTTTCAACATGTTCTTGGAACTTCGAAGACGCTTTTGATGCTACACTTTCAACATGTCCTTGAGGCGCTCTTGATGCTACGTTAACAATATCTTGCTATGATACTGGGCTTGATGGGTCTGCTACATATATACAGTATAATTTGTAAGTATATATATATATTGTATATATTTATTTATTTGTTTAAACATTTTTTGAAAATGCACTGCTAGATCACATCACTTTTAACGTAGAATCCATAGAACCGAACGCGCTCTCAGGTGAGAGCCTCAGTGCAGAGAATGTTGGCCGTACGGGGGGCTTGGCACGCTGTTTTGGCGATTCCAGATGGGTCCAATATAAATAGTGATAAAAAAAAATCAGGGCACTAGTTTGAAACAGATGAAAGGATAGATGAATGGAAAAATATTGACCGCTTTTGCAACATGTCCACCGGTTTCATTGCTCGGTAATTTTCTCTCGTGTTTTTGTGGTCTTGAGAAGAATGTTTCTTCGGGATAGCCGTTTAGGCACCATGACGTCTCACAGCTTGACTGTTGTGCAGCTCTGTTCCGTGATTTTCATATTGTTGCTTCGATTGGCTGGCGAGCCATGTCCCAATGCAGACCTTCATGCTTTGTGGAATTCTGATCCTCACTACTTGGACGAACTCATCAGTATATGGGTTCAGGCCATCACTGCAGGTTCTGACTCTCCCGCTGCTCTGGTGCAGCATACTATCTTGTCCACGGACTGGTGGCCATACGGAACGTTTATCTTGATGACATACCATGATGTTTTGAAGCGGCTGTGGAATCGTCGGGTTCAGTCTCGTTCCTTGCCAGAGAGTGTTTGTGCAGCTTTGCTGACACTTAGCGGTTGAATCCTCTGCTGCATATGCAACTGTTTCTTCCGTGGAATGCTATACAGTGGAAGCCCTTTCATTGGAGTGAAGATGAGTGGCTTTAGCAGATGAGAATGCCAGGCTGCCTGCCATACGTTCCCCTGGAGGGAGCGTCAATGCCCTGTGAGGGACCGTTGTTGCCTTCGTTCCCCTGGACACATATCACCGAACACAGAAACAATATTTTTTCCTTGCGTGCTCAAGATCCTGAAGGTGTTGCCGAGCCAGAAACTGTGGACGACTCTCTGGCAACCAAAACGTTGAAGCTGGTATCAGTGTGGTGTGAGATCTATGTGTCAGACGAAGAAGCCGTTCCAGACTTGCCATTAGAAGCGTCTTCATCTCAACTTGCTGTGAACACTGGGGTCGCTGTGGTTGAGGATGCCCTCTCGGCGCCATGCCCGCCATGCCCCTCTTCCGGACCATCTTCCGCTGCACCTACTCGACCATATAAGTGGGGTACATGCAGCGAGCCATACATCCATGCTGTCCATCCACAAGTCCTCACGCTGCACAGCATCAAATTAGATGCAACGGCTTCAACAAGTCCTTTTCTGATGGTGCAAAGAGCTGGCCAAAGTGGTCTTCCTAGCACGCACCACAAGTTTAAAAAACAAAAACATGTCTCACATAACAAAAATGAGTTCGCAGAGAAGGTGAGATCCAGGAAGAAACCTGGGGTAGTGGTCGCTGGCACACAATGTGTCGACCGTTGGTGGCAAAGTCACAGTCTTGAATGAGGCATTGCCTCAGTCTCTTCACGTCAAAGACAGACCTGGAGGTGGCATTGCTGAAAAGCTAATGTCATATGTTTGGGGCTTCGTGTCGCGAAGCAATTTGGGCAACCATGCCAACTTGACCAAAGAGTTGGGAAAGATCATGTGACTTGGAACGAACCGGGCGAGCAAATGCAAAAACTACTTTTGAACGAAATGGAGGCTGGGAGAGTCAAGAACAAAAAACCTGCAAATACCATTAGAAAACGAACATGTGTGTGTGCTAAACCAAAGCGAAACGCTACTTTCATTTTCACACAAAGCACAAAGTGCTGCAAGAGTTGCAAAAATTGAGCATAGAGAACTCCCCAAATCAACAAATAACCCTAGGGCAAATATCCGCGTGTGACCATGTAGATATCTAGGTGATGAATGATGAAAGCAACAGATACTATAGGAAGTTAAAGATATTCATATCACTGGGGAAACACCGATGATGAACGTGGAGATGTAGCAACGGAAAAGGAATTTTGGCATAATAAACATGCTGTATCTCGTTGATTTTCTTGCTAAAAATGGAGACTGTAAACCCTGAAAGTGGGGATAGGCCAGCGATAAGTAACACACATCTACCAGCCCAATCCAAATCCATGGTTGTTTTTAACAAACAAAAGCCATGAGCATGGAATCGACATAAATGATCATACATGGATATAAATGGTAATATACCGCGTGTATACATATACATACCTATATCTATGCATATGCAACCCACAAAACATGAGAACACAGCCATGTTGCCATATGGACAACAGCGACCATTCAACAACCTCCACATGACCCCAGTTCGTTTGTCCAAGATTCCCCGTCCAAACCCATCTCAAAGGAATCCTTGCCTCGTGCGACAGCCGCTTCAGCTTGGAAGTGATTCATCGTGTAAACCTATCAGCCTATCATGAAGTAATTCCTCCTGTGCTTAGTTTCGTTGAAAAAATAATCAACTTGTGCTTACGTGGTGGTTTGGGTTGGTGGTTTGGAAGTCTGGGAATTGATGGTTTTGTAAACTTAGAAAAAACAAAAAATATCAAACCCTGCAAACAATGAAATCGTTGAAAA
>Ga0126342_10003229_pt1 | contig 26718 bp, 20 predicted proteins | sample Cyp1metagenome_FD_92528 | JGI IMG/M metagenome (GOLD analysis project Ga0126342, IMG submission 92528) | Coral microbial communities from Lord Howe Island, Old Settlement Bay, Australia - Cyphastrea 1 metagenome | ecosystem: Host-associated > Invertebrates > Cnidaria > Coral ...
ATGAACGCCCACCGGATAGTCGCCTCCCGCGGTGACCGCTGTGGCTGTACATAGCCTCCCCCAATGGCAAAGTCCATTGGCGCGTGAGACGCAGAGTGGGTCATGCAGCAGGGGAAAAAAAAATATGATTAAGAAAATATTATATTCATTATTTTTGATTATTAAATATAAAATTATCAAAATAAAATAGAATTTCGAATTTTTATAATATTATATTTCATGATATATTTATGTTGAAGAATCCGGATTTAGAAAAAAATATAATAAGATTAATTTATAATTATAAGAAATGCAAGCATAATAACGACATTATGTTAGAGAATGTATTGGGATTAATTTAATCGGATATTTCTTGGCAGGAATATCTGATTATTTATATATATATATTAAATTGAAAACATTGATTTTTTTTATCATTATTTTGATAATATAATTATGTTATTTTATCCACCTGTCATATAATCTATATAATATAAATAAAATATATATATATAATATTATTTTTTTTATATAATAATTTATTATATCTAAATTAATAATTAATATGGAGGATTTGATGTTTACAGCCCCAATTCCGGTCTTAGAATGGAAAAAAAAAATATATATATACATATATATGATTTTTGCCTCCCCCCCCCGCGACCATTTTGATTCGAATCTTATAAGGAAAATATTCGTATTACATATATATTGATATATTATATATATATTGTATTTGTGTAAAATCTTATCCCTGAAATGGAGAAATAAAAAAGAATATCGGATATAAGAATTGTAGGTAATAGGGACGAAATTTTGGGAATTAAATTATTTGAATTTATAATAAATTATATTGTGGTGATGGTCCGCAATAACCAATTTTATAATTTTATTATTAAAGAGAATAAATTTTGATAATAATTTTGGATAAATTTGATAAATTGATAATTGATTCTTAATATCCATTTTGAATGGATTATTATTATTTATAATATATATTTTGATAATTTATAAATTTCAGAAATTTATATTATTATATTAATATATATAAATGGGATAATTTATATATATATATATTAATAATAATTAAAAAGAATTCGGAATCAACAAAATCTCAACAGATTCTTAAAAAAAAATAGGCTATCCACAGGAAATAAGAAAAATATTGCCGCAACCCCCACATTTTTTTTAAATCATCTATCAATTTCAAATTTCAGAAAATAAAATTAAATCGGAGCATGGGAAAAAAAAGAACCTCTACGAAATAATATTTAATGAAATATTTTATTAGAAAATTCCAATATTATATATAAAATTATTATATATTATATTATATTAAATATATAAAAATATATATATAATAATATAAATATAATAAAATTTTAAATTCTAAATATTTAGAATCATATTTTTCTTTATATTAATTATTTATATAAAAAAATCTATAAATTAATTAATATATATTTAAAAAATAAATATATAAAGAATAAATATAATTAATTTATAGCAAAATATATTTATAATAATAATTAAATGTATTATTTCCAATAATTTAATTTATATATAATTTCAATAATTTAATTATTATAAAATCAGGAAAAAATAAGATTGTAAGAAATATTTCTTTATAAAATTAAGAAAAAACAGAGTACCACATAGTTATAAATACCTGCTTGTGAAAAGTAAATCTCTATAAAATCTAGGGACAGGGTTAGAGTTGGAATTTCTTTTCCCCCTTAGGCTATCTTAAAATTATCCACCTGACCCACTATAAAATCAATATTTTCAAAATTGATTTTTTGCAAAATTTATTTAACCATGTGGATGCTCAATGTTGGGGAACCTGGTTTATGATTTTATAATGGAGCTATCTGAAAGGATGTCAATAGAATCTGGACCTGCGTCCTTGATTTTATAAAATGGTTTCTTTTGGGATGGTTGTATCTATTATCAAATTCAAAAAAAATAAGAACAAAAATAAATAAAAATAAGTGAAAAAAAATGGAAAAAAATGTGCCATCATGGGACACTTTTTGGCACCGGGATTGTTGAAGTAAAACCTCTCGATGAAATCAAAAAAATAATTCCTATTTGGGGGCCCTTCAAACCTGAATTTGCCATTTTGCAGTACTTCTGTGCCTCACTATATGGAAAGGTTTAAAGATGTGGGAAGCCTGTAGTGACCCGATTTTGGAGCATAATACTTTATAATTTTTTATTGTCCTTATTTTTTAAAGGTTGGGCCTTTGGAGGCGGTCTCTGTGAAATTAAAAAAACTTAAAAAAAAGACTTAAAAAATTCCGGAAATTGGATTTTGAGTATATATTTTCTGCCTCCCTGTCTTATATTCAAACTCCGAAATTTGGTCATTACATGCCTCAAACATCCTTGTTCCTTTCCATATCGTAACCCACGGTAAAATTCCAAAATGGAAAAATTTGGTTTAAATGATACCCAAATAGAGACTAATTTGTCGATTTTATAAAGAGGTTTTGCTTCAGTACTGCGAGCGTCGACACTACCTTTCCATAGCTTGAAAGTGGGATGGGTACCTATATGCATGTATCCCAAAACCTTTCTATAAAATCAACAAATTAGTTTCTATTTGGGGACCCTTCTCACCTAATGTGTTTCCTTATGGAGTCCGGCTCTGTCACACTATGGAAAAGGGCAAGGATGTTTGAGGCATGTAGTGACCAAATTTTGGAATTTAGAAGGCAAGGAGGCCAGAAACACGCGAATAGAGCCCAATTTCTGTAATTTTCTGATTTTATAGATAAAAACACAATGGGTCCATATTGAAGCCGAGTACATGCAGATAGGTACCCAGTAATTTCCGTCCCAATTTCAACCTGTGGATGTGTAACGTCAATACGCGCAGTATTGAAGTATTTTTTTTCTCTAAAATCGTCAAATTAGTTTGTATTTAAGTATATTTAAGTACCCTTCAAATTTAATATTTTCCATTTTGGAGTCCTACTTTGTTTCACGATATAGAAAGGGGCAAGGATGTTTGAGGATATGGACCAAATCTCTTTTTCTTTCCCTTTTTCAAAAATTGCAGTGTGTAGACTCATCTATCCATTTGTTTGTCTATATTTTTTTTCGTTTTCTCTTTCTCTTTCTCCCTATATTATATCTATCTATCGATTATATTATCACAATCTCTAAGATATAGTTCAAGTACTGCCCAAAACCTCAATAATTATTATATTAATTAAATATTATATTTGTGATTTGTCAAATCTTCCCCTTAACCTTTATAAAAATATTAATAGGATATTACGATTATATATAATACCATATCAAATTTAAATCCCAAACCTCCCCTTTATAAAATTATAATTTATTAGTCCACAAATCAAAACCATACCCAAAATAATATATCTATAAATTAGGTTCCTAAGTCCCCCTAAATTAATTATAAGCCATATATTAGCTTACAAATAATTTATAAATATGTTTTTATAAAATCAAAATTATATTTTTCGTAAATTTTCTCATATTTTATATATATATCTAAGCTAACTAAAATTATCGTCCTAAATAATACCTAAATATACCCATTTTATAAAAGAAATTCCAAAGGATATTATTTTAAAAAAATTATTAAATCAAATTTCGAATTTATTATTTTAATATTACTAAATAACATTTTTTTTATATTTATATATCAATATTATATTCGATCAAAATAATTATAAATATTAAATTATTAAATTTTATAAATTAATTATATGTTATATATTAATATTAAATTCGATGAAAAATATTATAAATATTAATATATTTTAATTTTATAAATTAATTATATATATTAAAAATTAAAATTAATATATTTATTATATATTTATATTAATTATAATAATTTAAAATAATATAATAAATTCAAAATAAATTAAATTTATAATTTAATCCAGGCAATAAGATTTGGAAATAAATTGGAAAAAAACTATTGGAATATTCCATGTTGTCAAACCATACCAGGACATACCGCATTAATTGACCTGCTTATCAGCCTATAGCCTATATTGGATAGAGTTTGGTTCTCATTATCCCTATATGGGTATCCGTCCTCTAGTAAAAATTGCCAACAGAATTACCCAAGATCAAGTCAATTGCTTCTTATACTTAGTTTACAAATCATCGACAAATCAATCAAGTAGTCTGATTTCTCTGATTTCTTCTTTCCACTTTCGCAGCAAAAAAAAAGGTTTCTGCAGTGTTCCCAACCCTCTTCCCATCCAATGATTTTCTCGTTTTTTCTCCCACAGAAATCGATCAGCTTACCTTAATCGAATCTGCGGCAGCTACACCTGGCCATGACATCCCACCAAAACAATAAAGGCCTCGCCAAAATCAATGGATTGGCAAAATCCTCTGATATTTTGACCAAGAAAACCAAAATCTGTCCTGGCACCTTATTTTCAGCTATTCAGCCATCGAAATTTGTGGTTCTTCCTTATATTCCTTGTATTGGTGATTGTACCCAGCATACATAGACCATAGATGTGGAACTTGGGTCAGGTCTCAAGAGCTCGAGGCTCCGAGGGTCAACGCCTAGCCCAGAATGATGGAGGGCTTGGCACTGGGAGGCATGGAAGATGCAGCGGACCTGGCAAGCGGATGGAAGACTTGGAAGGTAAACATACATATTTACAGTACCTTATAGATCCTTATTGGGTTTGTCTGAAAATAGGGTATATTCCCAAACAAATAGCCATTCAATAGGGATTGTCTGATCAGCAAAACCATTGGGTTTAGGGGTACACTATTTTCAGACAAACCCTTATAGTGCTGTTTAGTGGAAAAAAAACATCAACATCATGTTGTTTTTTGTTTCTTTTCAACTTGGGAAAGTAACCCCCCTTTTGTGACGAGAAAGGAAGATGTTGAGGGCCAAGTCCTGGGATGAAGGTGACAAATTCTAGATGAACCAATCTGGAACCCATATCCAAATTCACATACGAACAGACTGAGGCGCTGCTTGCATCTTGTTGCACAAAACATGATTTCTTTGTTTTCAGCGCGAGCAAATTGAGATGTTCAGCTGTTGAATTTGAGGATTTCTAAAGTGGATTCTTGTCAAAGACCAATATTATATGATATTATTGAAACCAACAATCACCGTGATCATTCCCATCCACAGACCATGAAGTTATCACAAGACGTGCTCAATGTGGTCAAATAGTTATAACTATTATACAGTTCACGCTAATATTGGTTATACTCACTAAGTTTGTGCTCATCATTGCATCACTGGACGTGCTAATTGCTTCGCTCCGTTTGGCCATTGTTCCAATGCTGAGGCGTAGGTGCCTGGATAATTACCACTATGAACATCCTACAGTAAATCCTTTCACCTGCACATCATTCATCACTATGAACATTACCACTATGAACAATCTATTCACCACTACCACTAACAATCCTTTCACCATCATGCACTTAATATCTGTTCGCCGTTCGCCATTGTTCCTATCAACCGCATCAACACATGCCACGTGCAGCCCTGGCCGAAAGCGTTTCATCAGCATGGCGGTCAACATCGTGGACAGGACGACGATGGCATCGCAACCTCCGAACGATCCATGTGCCATGGCCAAGTTACATGGGATGAATAGATCATGGTCATCCCATAATTAGGAAATCCAAAACATCATGGATATATATATATATATAATATAATATTATATAATATTATATTATATTATATTATGTTATGTTATATTATATTATATTTTATTTTATTTTATTATATATACAATATGTATGGAAATGTATGGAATATGTCTATATATATATATATATGTCACAATCAATCCCTATTTATTGATCGATGGATCCATCTGCTATGGGTATATCGGTACATAATCCAACTTTTGACACACATCTTGCAGAGAAAAAACTACGGGATTAATTCCATTATCCATCTACATCTGTCCTACCCCATGTTTGCAGGTACCCGGCCTGCTACAACTCGCAGGCGCCAAGCTTCGCCGCCCAATTTCCTGAAGTCGACGACTGGCCACAGCAGAATATCTGATCTCTGCATAGATCCTGTCTCACTGTTGGACTATTTCCTGTTGGACTTCAGTGCCAGGGGTCTTGGGGCCTTGTTTCTTCAACCGTGATGTTCCTTCGAAGCTTGAGTTCATCAACATGGTGCCAGGGCTGCGAGTGACCAGTTAGACCCAGGAAACCGGGAGTGTCTCGCAACAAAAACCAAGGGCTTTCTTGGGAATTAACGTAAACTGTGCATGATCGATCATACATGATAATGCCACCTCCTACCTCTTGAGAAAATGGCCTTGATATGCCTTGATTATCTTGATTTCTGGAATTCCCCACACAGCAGTGCAACAACCACTATGACTATGATTATGGTCATTCTCGTTGACATTCGCACAGCATACGACAACAGTAGCGAACTTGCTTGCCTTCAACCTACGATGAGTATGTTTGGTATGTCTCACTTGAGGCATCACCCCCAACCCCCAAAAACATGGCCCAATCTTAGATATAAGTTCTACTAAACTCCCGATCCAGCCGGTTTACCCCAAATTCTTGGTGAGAAAAAAATGCATCATCGATGTTTGTCCTATGTTCTATCTTCATCATCTCCCGTCATCTTCATCATCATCATCATCATCATCATCAATAATGATAGTAATATATGATAGTGGATATTAACACTAATAACCATAGATAACCATTAATAACCATAGATAACCATTAACATTAATAAGCCACTACCATCATCATCTTCGTCATCATCCATTTCTTGATGGCTTTGAACCACCAACGTTTCCCGGCCGAGCGACGCCAGCACGTGCTGCGGCACATCCGGGGCCAGGCGCCCAGTGGCCAACATCCTTCCGTCCATCTGGCAGGCGTTGTAGTGCAGCCTCAAGGGTTGCAGCACTGGAACCCAAAAAAAACCAACGGCTTTCTGGTGATCAAAATAGGAGAACTCATAAGTGGAACTAGCATAGAATAGGAGTGTTGGAACTGGTTTTCACAATCTTTATTGATCATGAAATTGACCTATTATATGACTATATGCAAGTGTGAACACCGCATACTTGCCATTATATAACTGGAACATCGATCTCTAGAGATTGAGAACGAGGAAGTGAAAAAAAAAACGCTACTCCTCAACCAAACGAGCATGAAACTGAAAAATGTGGAGATTTATCATGATTGAAAATGTGGTGATTGATCTAATGATGAATGGATAGTGGTAAGTAGTGCAAAAGTCCCGCATTTCAACTCAACGAGAAATTGTTGAGCGATTCCATGCGGAAAAATGCCAGGAAGATCCTCAGAATTGAAGAGACTCATAGCCTTAACCACATCCATTACGAAAAGATTGAGTAGATGTTCATAACAAACGCATAATTAATTGCTAAACAACAATCCTCTATCTTGACATCTTTCGTTTTAGAAGTGCTATCTCAAAGACCTACTTTTGCCGAGGGTTTTATGTCATACCGGTTCCCAGAAATCCCTACCGTTCATCTAATACCCAAGATTGAACAATATTCTTCAAGAATATGAAACTACAATTGGATGCTTTAGTGAGGAAAACGGATTGATACTGGAAATGAAAGGGCCTGCAATCGACGGTCCAACTGCTTCCTTTGATCCGCTGGGCTTCCCACTCATCGCTCGTCGCGTCGATGACCAAGACTGGGAAACCATTGCACATCCTCCAAGGTCGGTGTGTTCCCAATCGATGGTGAATAGAAAAAATACCAACATTACCAACATTACCAACATTCATAATTCATATGGAGGTTTCCCAAAATGGCGGTACCAAAAAATAGCTGGATGGTTTATTTCATGGAAAATCCCAAGCAAAAATGGATGATGAACAGGGGGGTACCCCTATTTGTGGAAACCTCTGGGCTTGTCTAAAAATTGGGTATCCCCGAATCTCAACGGTTGATAAAAGGTAGCCTGAAATTTGATCCAAGACTGATGTTGTAGCACAGGGAAGGGAACTTCAGGTGCAAAAAAAAAACGCCCCCCCGAAGCTAGTGATGAAGCATCGCACTTGGTTCCTGCACCGTTGGACTGCTGCCCCCTTACATCACTGGGATATTTGAAGAGATGCCCGATAGAAACAACAAAGCATCCCCAAGATGACTAGCTGGATCCCTCCCTTAAACTATCAAAGCTCTCGTCGATGAAGCGCCATTTTATGGTCAAAGTGATTTTGTCTGGGAAATACCACGGTTTTAGCCATTCATCAAGACATTATCCAATTCATTCCGGGCAAACAGTACATCCTGCCCCTAAGTTCTCCCCTAAATGGATCTAAATGGTAGGTTTATGACATGGGGTTTCCGACATGACTCTGTCGGCTGAGGCGGTTGCTGTGCAACAGCTAAGCCAACCCCCACCCCGACCTTTCACAAAGCATTGATTGAAGGACTTCACCATCTACCCATTCAAAAATCAAGAAGCATATACACGCAATCTGCTACAATCGATGTCTTTACGGATTTCTCTGTGCATGTCGTATTTCAAAAGCGGCCTCAACGCTATGATCAGTGTAGATATATTGGCAAACACCCAGCTGTGGTTCTTGTCATACGACTTTCGCTGCTCTGTGTGCAGTCTGAAACTGGGATATGGCATATGGCATATGGACCTCTGAGATTCCATGATGTATCATCATTTTTCCCGTGGAAGTAGCCATCATAATGTGATTTTTTTAAATATATATATATATATATATTGTATTGTGACTGTCTGTGATGGTCAAATCTCCCCATAGTATTCTACTGGGATGCGTTCTCATTGGACAACTTGCCTCCACCTTCGACAGCCGAGCCACAGAGTCAAACGCCCTGGGTGACTGCTCTCCAACTCGCCGTAAAGCCTAAGGCTGAAACTCGGAGTGGAGAGATCTTCACCGTGATTTGGGGTCCATAGTGCCATAGTCATGGGGGTACCAAAAAATAGCTGGATGGTTTCATGGAAAATCCCAAAGAAAAATGGATGAACAGGGCTACCGGCTACCTCCATTTCAGGAAACCTCCATTTAAGCGTATCACTATATAGTTGAAACTGTACTTTCTCTGAAAAAAAGAGAGCTCCCTTTATCTGGCCTTGTCCACGAAATGGGATCCCCGAAGATAGCCATTTCAGGAGGGAAGTGATAGAAATTTTCGGCTCTTCTGCCCGGGCGTGGAAGGTCAGATGCCGAGTGAAGAATCTTACCACAGCACCAACAGCAACGATCGGAGTCTGGGACTCCAAACTTCAAATCTCTGTCATAAATTTCAAAGTTGGCCATTGACCTAGCAGCACTGGCGGTGGCTCCCGGTCAGTGGGCACATCCGTTCCAGTCTGTTCCAGTGGCACAACTTTGGACGAAGAAAGTTGCCCTTAAATCCGATGTCAAAATGGCTATCCATTTGGTTATGACTAACAGCCACGGAAAGATCCACCATTTTTAAGTTCGGTAAAGCATCTATTTCGATTAGGGCCATGGCTTCCATGGATTCCGTGGCTATGTTAGTCACAACCAGAGGGTAGATATTCCAAGGGTCATCCTCGCAAGTTGGTGCACCATGCCCCAAGGATCCCTAAAGCCTGATTGGTTTACTAAGGCGAAATCCCACCCAAAATGAGAATCTGCGAGTGGAACAGCCGAGGGATCAACATGCATCCGGACTTGAAATTCCACCATTTGTGGACCCCAAGGTCATAGATAATCCTCATGGATGATGAAGTGCCCATTCTTGAAGCTACATCATTCAAATATATTCAACTCCCCATGAACCATCAAAAACGGATTGCTTTGAGGGGAAATCTATGGTTGAAACCATGGTTTTTACGAGTGTTTTTCCAACGTACCGGGAGCCATGGGACGTCAGGGGACGGGGGACCCCCACCTACCAGGAACCACCACAGCACGTGGGGTGTCGAGCACCGTGGAGTTTTGTCCCATGGAGTGCAACCAGAGCTGGAAGCCTTTGGGTCCGTGGTCCTCGCGAGCTTCGAACTCACTAGAAATACTGTTTAAATATGTTTAAATATGGTTACTATGATTAGAATTAGCAAAGTTGAAGAGAAATCATTCCAAGAATGCCAATCATTCCAATAATTTTACTAGACTAATCTAATAAGAATAATGAATCATAAGAATAAAAGTGATAGATAGTGAGAACTAAAACTGGTAACGATAACAATAATGAACAAATCTTGGGATGCAACCGGCAAGAATCATAAATGTCTTGATTCTCTTTTGGTATGTGGGCTGCAATTTTTGTATCACAAAACAGGTCCCTGTTTGTTTTGTGGTGGTAATATATAAATCCAGTACAAGCCATTTCCCTCAAACCTGACAATGGAAAATTCCGTGATTTTGGATGATGATCCTATCAAAACTGAACATGTTCCAGCCATGCTTGGATGGTAGTTACTTTCCTTGCTGAACAATCGGATAGCCTGAAAATGCTGGGTTCCCCTACTAAAGCAAACCTTTTGGAATACTGATCGTCTTCTCAAAAACAGGGGTGTGGTGGGGGGTGCACCGGCCCAAAAAAACATGGTTATTAGTTATTACCATACTTTCTGCTGGGGATGGCAGTGACTAGAGTGTCGGCAAATTCAAAAAGTCTAAGTATGTCAAATTACTCCAATGAAGAACAGTAGAGCAAACTGTTCTAGCCTTTAAAACTAGTGGCGTTTAAGACATGAAGAACCGTAAAAGCCAAGGTTTTCCCGAAGAAAACGCTAGGGAAAGCGAGCAGACAACGACGGCATTCGGGATCATCCTGTAAATACGCCACCAGCAGGGGCTGTCGACCTGAGCGGCTCCCTGTGAATCAAAGGGCTCCCAGTTTCAGTCGTCCCAAGAGATCCCAAGGGCTCCCACCAGCGGCCTTGTCTTGGCTACTGGTTGACCCCTTCGTTGTCTGCTTACGTCAGCTATGTCAGCTATGCCCTGACTGTACCATGACGAGTCAGTTTTTTTATGCATCGGTGGCACGCCTGAACCACCCAGAATGGTCACCGTTCTGCCACCTTCTGATCTTAAGCCTCGGTCCGTGATGCAGCAGGCATCTTGGAAGAAACCCATCTGGTCATGGAGAACCCCAAGGTTTGGTCCTTCAGCTCTCACTTCAATTCGTCTTGAACATGGTGGAACCCTATCGATCTATCCACCTATCTATCTATCTACCTACCTAGCTATCTATCTATCTGTCTATCTATCTATCAATCTATCAATCTATCTATCAATCTATCTATCTATCAATCAATCTATCTAGCTATCTTATCTTACCTTTCCTTACCTTACCCTACCCTATCCTAACCTATCCTATCCTGTCTATCTAACTAACCTTACCTTACCTTACCTTATCCTATCCTATCATATCATAACATATCATAACATACCATATCATATCATATCATATCTATCTATCTATCTGTCTGTCTATCTATCTATCCACCTATCTATCGATCTATCTATCTACCTACCTAGCTAGCTAGCTAGCTATCTGTCTGTCTGTCTATCTATCTATCTATCTGTCTATCTATCTATCTATCTATCTATCTATGTATCTATCTATCTATCTATCTATCCCTGCGTCCCTGCATCCATGCATCCCTGCATCCATGCATCCCTGCATCCATGCATCCATGCATCCCTGCATCCATGCATCCATGCATCCATGCATCCATGCATCCATGCCTCCATCCATTCATGTATGTTTTTAGTTTAGCTTCTCTCATTTCTAACCTAACCTTACTTAACCGATCTGTCTATCTATGTTGTGAAGTCAAGCATGCTAAGCTGGCCCCAATGGCGCCGAGGACGTGGATGACTACCATGAGCCCCATGACATGGTTGGCACCCTCAAATTCGGGTCATTTTATCCCTCACTCTGAAAATGCTGTCTGCAATTACCTCTCTCACGGGCCGTCAATTCCTTGTTTTGAGACAAACCCAACGACTGTGGATTGATATTGTGCAGTAACCACTGATAAGAGGGTTGTGGGTGGATAGCACCTATAATCCATATTCCATACTTTAAAACAAAACAAGTGTTTTGGATCTTCAGTAGTCAGAGTCCATATTATCAGGGTACAAAAAAAACAACCAATGGTTTCCAAAGTCTCCGTATCCTCACCACGTTTTGGCAGAGTTTTAATCCCCATTTCTGATGGTTGTTATGCACCATTTCTGTATCTGAAACTTTTAATAGAGAGAATGCCCTTTTTTGATACCATGAAAATACCCCTATCCAAACCCATTGTGCTGGTTGATGTCTGATCATCCCCATATCAATCAAGAAGTATAACCTCCTATCCAATAACAATTCAACAGTGGTATATAGTAAAAATTATCCTCACCTTTCTTTGATAGTCAGAAACTGAGAAAAACAAAAACAAAACTACAGTTGATGGTTGTATATATATATACATATATCCCCTGTTTGATAAATCAATCACCCAAAATTCATGGCGAAACATAATTTCTGCATTGAAATGTCCATGTGTTGGTATCACCCATTTTGGTACATACCCAAAGCTCATCATAATATTGATGTTGGTAAAATATTACATATGTATATGTATATTATATATATATATCGCTATATCATTATATCCTATCCCATCATATCTATCAATTGTCAATCTTGAAAGTGCCATCTTTGGGTGCATATATATATATATATATGTTTGTATATGTATATGTATGTATATGTATATGTATATAATGTATATATAAATGTTCCATTTCAAAATCCAAAAATTGTCCAGATACCCTCTGGTAATTTAACATAGCTATGGAAAATCACCATTTTTAATGGGAAAATCCACTATAAATGGTCATTTTCCATAGCTATGTTAGTTTACCAGAGGGTATGTTCCATCCGTCTTGAGAGTTCCGTGTATGGATCACCTCCAAGCGACTCGCCGCTTCGATCAGAAAGCGCGCTTCCGTCTCCGGGAGCACAAGCTCTCGACCTCACGGCGGATGGGAAAACTGGGAAATGGCTGGGAAGAGGATCCCATTAGCCTCTGGTAAACATACAAAAAATTATGGAAAATCACCATGCTATTAATGGGTAAATCCACATAAATCCACTATTTCAATGGCCATTTTCAATAGCTTTTTGTAAACGTTTACCAGAGGGTAATCATCCCATGAATCATCCCATCATGGGATTTCCTCGAAAAAAATTGGAATGATTCAGGGAAAAATTCCTGATGAAAAAGTCAGAAAAAATCATCCCATAATCCAAAAAAAAGTCCATATGTAATCCATGATCCCACTAACCAAAAAGTCTATATTAGATCCCCATGATCCTCATCTTCCTTATGGCGCCCCTGTGAACGGGTGAAAACCCATCCATTTTTAACGGACCCTGTGAACGGGTGAGTATGTCCGGTGTTTCTAACCGCCAGGTTTACGCCTATGCCCTATTTTTGATGATCACCTCCCCCTTATTCAGTTACTTCTTTACCCCCAAACACAACTGTTCTTCGCACAACCTCCTATATGTGTTCGGTTACTTCCCCAGAAGTTTATCAAGTTGTTCAAGTCTCATCAATAATACAAACTCCATATCACCATACTATCTCAAGAAGTTCAATCTCCATTTAAAATATTTAAAAAAAAAGTGGTTTACCATTTAAATCAGTTGGTATGACAATTTCAATCACTTCAAGCACCGTTTTGCTCAGGCTGAACCCAGATTTTCGACCCCCCTGACCGGTCCACCCCGGAGAACTCAACCCAGCGGCAAATCACCGGAGGCCCGTCCGAGGGCGAGTAGTGCTGCGCTGTCGGGGGCAGCACCGCCTTGGCGAAAATTTCGGGTGGGTCTATCCCCATGTAGGCAACGAAAATGGAGAAGTGGCAAATGACACTGGTATCCCACTATATTCATATATATATATACGTATCAGAATGTTGTCCATGTCAAAGAGTTCCAGGGCGTTTTGTCAGCAATTTTGGCCAGTAATGAGTGGGATTATGCCCCCACTCAAAAGTCTGGCTTTAACCGGGCAACAGTCTAGCCGTCTAGCCGTCTAGCCCATGAAATATAACAACTATCATGTCAGTTTATGTCAAATCCAACATCTTGACGGATCCTGAACTTTGAGCAAATACATGAGCAGTGTACTGTTTGACGGATTCCTGTGATACCAAGATGGCTTCTTGGATCTGGCACGTTTTTTTCAGGGGCTCCCACCCCATCCGGCCATGGTCATCGAAATCAGGTACCAAATCAGTGCCAAAAAATGTTGTTCTTCGGTACCCAGGTCCCCATGTCATATTTGATCCGTAAAGGAATTATAATGAATTATATACAGTATGTTACAACAAAAGAGTCATTTGATGATATTAGACAGCCATATAACAGCCATATAACATCCTGGTGTTTCAGGATCTGCATATAACAGCCATCCTGGTACTGGTCGACATGTCGAAGCTCACCCATCGGGTCCTGCACCTGCGAGTCAATGCTCATTCGCTGGGAGCCTCGCCACAAGCTGGGTACCGATGTTTGTTGGATGGATCCGTGTACCCAAATTCTTGATGGATTCATAGAATTGGATGATGGGAAAATTTACAAGAAAGCCCTATATTTTATGGTAAAAACCATGGTTTCCTGTAGATTTTCCCTTAAACCAATCCAATGATGGATGGCTTACGATGCTTCCGTACTCAACTGCTATCGTTTCGCTGGATCCTTGGGACGAGGAATCTCACCATCAGAGCTGATCCGCAGCTCGTGCTTTTTTATTCGACCAAGCCATTGGTCCAAACGTCGTGCATTAGGTGTGAGAAGCAAAACCAACAAAAAACAAACGCGTCTCACTGAAGCTATAGTTCTTGGTGGAAGCGGAAAAACATATGGGATCAAAATTAGTGTTGATTTCTCCACCGATTTCGCCTGATCCGCTGAATATCCCATGTGTCACGTTGGTCAAATGGTGTTGAATACTCGTTTATGACAGAAGCCAACGCATTTTTTGAGGATGTCATCCTCAAGCGTCAAGGTTGGTTCCTATAAAAAAAAAAGACATTTCCATCATATGCAATCATATGCAATCATATGCAATCATATGCAATCCGTTAAAAAAAATCCGGTTTCAAACTCCAAAAATTCCTGTTGAAATTCCCGTCTGCTTCCATTCCCGGTGCATCGAAAACGATGATCGATGTTCGGGTGAACTCCTCATGGCGAAAAAATCCGACCTGTGGTCATCCAACTTCATGGCTGAATAATGGTGAAATCCCCATAATAATGGTGAATAATGGCTCAATAATGGTGATTTATCCCGAAGTTCACCAAATCCCACCAAATCCTCTGGTGTCATCAGTTCCATGTGCCAGAAAATCCATCACTTGGGGGGTTCCTGAAAATGGAGGTACCCCTGATGGATAGAAGGGAAAATCCATCCATGGATGATTTGGGGGTACCCCCATGATTCATCGGCCTGCCACACCAGGTGTTCGCAGCTGACGCGAGGAGCCCGGGTGTGAGGGACCCACCTGCAACGAATTGCAACGAGCTCTTGGCGGGCAAAACCGGGTGTTTTTTGTCGAGGTTTAACCAACAAGCTGGTTCTTGATGGGACATTTATGATATTTCATGGGATATGCGAGGACGATGAGGACGATGTTTAGATCTGTTTTTTTTTTCAGGTGATGATCAGCACAGGGATGCGTCCCCAATCTAACTTGGCCTCACTTCATACCAAAAGTGCTACATTGATCTCCGAACAAATCTCTCTTGCCATACTACTGGTAGGGTCAGCTTCGGGGGATCTACATACACTACACAACAAATAATATAATATAATATAATCTCAAAACAAACCTGGAAAACTATCTGGATCAAACGATGAAGCACAAAGAAGTATTGGACGGTAATGGGTCAAAGGGTCAAGCACAAGGAATAAAATTAGGATATTGCAAGTAGCAATCATTGCAAAAGTGGTTGCTTGGTGTTTCTGATTTCGCCCTGTGAAAACATGAGTCAATGGAGGCAACTTAGGATCAAGAATGGAACATTTCAAACATATGTCTACGGTCTTCAAACCGCCAACAAAAATTTATGTGTTCTCTGAGTTCTCTACAAAAATAGGTCATATTACATGGTGGTTTCTTAAAATGGTGGATCCCCAAAACCATTGGTTTCAAGCCTAATTTTTTCTAAATTTGGATGGTTTGGAGCCCCCCCGTGTAGGAAACCTCCATATCTGCATGGGACTCTTTCCATCTTTCATAAGATCACTATCATTCTCTGTTGGACTTCAGTATGTGCCAGGAACCTTGTGTGTTCTCCAAGAAGACAACCAAGCTCCCCTCTATTAATTTTCAACATACCTATAAAAGCCATGACCCATGGCTATAGATGATAAACATGATCTTGGACCTCAAAAAAATGGTGATTTGCCAGTTCACACAACGTCTTTTTGTAATAACCAGAGGCTAAAACCCCCCGACGGCCTCCCCTTTGCCCTTGGATGCGCCCTCCAAGAGTCGGTGCCCCGAGCCAGTGCCTGGGAATCTGAGGCTCCATGGGAAATGATGGGAAAATGGCCATTTATAGTGAGTTTTCCGTTTTCCCATTAAAAAAAATGGTGATGTTCCATAGTTGTGTTAGTTTACCAAAGGGTATCACTAACCATAGTGGACCATACCCGCAGAGACGTTCGCCCATGCTCGCATCATCTCCCATTTTTGCCGCGGTTTTTTCACACTTCTCTCATCCAAATCCACAGGGATTCCCTCCATATTTCCATCATTTTTACCAGTGATTCCATAATTTTACATGTTTCCCACGATGTACCCTATATTGAATCAAAATATGATATATTGTGTTATTTTCATTACAGAAGGATATATATCTGCCACCCCCTCAAACAATCCGTATAAAGGGCTTATAATGATTGTATTATGTTATATGTTCTTCCATTGTGTTATATATTTCCTTCCATCATATTATATCATTGCAGAAGGATCTAAATCTGCCGCCCTCCAAACAAAACCTAGGATCCGGGAGAACCAGAAATTTACGTCAAGAACCCTTCCACGACTTCGTGGGGGTCTGTTGAAAACTCGGGTTGGTTTACCTGAAAAAACATAGGCTCCGGGCAAACGTCCGGATCTGTGCGGGACCATAGTATGGTTTTATGATGAATCATTTTAGTGTCAATGGACTGGTTCCTGCGGAAAGTCTACGCTTGAAACCATGGGTGCCCCAAAATTCATCGCGAAGTCCTGTGAAAATAGGGTACCCCATTCCATCCACTGGTTACTCATCATTTGCCCCATTAAAAAAATTGGGCCATTGGGTGCGGTATGCCGCAGTTTTCAGCGACACTCATCTTTAGTAGAACGGATGTTTGATCACTTGTGGGATTCAGATGCAGCATGGGACGAAGGCCTTGCTTGTTGTTACTACAAGATGGTGCCCCGCAAGGTCACAAGTTGGTTTTTACCCATCAAACTATAGCTATAATACCTGTAAAGCATGGTTAACCGATTAATCTAGTTCCAATCCAAACCTATGACAAACAGACTGGGGTATGTAGTAACCATCAAAATTGGCATAGCACAAGAAATACTCTCAGTCAACTGAGTCAACTCTAACTCTGTGGTACCGCTACTTTTTGAGTGGTTTTGACTGATCCCCAGGGAAACCACATGCTTCGGAAGATGTCCACATCCACCGATTTTTGACCAACCAGGCGACCGGGCCCGGCCCATGACAAAGAGAAATAGTGATCAAAATATTCAAGATTGGGTAAATAATGGTGTATATATATATAGTATATATTACTACTATCATTTTTATTTATTATTATTATCATATTTTTTATTACTATTATTATTATTATCATTATTATAATTATATAGTGATCAAATATATAGCGATCAAAGATTGGGTAATGTGGGATTCACCCAGCTGCCACAGTCACCATCCAAGTGGCTACTGCCTTCCTGGGCGCGGAAGGCGACAAAAAACCCATAGAAGTCCATCGAATCTTGATGATCAAACCGGTGCTTTTAGGACTACATAAGGACTATGTACATGGTCCCAACTATATACCATCTGGTTATTTAACATAGCCATGGAAAATCCCTTATAAATGGAGGTGTTAATGGGAAAATCATCTATAAATGGGCCATTTTCCATGGCTAAAATGTTAAATAACCAGAGGGTAATTGGAATAGGCCCAAAGAAATGCCAAACTTTCTGGACTCAACATGTTAGTGGTGTGGTTGGATCCCACAATTGTCACAAGCAGTACACCCTCTAAATTCAATGGACCTGGAATCTGGAACCTATCATAAAAATTCTCCCAGCTGGATGATTTTTTAACTGAATATACTACTTATATACTATATATTATATATTACATGTTATAAATTGTATATTATATATTATATATTATAATTATATATTATATATAATATATATATATATTATATAGTGTATATACTATATAATTTATAATATATAATATATTATATATAATATAGTCATTCTGGGTTTTCATGCCAGATTTTCCCGGTTGCACCATCAAAAGACTGGAAATTCATTCCATGCCAAATCTCCAGCTACAAAATGGACCTTTCCCAAAACTGACTCCCCTGAACTCTCAAAGCGGATCATTTTTGCTGGGAAACTCGAAGTGGAGAAATATTGGTCATGGTTGAAATATGATGATGAAATATGATGAAATATGATGAAGTTTCAGTTTGGGCTGTGCATTTTTGAGACAAAAAATCTCATCGAACAAGAAAGCAATCGGAAAAATGATGCAAAACGATCGAGAAGGAGGCGGAGGCGGCACTGTCACAGAAAAAATCTGAGAACTTTTCGTACCAAGAGCATCTTTCAAGACCAATACTCTGCCATTTTTGTCGGGAACAGAACAGCAACGACTTGGCCTCCCCATCGACCCTAGGGACAAGCTGAGCCACGGATAGTACGTACACTATCACTGGGATCATAAAGAGCATCACCACGACCAGTACTAACAACACCTCAGGGGTATCCAGGGAACCCAAGGAACCCAAGGAACCCAAGGCCCGCCAGCACCCAGACATTTTTATGGGGGAAATGATGGTCAACCAATGGATTCAGGGGTACCCCATTTTCAGACAAACCGATACATGGTAATCAACAGGGATAATTGATGGTCATACATTAATAGCTTATAAATCCCTGTGATTTTTCTCAAAAACTAGAAAAATGTAAGATCTAAAATACCTAAATAAAGCCTATATGAGAGAATATTCACTCAAAATATGTCCATGCATAGAATGGAATGCATGAGACAGTTTCTTCATTTTGTAAACTTGAATGGGGAATTGACAAGCGTATCACCCCAACCAGCTAGTATTAACTAGGCCCCTAGGCATTGTTGAGCAAAACTTACATAGTCTAGCCAATTTATGGTGCTTTCTTTCTTTCTTTCTTCAATAGTTTTCCTTAGCCTCTGTCTGCACTGGTTGAAGAAATAGGGTCAATGAATCTTGGATGCGGCCCTTAGATGAGATGTTGGAGAAGTGCATCTATGAATCCTCAGTTATGGAATATCATCGCAACGTCATGATGCCTTTCATCTATTTTGGCTCTGAAAATCGTATGATTGCTAACTATACCACTCAAAAATTGCTACGTATGTTTATGATGGGAAAATGATTCCAATGATGAGGAATTCCTCAACAAAAATCTGGGAGGGTGTGTCTGAAAATGCTGTGTATACCGCCAAAATTGCTATTTCTTAATGGGAAAATATGGGAAAATGATAATGAAATCCTGAATTCTGGGGTATTAAAAGTTTTCAGACCACCAGGGCACCACCGAGGAAGATCGGCTCTTCATTAGCTCAGTGGCCTGGCGATCTTTACCAAAACCGGAACTTCACTGAGAAATTCATATCCAAAAAATGGTGGGACATGACAGGAAGCAACAAAAATGCTAGTAACTTAGTATAGTCCATTGGATATCATAGGAGTTTTCTGTGTAGGTTATGCTGCAGTTCGGAATCGCTAAGTTAGTTCAGTTCTGTGGATAAATTCTAAACCAAACTTAATAAGTAGTGGGCACCACCGTGCATGATATAGTGGGAATATGCTTAGATATATAACGCACCATATGGGATGGGTCGATAAAAACAAACACACTTTGAGTGGTCAAACTGATCACAAACCATAAGATTTGGGGTTTCACACACACAGATGTGGTATATGGGTGTGGTTCGTCCAAGAAATGAGAAACTTTACGTATTATTCAAGAAAATTTGGATTTGAGCAAAAAACGGGGATCATTCAGTGGTTGTTGATCTAGCCAAAACTTCGTTATGGAAGTCTAAAATGTCTAAAACCAACCATGTTATTTCTTGTAGTGTAATATGATATTTAGTTTTGTCCTTAAAAATCTAGGAAATATGGCCCAATGGGGACCATGGCTGGCTCATTCAACCACTGTATGCAGCCCAACCGTTGGAGCGGGAGGGATCAGATAACCAAAAACTAGAAAAATATGAGGCGCAGTGTATGTTGATACTTTATACAATCCACAAATCCAAATAATCCAACGGAAAAAAAATGTGGTAACTGAAAGGGTGTCCAAGGAGGAAGCAGCATTGTTGGTAAGTTTGTTGTGAGGTATCGTTACCAAAATAAAAATTTAAAAAAAAACTAAGCAACATATCGTGGCCCCAAACCATCGCTGGAGGAATGCTTCTGGCTGACGATTTCAGGTGGAGCGGAAAGGGTCAAAGTTCAATGCCTAGATACAAATGTTAGTGATTTGATGACCACAACCATGATGATTTTCGGTGTAATGGTCCCAACATATAACAGACAAGAGGCCAGGGCGAGGGTGATGTTTAAATGTCACAGTCATCACCCTCTGCCATCCCTGTGACCACGTGGGCCGTCACGGGTCTTGGGCGCCTTCACCTCTAACACCGAGAGCGACGGAACCGTTTCTGGAACCGTTCTCGGAGTCTTCTGGCTGGGCCTCAATGCTGGCTTCCCACTATCGGAAGATGAAAAAGTATCTTGGTGAAGAACCTCCTGAAGATAAAATCCTTGACCCTTTTTTGAACGCGACCCGTCCAAAGATTTGACCGGGATTCTTGCAATTCTCTCAACAATATTTATGATGATTCCATCATCAACGGGCCAAAATTATCCTGATAGCTGGATATCTATGTGTGTGTGTGTACCATCTGAATAGATGTACAACTTCTTATTACTGCAGGGGGCCGCTGGGGAACATTGCAGTCAGCGGCCAACGAAGATGCCGCAATGTTCCTGTGAAAACGTACCTGCATTATTTATATATATATATATGTATGTATAGTCCCGCCCCTGGGCACATATAAGTCGCAGCTGGGTGACATATATTTTATCGCTGTTGTTTTATACGGTCAACGTCTACTGTGAATATATATATATATATATTATATGTATATATATATTAATATATATATCGGTCATTTCATCGTGTTATATAATTGCTGTTGGTGTTTTGCACGTCTGATGTATTCCACAACATAATTCGCAACGACAGTTCTGAGCAAGTGTGTGTGTGTGTATCAAAACCCAAAAGAGCTTGAAGTTTTGGATGTTCTACCGGGGCTCCCCACTCTGTGGCCAAAGCCGTTTGTAGGAAGACCGCATGCGCCGCATTAACCTCATCCAGGCACGTGGTTTTTTCTTCCGGAAAGAAGACGGCTGTAATGCAACTCAAATTGGTACAGGGGATACGCCCAATATAAAAAAAACACAAATGAATTATTTGGAACTAATGGAAAGATATGGAAAGGACAAAGAGGATGGCCCTTTCAAAGGGCCGAATATAAGACTCCCATCCAAGTCCCTCAAGGTCACTCCCAGGTTGCAGGTCGATGCACCTCTAACTGGTCGGTGCAGTCATCCTTGCGGGAGTTGATGAAGGGGACCCTCCACTTGACCCACAGCCGAACAGCAGATACATGGAACGCAACATATCACTTCAACATACTTGAACATACATAAACCATCATAAAATCCTATTGTGATCTTTAATAATCTATAAGAATCTATAGTAATCTATAATAAATAATAATATGATATAATCTGCCAATCATCGTGTGCTCTTGAGATTCAACATACTTCGACATCATCCGTTTCCTCGCGACTCGCGACTCCCGCGAATTGCCGTCCTGTCCAGCACCTGCAATGGGTGTCCAGATGCTGAGGACGATGACTGCCTTAGCCAATTGGGTTTGACTGGGGATGCAAGGGGATACTTCTGGGATATACGGGGGTGATGGGTCAACCTCCAATGCCACAAATCTTCACCAAATGGCAACAACGAACCATCCCCAAAGGGAGGGTGCTAGTTGATCGTGCTCTCCCATGTGGCAATATTTTTGGGCTGGACTGGGGATGGTTTACTGTTACCATTGGGTTTAAACACACCAAGACATGCCACACGAGCGTCCGAGGTACCATCCTACACATAGAGGATAACGGACAAGGTTCCTACTCGCCTTCACTACCGGTTCTCATGAGCCTTAACGATGGTTCTCATGAGACATTGAGTGAAGACTATATAGCCAATAATAACCATATTAAGCAGCAATCTTGTCGGTTGCTAGCTATTCTCAAGAAGGCTCGGGCCTCTGGTGGATTGCTCTGATGAGAATCCAAAGTCTGGGGCAGCGGGCTGATAACAGCAGATTTACCATGAGATGACCTCGGTTCGCCCTGTCGATTCGTGCTGGGGCTGAGTATCCCACTGTTTCACGTTGAATTTTATGGCACTTCAGGTGTTCGAGTCGAGGGTGCCCTTTTTGGGGAAAAAAATAATGGAAAAATTGAGCATCACTGGGTGTTCCCCAGGCTGAGCCACATTAATGTGGCTAGATCAAATCCTGCTCCATCTGCCAGGTTCACCCAGCAGCTGAGCTCCACTGCTCCGTCTGTGAATTTTTATCTGGCTATGACGGCACTATGAGTCGTAAGCCTGGTACCTGGTGAACCCCAAAATAGCTGGCTAATGGATGTTTAATCCTCTAAATATGGCCGTAATAGGTCTTGACCCATCCGCATATGAGACCACATCATGCAGTTGCTCTTACAGGTGTGGGCTCGAAGCATGACCCGCCCTTTCACACTGCTGCGAGTGTTCTGTTTGAGCGGCCAGCCTTCCAAGCCCTACCCAAATCGACCGCACGGGGATCTCGGTTCCGAACGGTACGGTAAGCAGACACGGAGCACCCATCGCCAAGTCCCATCGTAACGCTGGCGATGCTGCGGCAAAGAGTCAACCGTTTACACCTCATGGCTTTGCCGATAGGGTGTCCCGTTGCATCACATGGTCCATCATGTTCCCCATTCAAAAAACCATTTTGGACAAACCTTTGACATGACATTCCAACCCAAGGAAGGTATAATTCCATTCCGGCCCAAAGATTACAATTCGTCGCAACTCACTGAAGGCCCTGTGAATCAAGGCCAAACGCACGGATGTGAAAGAAATTAACAGATCTTGAAGAGCTTTGAAAAGGATGTACCCCAAAAATCTTTGGCTTTGGTTGGTTCCACCCAGTTCCATCCCCACTTTTTGCTACCTTTTTTGGGTGAAAACTGCCCCTTAAAGTGGTTGAATTGCAAATTTTACATCATATATCATCATATAATATAGTCTGCCCACGTGTATGGCTCCAAATTGGATGATGCTCTCTGACCCAGCCCCATCTTGCACACATGACGAATTTAGCCGTTTAGCCCAAAGTGACTTTTCAGCTGGATACATATACTATCATATACTATCATAAACTATACGATATTGAACAATCACTCACCTACTCTACCATCATCCCCCATGTCAACAAACCGATAGGAACCTGCAATTCCACCCCGCAGCATGTCATTTTGTTCTCTTGTGGACAACCGGTGTCACAACGAGGAGCATGTCTGGTCTTGCCGCGCCAATTGGCTCGCAACAAATTGGAATACTGGAGTTGCAGCTAAGAAGTCTTCCAGAAACTGGCCCTCGCAAGATGCAGCCGATGGCGTATTGTGATGATCTATATGACTTCTGACGCTTCAGTGGTTACTATGACAATTTATGACGTTATAGTTGCACGGCTCTGAATTTACACGAGCACAAAGCAAAGGGAACCATCACAACAGCCGTGGCAAGTTCTGAAATCAATATACTGCAGGGGTTTTCCACAGCACCGGTGGCCGGATGTCCATGTCGGATATCCACAGCACAGCGCCTGCGGCGCCAGCGTCATTCACGACCTCGGCGAAGTGAGTTCGGTATGTTCGCCACGACATTCAGAGAAAATGGAATAGTTCATCAGTTCGAAACTGAATAAGACACTAGTTTATTAGGTGGTCCATGGTGGTCCCCAAAATATTGATATTTCATTTTGGAGATTGTTGTTACTTTTTTTAAAGTCATTTCTGGTAAACAATCGGGAATGTTTTATGGTCTTGGGTGTACGACATTATAATGGGTTGTCTACACCAATCCTGGGTTTATCATTGGGTTTGGGCGTATGATCTTATATTTGGGAGGTTCCCCTTTTTTGTGTTTTTCTCTGGTCATTGAATAATTTTGAATATAGCTATCGAAAATTAAAATGTTTAAATACTCATTTTTTATAGCTGTTAAAATCTGTGAAACTATCAGAGGGTCTCTCCGGTAAACAAACGAGTTGTGGGTTTTCAAATTTGACAAAGCTAACCTAGCCACCATTTTTGTCTGCCAAACCAGCATGTTCCCCAGAGACCCTGAGCCAGCTGACAGCATCAACAATAAACAAATAAGAAAAAATTGAACAGGAACCCACTAACCTGGGTATCATTTTACAGCACTCGAGGTTTGCAACATGGAAGGAAACCCACTAACATAGCTATCATTTTACAGCACTCGAGGTTTCCAACATGGAAGCTTATGCTTGGGAACCCTCTCCCGGCCTTGTCGCGACGCGGACCCTCAAAAATTGCAATGTTCATCAGTTTTTGTCACTTTTTGACGCAGTATTTTTTTTGCCAACAGCTACCATCAAAATCTCATATTATGCTTGGGAACCCACTCGCAGCCCAAATCAAATCACATGTTTTCCTCAGTGTTTGACAATTGAACCTCATGTCGTGCGAAAAGGTTGCGAAAGTCAACTCAAAATCGCAACTTTTACGTAAGTTTTTGACGAGCAGCCCTTATTTCAAAGGAGAACAGAGAGAAATTAGCAGACTGGAGAGAAAAGGAAAGAAAAGAGAGAGGAGAGAGAAGAGAGAGAGAGAGAGAGAGAGAGAGGAGAGAGAGAGAGAGAGAGAGAGAGGAGAGAGAGAGAAGATGTCAGATATGACGAGATGTGAAGATGTAAGACGTGCAGACGTAAGATTATTATTGCTTTAACAACATTATCTCAGTTCCTTTTTTCGAACAACCCTGCTCTCAGTCGCTCTCGGGAAAAACACGGAATGAATAGTTCGCACCGGTCATCCAGCCGATGCCATGGGAATCCCGGAAAAATAACTAGTATATGCATCTATGTATGTATGTATATATATATAATGTGTATATAATATATATATATATATATATATATATTATTGAAGCAGCACCATGTCACTTGCAGCTCAGGGATCACTTGGACCAGTCGAGGCAACTTCCATTCCATCTGTAGCCAACTTTCATTGCTCAGGCGTGCAAAACAAGGAAGGCGGCTTTTGTGGGCCCAGGGGGGCCCAAGGTTCCGTGGAGCTACCAAACTGGTAGCGAAGCCCCAATAAAGGGTCTCCGGATACCTAGGAAGGTAAAGGAGGTAAAGCAGCGCCATGGCTGACGTGAAGTCAGACAGCGGTGGCGGACAGTTCAAGAGGTTTTCAGGAGAGAGCCTCGATGGGAAAGAATTGAAGAAATGGAAATTGGGAAGATGGCCGCGACCAAAGACCTTAGTGAAAAACAGCGAAGTCCTTGGGTGTTCACTCTCCTCGACGGCTTGGCCTTGGAGAGTGGAGCACGACCTTAGAACAACTGACTGAGGTAGGAGGTGATCAACATGTGTGGAGTGCCCTGGAAGAACGTTTTCCGGATAAAGTGAAACACGATCACCCAGCAGAGTGCCTTCATGAAGTTCTCCAGTTAGCTGCAAAAGAAGGTGAAAACATGGCTAGCTGGTGTAGTAGAGTGCAGGAAATGTTTGCCAAATGCTGTAGGAAGGTGAATGTAGAGTTTCCATCAGAAGCTAGAGGATGGATATTTTTTCTCCCTTCGACGCCTCTTGGCTTCCGCCAGGTCGTTCAACACGTTCGATTGCATGTTGCAGAGATAAGTGAATTGATTAATTAACGCATAGACGTGGCCGTCTGCTGTTTGAGTGGCCCCAAAAGTGAACTGGTGGAGGACCGATACATAGTCCAATAAGCCGTCACGATTCCGTCACAAACCAAGAACCGAGAAACACAACCAAAAAAACACGCAAAGCAAAACAAACCAAACACACAGCACAAGAACAAACCAAGAAGGGGGAAAGTGACCGGCAGACCAGTTATGCAACGTCAGTAATTGAGTAAGCGGTGATATCATTGTATCATCGCTAGTATTGGTATGGCAGGTAAACAAAGGAAGAACCGAAAACACAAACATCACAGACATCGCCATACCCAGGTGTGAGTAAAGCAAAACAGCACTATGCGGAAACCAGGGCTCCCCCCAGCCAGGA
>Ga0126342_10003230_pt1 | contig 26714 bp, 19 predicted proteins | sample Cyp1metagenome_FD_92528 | JGI IMG/M metagenome (GOLD analysis project Ga0126342, IMG submission 92528) | Coral microbial communities from Lord Howe Island, Old Settlement Bay, Australia - Cyphastrea 1 metagenome | ecosystem: Host-associated > Invertebrates > Cnidaria > Coral ...
AAGCACCTTTCGGTCCATCAGTGGATTCGCTCTGCCATCCCTGATTCACAACAACCAATCTCTCCTATAGGTTTCCTATTTTTGAAACTTCCGCCACCGCCTTGTGCGGTACTACTGGTAGAACATGAACAGGTAAAAAGTGAAAAGCCTTCCCCCACAACACCATGTTCACATGGGCCTTCCCAGGAGAATTCGATGCCCTGGACTTTATGAGAACCATCATGTCTTCGTCCACGATGACGCTCCCAAGGAGACAGGTGATGCATGCCAGCGACCAAGCTGCAGCGAGCAGGGCACTGATCACAGAAAGGATCATAATGGACGGGTGCAGCTCAACCACGTGAATCACAGTCCTCAACAGCAGCACCGTCATGGGAACCAGGTCTTTGTAGCAGCAAATCACACAAGCCAGGAGACACCCGCCAAGCAAGACCAGGACGGCGCCCCAAATGCCAGGCAGTAGCCATGACTGCGTCATGATGTATGCCCCTGCGATGATGCAACACATGGGTCCAAGAATCAAAGATGTCCACACAACGCACTCGGTGTTCCTCTTGGTAAATTGCAAGAACGCAATGCTGAAGAAAGCAGAGGCAAGGCCGGCGGCAAGAATTGACATCAAACCATAGATGAATGTGTTCTCATGAGTTTTCAGGAACACTTTGTGGTCTTTCGCTTCCTCGACATTCTCAAAGGAATAGACCATGATGATCGTCCAAATGGTACCAATGGCAATGCAAGCCGCAAGAATGATAAAGATTATTGCCCAAATCACATCTCTGCAAGTTCGATTCTCAACAAAGTGCTCATTTTGTTGCAAGAGAGAGCCACCTCGCTTCACCTCCAGCTTCTCATGCACCACCATCTGATCCACCATCGAAGCACGACCTCCAGATCCAGTAGCCATGGCGCCGGCCATGGCGGTCAAAGGCGGTGGAGCTACAAGCTGCGCACAACAAATCCGACAAATTCAGGAACCAGAACCATCAATAGCTGCACAAGGGCATACAAAGATCATCAAAGATCAAAGATCATGGAGGATCCTTTGATGTGAACATGTTCAAGCTAGATATCCACACAAATTGCAAGAGTCGCGGCCCAATTCCTTGAGAGAATCAGCTCGGCTTTGCAAGATTCCTGCCTGTGCCCGCCGTTCAAACGCACTTCATCGCCTATCGCCTGACGTCCTTGGGAAGCAGTCTGGCAGAGTGTGGGGTCGCCACCTCTTTTTGTGAAACATTTTCAGGCATATCCTTGCTCCAGCTTGGTTTCCCCTAGCAAAATGCTGAGCAAAAAAAACAATAGCAGCGTGAGCCGACTTGCAAGCATTGCATCCTAAATGCACCCCACATTACCCTAAACATCTCTTTCATTGAGTGACACATCGGGTCCCATTGTATCAACAAATATCAACAGAAACAGCAACTCTCGCCACGTGACAGCATGAGATCTCCGAACTCATCTCTTCCATCTTTGTTTCTAGATTCTGCAGATTTCTGGAGATATGATTGGATATGCAGGTTCAGGATCCCGCCGAGGCAGCCATGAAGGTCGCCCTCCCTGTGTTTCGGGCTCCATCGTGCAAGTTTGAGCTTGAAATAGCCGGAGGAGGATGTTGTGAATGATCTGCACGATTCTACAGGCCATCAAAATGTCATCAAAATGCGATACATAGCAATACCATTGGATCTACACAGTTGCAACACTTGGCAACTAACAGCAACCAGCAGCATCCCCTGCAGCAGCACCAGAAAGAACTGCCGAACCTGAACCCAAAATGCAATGCCAAAGTGTCACAGAGGGTGCTGGCCTCGCTGGCCTCACTTTGCTTTTGTTCTTCATCTCCTTGGTCTTAGGCCGGAGACGGCTGGAGTGGCTTTCGTGAATTGGAATGATAATGGCTTGAGCAATGGGTTCCGGGTGTTTGAGACGGCTGGGATGTTTGGCAGGTCAGCAGCACAAAGTCCGCGCAAAGCTTGCCAGGTGCAGCGTGAAAGGACTTGAGTTTCTTAATGTTTCTTAGCTGCCCACGATGTTCAGGAGATGCTTCCTGTCGATCAGAGACCGAAGCAAACCTCACCAGCGACACTGCGAATTATGGCGAGTGGGGCTTGACCTGGACTTACCATGACTTCCCGGACATAGCTACCCCAGGATCTGCAGAATCACCGCCAAATCATGGGAAAACACGACATGTATGTCAATCATGTCATCAATCAACACATATCAAATATATCAATTTAACACGTACTTAATTACTAGTTAAATGTTTTCAAAACAATTAAATATGTTTAAAAAGTGCTCTTCGGCCTTCTGTGATGTATCTTGATGCATCATACTGGTTTTGATCTGATTTGTACAGATTGGTGACGTTCATACAGTGTCCTCTCCTCCTCTTTTGCTCCAAGTTTGAGGCCGCGACAAGGAGCTGGATGAGAGCAAACTCATACCCAAAGAACTCATGGCCTGGTGTGCCTACGCGGTCTTGGAAAGAGGTGGTAGCAACGCACAGGTCAGTTTACGCAAGCTGGACGCATCCCCTAGCTCTCGTCAGGACAGGCGGGAAGCCAGTACGGGGACCGCGATGCGCCTCCATCTCTGATTTCTCTGCGTTCTCAGCAGGGCCTAGAATCGCATCTTGAACATTCCAACTTATAGTCCATTCTGAAGCTGCAGCACGTTACGGGACCAGAGCAGCCCTAGAGTGGCTTTAGGAAGCTGAATGGCTGAATGGCAAAACAGGACCGCTCACTCCGCTCACCATCCTGCATCCTGAGAGAATCCAAGGTCATCACGTCGTGGGCTTTCGCTCAACTCTGGACTTGGCCTGGAATGTGTCCGGTCGACTGGTCTCAGGCATGGTTCTAGCCGCTCGCCGACCAAGTTCACAACATTAACGTATACCGTATACCATTCCAACATCGTACTCCACATACCACATACCTGTGGGTCAATGCGCCCCGCAAGATTTGCGCATACCGCATACTACAGCTTTTTTTGTAGACCAGAATCATTCATCGGGCCGGGGTCTAAGACTACCCTGGGAGAACGCGTACTCACAGGAGTGCTCGGATATAACGTGTTAGCATTTACATGGCATACCACAGAAATATGCAAATACAATACCACCTATAATTACAATGTGTCAATGTTTTTCAGCAATTCTGGTCTGGAAACGTCTGGAATATGGTCAGCTTGGAGTATGGGGAGGATTTTGGGAGAATGGTTGTATGATGGTTGTATGATGGTTGTATGTTTGGCTACCTGCCACTGACAGCTGCTTGCCACTAGCTGATCATAAGTTTCAGGTTGCTTCCAATGAGAGCCAGTGATTTGAAAGGCTCCCATCACGCCTGGATGTCGCAGGTTCTCCTGGCAGCATCGACCCAGGGGAAGCAAAGGATCTCGAAAGTACTAATCTGATAGGGCTTTTATTTATTGCGTGTCCATTTTGTTCATGGTAATCATGGTAAATTGTCAACTTAGGTGGCTTAGATGAAGAAAGCGTTTGGTAACTGCTGCTGCACCATATTTGCTGTCCAGCCACTTAGCTTCAGCACTTCTGCCTCCAGCGCCACCAATCGTGAGAGAAGCGCCTCAAAGAAATGGCAATGGAAAAAACATGGAAAGACATGGCAAGACGTTGGCAAAGTGACTACTTGGCGAAATACTTGCAGCATCTTGCAGTTCATGTTGCAGTTCCATGAGGCCTCCTCTGCTGAGGGTTTGGGCGATCCTGGAATGCGGAGGAAACATTGAGAAACATTTCGGACTTCTGGGCGCAGCTGGTGGAGGAACTTCTCAATCTTCTCATGCCACTGAACATATCTGAACATACTGAAACGACCGCTCATCGCCATCTGAAACTGCCAACTGCTGCACGTGCAATGCTGCAACACCGACGACACCGATGCTCAACCTGTGGCCACATCTGCAGTCTGGGCTTCCACCTGCAGAGAATAAGCAGTTGGTGCAACTTGACGAAACTATGACCCTGGAGCATCCTGGAGCATAGTCACAAGCAGAGACTGTTCTACAATAACACCCCAGGACGGTCGGAAGCTGTGTCATGGAATGTCATGGATGAGGTCGCATGATATCCATGGAGTCAAGCTATAAAATTCTATAGGCTATAATCTCTAAACCAAAATCTACTCTTGCCAGTAGTCAAAATTCCAGAGGGACAACTGCAGTTGAAGTATTTCAATAGAATGTCCGGCCAGTCCGGCCTTTTGAGCTTTGATTGGCTTTTCTGGCACCTCCAGGATTGCGCTTTGTTGCTGTGTTCACCGTGCTCAGTTCTGGATTTTCTTGAGATTATATAATTATGTTGAACAGCCTAATCAATGATCTACAAACCCCTTCCCCTTCTCACTACACTGACCAATGAGGAGGAAGCCTTGCCATGCGGGGAGAGAAAGATAGACTCATGGGGCGTGGGTCCTTCCATTTTGGCTCCATGGTTGTTTGCATCGCCATCTTTTCATTTGGGCTTTTGTGCCAATCACACTGCAAACCATCTTTTTGTTGCAGCAGCATCACCTGGCATCTTTGGTACACTGAATACAAATTTTCAACCAACCCAGGCAACAATTGTAATGCCCTTTCGCTGCATGTGTTCAGTTTGGAGGGAAACACCACATGATTGTATTATAGAATAGTCCTCATGGCATGATGATATGATATGATATGCGATCATCACATATCAGTAGTTCAATCATAGCGGATATGACCCAAGGTTTACCAACAAAAAAAATTGTGATCATTCTACGCACCAAAACTTCAGCATTCTGAAGCTGAGGATGGCTAAGGTTCCTCGAATTCGGAAGGGTTTGGACCTCGGTCCAAAGGAAGACAAGAACAAAAAACACACGCACACGCACACACGGATATCATGATAAAATGATGAATATACAGTCACTGTAATATATATACAATTATATACATATATACACAATACCGTGAGCGTGCGTATTGGTGGTACGTATACATCGACTTCATGCATGTAGAAAATGGCGACCGAGGTCCAGTGCCCAATCCCCGGGATGCACCGGGATGCACCGGGATGCACCGGAATGCACTGGGATGCAACAGGCATTGCTTGAGCCTTTGGGAAAAGGCAGATCCTGCTGCAAATGTCCCTAAGCTAACAGCTTGATGCTTTGGCGTCTGCGCACCCCACAGCCTCTGTGTATTGTTCTCTTTGGATGACCAAATAATATCAAATAACATCAAATAATATCAAATAATCAAATATGGCTGGCATTTGCACTTCAAACATCTTCAAACTAGCATGGGGAGCGCAACCGCTGGAACGGCTGGATTCCTCCAACATCCTCCAACCGCATCAGTAGTATATTGTTTCTTGCTTTCAGGTCCTTCATGGGAAACACAACAAAAATGCTTCATATGCTACAACATCTCACAATGATGAGAATAATGATTCATGATGCATATATGTTCATGACCTTTCATGTTTTTATTGAAACCATTTGATTCATTATCACCATCAAACTCTTGAAGAGCTGCATGACGGACCGGAAGTTTTGAAGAGAGCAGTGATACGTGCTCATTGCAGCAAAGCCGCATGTGCCGAAAAAGTCATCGCCTGTAAGGCAAAAAAACATAGATTGTTTTCCCATGTTTTTCTCACGTGTGAACCTCAGGCTCTGCTTTTCCCGGATTAAAATCCGAAATGATATGAATCCATTGTGGATGATTGTGGTATCGTCGAATGCCCAGGAAACGGTATCAGTGAAGAAACATAAAGGGACACATAATCTGAAGGACGGTGAAAAACGTGCTTTGCGCAAATGCCTTTCAAGCGTCTTCAGCATCCATGTCTGGTGCCGCTGAAGCTGCCTGCAAAACAAAACTATGCCAAACAGGAATCCAACTCCTACTTAACCTGACCGGCATGCTATGGCATGCTACTATTCTGCAAAGTAGGTGGCATCATTCTAGTCACTGTGAGACTTAGTGGCACGCGATGACATACCAAACATCAAACAAACATCAAACAACCTACCAACAATCCATGCCAGATGCTGGCCGTCAGGCGATGTCAGGCGAAGTCACCTGCAGCAGCTCTGTCCAGCGGTAGTGGTGTTTCGCCGAGGGGATGGCATCATCTGGCACCTGGCAGCTGGCAGCTGGCAACTCTCCGTTGCATCTCGGTATCCCAAGGGATCCCAAGGGATCCCAAGGGATCCCAAGGGATCCCAGGATCCAATTGCTTGGGAGTCCCCTGGGCTATGCGCACTGAATTTGGACAAAGCCTTCCAATAAAAATAAACATATCATGTGTATGACAATATAATCAAGGCCACAATGATCCGCATTCGATACAATCTTTGCCGGCGCAACCATGTCACGAGCAGTCTGACCCTCATCTGAGACAGCCTGCAGACATTCTTCCCAATCCGGACCGAATCTGAAAGAAGAAACGAGGAGATCGCAGTTGGACAAACATGAGCAAACTGGTCCAACTCAATGCTTACTGGCATCTTCAACTTGACACTGAAAGAAACGCCCTGTCCCCACTGCAACATACTGCAACTACTGATCCTTTCTGGTGGTGTTCTTTGCATACACCGAGTGGCCGAAACGTCTGCACGATGCCTGAGCAGCGGAGCAGCGGAGCGAGCAAACAGCGTGCAAACGCCACCAAACGCCCAACCATTCCCGGAGCAAATGTATGCATATATGTAGTCATTGATAGACAAAACGGGGAGCACGGGGATGCCCTTTGAGCTACCTGGGCTTGAACCTTTGATGCTTACGTTCCTACAAATTCTCAGCCTTCTTAGTTACTAAACAAATTAATCATAACAAATTAAATTGCACCATATTGCACCTTACAATTTGATTCGGTGTCACCTTCTGAAGAAATCGTCATCAAATACCAGAAGATTATCAGTTGTTATGAATTCTGAGTGCTTATTTGCACACTTAGTGACTGGATCAGCAGCTCGCAAACGGACAAATTTCCGCTGGAAGCAGCAAAGTGAAGAGGCCGCATTCCGTCCTCTCTCAGTGCAAACCCACAAAGAGTGGGTTCCAAGGCATCTTCTATCATCTTCTGGCAACTGCTGCTCTACTGATGGCTCATCTGCGACACACTCGCAAAGGCATGCTTTCATCAAAGAGTCTCTTGGTCATTGCCCATGTGATCTTTTCCATGTGGTTGCATGTCAGATTATGTCAGGGTGCACTGTTGACTCACCTTGGATAAGCTTCCACATTAGGTTGTACCAAAAAATCCATCCTGGAACTGCTTTACCCATCGCGGCCCGCAATGGTCTGGACGGTCTAGTGTCCTCATCTTCGCAGTTAGCATCTGCCCTTGCCATCAGCAAATGCATGCAACATTTGAAGTAACCACCTTGAGCAGCATACCTTGGTGGATCTGCACTGCACTGGCTCTGTTTGACCAATCTTGGACTGTCAATGCTGATATGAATTCACCCTCGAATGCCCCCAGAATGCTGGCAAGGCATGGCAAGGCACTCCTAGGCATATACCGCTAGTTTTCTGCATCAACATGCACCAACTTCTATATATCGTTTGTCTATATCAGTATGCAGGATGCATGAATATATGATAATTCTATATGTACGTGCACGTCGGGAGGACAAGCAAACTAAAATCCAGGCACATCAGAGCTGACATTCCATGAACTCGACGAGCGTTGGCCGGAGCAATAACCGAAACATCTTCCTGCTCTCGCTTCATAAAGAAGGGCCGCCTGCAAACGGAGCCATTGCATCTGGCGCATCTTGTGATCCCCAGAGTATACATGAATCAGTCCGGGTGACGGGAGTGTATTAGAGATATTGTAATTTAATATTATATATTTAAATATATTTAATGTGTATATAATTGTGTATATGTGATATACAGCCCACATACAGTACCATATATAACAGTTATATCACAATTGTTTGTAGTCTTGCACTCACATTGGTGGAATTCTTGCTCACCTCGCTCCAAAAAGAGCTTCAGTATGCTTCAGTGTTTTCCACCAGTTCTCATCTCCTCTTAGGGCAAAAACAAAAACATGAAAACATGTATGAACAATTAAATCATATGATAAAATATAAACATAAAAATGATGCCAAACGATGCAAAAACTATGCAGACAACTTCGCCAAATCCTGGCAATGCCGCGCGACCTTCGATCCACTGGCACGCCCAAGTTCAGAAGCTCTTTCAGGTCGTCCTGTTGGTAAGGCAAAGATTGGGCGAAGTACTTCTCGCAATAAAACTATTTAAAAAAATAAGATTTTGGATGCTTTTGGATCTTTAGGTTTTTGCAATATAACACTAATTGTCAGCTCCCAAATCTAAAGATAACCAAAGGCAACACAGGATCTTCGAAAGTCTTCGAAGAGATTGGTTGGAAGGGCACATGAAATCACATGAAACCTCGTGAAATCGCATGAACCCATTTGAAATCAGATGAAACCTTGTAAGATCCTATGAACATCTATGAACTTTGGATAACTATGGCATTGCAAAGCACTGTTTCAATGGGCCGCATTGCACTGTTTCAGTGTCCTCTTTTCCATCTCTTGCAGCCACAAGCATCTTGTGGCAAAGCATCGCCTCTACATCAGCGATTCTCCGGTAGATGGTGGACTCTGATCCAGGCTTTTGTGCCAAGATTAGACTGACTCCTAACGGTCCTAACGGTCCTAACATTGCCCAAATGTTTGCAATAATCTATCAATTTCAATCATCTAATATCATCTAATTACTTTCTAATTATGTTGATTGCATTTCCTGAAAACTGCCAAAATCAAAACGACCAAATTATGTAAAAAAAACATTCACATAATCATCACATAGTACGTTTTTGATATGTTGGTTTGGCATGGTTTGGCAGCACAGCCTCGCTGCCATGAAGATCACCATCAGGATGAGAGCCTTCGAATTCCGGCTGTAAAATGAAAAGCTGCAAAGGGAACTGCTATGACTATGAACTGCTTCGCAATTTCACTCTCATGCATTTTCCAATTTGGCGTGATCCTTTTTGAGAGTTTGGAGATATTAGGCTGGAGTACGCTCGAAACCATCCACACACGAACTTACTCTCTCAACATCTCTCAACTGCATACCTTGAAAGATCTGACAAGGTTCAAATCACGGACTGGATTTGACCGTGGTTTGAGGCTCAGTTGGGCAAACTTCGGGTGCGGATGGGTGCGGAGCCTTTGCTGCTCAACTGATAGAAGCCTGCCTTGGCTTTCGAGGTGCAGGAGGTGATGATTGTCACATATTGTCACTAAATGCAAGCCTTTGCGCTACTAGGATCTCCTCTATCCATGTATCTTTTTCACTTTAATGTTCAACGTCCTGTTCGCTCGTGCTTAGCTTTATACATGCGGGTTGAACACGTTTCCAGTCTTATCACGTCTTATCCATGTTGCCTTCAAAGTCAACAGCATCGAACAGATCTCCATCTTGTCGTTGCCTCACATCATCAGTCTTTCCAGCTCTGAGGGGGGCACTCCGGCATACTCCACAGCGACACTTTCGCATTGGTTGTGACAAGTGGAAATCGTCGTGTTACCCATGGCAAAGACCGGGCACGATGCGAAGCGACGTCAAATGCTCTAAAATGTTGTAATTAGTTAAAACAGTTAGAGGTTTTGAAGTAAGAAGTATGAGTGTAAGATTAGTGCAGGATAGTGTAGGCATGTTTGGGCCTCTTTCGGTGACACTTGTGGATCAGATTCTTCATGATTCTTCCCAACGTGCATCTGACGGACCACTCAGTTGGGAGAAAAGTGTTTGGCTGAAGGCACATCACAGGCTACATATGGCTATAATATCTAGATGATATGCACCTGTGTGGGCGAATAATAGAAATATTGACATATCCAACATTGTGGCACCTGGGCCGAATGTCAGCAAAATGGTCAGGAATTAATCCGGCTGAACATGCTGATAGACGTAACATGGAACAAACAAAAACTGCCCGAGCATAGTGGAACTCAAATTCTTCAAAATATACAGTAAGGCTTGCGTGATACGAGTACTTTGGGAAGAATACCTGAGCATGTCTCAATATATCTCAACTGATTCCCTATATCAGATTTGTATCAAATTAGTTGCGTAAATGTCACAAATGTCACGCAGCCCTACTGATCGGCCATGATCTGCCTGAGCTTCTGGTGCTTCTGGTGCTGGTGCGCTGGGGTCCAATGAGTCCAATGGCACCTGGTGAGTGATGCAGAGACAACGGCATGACATGGCATTGCTCACACCGGTTATGTATAGCCATGTAATGCCATGGTGCAAATGTCGAATCACGGCTGATGGTGCCATCTATGGCGATCAATTTGACTGCTTTGCTGGGGCATCTCACCCAGTTTACAGTAATCAGCAATTATTAATTACCTGTTTTTACACTGTAGCACCAAGCTGGCCCGTCCATGCCCATCCACAGATAGTCCACAATTTCCATCCAGGCCCTGTACTTCACATGCCTCGGCTGCCTGAAAGATCTGAAACGATGCGTTCATCTCCTCAATTTCCCGCAAGACCTTGCGAGCTGCGCGAAGTCGAAGCCAAACAAAACTGGTTCAAGCCCTGGCCCAAACGTTGGAATGAATAAAATTCAAAGCTGCAGACTGAGCATGGGTTGTACTACGGTTGTACTGATGACTCTGCGGTGATTAGATACCCCTACAATCTAGGATATTGTTTTGTCCGGACTTGTCCAGACACTGGCATACAAATTGCAAATCAACATAATAGATTTAAAAAATCGAGAGCTATCTATATAACACTATATAACTATATGTATAAATACCATTTCTCATAAGACCATTCTAGTTGAAAAAAAACGCTCGTTCCTCAAAACTGTAATTGGTTTGTTGGGACAGCCGCGGCATAGTAAACTGGTGTTCTGAGATCCCTTGCCTTTGATGGACTAAAGGGAGCTTCCACCTGAAGCAGGGCTAGCGAACGGCTCAGCACACCACAAAGATCGATCGGAATAGCATATATGCATATTATATGCTATATACACATACGGAATATATGCTATATACACATATATCATCACATATATTATCATATATTTTCGCACTGTGAACTCGTTCAATTGACTCTTGGCGAGCCCCCTTGGTTCTGTCACATGGCAATCCTCAAATCCCCATCAAATCCATCAAGAGTCCCGAAGATCCTGCATGAATATTACTGTAGCTAATTTAGATAGATCCCTATAACAACTGCATGTGTCTATCTATCTATCTATCTGTCTGTCTGTCTATCTATCTATCTATCTGTCTGTCTATCTATCTATCTATCTATCTATGTAGATCTATGTAGATCTATGTAGATCTATGTAGATCTATGCAGATCTATGTAGATCTATGTAGATCTATGTAGATCTATGTAGATCTATGTAGATCTATGTAGATCTATGTAGATCTATGTAGATCTATGTAGATCTATGTATCTATCTATCTATCAATCAATCTATGTAGATCTATGTAGATCTATGTAGATCTATGTAGATCTATGTAGATCTATGTAGATCTATGTAGATCTATGTAGATCTATGTAGATCTATGTAGATCTATCTATCTATGTATCTATGTATGTATGTATGTATCTATCTATCTATCTATCTATCTATGTATGTATGTATGTATCTATGTATGTATGTATCTATGTATGTGTGTATCTTATCTATCTATCTATCTATCTATCTGTCTCAGTCTGTATCTATATATTTTATTTTCATCTATTGTCATCTATTATCTAGAAACGCTGTCATGCGGTCCTCAGCACAGCGGGCCTTGCCTCTGCCGGATGCATTGCAGGCTTGGACCTTCAAATCTTCAAAGGTTGGCCAGTTTCAATACATGCGCAGAATAGGAACCGAAACAGGACTCAACCATGTCCGGCTTCCCACTTTCCTGATTTATTTGTAAAGCAGCCAACATGGCCTTCTTGCAACTTGTCTTAGATTTTGAGGAGATTTTGCAATGCCGGCATTCAGAACAACATATTTTTGTCAACATGATCTAACTCTAGCCGCAGACTCTAGCCACTAGGTGTATTCCGGGGGCTCGTTTTGGAAAGGTTCGTTGGGTCCGCTTTCTAGGCACCCGCGCTCTGGCTCGAAAGCTAGGGGTCCAGCATCAATGCCTCCGCAAATTTCCCACGGCATTATTCGGAAGCGCTCGTTCCAAGTCCTACATCTGCCGTAAATTCTATGCCCCTCAATACACAGTAAGCAATAGTTCCAAATCCACAAATATTGCTAGCAGCAAAAAAAAAGGTTCCAGGAGCATCCAGGAGCCTAGTTCTCGCTTGATGCGCTGGACGAAGGCCTGCACACCCGCACTGGGATATTCAAACAATGCCAAGCCAGTGGACAGTGTTGCATGATCGCATGCACATAGATATGACATGATATGACTCTATGACCATGGAGATTTGCGTCCTGAAGATGTGCAGGCAAACCTTCTTCGATTCATGCCCATTCTATATCATCTATACACAATAATTACATACGTTGCACATTCCGCTGCACATGGGAAATAATCTTGCCCTCTGATTTGAAATCAGCAGAGTTGCAATATGTTGCAATTTCATCTTAGCTGCTTAGCTTTTGCAACACCTGCAAAATCTGCAAAGAAATACAAACCACCGGTAGGATCAGCTCGCCTCTGGATCCCCATCATCAAAAGCGGGAAGTGCAGTCTCGACCGTCTCTTGGCCTTGTCTTTTCATGTCTTTTTCTGTCATGGCAGGACCGGCGTGATACTGTAACGTCAACACATGCCAAATGTCAAAACATTTGGCGTGCAGGCCAAACAGCTGGGAATTGAAATCTTAAAGTCTTAGCATGTCTTAGCCAGCCTTTGACAAACATAGACAAACTAGCATCAAACTAGCATCAAATTACCTGTCTTGTGTCAGTTTTGTCAAGCTTGGTTCCTGGCCTGGTGTGTCGCCCAAAGCCTGGGGCAACGCCAATCCAACAGCATCCCGTGAAAAATGGGTCGAACTTTCTTTCAGGTAGCAGCCTGGCTTGTTCATTACCCCAGTAACTGCTGTCTGTGAGAAACTGGGCTGGGTCCATGAGCAACAAATCTGGATCCATGAGTATCCATGAGCCTTGTTGTTTTTTCACTGAGGTGTCGCTCGCCATTTCTAGGAGGACCTTTGTCAGGTCCGTGCAGACTTCCTCCAGCAGCGGCTCAGCGCACAGCTCATGGTGCTTAACTCCTGGTGGGAGGAGTGACACCGGACCTGGACTTGGCACCTACGGTACGAACACAAACACGGTCCGACAGCATCAAGGAGTGAATTCAATTTATTCAACAGGCTTGCAGCGGCTTGCGGCTTGCGTGAGTGTTTGCTTTCAACATATTGTTTGCATCTTGCTCTTAAAACATCTTAAAACAAGTTCCCGTCCTTCGAAGTACTTTGACTTCACCACACCTTTGCTGTAGCCCTTCCAGGTCTCAAGCATGTCATCATACGGTGGCTGACAATGATCGCCGTACCTATCATACTACAAACAGGAGTCATGCATGGATGTCATGTCCTCGTCATTGCATCAACATCCAAGCATACAAACAGACACGCATGGGCTGCCACACGTTGCTTCAAAACTTCTCAAGTACATTCAAATGATCGATATGCAAGAGTGCTTGCAAGAACTCATGATCAATAACAAACCATCAAAACTCGATGCAGCTCAACCAATTTTAGGGCGCACTTCATGCTGCTTTCTGCTGGCCAAATCTCATCTTGCAAAGAGCCCATCACATAGAGATCGCACTCCACTGGTTGAACTGCAGAACCTGCCAGGCTGTCTCCCATGAGCATGTCGGCTCGTTGAGTCTTAGCAATGGACTTCAGAAGGCCGTCATCACCACCATCCGACAACTTGATCAATTTTTCCTGAGCGAATCTGAGCGATCAAGAAACATAAGAAACCAAGAAGTCCGGATTCGCCATGCAAACGTGTTTGAAGTGGCACAGGATGTTGCAGCGCACCCTGCATGGAACACCGTGAAATCCTGCTGCGTTCTGTTATGTTCTATGAGCCTTGGAAAACAATGGATTTAGGAGAAAAAAAAAGCCAGCGAAGTGCGGCACATTGTGTTGTGCCATGTCAAGACTCAGTCCGTTCAATGTCCTTGGGAGTTGCGAAATTCTTGGCAAACCACCGCGCCCATTCAATGGGACTGTATGCCCATATCTCCTGCTTGTCACCAAGCAAGTCCGGCACAAAGCAAACATCCAAAAACACGAGCACAAACTTTCCACACGTAGCATCAATAGCATTGAAGACCTGTAGGAAAGATCTAGGCAATGTATGATATGTATGCAATGTATGCAAAGACTCCATGTCACACCTCATGTTTTGGAGGCCGAAACCGAATGCCAGGTCCAGCACGGCCCGCGCAGTAGAGCCGCAAAGGCGTCAAGTGTCGGCGCTCGAGCTCAGCAGCACAAGCCAAGCCTGCAACTGGATTGGGATGTGGGGTTGGATGATTGAAGCCGTTTGAGGCGCCCAATCGATCTACTTTGAGGATAAAATCTTAAAACATGTTAAAACATGATTAGACGGTTGGAAATGCCGAAATATGCAAACGGGAGAAAACGGTATCAAAACATCTATCTAAAAACAAAACCATAAGAAACCTGCAGTATGGGTGTAGCGGGAGAAAAAGTCAACGCTGTTTCGAGGCTTGAAGCTTGAAAGATTTGAAAGCAGCTTCAGGTCAAGTTTGCAAATGCGCCCTGGTTGCAACATGTTGGGCAACATTAAGACATGAACTCTGTTCTGAAAACATGAAACGAGAACATTGAACTTCATGCCGCACTGAAAAACAGAACAACATTAAAACATATTAAAACATGCGTTCTTGTTTTCAAATGCAGCAACATCTTTTCCGCCAAACCTGGTGAATAAATGTCTCTTCACGAAACATTTTATTGAACTATGGAAAATCCAAATTGAAACTGAGGCATAATATTATGGTTGAAGAAATGGACAGGTTGAAAACATTGCAAATACCAGCAACAACCAGTCCTACAAACGGCTGCTGATACAAAGACACAAATTTCCTGTCTCATGGATCTCTGAAAAAGGAGTGAAACCTGCTTGGCAAATCCAACATTATGTTGCAACAGTGCCCATGCGCCCCATGCGCACCATGCCACCTGCGGTGGCACCAGCTGAAAAGCCAAAAATCGCTGTCAATGGCCACGGTGATGAAAGGGACAGAAGCTCCACCACAGTCAGGCTAGCCAAAGCCTGCAACGGGATGAAGTTGCCGAAGGTGGGCAACCCAAAAGCGTAGGCTTGGTTTGATGCAAAGACTTGTGCTGGCTGCATTTGGGTACAGGAAACATTGCAGTCACTGTGCCTTGGCATCACTCTCCAAGGCAACGTTGCGATTGATGCCATGGCCAGGCAGCATGAGCAAGACGAGATCAATGAAGGGAAACCTTTCATTCATATAGTCATTCCTGGGCCAAGGGAAGAGGACAAACATCACAAACAAATTTGATTCCTCTCCGTTTGGATCTGTTTGGTGCCGAAACTTAGCAATTAGCAATGTTTCTGTACTTTCCATGGTTGAATTCAGTACCGCGCCAGCCTTTACCTCTGGTCGAATTACCATTGGGGGTCTAACACTGTCACATGCTGCCCCGCAATGCATCCAAAACTTTGTTTGAACCGAACCTTTCGTCCAAAAGAAGATCAAAAGCCGTCACGCTTTGCCTGCACTTAGTTTCGATTTCAAGTCTGCAGGTTCCATTTCTCAGTTCCGAGTCGCCAAGTGAGAAATCCAGTTGCATCCATTCCTGCACCAAAAAAGCACACCAGCCTCGTTTGCAACAAACGCCCAATTGAAGATCATCTGAATCACCATCAGAGCTATCGTGTGCCGCATAGCGAGTCCATCATTGAACTGCACAACACCATTCCATGCTCTTCAATTCTAGAACCCTCTAAAGTCTAAAGGATCTAGGGTCAATCGAATATATCAAATACATTCAAATACTGTAAAGTCTGTAAATAGATCCGGTCTGTCAAGTCCCTGACCACAAGCGTACAGAACAGCACAATGAGCTGAAGGCGCAAAATGTGATAGCATGTTGTTGCATATCATAAACCATTTAAAACATGTTAAAACCATGTGGCCCATGAAAAACATAATGTGATCGCTGTTTCTTTTCTAAAGTTGCAGTGCATGCAATGTTGTAGCTGAAAAATGTTGCACTTCCTTAGCATGGCTTGGAAATGCTTGGAATGTCCTTAATCATCCTTACTCTACTCACTATACTTACTGTATCATCTGTAATTATCTATAATTCTATAATTATCTCACTATTCCATGGGCAAACCATAGGCCCATAGGCCCATAGGCTATGCGGCTATGCCATTCGCCGAGGTTCCGACACCTCACGTCCTTACGAGGCTGATACTTTGCCAGCCACCGGGAAGCCGCCAAAGGTGATGCCACTGGAAGATGGGAGAAAAACTTCAAAAGGTCCACCTTCACTTGGCTGATGCTGGGTGCCCAGATATGCCCAGTGGAAGTTTCAATCCAGCATCCCCCATTGCCAATACATGCCAATACATGCCTCATGCCAATACTATTCGTAAGATTTGGTAGGTCCCAAGTGCATCCAAGTGCTGGGTTCATGCGTTTCATTCGGGCAACAGTGACCGTGACACCAGGGAATCTCTGCTAGATTGAATTTCTGAACTCTGTCTATATCAGTGCAATGTGTGTAGGTGGCGTTCCAGCAATGACCTCCTTGGCTCAATTGAATATTCAGCTGACGTCAACTGATTGAGCCATTCTAAAAATATCTAAAACCTTCAGTCACTCGCAATGTCGCATCATTTTGGGTGCGCCAGAGCTTACGCCATGCTTACACGCGTGGTCTTTTTCCTTATGTGGAGCAAATTGAGGAAGCCCTTACGCGAAGTCCTTACGCGGCCTTAAGCAGCAAGTGAGGGTTTTGCTTACGCCAAACTCGTTGTGACAAGGCCGTTACTAAAATTGTAAAGGGAGGTTTTCAGAACGGCTCAACTGTAAGCCCAGGAGCCGTAGCTGGACCGAACACAACAAAAATGTCTTCAGTATGTTGGATCAGTTGGATCCTCGTATCTCAACAACCTCGCCTTTTCAAGGAGATCTTTGTCCTTCAACTTGGTGCTGACCCATCCTGGGCATCAAGATTTTGAAATGTTCATAACACCTGCGACCAAGATTTGAGCATGCCAAAAGTTGCAAAACATGCAAAACCTGTATAAACCTGTGAGCATAAGTCATTAAGTCATTAAGTTACCTCTTCATTCAGAATGTGCTGTCTCCCCCACTCTTCATATCTCCTCTCCCCAGATGCCAACCTGCCTTCTTTCGACAACACTGCGCTGAATTCCGTGCTGAGTCTCCACTGTATGGCCCGGAGCCCTCCAGCAACTCGTAGTTCAGCCGCTCACCCACAAGTTGCACCTCCTGCGAACAGCACTTTGGCCCTGTGGACCTGGCCTATCATGGCCTATCAATCTAAGACCTAGCAGACCTAGCAGACCTAGCAGACCTAGCAGACCTAGCACTCCCAGACCATCGTTTTTCATCGTTTTTCATTTGATCGAATGATATCGAATTGATATCGAATGTTTGAATCAAAAACTTGCATTTATATGCATCTATTGTTTCCTGCACTCACGGGGCGCGTATTTTTTGAAACCGTGTGTAGCGTTATTTGCATCCGGCCCGTCAGTGTGATTTGCTCGTGGCGGACTCTCTTCCTAGAATGGACATGATTCATTCTAAGTCTGCAAGGAAGACAATGGGCAACTGCAACCGTTTATGTTCCTGGTTTGTTTCCAAGGCCTTGAATAGAACCGTTATTGAATACCGATCAACATTCTGAGATCGCGTTGGGTTGTCGTCTTTGGCCCTCTACAACATTCTACATTGTACATACTTCCAGCCACTATCTTATCATTTGTACGAGTATCATGTGTGCTCTCTCTATATTTAAATTTGATGACATGAAATGGCTCATAGTGTCATAGTGGCCGCCCGTGTCGTTCAAAATGGCTCAAGTTCAACTCCTTCACCGGTCCTTCACCAGAGCTTCGGTCTGTAGCCGCTCCGGAAATTGCAGGGAGGAAATCTCGCAAGCTTCACGAGCAATGATGCCACCTGAAGGGGCATCATGGGGCATCATTTTCTCAAATTCTTTCAATACCCATATCACTGTGAAGAGTAGCAGCAAACGGATCTCCGAGTCTCTTGAGTAAAGCCAGGCTTTTTTTGAAACATATTCTTTAGACTTTAGACTAGCACTTATAAACAGTACACGCCGTAATAGTACTACTGTAAGTTTAGAGAGAGAGAGAGAGAGCGCATGCAGGCAAATGCTGCTGAAACATGTTGTGTTCAGCAAAACCTCCATTTCATCCATGGTCCCGTCACGTTTGACATGGCTTTCCACGCTCATCGTTATGAAGGAAAAGGACGGCATTCTGTACAACCCCTCTCCACCCTGCAAAAAAAATGCACGACCGCGTTATACATGTTATACATTGTTATACCGCGTTAATCTTTAGAAAAGCCAAGCCCGCAGGGGTGGAACAACTGTCACTGTCTTTCATCTGGTCCGGCCTTTGTCACCTCCGCCCGTGACTCTCCATAAAGAGATCATCTTCCAATGCTGGAAATTCCATGGATTGGCAGTCACAGAGTCATGGAAGCACTATAGGTTTTATAGGCTAGTGGTCCGCAGAACAGAAAATAATGGAAAACACAAAGTGATAATAATTGCTGTTTAAACAAACATCACTGAGATTTTGTCTGGATTGGCAGGGATGAACTTTTTCTAGATTTTTGGGGCCACTATACCTGGTCCCACAAAATGAGCTGCCAAGAACAGTGCATGAGAGGAAGGTTAGCTTTTAAAGTCAAAGTGAGGGGGGGAAGTAAGAGCTATTGATATTCTTGATCCAACAAAGCTACAGTAATCACGTGCTATCATCACTAGCTCAAATTCCAGTGGTTTTGTCTTTCAAATCCACAACGCCTGAGGTCGAAACAGGTGACTGAGTCAAATGCTCGAGTCGATTTTCCAAAAAGTAATTATCAAAAAGTTACAAAACACGAGCACACAAAAAACATCAAACAAACAATATCCAGCTGGTAAGCTTTGCTGAATTCCGGCGCCACCGTGCACTGCCCATTAACAAAGAGTCTAGGCAAAGCAAAACGAATGTTTCCTCTCCGACGCGGGCCCCTGAGTGTCTGGCGCGTTGGAAATCTGCAAACCTCTGACGGTCACTACATTGTCTGAAAGTGTGGAGACAGGGAAAAGCATGAGAGATGAGTAATTAAAGGAAGATAAGGAACGGGCACGCTGATCATGATGATCACGCATGGCAAAACACTTAGAGCGAGAGGCTATAATAGATATAGATATAAATATATATAATATATATGTATATATATATATATTATAATTTTTAATATATACTGCGTGATTATGCATGTATACATATATATATATGTATATATATATATATAGATAGATATCGATTTATCCTTAAGGTGAGACACACTGGTAAATCAGCAGTGTACTTTGAAATACAGCCTGTGGATGCGTGCGCGACCCCCTTACCAGTATCAATTTGGCCTGTTTGACACACAGATATGCATGCCATCTCCAATCCAGTACTGTCCAGAGCATTCTGATCTCTCTCCATCGCCATCTCCAAGAGCATTCTGATACATCTGAACATTTAATCAATGTATGAGCCACAACCAGGATTGCCCAAACTGACGCAACACGATCTAGTCAAGCAGCTGCTGGCGCCATCGGCTTAAGATCGAGCCAAAAGTTTCGTCCACAGTAGCCGGCCTCAGTGACACGCTGCTAAATTTGCCTCGACCATTGTATAATGCCCTACAATTATTAGTTAATATTATTATGGGCAATTACGCGGAAATGCCTGCAGCCTTCAGGAACATGCTCTCCTCTGCAATTGTGTCATCAACTGGCAGCCAGCGACGCCTAACCTATGGAACCATACCAAGCAACCCTACAGATTTTGACATGGAATATTATTCTCATATGTCTCAGATTTGAAGTCAAATACATGGAATATGATTGGGATAATTATTGATATTGCCAAAGAACAACAAACAGGAAAGCCATCCATGAAGGTGCTGGGTGCCCTACTGGTCTGCTTCTGGCTGCCTGCTCGACGCGCCTAGCAATCGCTGGAGGGGATGGACGTTGTGTGTGTTAGGACTGCGCATGAAGATTGGCAATGTCGAATTGACACCTTGCAACAACCACAAGACTCCAACCCCGCAGCATTAGGACTATTAGGAACAATGTCGAAGCACAAAGTCATTGCTGAAGCCGCCAATGGTGAGAACATATGTATACAATATATACGGCGCCGGCAATTTACTAGCAACATGATGATGATAATATACGCCGTATGGCATATGCATGCCAACAAAATTGCAAAACTGCAACGAAACCTCTCATCAACTCCTGAAAATTATTTGGGAAGTTCTGGTGGACAAGTACATCATGCCACTACGTGGAATATCTTGCAAATGGCAAAGCTCTGATGGTTGGAGTTTCTGCTAACATTCAGCACCTTCCTTTCTACAAGTGACAGCGCTTTTTGCACTGATCAAGAGGAGTGGGGAACTTTACCCGCACTCAGCCCTGCGAGTTTCCGTAGGACCATCAGTTGTGGAAGTGGGTTCTTTTCACAGCAAACAGCTTAAGCCGGATAGTTAGGCATTGTTAGTCAAATCTTGGCAAGTCTTGTCATGTCTTCCATCTTCCTTCAATGGACTGACAATATTTTCTGTCAGGTTGACATGAGGTGCCGCAAGGCGCAGAAGCTTTGTCTTGCACACTCCACACTGGCAGCTCAGGTGACGTAGGTCCCAGATCGCTTCATTGCCAGAAATGAGAACTTGTTGCCTGGCTGGACTCTGCTGCACTGAGCCGCATTGAAGACAAGATGACGTAGGGCTCTACACATGTATGATTTTATTATAATTTATCCATAATTCGCCCATTCACTGAGGGTGCTTGCCATACCAAGTCGAACGCAGGATCCTTCAAAGCAACTGGGGCGTCAAAAATGTCCTATTCCCTCAGGCCAAATTCTGGATGCTCCCTATCTGGCTTATATTCAAGGTGTTGTCCAACAAACCCATGGCCCAAGAGAATTTGCTGGTTCTTTTGTGGAAAGCTGAATGTTTTTGAACATATTTCAACCTCATTACAAATCTGTAGCCACTTTTCCTGCCTCATTCTATATATATATATATATGATTGATCCTAATTGTTTATTCATGACATTTGAAAGTCTCCCGGAGCTTACTTGAATCATCTGACCCATTCAACCCTTGCAGCTTCAAGACATGACCTAGAATCATCTAGAATCTAGAAGCAGTATAATATACATATGCATATACTATTTGAGTCTCTTTGATGCCATGAGTTATGGTCTTTCTCCATCCCTGGCACAAATTTGACACATTGCACCGTATTGCACCTATGATCTTTGTAACATCACTCGCCAGCTTTGGCGCTGTCTCCTGCCGCTGCATCTTTGTGGATTCCGGCTTGCCGTCAACACCGATTGCTTCAAGGCCAATCAAAAAGGAGAAATATGTTGGGATTGGTGCTTGAATGTGTCTGATGCTTCTTGGGGATAAATCCTCAATAGCCTAGCACAGAAAGCCAAGTTCGGCTCATTCACTTTTTTTCATAGATTGTCATCAACATTCATCAACATTCATCAATATATCAATCAGCAAAATTCCAACTGTCCCCATCACCACTTGAGCATATTGCACAGTCCCCAATGCCCAACCTCGTCAATGCTTCCGCCGTATTGCTTGTGACCTGTCCACCGCTTGGGAAAGCTGGGGCAACGTATGTCCAATGCAATGACCTGATAGGGGGCTGGGGCTACCACTCCTGCACTTGTCATGTGAAGCATGTGAAATCTTGACTTGAGAACACCACTCCTAGGAGAAAAAACTACTGGCAACATCCAGGGGAAGGGACTCTCAGACTCTGACCCCAAGCCACCACGGCACCAGAAGCACTTCGTGCTGCAAATGCATAATCATTTGCGCACATGTCAATGACCTGAAAACAGCTGGAAAATTGGAACAAAACAGCAGCAATAGCAATGGCTGGCAAAACGCCCGCGTGCAATTGCAGAGGCTGGTGACAGGGACTGACTCAATCGCCACTTGTAGTATAAATAAGATGGTAGGAACAATGTAGGGTTCAAAGGTACAATCTTGCTGGTTCGATGCATCTACAGTATCCATTCAAGGGTTTGTACTAGGGTTTGTACTAGATCTCTCGGGCTAATCAAGGATATTCAAGGATACAAAAAATCTCACTGCCGGCCTTTTCGCCACCCAGCTCATGCTCTGCCTTGGATTTTCAGGAGCCGGCCATCCCAATGTTGTGCCGAAAAAAACGATGTGTCCAGTGCAAGGTTGCCAGTATCAGGTGTCATCTTAATGCACTTACTTTTCCGGTGACACCACGAAAACATCAAAAACACGCACACACACACACTATATATATAATTATAATTAATTATATATACAATTAGAGAGAGAGAGAGAGTTTTCTATTGTATTCTATACATGCGTCCATGATCAATGGTGCATTTGGTTCGCAACAGCTTTATTCGCCAGGTCATGCCCAAGTGATAGGTGCCTCCTCTCAATGCCATGCACGCATGTTACAGTAGTGCCTCTAGATGCCTCTAGTCTATCTGAACCTAAGCAAGCGTAGCAAGGTGGTCTTCGGATGGTCCTAGGAGAGAAGAACAGCCAAGGCGCTGGTGTGGAGTCACCACCACAGCTGAGTTCGCCCCACGCACAAATCGAGCCGTTTTGCAGAACAGCTGCGAAGGCCCGAGTGGTGTGATACAGGGCAGCAGCACCACCTGCAGTTGGAGATGTCTAAGCGGCAAACCTTTGTGGAGACCGGAGTCAACTCTGATAGCTACATCAAGTTTCTGGTTATCCCACTGGCACAGCCTCCATCTGCAATTCTCTGTGCCACTGGTGTCACATCACCGCCGGAGGCACGGTCTCCCCAGCACACCACTTCTCCATCATCTCTTCGCGCAGCAAACGCCCAGTCGTTGGCAACGACCTGCCTGAAGCACACACAGAAGGATTGGAGGGCACTCGACACTTTGCAGCATGTCACAACATGTCGCCGCAAAAGCCCAATTTTATTATAGAAACCAATCTTTCTTAAGCCAGGGTTTCAGACGGTTTCAGGCAATGTTCCAAGTCGAAAAAGGCCATCACAGAAACTAGTTTCCAACAATTATAGGTGCAAAGCTCTGAGCCATGAAGTATTCACGAACTGGCCGTGGTCGCAGTCTAGGAGGCGTCATACAGTATGACGGTATGTAAATCTATAATTAATATGTAGATACATTGCTGTACAATACAACTGTATCAAATTATACCCATGACTTACGTTTGCGCCCCTAAGGGTCTAAGCCAGAAGGGACAAACAGCGTCAGAAAATGTCAGAAGGTTTCAACATCCAAATTGGACTTCGAGCTACAGCACGTTCCCAAGAAGTGACTTCGACACAGCGCTTGAGTCGCCGCCGGTCTGTGGATCACCCCACGTCAGCACTGTGTAGCCCAAACCTTAGGTGTGCTCCGAATAATTCAGAATATGTCTGGCGGTGCAGTCTATGACCGCAGTGTGTTGTCATTGTGTGTCCAGCCCTTGTAAGATTTGCGCCAAGCGCGGATGGAAGTTGATTCATGTTGATTCGATGTGTAAAGATGTGTAAAGCACATCCATGTAAACCAACGCCATCTGACAGAGATCACACAAATGATCACAGCCTCATCATCATCATCATCATCTCTCTCTCTCTCTCTCTTTCTCTATCGCCATGATCGCGTGATGCAGTTCTCACTCTAAGACTCTAAGGAACTCATTGGGTCTTCTTTCAAGGCCGCAAATGCTTTCAAGCTTGGAACGATGTCCTGAGAAGCAATCGGCACATAATAAATATGATGCATTAAATAGCATCATTCATTATGTATCATTATGTAATTATCACTATCTTCTCAGGGCTCTGATGAACTTGAGGATGCCAAAACCGTATGCAAATAAGTACAGTACCACTATAGCACAAAGTCTCATATGCGATAAGCATGCCAGTGGACGTAGCAAATCAACACATCTCAGCTGGCCCAGCTTCCACCACACTGTGCTGCAGCATGTGGGCAGTGGCAGAGGCATCGCCGCCAAAGTCGGGATTCCCCCAACAAACTACAGAGCCATCATCCTGCGTAGCGCATCGAAAATGCAGTCGGAAAGTGTGGGCACCATTGGGCACCTGAGATTGTTGTAGTTTGTTTGCACATGTTTGCACTACGTTCACTACATGGTCTTACAGGCACTCTCCACGTTTCTACTGAGTGTGGCGTGGCTGGTACGAGTACCATACCAAACACTCCTCTTTGCAGAACACCTCTTCCAGTCATGTCTCTGCCGTGCAATGAAACTACAGTTCGCATAAGATAAGACACCAAAGACATCCAAATACCAGACAAGAATAATTATACAAGAAACATTCAGAGTCATACCGCCCGTCTCCTTCATTGCAACGAATGCCCGCCCATTTCCACGAATATCCACCACACCAAACTGAGCAAATCAGCAAAGGTCCAAACGACGAACAGAAAACAGAATACAATAAGAAAGTGAAAGGCAAACACAGAACATAGTCTTGTCATGTCTTGTCCGTTGTCGTCTTATTTTGATGCAGGGACTGCTTGCAAATACAGATCAAAATTGCAGAAACAGCACCAGAAACACCGGAGTTGCTTAGAATTGCAAGACATTTCAGTGAATCCAGTACATTGGACACGTACATCAAACGATCCACATCAAGCGCATCAAGTTCCACTTCTTTGAGTCCTTCCAGCCAGAACCAAACTATGAACACGGGACTGACCTGCAACTGATCCTGCACTGCACTGGCATCGCCACCACATCCAGGCGCACCCCAGGCAACCGCTCCGCCGCCTGACCGTTGACCAATGAACCCATCGAGATCCATGGAGTCCATGGAGTAAGAATCCCAACATGGTGCCATGTCAGCCTAACGCACAGATTGTCAAATGGTGTCGTCATGAGTCATGTGTTGTCCACTGGCTCTTAGTCTTTCTTCTCTGGAATCCTGAAATTGCTTGACGAGTGGAAGTCTTGAGGAAGTAATAGTATCATACTTCAAATTCTGAAGTATACTCTGAAAATTACTTGTGCATACTTGTGCTGCAGTCTGCACACCAACAGAAGTATGGAATGGCTAGGCTAGCAATTTCAAGACACGGTTCCACAGTGTTCCAAACATGTCCAAACCCATCAAGCTCTACATTCTATTATGCTCCAGGTGTGCTCATGCAGGAGGAATATGGGATCTGGACGTAAGCACCAGCTACTGCGCATGATGAAAGTCTCGTGCTCTGGAAAGTGCGGATTTGATGAGCGAATCAATCTTCTGAGAACTGTTCAGTGTGGAGTGTGTCATGTGCTGTGTGCTAACACAAGACCCCACCAATGGGGTTCAACACAACACTGCTGGCTCCTCTGGTGATAGCTGCAAAAGCTCGAATGTTGCAGAAGACGCTCACGAGATCTCTGATGTGGGCCTCACCATTGAACACCCACAGGGCAAACGTCATTCATTAGCTAAGCGTGCACTCGAATCTTGCAATATCCCTAGGCCTTATGCTATACATGCTATACTTATACATACCTGGTAGATTAGCAAGCACATCGCCCACAGTCACAGCAATATGTACTACTCATTTGCCCTGCACGCATGCTGAGTCATTCTGAGTGCGAATTCTTGCTGCGCCTCAGGCACACCGCCAGCTCCAGGATCACCCCAAGTGACTACTGAACCATCCTCCTGCCAGCAAGAGGTGCGATGTGAATCGATTGAATATAAAGACTGCGGCACCAAACTGACCTTACAAAAGCTTTGTCTGTTACTTTCCATCATTTTCCATTGAACCAATATTGTACTTAGCTGCGTAGCTTTCAGATGCTTTTAGCATCTTATCCTGAAGAGAAAGAACATGAAAGCAGAATAGTTATTTGCAATCTGGCGTATTGTGTTTTTTTCACTGCAACTCGGCATCACCATAGTGTTGGACCCTGATTAGTAAAATAAACTCAGGTGCTATGCCCAACAGCTAGAAAGCTTCTGCGTTTTTGCCATCAAAAGTGTTTATGTCATAAAAATTAATTAAGCGCTTATGCCATAAGAAAATATAAAAAATAAGTGCTTATGAGCTGCTTATGCCATAAAAAACATCGGAACCCTTTGGAATTTCACAAAGCATCTGCACCAGAACCCTCCGGAACCTCACAAGGAATCTGCACCGGAACCCTCCGGAACCTCACCAAGCATCTTCTCCGCCAAAACCCTCCAGAACCTCACAAGGTCTCTGCACCGGAACCTTCTGGAACCTCGCAAGGTATCTGCCCCGGAACCCTCCGGAACCTCACCACGCATCTTCACCTAGACCCTCCGGAACCTCATCAGGTAGCTGCACCAGAAACTTCCGGAACCTCACCAGGTACCTGCACCAAAACCCT
>Ga0126342_10003231_pt1 | contig 26714 bp, 28 predicted proteins | sample Cyp1metagenome_FD_92528 | JGI IMG/M metagenome (GOLD analysis project Ga0126342, IMG submission 92528) | Coral microbial communities from Lord Howe Island, Old Settlement Bay, Australia - Cyphastrea 1 metagenome | ecosystem: Host-associated > Invertebrates > Cnidaria > Coral ...
CTGGTGGGGGGGGGGGGGGGGGGGGGGGGGGGGGGGGGGGGGGGGGGGGGAAACTCCATTGTTATAGGCGCTCGCATTGAGCTGGATGTTTTTGGACCTTGGCGCCTTCTTTTTTTGAACCAGTACATGTTTTTTTGGACCTGGCACAGGGTGGGGGGAATGTAGATATTGAGACAAGATGCATGCAAGAAGTTGTTGATGCAGGGGAAGTTCGGATATTGAAACAACAAAAACGTAAGAAGTGGTGAAGAGGCCAATGCGGGGAACCTACATATGAAACCAAATGGATGCAGGAAGTTGAGAGGCAAATGGGGGGAAGAGACAATTAGATATTAAAACAAGATGAGCGAAATCAGTTGTTGAGAGATGAGGGGTGAAGCCTAGACATTGAACCCAAATGACGAAGCATGCAGGAAGTTGTGGAGAGACGACGTGCCACAGAAACCAAATGAATGCAGGAAGTTGCTGAGGGGCACCGGGGGGAAGTTTAGATATTGAAACAAGATGAATGCAAGAAGTTGCAGAGAGGCTAGGGGGAAGTATAGATATTGAAACCAGATGAATGTCCCCACGTGAGGCACTTTCACCCAGGTTGACGCCAAGTTGAGCCCCTGTGCAACTGAGAAAGGTCGAAAGAGGTGTGAAAAGTAGGAATTGAGAAGAGGGCAGAAAGGGAAGCAGGCACTGAACCACACAGCTGAAATGCTTCCTGCCATGTTGCATGGTCGCGCAGCTCTAGCCCCCTACTGTCTGAAGAATTGCGATCAAGACGCAGCTTGGAGAATCTAGCCAAAGGGGGTGTGGTTTGGGGAGGGCCCCCCCAAGGCCCAGCAGGGTGTGCATTTCCAAAAGAATTGTGATATCTCCCGGCCCAAAAGAAATGGAACGAGGCCCAAAAAAAATGTTTTCCTTGAAAAACGCACACATTCAGCAAATATCAGCGTCCGCATTCACAATCAGAACCATATCGTGTACTATACCTGTTCAAGTAGCGGTATACAAAAGGTCTGTGGATGTGCAGTTTCTTTGAACACAACAGAAACAGGTGTTTGGTATTTGCACACGATTTCCTTTCGTCCTTTGTCCAAAACATACAAAACTAGGGGCAGCATTTGCCGGTCATGATCTGCAGGAAGGATCCCCGGCAAGCAGAACAAGAATTCTTTGATGCTGTCGACTTCTTCTCGCAAGGCATCCGTTGCTTCTTGTTCTATTATGTTTTATTCGTATTGGGGACTCTGATCCACCCTATATGTTCTATCAACTCGGAGGAAACACCTGTCATTTTTTTCATATTGAAACACTCTCAGTTTGTTTTTCATGTTGGCGTTTGATTTTTTGATGTTTTTTTTTGGTCTGCTGGAAGGCGCGCCCTTTGATGTCGAAAAATTTGACGAGTTCTTCCGTATGGTCTCTGCAGTTCACGAGGACGGAAGGTGAAAGGTAAAGGCCACGAGGCATCCACGAGGTGAACAGTTTGAACATTACTTGGAATGAGTCGCATTCATTCGCATTGCACGAACACAGGACTTTGCTGACCGTACCAGTATGAAAATGATGACATATGTGTGGAAAATTCTTTGAAATTAAAAAAATCCACCGTAGCATACATATCTGATACAAGGTGCCGAGCACACCTGACTCCAAGGGACATTCTACGCCTTGTCGCGACATTTTTTTTTGTTTTGTTTTTTTTTCGGCCGTGGAGGATGACGACGAGTTTCGTTTGATGACGACCAGTGCATTTAATGTGCAGTAGAAAGGCATCCGAGGAGGCGTGGCGAGCGTGGCGAGCGTGGCGAGCGTGGTGAGCGTGGGCATTTGATATCGTTTGACTCAATTGCTCAGCAATTGCTCCTTGTGATTTCGCCGTTTCTGCCTGGATGATCTGGACATATCTGGACATATCTGGATATATCTGGACATATCTGGATATGTTTCTATGATTCTCATTGATTTTCTATGCAAGACACCACTGTGTATATTGAGCCAATGCACCGGCCGAGAAAAAGAGGCACGGCATGGGTTCCTGTCGGAGGTCAACTAAAGCCAAAAACAAGAGGAAAAGGATTAAAAGGATGAACAAAAACGTAGCTATGAGGTCATAATGCTTTTCTAATGCTTTTATAATGCTTTTCTAATGCTTTCAGGCCTCAATTGTGGATCCTTTATGATCCTTTGCTATCCCGTGCTACTGGAGCTTACATTTTGAAGCATTTCGACGTTTGAAAGATTTTAGTTTCAACGATACTCGATGTTCTGCCCCGGGTTGCACATCTCTTGTCAAAGACTTCAAATTGAAGCGGTAAGCACGTGGTTTGGTTGTCATTACAACATTGAACTGCCGACAATGCAGATGTGCATCTTGGGACATTGCGGATGAGACATTTCATGCGGCCTCAGATGGTCTAGATATTTTTTGCGAGAGCTTGCTTCGAAGTTGTGAATGTTTTCTGATGTTTCTGTAGCCCTCTGAGACTCAGTCTCGGGAGTTTCCAAGCAGCCCTCTCCTGTTGCCCCCTGCGCAGGAAGCTTAGGGACTTGTGGAGAAACTGAAGAACAAATAAATGAAAACCTTGAACACCAATAATAATATCAATCATAACTAACTAACTAACTAACTAACTAAATAACTAAATAAACAGATAGATAAATACATAGATAAATACACATATATATATATATATATATTATAAACATTTCCTTTGGACAGGATTGCATGATATTGCATGTGCGGATGTGTCTTGCCTGAACCTGAACTGAGAGCTTTGTTCTATATACTGAGGTCAAAATGGGCAGGGGCAAGACGAAAGTCCAGGCCCTGCACAGCTCCAAAGTACATGGGTCAAATTGACCTAGGACATATTTTGCACAATCTATTTAACCTTCATAAATCTTCCGTGTTAACATTTTCCTTTGCAATTGCAGAATCTATTTGTGTTACCCTTTTTTAATCTTGTTCTCAAGGGTTTCGCAATATACTTCCTCTTGTTTGAAACAATGAGGGCTCGGATGTGGGCTGTTTCTTTGCCACTTGTAGCCATACGTCTCCGAGACAAGTCTCAAGTTGCTGTGAAACTTCTCATGCGATTTGGATAAGACTATCCATTTATTATGGCTTTCATCATCTTTCATCATCTTTCATCATCTTTCATCCATGTATCCAATATCAAACATCATGAACAATTCCACGGTGTTCTACGGCATCGTTCTACGGTATCGACGGTATCTATGGGTTTGTCCTCTCAGGTGCCAGAGTGTCGCTATGGTGCGGCCTGTACTCGGAGGCATATCCGGAAACTAAGCATGCTATTGCATCTATTATCATCTATTACATTTTATATCATTCTATTACATGATATTGCTGAACAAACTCTACCTTCCATTTCCCGCCCGTGAAATATCATGAGATTGTTTGAGTAGCTGAATAGCTGAGCCAAGAGCCAAGCGCCGTGGCAATTTCCAGGGATTGCGTCTTCAAGCATCCGCCAAAGCCAGCAAAGTCTGTTGCATCCTTAGCCTTCCAAAGTTTTGCCACAGCTCATGATCTTTGACACTTATCATCTCTTTTCCGCTACTCCTCTTGGGATCAAAATCGCGCCGTGCCCTCCACCTGTCAAACGTGACAACGTGACTCTTGCCTCCCATGTCTTTCATGTTGTTTCCATTTCTGTTTAAATCCTTTGTTGATTTTGTTGATTTCTTGTTCTGATTTGACAGGATATGACAGGATACTTTCTGCTATTTTCTGCCATCATCTGCAGAATGTGCAATGCGCAGCAGCTTTTGCAGCGTGAGGTCCGTCAATCCGTTGTTGAAAAATCCGACAAGGCCAAAAAGTCGGGTGCAGAATCACTCAGAATAATCTTGAATCCACTTCATCACAGATGGGAAAAGTAAAGTTCTGTTTGAAATGCAGGGTTCTTTCTGTTCTACTTGTCTGGACATACTTACTTTGACACGTTTTCAGACGCTGAGTTGAACATTTGCATATTCTAAGTGGCACATATCGCACCTCGTGTGACAGGTGTGCTTTGCATACGTTGCCGGCAAATGTGCATTTGGACGCCAGTGTCACGACAAGCATCCGGACGAGGCAGGATCAATGTTTTGTATATTTGTTTAGCATTTTGTATATTTGTTTAGTCTATTTTTATTTTTATTTAAGGACATTTTAGAACCGCCGCAACGTCAGTGGTGACTTGCAACACTGCTTGACTCGCATGGGGCAAACCAGCAATAAAGATTAAGGCTCAAATAAAGAGTGTATATGAGTTTATGATGACCAATGATTCAGGATGATTCAGGTAAAGAATGCTTACACAGGAAGAGGGCTTTCACGGCCGTGCTACCCACTGAAAAATCCACATGTGAGCTTTCCAAAGCGTTGGACATTGGATCTCCTAGATCCTAGCCAGGGCCCATGATTGAATCTCCCAAAGCTGAAGAGATGAAAAGCACGAAACGATCATGTTTTTGAGAAGGTTGCAGACGCCAAGCTTTTCCAAGCTTTTCCATGCCTTTCATGATCTTTCATGCATTTCAGCATCTCCGATCACATCAGTCACACGAGCAGCGTCTCCAGTCATGCCTTTCGGATCCTTTCGGATCCTTTCGGTATCTTTGTGTGAGGCTTCCTGCCTGACGATCAAGGAACGCTACAGCAAGATTGATTGCCAATGGGGCCGGAATTGCCGAACCGATGGGCCGGAACTCACAGCCGCATCTGAGACTAGACGAAGTACATCGAAGTACATCTTGTCAAGGCCAAGAACAACGCTCTTAGACATGGTTAGATACGGTTCGATACGGTTGTTAGCCTAACTTAGCTGATCAAATTGAACTGTTTGATGGAAGCATATGGTAGCACATGGTAGCACACTGTAAATGAATGTAAATGAATGTAAATGAATGTGAGTGGATTGTAAATGAGCTGAACGGAAAGAGATCTGAGCAATGGATGTGGAAAGAGAGAGGCCTTTGGGTCGTCCCTTTGGGTCGTCCCTTTGGGTCGTCCCTTGGGTCGTTCCTTGGGTCGTTCCTTTGGGTCGTCCCTTGGGTCGTTGCTCTCGTGCTCTCGTGCTCTCGTGCTCGCTGAGGTGCCTCTATCGGCATCCCAGCGACGAGCCTGTTGGTCCCGCACTCACGTTGGAGCTGAAGCCACAACCAGCGGTGCCTCGGCGAAGCTGGGCAGCTGGGCCAAGGTCGGCCAAGGTCGGCCAAGGTCGGCCAAGGTCGGCCAAGGTCGGCCAATTTGGCCAAATCGATTTGGAAAAATGCAATTGCAAAGCTCGGCCAATCGGGCCAATCGCAGATGGAGGGAATTGCAAATGCAAAAAATCGGAGGATTTTTCCAATTTCGATTGAACCAATCTCTTACGCATTTTCCAAATAGAAAAAATGTGGTGAAAATTTGTTTCGATCTCAGGTCTATGCAGCGGGATATCCGGTTGACAAAGTCGAGGCGAAAGTCGAAAGAGTCGAAAGAGAAAAGGACCGGGCCAGACCTGTTTCGACATGTTGGCCATCGCCATGTGTTGGGCGACGCCGGCGAGGGTAAGGCAGGACCTCTCTTTTTAGCCTTGCATTGTGAGGGACACAGAAGAAATGAATAAAATCTGAATAGTGTCTGAATAGTCTGAATAGTGAAAGATGTGAAAGGTGGTGAGGCCATGTACTGAATAGCGAATTTCACGCGTCAGTGTTCATCAACTTTCAATTTTGTCGTGTTTGGGTGCACTACACAGAATATCACTTCACTAGTTCTTTGATGTTCTTTGATGTTCTTTGATGTTCTTTGATGTTCTTTGTATTTCTATATTCTTTGCAAACAGATTGTTGCCGCTGTTATCCTCCCAGTTGGGTCCACTGAAATTTATATCTAGTAGTAGTAAGACTAAAACTGTGATTGCAGATTATGGTCTTGGCCAGGGGTTTGGGACGCGAACGGGTGCTGGAATATGCTGGAATACTCTGGGCTATTTTCATGTGGGCACCATGTGGGCACCATGGCATGTACCTTCTTCATCCCTTCAAATCCCTCACATTTCTGGTTGAGGACCGTGGTCCTGTTTCGCCACGAGAGCCTGACAAGAGCTCAGAGAACAAGGCGAATCTAAGGTTTCTTTATGTTTCTTTCTCGGCAAATTAGGCTTCCTACAGCTAGTTTTACGGTGGCTGGACATTGGACAGGGTGAGAGAATGTGAGAGAGAGGTTTTCTATGGTTTTCTTAGCTTTCTGCATCATGTCTATGATCCTATGACTAGCCCCAACCGCTGGAACACAAACATGGAATAACTAATTAGATCATATTAGATCTAACGAATGGGGATTCAACATGATTCAAAATGATTCAACTGTTCGTTCGATCTGAGGCACAGCAACTCCCAGTCAAGGTGCCACCATGGCAGAATACAAATGGAAATCGCTGAAAGGGAAACGGTATGAATTGCATATCAGACGAATGCATTCTGATGCATTCTGCACAGTCTATCATCAAGGCTCTGAAGTCTTCGAATGAAGCTCTTGAAGTCTCCCTGTCGTAAACGATTTATTTCGCTTTTTATTTCGCTTTTTATTTCGATGTATTTCAGTTTGTGTTTCACGTTGTGTTTCACGTTTGAACGAGACTTTGAAAGACTCCACGGCCCCAAAACGAGACTTTGGTCAGGCTGAGAGGTCCATTGAACCGCACCATGGCATGGCCGTCGAACGACGTCACGAGGAGACAGAATGAACAGAACAGAATGAACAGAATTTAAATGATGTGGATTGCCAGGTTGGCCTCAGATGCTTTGCGTGGCAAAAGTCCATGGAAAATGCAAAGCAAAACGTCACTTTCTGCGCCAGGTTGGTTCCTTCTGTGGAGTCTTTCAGATTCTTTTAGACATATTTCAAAGCTGTCATGGTATGTCATAGTCTTGTCATGTCTTTTGTATTCTTTTGTCATTTTTGGTCTAGCAGAGTCTAGCAGAGTCTAGATATTACAAGCATTACCTCGTCAGGACCCCATCCAAGCCTTGGCAGAGCGGATGATTCCTGCAGGGAGTCTCAGTTGGTGACCCGGAGTTGAAGACTTGGATCTATCTGGATCTGGATCCGGGATGCTTAGATTGGCTTAGATTGGCTTAGATATCTTAGATCCCGAGGATGAAGTGAGATGAAATTATATGAAGTGAGGGTGAGTCGGATGGGAGATCATCTGAAATTCGGACGTTTTCCACATCACGCTGTGAATCTACGAATCTTACGAGCAATCTCTAGCAACGTGTTTTTTTGTTTTTTTTTTCCATTTTCTTTCGATATTTTGATTCTGTCAATCGTGATTCATTTTGGTGTGTCAGTTGCAGGATGAAGAGGCCCAGGACGGACGGCCAAGTGTGATAGAGAGGTCATGGCAGCGACGTGAAGATATCACTGATATCACGTAGATTAATCTTAGATTACGTAGATATCACGTGAAAACGTAGACATATTAGGATTATATAGGATTATTAGGACTAGTCAATCGGGTCCAATTTTCAGGGAGAAACATGGGATGCCGAATGGGACATTGCAGCCGAATGGTCCGAATCTGAAGGAAGGGTCAAATTGGACGTCAACATGCGAAGCAGAACAGGATCACGGCAGAAATGTCGAGGAATGTCGAGGAATGGCAGGAAGTTGTTGGGTGTTACTTGCCTCGCATTCCTCGCATTCCTCGTCCTCGCTCCGTTTTGCGTGCACTTGTCCAGGAGCAGGCCAGACAAGAACAGTTGGCTGCTACACTTCGTTGTATGGGCTTTGATGAGGACAACTCGTGCAATTTTTTCAGCTGTGTTTGCAAGTCCTCAAAGATCGCGAAGTTTTTTTAGATCAGCGATTGTTAGTTTACCATAGTTTGCCTATAAGTAGCATAAGTAGCCTACACTAGCGTTGCAAATCCCGTTGGTTTCGGTTTCTGCAGGATTTGCAAGCAGTGCATCGAGCAGATGGGAATTTGAACAGAGCTGTTGCTGCCTGAGATATGATGAAATGATATGAAATGATATGAAATGATATGTGCTCCGCAAGATGTCTATCTTTGACGTCAAGTAGGGACGGTCAAAGGGCCAGGTGGATGTCGCAGGATGTCGCAGGATGTCGCAGGTCCATGCTGGTCCGTTGAAGCTCTCATGAAGAGGTTTTTTTTATGTTTTTTTCTTCTCCGCGAAAATCAGAAAGGTAGGTCTTCGAGTCAGATGTAAGTTGTCAGTTGTCATGTTTGTGCCCCAGATTCCCTTCTGATGTCACTGGTGTTTGTAAGTATGTATATATAGTTATATATATATAAATACTGTGACATGCAATAAATATATGTACGTATATATATATATTTGTATCTTCATGTTTTGGACCGTCCTTTTAAGAGATCTCACAAGCGGTTTTTTTTCCAACCTGCGTTGATGCTCCTGAGGTGGACGACTTGCTACGTGACCCAACAGCGTGACAAAAAAAAGGGCTCAGCACTCCCAAGGAGAACAGACTTCAAACATTTCATGGCCGAAATCATGGCAGAAACGCTGGAATCTGCCAGGTGAATCTGTAAAATCAGAACTTTGTTTATAGTTCTTTCATGTTCTACCCTTTGCCGGCTGGTGCCGCCACACTTCCCTTTGGAAAAAAAGATAACTGTTTTAGTAACACTGAGCAGCCTTTGCCTTTGGCGTTTCAAATGCCATTGCCAAATTGCAGGCAACAAATTACAGGACTCGTTGCAAGACGTTGTAAGTATCTGTAAGTTGCGTTGGTTGTTTCACGTGTTGTTTCACGTGTTGTTTCACGTGTTGTTTCACGTGTTGTTTCACGTGTTGTTTCACGTGTTTCACGTGTTGGTTGGTGTGTTTGTAGGTTGCCTTTAGGTTGCCTTATGTTGCCTTGTTGTCAAAATTGTCCTTGCCCCGGTGATTTTCGAAGCAGCACGGTACACGGCGTCCGGGCTCCGGGCGCTGGGCGAGGGCGGCCGAAGGCGCCACGTCGTGAGAAGCACAGTTGCGACACGACGACACGACGACAAGATACGTCAAGATACGTCAAGCGACACACGCCAGGCGACACGTCAGTGACACGTCAAACCCAAGACGTTTATAGACGTTTCCCGTCAGGTTTTCACATCACATCTTTGTTTTCAACAGATGTTTCGGCAACGCCAAATGCCGAGTCCCAGAGGTTTCAGTTGTCTAGTTGTCTGGATGGCCGGTGTTTCTACTGATTCTCATTGATTCTCATTGGTTCTCATTGACTCATTGCAAGTCTTTGAGTCTCTTCTACCCCAAGTATCTTGCGATCTCAGGTGATGGGGGATTCCAAGGAGCCTTTGGGTGCTGAAGCTGTCAGGATTTGTTGGAAACACCCATTTCATCCAGTTTCATCCAGTTTCATCCAGTTTCATCCAGTTTCACCTACCTTCCAGTTTAGGTGGTTTTGAATAAATCATACTTGTATAATTATTAGATGACCATGATATCTAATTTACACACATACTCCATCTATGCGTAATATAACTTTACATGTCATATATGACATATAATATCATAGTATATGATATAGTGTGTGTGTGTGGGGGGGGTAGCTGGACAAGTCTGTTTGGGGACAAAGATCGCAGAAGGAATGTGTGCTTTCATTCAGATCTGCAGTTTCAAGACAAAGAGGGACATGGAGTCATGGAGCGATTGCTACGGTGGGCTACAAAGTTGTGCAGGATGACAGCAGCTTTTCCCCACCGCCCATGGCAGAGCTTGGGAACTACAAAGGTGTTATGCTTTGCAATCGTCTGGATCTTAAGACACTTCTGAGCTTCTGTCAAAGATGCAGATTCTGGTTGCCTTTGCCACTTTTGTCGGACTCCTTTTGGATCGGTTTTCCGTGTTTTCTAAAGTTTATATTGTATATACATACATATGTCTATGTACATATATAAAGATATATACACGTATATATACATATATATATAGATAACATTTAAAGAACCATCTTCTCTTTGGGATTTTTTCCGGCGGAATCCTTGCGGCCCAAGGCCCAACTGCCATGGATGCCTTAAAGGTGGAGCCGACGAAGCCCTTTCGTTCTGCCATCCCAGCAACCGCCCAAAACTTAAAACGAGCAAAGCCGAACACGAGCCGAACACGAGCCGAACATGAAAAGGAGAGCCAAAACTTGCTGCAGAAAAGGAACTCTGTTAATCTCTGTTATGTTCTGTTGTTTTTGTGAAAACCCGGCAGAGCTAAAAGCAGAGCTTGTAGTTCCACCGTGCTCCACTGTGCTCGACTACTCCCAGTCCTGAAAGCAAACGATCAGTTTGAGAACGCTCATGACAATCTCATGACCATTTGCATCCGTTCCCTGTTCTTAAAGAGTCAACCATCCAACTTGACGATCCTAATGTTATCTTGATATATCTTGATGATGTTGTAGGTTTTCTCTTTTGCCATGCAGCTATCCCTGATATTTCCATGTTGACCGAGACTCTTTTACACATTTTTTAAATCTTTGTGCTGTGCGACTCTTTCTGGATTTCTCTCTGTACGACCCCCCTGTCAGGGTGTTTGTCAAACTGATCCACTATGATAAAACAAAAAAATGCATTTTTTGAATACTTACGATAAACTTGTGACAAACATCTGAATACATCTGATATTTCTCAGAACTTCTCTAAACATGTGATATCTTGTGATATTTCTCCATACCAAGGTGGGAGATGCGTTGGGTTTGATTCGAAAGAGACCGCATGCGACACATGAAGTGAAGAAGCGTGGTCCGAGTGCCGCCTTGCGACGCCACTGCCGATGGATCAAGGACAGCGAAGAAATGCAAGGCCGAGAGCAAAAAACGAATTGCAAAAAAAAACAACGAATTTAATCGAATTTAATGAATCATCTCGAATCTCTTGTTTTCTTTTTAAATTTCTCTGGCGCCCTTGCCACAGATAACCGTGCAATTTGGTTCCTTTCGTGTATTGTTGGGGTTTGGGTTGGATTCAATGATGGTTGAGACATGTCGGATCATGTCGGATCATGTCGGATCATTCCATCATTCATCCGGCAAACTTTGTCTCGTTACGATCCCAGCCGTCTACGGCGTCTACGGCACGGCCGTCCACGGAAATCCAAAGCCGGTGACTTTGACGACCGCCCAGTACTCGACAGGGCGATCTCGCCTCGGCTTGGGTCATCTGCCCGACGCCACCCAGTAACAGGTGGTAGGTATAGGCTAAGGATGGCCAAGGTAAACGTAGGTAAACGTAGGTAAACAGAGGTATAGGGTAAACAGAATTCAACAGACAGAGATACAGAATTCTAGAATTTTCCGGTCGGATTCCAAACAACTCAGTACTTCGTCATGCTTCGCATCCATGCTTCGCATCCATGCTTCGCATCCATGCTTCGCATCGCACCTAGATGGTCCAATTGAGCTTGGCATAGCACCGCGTCACCACGCAACTTGATATTGTTCTCTCGGAACGCATGGTTCCAGTTGCTTGCTGTCCTAGAGCATGGAGCTCTGTTTTCTTCAAATGGAACGATCACAGATGGACAATTGTCTCATGGCACGACTTCAATTTGTTGCTCAAGGCGTGCAGTCGCAAGGTAGGCTGGCTGTTTCAGCATACCCATTCGGAACACTTTGCCCAAGACGCACAGTCGCAGCTTTTGTATGCTGTTGTTCTATGTTCCACGTTCAACCGCAAAACCGAAATTCAAACCTGTTTGGTGGGACAGTTGCAGTTGGGGCATGCAAAGGCCATGAGCAAGTTCGGTTCAGTGAGTTTTAGATTCTATAGATGTCACGAAAGCTAGCTTCTGCTAGCTGAAGTCCCTCTTGCTTTAGCAAGGTATTGGAGGGATGGAATCTCCAATCGCGAGAAACTTCTCAGTTAACTACCCCCCCCCCATCCCCTCCTTTCACAAGCAGTTTGGTCGTGGGCTCAACCCCTCCCGGGACACGGTCAGCAACAGCACCGGCACGATCACTGGTATCCACCCTCTACACTTCGCACTCTGGAGTCCACACTTCACACGCTAAACTTTACACTCCATACTTTACACTCTAAACTTGACGCTTTACACTTCACACTTCGCACTCCGCAGTCCACACTTTACACCCACTCTGTACACTTGGCACTCCACACTCTACTTTTACACGTGGCACTCACACTTTAAGGTTTACGCTTTCACACTTTCCACTGTATACTTGACTTTGGACCCTCACAACTTTGCCCTTATCACACTTGACGCTGTATGGAACCTTGGCCTTGCTCCATTTTCATCCATTTTCATCCATTTTCATGTTGCGTGCGCCGTGCGCCGCCTCGCACTGCGTGACGTCTTCCCGCGCTTCCAAAGGTCCACTCCGGTGCCGAAGGTGGACCTTTGAATTTTCCTGACTCAGTTGTCATGATCTTGTCTATGCTGAATGTTGACAATCATATGTTCTCAAAAATTGTGCTTACACTTGCGCTACCTTCTGTGTTTCATGCCCATCACCCTGCCAAGCTAGCTTTCGTCCCTTGCCCCTTGCTCAAGTTCTTTGCAGTCTGTGTTTTCCAAAGCTATGTGCACAGCATTGTTTCGTTCTTGGAAAACCATGGGACATGTAATGGAAAGAACTGGAAAGAACTGTGACTGGCAAACTGTGGAACATCCTTGCTGAGCTGTCGCTGGCTGTCGCTAACTGCTGCTGTATCCATGTTTCTCCGTGGATTTTTGAAGGAGCTGCAGCAACAGGTAGCAGAGGAAGCCCAAGTGGTTGAGCACGAGGAGCTGGACAAATCAAAAGTGATCAACGGGGTCCCCAAAGGGGTCCCCAAAGGGGTCCCCAAACGATCACCAAACCGACGTTCACTGGGACTCAGTTGGACTCAGTGGGACTCAGTGGGACTCAGTGGGACTCAGTGGGACTCAGTGGGAGGAGATCGAACGTGATCGACGGCAACGAATCCAAAAGGAGGCACATGATGGCACATGCAGAGAATTGCAGAGAGGGATGTTCCTTGACACAGCATTGAGAGCTGCAGTAGATGTTTTGCAGTCGCATCTCTACGTTCGTCCTGTTTCAAGTGAGAGGTCTTCCGGAAGCAACGGGATGCCATCCGCCTCATCAAATTGAGCCTGGAAGTCAGATGCAAGGATCAAACCACGGCCCTAACCGTGGCCCTCACCACGAGCATCGCAATTTACGATGTGCCATGCTCTGTGCGTTGCATCATTGGACCACAAAGGCAAAGGCTGAGAGGCATGAGAGGCAAAGGCAGATGGCAACAACGAAACGAAATGCAGATGGCGATGGCCGCCATAGCAACGAAAAGCGAAAGTACGGACTTCGCCAATTTCGCCATTCGTGAGTTCTTTTCGCTCTGAGGCCATGCCGGCGCTGCGGAGGACTTGACCTCAGTCCTGAACCCCAAGGACGGACACGGTCGGATTTGGCTTCATCTAGCGACAATCGACAAAAAATGTGACAAAATTATAGACAAAAGCATTGATAAGCCACATTAATTATGCGACATTGCAAATATTCCAATTATTCCTGCCGAAACATGGCGTATCATTGCGTATCATTGCATTTTGTCTTTTCACTTCGCAGGCGAAAGGCGCATCCAAGCCGGTGTGGGCAATGACAGAAGGAGAAAAGGAGGACTCGGACTCTCGTCAAAGTTCCTGACGTTTACTGAATATGATTGAATAATAATTTGAATAATATTGAATATGTATCTTGATGATTCTTGATGTATCTTGCAATAGTATCTTCATGCATCTTCATCTTGTACGATCGTGACTGTAGGTGGCTTGAAGGGTAACTGAGGGACTCCATGGGAGTCCTGGAGCATCTGAGGGCTCATGGCAGATAACCTGCCAAAAGTTCACTCGGATTCCAGACTTTTCGTCAAGACATTTCGTCAAGACATTTCGTTCATACTCGTTTATGATCTTTCATGTTTGCCATGGCATTTCATTGCATGCCTTGCATGTTTGATGCTTTGCAATGGCAGGTTTGAAGTGTCGAGAGTGTCCAGAGTGTCGAGAGTGTTTGCGTGTCAAATTATATGCAAAAAAAAGGCAAGGCAAAAAAACATCAGGAACATGGAGGAACATGGAGGAACGAAGGAACATGACTGACATGGCTGACATGGCTGACATGGCTGCGACAGGAGCAAGAACAGATAGACTTTGGTCAACTCATCAACTTTGTCGAAGACCTGGACTACGACGAGTGCGCACTGGCAGTTGATCGTCTTGATCCTTGCCTCACAACGATTTATAACCAGAAGACATGAAAAGAACCATTGTGACATATTGTGACTACCACTTTCAGAAATCAACGATATCAACAATTTGCAGTTGCACTATGTTGCGCTATGTTGCACCTGAAATATGTCGAGATTGCACTGGATGTGCATCGCAATGTGCATGTTGTGAAGGGTTTGGTATAGGTTGGCCATCGTCCAGGCTGTCCAGGCTGCCCAGGCTGTCCAGGCAGGTATTTTTTCTAATTTTTCAGGTACATCCATGATTTGGAATTCCGAGAATGTCTTCAAGCTGTTACAGACAGAGCAAGAAGACTGCAGCGTGAGCAAGAAGCCTTCAAGGCACAACTCTCGACATAAACAATATGAACCATATGAACAATGAATGAATGACATGAATGAAATGAATGAACGTGACAGGCCTAAGAGCATGACACTGGACATGACGGATATGAACAGATAAGATTCGCAAGGTAGGATATCATAAGATATCATAAGTTTGCATGTCAGCATATGTAAATATGCATGAAGAGTCAATGCAGATCATCCATGATCATGAGACACCGTATTTGCATGTATTCGCAACGATATGCGCTGTTTGTGTTGGCGATGTGCTGAATTTTCTCTTAAGACGGTTCCAAAGACGGTTCCAATGTGTTGACATTTTTTCGGAGGATTCGTTGCTGCAAGAGCTGAATCAAGAAACGAATGATTCGCCCTCGGAACGTTTGGAGGACCCGGGTAGATTCGGATAGATCCGGATAGATGCCATGGATGCGTCGTTTGATATATGTTTGACATGCGTTGACATGTATTTGATATGCATCGTTTGGGAATGCCACCCCTAGAGCCCTCGAGATGCATGGAATGCACCTGAAGTCTATATTGCAATCAAATGGAAAGCAGAGAAAGACAAGCCACAACAGGTCCTTTTTCGACGATTCGAGACCCTTGCTTTTTCTGAACAAAAGACCATGATGGTTTAAAACCTCTAGTCATCTTTTTCCAAGATGGTTTTCCAAGATGTCTTTTGTTCCATGATGTTCATGTACATTCCATGTACATTCCGCACCCTTCAAAGGAGGCGGTACCTGAACGATCGAATCTGAACGATCTGAACGAACGGCCGGAGTGGGTCGGAGCCTCTGACCATGCGGAAGGCGTCCGAAGTTGACATGATGAATAAATACATAACTTATGACATAACCTGTGACATAAACAGATATCAACAGATAATCAACAGGTATCAGGTATCAAGAGCCAGCATCGAGGAATCCAACAGGAAATTGAACAGGAATCCAACAGGAATTGTTTGATTTGATGAATTTGATATAATTTGATCATTCGATGATAAGCCGATGTTACGCGTTGCAGCGTTGCGGTCTGTTCCGCGTGTTTCAGCTCCTTGGCTGAGGATGCTGCAGCACCCCAGGTGCGGAGTACCGGCACAAGGGCTGTACAGCCGTCATTTCGTTTGGTTCTGATGGCTCCGTTTTCATCTTTTTTTCTACCACATAGAGAGATCATTAGAGATCATTAGAGATCTACCCTCTAGTAATTTAACATAGCTATTGAAAATGGCCCATCTATAATGGATTTTCCCATTAAAAATGGTGATTTTCAATAGCTATGTTAAATTACCAGAGGGTAAATATTATAAATATTAGTTTTTTTCCCGACTCCGAACACATGATGTGTGACCTTGCTGAAGTGACGGCAGCATATGTAGCATTGATCCAATTGATCCTACAGTGGGGTGACAAATGTGACACGAGGTGACAAAGATGTGCAAAATGGCAACACCCAAACCATGCAAGCGCCATGCAAAATGGTTCCTATGCGCTCCTTCACTTGCCTTCAAGCACACAGCAGCACACATCCTTCACACATGAACTGCATTCACTTGCTCAATTTTGTCGGCACATTGACAACATTTGACAACTCACCAAAGCGCAGCGAAGTTCAAAATTTGTCGCTTTTCACTGAAGTTCAACTTGTTCATCTCTGCTTTTCCAGGATTCGACCGCGAAAGCCTTGGCTGAAAAAGCCTGGCAGGACAGCAATTCCATGGGAATATTCGGAATATTACAAGAACATACGAGAAAACGCAGTTTGGCAGTTTGGCATATGTAGTTTTGACATGTTTTGATATATTTTGACATCCCCATGCTTTCCATGCCTGGTCCGAACTGTTCCCATGTTCCCCCCCCTGCAGGTCGGCACCTTGATACTCCCACAGTAAACAAAGAATGACTGAATGACCTTGACTCCCTTGAATTTGATAAACTTGAATCATTTTGTTATTTTTGTTGCCTCTCTTATTGTTCATAAGTGAACAAGTGCCAAACAACAAGTTCAACAAGTTGCAGTGTGGTGACGTGGATGAGCACGACAAATTGCATGGCCCAAAGGCTGAGCAAAGCACCATGGTGTTGGACGGTGATCCGTTGACCAACGATTTGAAGATTTCACGAGACCAAGAATTGAAGGGACAATGAAGGGACAGTGAAGGTGACCCAGGTGCGCCAAGGGACGCTGACAGACGTCACGATGGAGACATGGTGCGCTGACGAGTCGTGCCGCGGGACAGGGTCAGACGGTCGCTCAACGACTGTGGGTGAACGAGAACGACAACAAGCTTCAACAAGCTTCAACAAGGACAATGCAGCAACACTCCGTGTCACAGGTCGTCGGCGCCGATCAGGAGGGCTGTGCTGGCTATGCAGTAGGAGGATTGCGCGCGCATTTTCTACTGAAGCCTCCTTCTCCTACTACTGCAAATTTCTCCAAAAAATCATGAACGTAAAACCTTTCTTTCCCTGCTCTATTCACAAGGGTTTTGTCATTCCCATACACTTTTTATCCTAGGGTTGCTCATCGTGGGCATTTGGGGTGCCTTCACTACAGTACCTATATGAACGCCCTCACAAACAAATATATCCCTCGTCCTCTTTGCTAACCTTTGTTTTCCCCTTTCCCTTCCATCTAGTGACCAATGAAAACACGTCCATGAAGACGGTGCAAGTGATGAGTGATGTGACAGTGACGGTGATGTGACTTCCTTGTATTTCCTTGTGCTTCTTATGATTTTCATGTGATTCTCAGATTCTTGCGTCGTGTTTCGCTCTCAGGAGGGCCCCTTTAAGGCTGTCCGGGCGCCCAGTAACACATGACATGAGCAGGTCACGGTGCACGTCATGGTACATCTTACACCTTCACCAGCAAGGCCAATGAAACATATCACAGATGCGAAGTCAACAAATTCAACAGAGATCATTTTTTTTTTTTAACACACCATTTGAATGTTGGAAATCGGAATTTAATTTATGACATGATGTTTTTGTATTTACAGTTCATGCTGCGCATGAACCATATGAAGCTACACCGTGTCATTTTGGACTTCAAGCATCTTTTAACACTTTTCAAACTATTTTTCCGGTAGCTTTGAACCTTATGCTGGTCATTGCCGTCGTGTCATTCGAGGTGTTGATATAGGTTTGTGATATGGGTTTGATATCGGTTGATATGGATTGACGCAGTTTGTTGTTTTTTGTTTTATTTGTGCTCATTTCATTGCTCAACTTCTCTGTTTGAATTCAGGTGCATTCAAAGACTTCTCTGAGAAAAATTGCTGAGAGGGAATGCAACTGAAGTGAAGGAACCAGACACCTGAAAACACCTCACCTGACAGCAGGCACACACACACACTTGATAAACACAGACATAGGCCAAAATGGACAACACATACGCTAACATATACACAACTTGTTTCTCTTGAGTCATGAGTTCTCATGCAGTGTTTAACAGAACTGGGCAAATGGTTTCAAACACAAATGGACGTCCCACTTTTAGTCTCTCTGTTTCACACCATGTTTCACAATTGACGACATTGCGCGAATGTTTGTGCTTGCGCTGGGCAATCACAACGCCGATTTCTCAAACGTTTTTGCTGGAACTGAGCACCAAAAACATCCAAAAACTGTGACACAATGTGACACATTGAGACCTTGCAGGAAATCCTGGCCCCGTTGCTGGCTCAAGTGGCGACGCAATGGCTGAAGAGGATGAAACGCCTACGCCCACCACCCTTCGCCAGGTGGGTTTCGGAGGTGTTGAGAACAAGTTTTGAAATGTCTATAATGTCTCTGGTGGTTTTGGAAGCAGAGGGTGCCAAGGCGAATGTATCTGGGGGGGCAACTGCCGAGAATATCGTCGAAATCTGACAAAAACGATGATTTTCAACAAAAAGTTGGGAAGCGCTGATCTCTTTATACATTCTTTTTACATTGGTAGAACAATGTAACACCTGGAAAAAACCAATGAGGACAGCTCAATGCGTGGAACCAGGACAAATCTCTGAGCTCAGCCTGTGGGGTCTGACAGGTGATGTGGGACGGGCAGAAGCACTTCTCAAGGCAAGGCCCAAAGACAACTAGACTTAACTAGACAGCATAGACCACGTCCATCGACATCCAATATTTCCAATGGAATCTCCAGGATCTCAACAATGCTTCATACATCTTCAGACATCTCAAAAATGCAAGATTCAGACCATGGCAACGGAGAGAAGAATGAGAAGACACAGATTGACAGGAGTATGGCAACGCATTGTATTTCGAAATGGATTCACCTGGAATACGCATGGTAAATACATGCAGCTGCAGATTGCAAGAGCTTTTCTAGCGCGCATTTGCACATTGCCCTGTCGAAGTCCGATCCTCCGATCCCTGAGGTCCCTTCCGTGCGACTCAGATGGCTCTCTATTGTGTACAGAGGACAACTGTAGCAACAACGGCATGGAAGACATCATGACAGATCACGACAGATCACGACAGCATCAATTGAATCAACTTGATCAATATCGTCTAATATCGTGAATATCGAATAAAATATTGATCAACTGATTGTCAGTTGATCAATTAGCATAGAGTTCGTACGAGTCAAATGGTGTCAGGGTGATGTCTTCTCCAAAGGTCAAGTGGCGTAAATATGGTCAGCTTTTTTTTTGTCTTAGAAATTTTTTGAAGATTGGAACCACGACTTTAGGGACGAACTTGCGCAAGAAAGTACAGGAAAGTGCAGAGGTATTTTCACCCACATGGTTTTGCAGACTCTCCACTTTCCGCACCTCTTCCTTTCCTCCCCCTTGCTGCCCTTTCCTCCCCCTCCCTGTTTGTGCGAAATGAAAACCCGTACTCAGTACGAGACAACATACAACATAGAATAATGATATCACTCTTGCATGTATATGTACATAATTATATATATATATATATTATACACATACATACATACGCATACATTTACATATCTACATGTCTACACGTGTGTTTAGATATAGTGACATATATGTATACATGAGAATATAAAGAAATATACATACATATACATACACATGTCTGATCGAAGAAAGTTTAGAAGTCAAACTTCCGACAGTATGGACAGATGGAAAAGCAGAGGTGGGGAGTCAGAGAAGAGAAAGGAAGAAGAAAGATGCAGGTGCGCGAAAAGGTAGAACAGTTGTGAAACACTGTGTTTTCCCAAGGTTTTGTGGGCCCGGAGGGTCGAAAAGTGGGCTTGCTATAGCGGCGGGCTCGGAGCCATCTGGTTGCATGAGAGATCAAAAATTGCATGCTGCTGTGGCGCGAAGCGCGTTTTGAAGTCACAATGCTAAAACAACTTGTTCACAGCATTTTTGGACGTTCAACCGCACCACACTAGACGACGATGACGATGACGACGACGACGACGACGACTACTACTACTACTGATGCTGCTACTGCTGCTACTACTACTACTACTGATGCTACTTCTGCTACTGCTACTATTACTACTACGGCAACAACAACAACAACTACTACTGCTACTAGTAGTAGTAGTAGTAGTAGTAGAAGTAGTAGAAGTAGTAGTAGTAGTAGTAGCAGTAGTAGTAGTAGTAGTACAACTACGACTACAACTACAACTACAACTACTATTGCTACTTCTACTACACGCCTACTACTACCACTGCCACTACCACTACCACTACGATTACAACCACCACCGGCACTACCACCATTACCGCCACTACCGCCACTACCACCACTACCAGCACTACTACCATTACTACCACTACTACCACTAGTACCACTAGTACCATTAGTACCACTAGTACCAGTAGTACCAGTAGTACCACTAATACCACTAGTGCTACTAGTACCACTGGTACTACTCTCGTACCATTAGTGCCATTAGTGCCACTACTAGCACTAGTATCACTATATCCACTAGTACCACTAGGACCACTAGCACCACTAGTACCAAGACTTCCACTACTACCAACGACAACGACAACGACAACTACAACTACTGCCACTGCTGCTGGCGAACAACTCCCACTACAACTACACTTATTATTACAGTACGCTACATTGCACCACACTACAGCTACATCTCCACTACGCTAGACTCGACTCCACTCCACTGCGCTACACTACCAGGACCACTACCACTACAACTGCAGCAACAACAACAGCAACAACAACAACAACATCAGCAACAACAACAACAACTACAACAACAACAGCAACAACAACAGCAGCAACAACAACAGCAACAGCAACAACAGCAACAACAGCTACTAAAGCTACTAGAAATGCAACCGCAACTACAACACCAACTGCAATTACCACTACATTACATTGCACTACCCACCACATCACACGACACCGCACTGCACTACACGTACACCTATACCTACAACTACGACTACAGCCACCACTGCACTACAGCTACAGCTACCACTAACGCGCAAAGCGGCGGCGGAAGTTTCATAGATAGATAGAGGTTGGTTGTTGTGAATTTTGGATGGCAGAGCGAACCCTGATGGATCGAAAGGTTGCTGGAGCGTCGGGCTATCTATGTATCTATCTATCTATCTATTTATCTATCTATCTATCTATCTATTTATCTATCTATTTATCTATCTATCTACCTATCTATCTATCTATCTAGCTATTTACCTGTCTATCTATCTATCTATCTTTCTTTCTTTCTTTCTTTCTATCTATTCATTTGTCTACCGATCTGTCCGCCTATCTATCTGTCTATCTATCTACCTATCTCTCTATCTGTCTACCTGTCTGTCTATATGTCTATCTTACCTGTCTATCTGTCTATCTATCTGTCTGTCTTTCTGTCTATCTATCTTTCTATCTATTTGTATATCTATCTGTCTATCTATTGATCTGTCTATCCGGCTATCATGCAAGCTTGGAAACGAGTTGAAAAAGAATCTATTCTGCGAGACTTGCTGGAAGTTGAGAGCTGAAAAATTGAGCTTTTCTTGCCAAACTTCCTTCCAATGTGGAAGCTGACAACTTCAAAAACGCAACACTTCTGCGAGTCTTCCTTCAAAATGGATGTTCACAGCGCCGAAAGGAGGAAATTCTGCGAGACTTCCTCAATTTATTGAATTGACAACATCAAAAACGAAGCAATTCTGCGAGACATCGTTCAAAAATGTAAAGTTGAGTGCTGAGCTGACAGCCTCGTACCAATGCGTTTTGCGATTTTTCCACTCCATCTGTCTAAAGTACTGCGCCTGCCACGAAAAAGTGAGGCCAAGTCATACGAAGTGCTGCACATGTCACGCAAAATCATCTTAGCAAACTTGACGATCTGATGCTCCAAAACGCAAATCCCAACTTTCAAATGTGCTCCGGACGTGGGGTGTTTTTGCGCATTTTGACTTCGAAATGTGCTTCGCGCCACACCGCCGTGCACTTTCATTTCTCATCTGACCAGACGGCTCCGCACCCGCCGCTTTAGCGAGCCTACTTTTCGACCTTCCGCCCCATAACATTGGAAAAGCAGAGTGTTTCGCGACTTTTCTACCTTTCGGCGTGCCTGCATCTTCCTTCTTCTGACTCTTTCTCCGCTCTGTCTCTTCCCACCTCTGCGTTTCCATCTGTCCACAGTATTATTATCGGAAGTTTGACTTCTAAACTTCCTTCGGCACCTACAACTACAGCCACACCTACACCTACACTTACACCTACACCTACACCACGCCACACCTACACCTACACCTACAACTACACTACGCTACACTACAGCTACAGCAACAGCTACAGCAACAGCTACAGCAACAGCTACAGCAACAGCTACAGCAACAGCTACAGCAACAGCTACAGCTCCACTACACTACAACTACAACTACAACTGCAACGGTGACTACAACTACAACTACACTACACTTTTTGCACTACACTACATTGCATTATGCTACACTACACTACAACTACAGCTCCACCAAGCTACACCCGCCTCCATTGCACTACACTACAGTAATTACATCACACTGCGCTACAGCTACACTACACTACACTACGCTACGCTACGCTACAGCTACACCACAGCTACACCATAGCTACACCACACTACATCTGGCACTTGTGGGTGAGGTGACCGCTGCAACCACTCCAAGAAATACAGCTCCAACCACCTGTCGGTCCATCAGTGGATTCGCTCTGCCTTCCATGCATCACAACAACTCACCTCTCCTATAGTTTCCTCTCTGAAACTCCCGCCGCCGCCTTGTGCGGTACTATTGGCATATCGATACATGCACACATTGTCCATCTTTGAATTTATTTCGCCGTGTCAATCAGTTGGTCTTAGCATTTTTTGTTGTTTCTGGTTTTTAGCCAGGAGTCCTTCGAAGGCTCCGATGAGGTGCCCAATGGTGCCCATTTCTTGGTCCAGTTCCTCCTTTTTGGACGACAAAGACGGAGATGGACAGACATGACCGCGAGACATGGCAGAGACGCGGCAGAGACGTGACAGAGACGTGCGTGGCAGAGACATGACAGAGACGTTTCAAAGACGTGGCAGAGACGTGGCAGAGACGTGGCAGAGACATGGCAGAGACATGGCAGAGACGTGGCAGATACATGGCAGAGACATGACAGAGACGTGGCAGAGACGTGGCAGAGATGTGGCAGAGACGTGGCAGAGACGTGGCAGAGACGTGACAGAGACGTGGCAGATACATGGCAGAGACGTGACAGAGACGTGGCAGAGACTTGGCAGAGACGTGACAGCCAGGGACGACAGGGAGGTGGTGGGGATGTGGCAGAGTGACAGAGACGTGGCAGAGCGTGGCAGAGACGTGACAGAGACGTGGCAGAGACCTGGCAGAGACGTGGCAGAGACGTGACAGAGACGTGACATGGACGTGGCAGAGACGTGGCAGAGACGTGACAGACAGGGACGACAGGGACGTGGTGGGGATGTGACAGAGTGACAGAGACGTGGCAGAGCGTGGCAGAGACGTGACAGAGACGTTGCAGAGACAAGACAGAGACGTGACAGAGACGGCGTGACAGACCGGACAGTTGTCACGTGCAGCTTGGGGTGCTTCGGAGAGATTCTGGAAGACCATTTTTTTTCAAAGCACGTGCCATCTGTAATTTTGTGGAGGGTTGTGTAGTAGGCATGGTTTGTTTTACTTTGTATAGCACGCAAATTGTAGATTATTGATGTATTGTGATCCATTCCGGTGCATACTGTGCCATCCTGTATTGTGCAAAAAAGTTTTTGTTTTTGCCAATCTGAAGCTGCAGAGAGTTTCAGCTCTGCAGAAACTGCTGGCCATGCTCGGCGACATGGCCAGAGGCGACCCTGAGCAGGCGACACGCATCCCCGTGCATTGAATAAGTTTTTTTGATCTTTCAGGATCCTTTTGGGCTATTTATTGATTCTTTCCGAAAATTATGGAGCCAAAACAGCAAGATCAACGCATTGAAGGCGATCGCGGTGGAAGAGTATTGGAACACATCGGAAACAGTTACAGCAAACGAACAACAGCGAACACCAACGGTCTACAGAACTGTCGCACCAGGGTTGAGCTCAGTCAACTTTCGGAACAGCCTTCATATTCCAGGACGCTCCTTCTCGTGTTCTGTTGGACGAGTGTGGAGCGCTGTGGGAAGAGGTGACCCATGTGAAGACAGGAAAGGGATCGCCTTCTGAAACATGGGGCAACACGGCAACATGGCCAGATTCTGATAGTATTTGAGGGTGATTTTAGATTGTGATTTTGGAGGGCTCGACGGCTTGAGGGGGTTCATTGGTGTTAGCAGTACAGCTTTGAACGGCCCCCAGGTTAACCCAATTTGCTTTCAGCACAGTCCTTGCATAGTCATTCTACAACAGAAATGGAGACCGGGTGGACCAGGTAGAGCTCTACACTTAGGTGGTCCCACAAGCAGACAAGAAAGCTCTGGAGCGCTGAGCAACACAAGACCATTGATGATGTTGGAGTAAATAGTTAAATGGTAATGATGTACACACATTTACATCTTCAAACACATACTACATATACATCCATAGATACGTACATATGTGCATATGTGCAAATGTACACACGTACACGCGCACACGCGTACACACGTACATGCATACATACATACATACATACATACATACATATACATACAAACATACATACAAACCTGCATAAATCCATACACACATACATACATCCATCCACCCACCCACCCATCCACCCATCCATCCATCCATCCATCCATCCATCCACGCATACATACAAACATGCATACACATGCATGCACGCACACACACACACACATACACGCATACACGCATACACACATGCGCACATACACACATAGATACATAGATACATACATACAGGCAGACAACCAGACGGACAGACAGACAGGCAGGCAGACGCACACATACATAGATACATCACATACACTACATACGTTACATGCATTATATACAGTACATTCATTGCATACAGTACACACATTACACACATAACATACAAAACATAATTTAACATTATATTTCATTACGTAACATACATATAAAGGTACATCCGTCCATCCATCCACCCATCCTTCCATCCACCCATCCTTCCATCCAGCCACCCACCCATTCCATCCATTCACCCATCTATCCATCCACCCATCCATCCATCCATCCATCCGTCCATCCATCCAAACATCCATTTATGCAAACATCCATCCGTCCATACATACATATATCTACACACATTCATACATACACACATAAAAGCATACAAGTACATACAGTTTCGTACTGTTTCATACAGCTACATACAGTTACATGCAGTTACATACAGTTGCATGAGGTTACATACAGTTACATACAGTTGCATACAGTTATATAAGTTATACACGGTTGCATATAGTTACATACAGCTACTGCATGCACGCATGCCTGCATACCTACATACCTACCTACTTACCTACCTACCTACCTACCTACCCACCTACATACCTACCTACCTACATACCTACATACCTGCATACCCACACACCTGCATACCTACCTACCTACCCACCCACCCACCTACCTACCTACCTAATTACCTATGTGCATACATGCATGCATGCATGCATGTATGCATGCGTGCAATTTTTTACAGGTATGCATGTTTCCCGGCTGGTTTTCGGAACACAGCTCCAAAGGTCATTGCATCCAGTAGATTTAGGAGCTTCAAAATATTTGAACGAGAGGGCTCAGAACATTTCGCGCTTTCGAACTGTTTACGGAAGCTTGCAAGGTACACACTGAGGCAGAGGCCAGGGCCGAAAACAGATGCAGAATCCAAGTGAGAACTGGCGAAAGGCCAATCGCTTCAGATTTAAGTTCTCTGCGTTTCCTTGAGACAAGAGGCACTGGAGAGGAATGTAGAGGGGCAAATCTCACCAGGACAGAACATGAAACCAACTTGGTACTTTTTGTGTCCGTTTCGCAACATTTCTCAACTTTGTAACTTGTAGAAGTGTTCGGGCACAGGCACAGCGCGAGATGCAGCTTCGGCTGCGGCGAGAGTTGCGGCATCTGCAGGAGCGCAGCCATCGGCAGTGCGGGCTCTCAGGCGGACTCCCAAGGACAGCAAGACAGCAGGGATTCTCCACGCTTTTCCTAATGGAAATGATTTGAAGGTATTTGAAGTGTGTTGGGATGGAACCAATGCGTTCTTTGCCATTCTTTCGCTGCCCAGCCACGTTCAAAGGAGACATATTTTTCCCCCACATCTTTGTGTGTTTATTTTTGTTGTGCGCTTCCGGCCGTCGTCCGCCGCCTTCCGTCGCAACTCTCTCCCAGACAATCACACACACACACAACTCTCTCACACACAACCCACCCACACGCACACAACTCTCTCAAACACACAACTTACCCACAGACGACCCACTCTCACACACAACTCCCTCACCCGCAACTCCCTCACAGACCACACACTAGACAAAATTGGATCTTTGAAGTGATCCATCAGGAACTGAGTCTTTTCATATGCAAATTAGACGGGAAAGACAGTAACCTAAGTAGTATCATTCGAATAATGGAAGGTACTCCGAAATGGCCATCATGACTAGAAACGCGAAACGCCATCAAATAAGTTCCAAAACA
>Ga0126342_10003232_pt1 | contig 26714 bp, 36 predicted proteins | sample Cyp1metagenome_FD_92528 | JGI IMG/M metagenome (GOLD analysis project Ga0126342, IMG submission 92528) | Coral microbial communities from Lord Howe Island, Old Settlement Bay, Australia - Cyphastrea 1 metagenome | ecosystem: Host-associated > Invertebrates > Cnidaria > Coral ...
CCCGGCAGCCTCAAGCCTCAGGAAACCCATAACCAATTGCGCAACCACAGAATTCTATGATTGTCAATGGCAGGGATAAACTGAAGTCTTGGGCGGGCTTGGTATGTTTGTTCAGCAAATGGAATATTATGCAGACGAACCTTCCGTGCAAACAGATTGAAAAAACAGGAGACGTGGCAACACCCCGTCCTCCCCCCACCCAAAAAAAAAAACCAACACACCAAAAGAACCCAAGGGACCGCAGCAACAAGGGGAAAAAAAGGAAAAAGGAAAAAAAAAAGGGTCCTGGTTCGAACATCCTGACCAAAATTTTGTAGAGGCCGTTGTAGCAAGTGTAATTTCACTGCACCTAAGAGCACTGTGTATTATAGCATTGATTGGTAGCAATTGCGGTTCAGGATCAGGAAACTTGTACCGCAGGGTTTACTGGTATTCTATTACCTCTTAGGCTTATCAGTTTTTGTGGGACAATAGTACTTTCCGCAGCTGAAACCTGAAAAGTCACGTTACCAGCTGTAGTCCCCAAAACCATGGAGAGACCAAGCGGTGATGGGTCTAGTTTTGGTGGTTCGCTGGTTCCAAATTTTGCGTTTCCGGCGACAAATCCGGCTGGGACAAACCCTATACCTATGACGGTGGACGATGGTTTTTTCAAAATCAGCCTGCCCGAACACATGTCCAATTTGTGCAAAACAATCTCGTCTACATAAGAGAAACAAATTTTTACTACCTCAGACCGGAAACCCAGGAAAGGCACAACCAAATCATGGAGCGGATCTTATAGCAACTGTGTCAGGACTACAAAAACCGTAGTTTGAGGGTGGGCCAGATGATTTATGTGTTGCAATGAAATCACGCAGCAACACCAAAGTGCTGACATGCGACACGAACAACTCACAGCAGAACCGGCCAATTACGTGATGTTTCATACAGGATTTGGAAAAAATATGAACGTGAGGAAGGAACTCAGTGACGCCAACGCGAAATTGAAGAACGTTGCGAAGGCTGCAGCGCTGGAGGCAGAGCAAAGGGCAAACCAAAAGGTTGTTCATGCCGCCCGGCAGTATGAAGAGAGATATTCCGACCGTATGAGGATTGTAGACGAAACGGTCGATTATGAAAAGCAACGAATGGAGGATTTCAAGAAGGGAGAACAAGCGGTGATCCAGGACATGTCGGAGAATGCCACAGGCAAGAAGAGCAAATTGCAGAATTCAATGGTTAACTCAGGACAGGGTAGATGAACATGTGGAGAATTTGAACAAACAAAATGTTCCTATTCCTAGGCTTGAGGGAACTTAAGCACGATGGAAGTGACATCCCAGTCGAAGCGTTGGCAACACCAAAAACCAATGCGAATGCAGAGGCTGGGGCACCGCCCACGCCAAACACAGCGACGAGTAACCTAGCCACAGATGCAAGGGAAAGGTTCGATAGCGTGTTTTCAACTACCCAGCAGGAACAACAGTTCCCCCACAGCTTCCAGCATTGCTAGTGCAGGGACAGCAAGACACCGCGCAACGCGATCCTAGTATGCGCACGACAATTGCAGCTAGTGAAGCCGACAAACTCAAAACAGGAAATTTAGGTGCCGGCTTTTCTGGATCTCATCATTAGACTTACATCGAAAGATGCAGACGGTGAATAGCCTCGCACAGAGATCACCGAGTTGAACGACATGCCCGCCTTTGAAACTTACCGGCATTGGTAGAACGATACCAGGGACGAGGTCAAGTCGTGTTGAGACAAACCCGATGAAACTTTGATTTGGTTCAATGAAATCTGTGACAACAAGACCCCACGGGAAAAATTGGACGAGAAACTGCAAGATCCGGGCAAATGCATCACTCTTGGCACCAACTTGTCGGCAGCGTCAAATTGCTTTGCCAAAATTGAGTTACCCACCAAAAGTCATAATTTCAAAGATTGAAGTCAGAGAATGGAACCCAAGGCTGGGGTAGGAGGGTCCCTTCGAGGTTCGAAGGCCATTGCCAGACGTTCGAGGAAGCTGGCAGCCCTTGCCGAACTTGTTCGGTGTTGTCAGGACGGGAGGAACCGTCACCACCATTGCCATAGTAGATATATTTTGATAGCCGGCAACTGGCATCGGCAACCGGCACCGGCGCCGGCCCCGCAAGAAAAAACATATACTCACCATTGCTGACATGGAAACGACACCTGATGATTTTGTTTTTCGTTCCTGGAAAAAAGTGGCAAATGAATCATTTTTGTATGGCAATGAAGTATTTGGCCGAGCCCCTCAAAAATTTTATGCATATTTGTTTCGGAACATCTCTGACTTATTGGACTGGACACGGAAGGATCGAGGTCAAACAGAAAACGAACGGTTGCAAGAAAAAATGCACAGAAAAATGCCAGCCTGCTGCTCCTGCGCCGGGGGGGGAAGTCGCGGCCAGGGTGATCGAGGTCGCTCACGTGGCCGCAGCCAGAGCTGTAAGGGTGACAAAGCGCGCTACAAATGTAGAGACGGAAAATGCGAAAATCCTCATCATGGCACCTGAGGCGGCACTCGGGCTGCGGATCACAGATCTAAAGCTTGTGACCTCCTGAAACTGGCGAATGGTGCTTCTCATACGTTCGAGGTTTATGCGCAATTTTTTGCCGTTCACCGGTAGCGATGGTCTTGATGCATTCCACTTTTGATGGGACCACAACAGCTTTTTGACATCGATCTTTCCAGCACCAACGTGTAGACCGTGTGATTTCAAAGATTGTTTCCAATTTCGCATGGCATGTTCCAGTCCAGAATTGAACAACATAACTTAGGGCTCAAAACATCACCTTGCTTCACTCCACGTGTGATGTCGAAAACACAATTGTTGCCGTGAACAATTCCGGATTGTCCAGTGTACAGCCGGCGCAACACTTGAAGGTACGTGTCTGGAACTCTTTGTGCTTGCAATGCTTGAAACAAAGAATCATGTTCTATGCGGTCGAAAGCTTTCTGTTGATCAAGGCTGGCAAACCAGATGTCAGACTCCCAGGCCAAACATTTGCCACAAACGTTTTTTAAAACCACCATCGCATCATCAATCCCAAGACCACGTCGAAAGCCAAGTTGGTCTGCTGGCTGCTCGTGTTCCAAGAAAGGTGCCAAACGATTCAATAACAACATAGCAAAAATCTTGTAGGTAATCGTCAATATTGCATATTGGTCGCCAATTACTTGGTTTCGAGGAATCCCCCGTTTTTGGCAACATTGTGAAAGCACTGCGGTACCAAGCTGTGTCGAATGAATTGTTCATGGTCATCGCGTTGAAGATATCCAGTAGGCATTGCAGTAAATCTTCTCCGGCATAAATGAACATCTCGGCCACAATGCCGTCTACATCGGCACACCGTCCAAATTTCAGTGATGAGACCACCGTCCTCAATTCAGGGAGGGAAAAATTGGAATAGTTTCCGTGGATTCGCCTGCTGAACCGTCCAGCCCGGTTCCATGATCAGAAGTAAAAATGTTTCCCAACCAATGTGCGAATTCCTGTTGTGTCGGTGCCTTGTCATCAAGACTGCCATTCACCTGTGTCCAATTCATATTGTGCCCATGAAACCGGTTTAGGTCCCTGAATTCTGTTTTTTTTTGTTCAGTGCGTTGATTCCGTTTCCGTCGCAAAATTGGCGAGTTTTCTTCTGCAATTTTTTTCAAATTGTTTTCCTTTCCTCGTTTGTGCTTGCAATTTTCCGTTGTTGGATCAACAACTGTATGTCAGGGTGCTGCCACGGCTGTTTGGTTTCACTTTGTGTTTGTTGTTGTTGGTCATCGCCATCGCACTGTTTTTTCGCTTGCACTATCACCTTCTCCAAGTCACAGAGGTTTGTCGGGTTTTTACTGCGCAGCTCAGCAGCCAAGACCTGATTGTACAATGATGGACTGCCATCATTAGATTCCAATGGTTTCCACCGTTTCTTTGTGTTTTGCCCCTCACCCTTGCCGCTAACGTGAACCCAGCGTAGACTGCACGATGGTCGGGTCCTAAATCCAAATCATTTGTTGCACGACCGTCGAAACAGCACAGGTGAGATGAATACAGAATAAAGTCGATCCTCCTCTTGATGCCAGCTGAGTTTCGAAAAGTCCAACTATCATCCGCATTTTGCATTTCGGGCTGTCCGTTTGCAATTTCAAAAACGAAACTGTGAAGCAAGTCTTTGAGCATTTGTCCACGCAGTCCAACACATAGCTGCGTGTTGAAATCCCCGCCAACAATGGCACCAACACAATGTTGCTTCAGGCCCCGGAGAACGTGAAATAACTGATCATAGAAGGTTTGCAACTCGTCGTGTGAATATCCCATGTGTGGGGCGCAGCCAGCAACAAGACGGACCACACCGCCAGAACATTTCAAATCGATGGACATGAGCCGGTCCGAAATACATTGAACATTTGAAAATGAGTTCCGGTGACGTTGACGTAATAGAATCGCAGCACTTGAAGAATTGGTAGCTGTAGTCGATCCCAAAAGCATATGTCCACCTGGCAGGATGCGTTTGCCAATTGCAGTCCTGGTCTCCGAAAACAAGAGTGCATCCCATTCCAAAGTTTCCAGTTCACCCAAGAGTTCGGCCAATTTGGTGTCAGTTTGTAAACGGGCATTCGTTGCAAAAACATGAAAATTGTTCGCCGTGTTACCTTCTAAAGAGTGCGGCTTTGGTGAAACATAATCTTGGCGACTCGAACGGAGATGTCCCTATGAGGCCCATGCCCCATGGGACTTGCTTTTGCTTTTGGATTTTCCTTCTCCTTTTCCTCCTTTCGACAACACTGCGGCCGCTCGATCCTTCAGCAACTGCAATTCTTCACTGTGCTGGAGGTCACTCCATGCACCCCATTGCGGCGACCATGTGTAAACAATGTTGCCGTTTTCAATGACCACATCCACGACTTTGTGCTCACCAACCACCAGGGAACGGAAATTGTCATTAATGTTCAATTCATGCTTCACCCCATTGGGTCAGCTGCCATTTCAAACCGATCAAAAACATTTTGCGAGCACGAGTCAACAAAGGCAAATCCTGAGTAGCCCACACCCTGGTACCCCCTTCTTGCAAACCAGCACTCCCCAACATGGCCACTGCAGTGTCACGCTCGCAGGTGGAAGAAAACTTGGCAAACAACAAACCCTGAAATTGTGGTGACTTCATGTATGTCCCCTGTTGGCACGGACCATTGAGGGTTTTCAGTTTGTCGTTCAGCCACAGCGTTGCCTTCTCCAGTGTTTGCAAGGATTGCAGGCCTCCAACTACCATAGTTTTACTACCGAAAAAGGAGCGCGGAAAAAAAAACCTTGCATAGGCCATTGACGCCATAGATTCCTGGGGGAATTCCTGCATTGCTGTCAGCAGGAGTTTGGTGAGTAGTTGAGCAGGCATATAATTTTCTTGTGGCGGGGAAAGTGCGGAAAAAAAAAACCGTACTTCAGCCGTCTAGACCTCGGAGTCATTGCAGGGAACGTGGATGGCAGAGTCCCTGTGATTGAATCATCATGTCAGGTACTCAACAGCGGGCAATTCCAAAAAAAATTGGAATTTGCTGAAGCTTTTCGCAATGGCCTCTGCTGGGGCAGTCGGGCCTGAAGAGGAAGGTGTCGATGAAGGCATCCTGCAGATAGCGAGGCCGACTACTTTAGAACCTGAAAGGCTGCAGGCTTGGAGGCGGAAACTTGTAGTGGTCATCATCAGTTCAATTATTATGCCCAAAAACACCGTTTCTGCAAGATTTGGCGGCGGGCGCGAGGGACTGTTTCGTCCTGTTTATTATTCAAATCAAACAAAGTCAAGGGGGTTTCATGTGTAGCTGCTTTCAGCAACTTTTTATCGCACAAGGACCAGGTAAGTGCAGTTTACACTGACAATTCACGTCTGCTGATTGCTACAATTGGGGAACTGGGTCATCTTCTTGAAACACCAACACCGTATGTGGATAGTTCAAACAGTGTTTGCTCGAGCGAGCGATCCGCATATGCTTGAGGGTACTCGGACTAGTTTGGTCCAGGCGGGTTTTCAGTTGCGGTATTGGCTACTTGCAATGCAACATTTTTCGAACGGTGTTGATGCCCCATGCAACCTGAGATCCGATGAAAATTTCCCAGGTCAGCAACCCAAAGAGGGCTGACAATTCTTCCCGAAAGATCCCCCCAACTGCGAATGATGGTGTGTTTTTGGGATACCGGATTCAGCATGCTTTTCAGGGGTGAGTATTTCGGCCTATGCACGTGGAACTTGCTGGTGATTCAGTGGAAATATAAAGTGGCCGAAGCAAACACAAATACTTGGGCAAAACATTGGTGGGTGATTTTCGTCATCGAACTGAAGTTGGATTAGGCCACAGGCTGCAAGTTACATGTGCGAAATTTCACAAACACATACATATGTTAACCAACAAACATGTCGCATTGAAATTGCCGCTTAAATTTTTCGATTCGGTTTTGCCTCCAACAATTTTATTTGGTTTGGCCACGCTGCCCCCGAATAAGTCTCAATTGCAACGATTGGACGCTACCCAACGGAAGATGCTCCGAACAATTGTGGGGTGTGGGTGGCGGTGGATTCAACTGATTGGAAAACAATTTGCAGCGAATGAATGAAAAACTGGATGCAGCACTTCGTTTATATCCAATTAGCCCGTGGAGTTATGCAGTTTTCAGAAAACAATTTCCTTTAATCTGCGCCTGTTTGTCGACATCTGGAGCGATGGCCTGCAGCAGCAACTGTTGGAATCCTCTTGACAATGCCGAAGGATATTTTACAAACCAACCTTTTCGAAAACGTGAACGCCCACTAAGTGCGATGGGATGACAACTTACGGAAATTTGGCGAAATGCAATAACAAAAAAAATGGTCCAGTGCTGCTCGACATACTGCCTTATTGTGTTCTCGTGAAAATGAGTACGTCCAGTTTTGTCGTGAAACGTTTGCATTATAAACTTATGGCTTTGATTTGTTTAATTTCTTAGTTTCACGTTCCTCTCCGTGTTCTGACAGGACCGCAGTCAGTGACTCGGACGGGCGAAAGCAAAGAAAAAAACATGGTGAGTATCTCGTAGCCAAACTGGAAGCTTTGGACGACCATGCCGAAAACGGGACAGCGCGCACGACGTGTAGAGATCATCGCATGAGGATTCGTCTTCCCATTCTGTGCGCTGCAGGAGGCCAAATCCAAGCCGGATCGTCTTCAGGACAATGTCATCACTGATCCACGTCCAATCCCATCTGAATCAAAGTCGCAAACAGGTGAACGAACAGAACAAACTGAAAAAACAATTGAGAAACCAACGGAGGCAGTACTCAACGTACTCGCTCATGATGACAAATCACCGACAGTGAAAGTGTTCCCTGAAGACAAAAATGACTCCAACGAGAAAAACCCTTTCCGGATGGTTATCGCTGGGATGGCACTCGTTTTGTGAAAACGTACGAAGGGTCAAAGCGCCCGAATTCAATTCCGTCAGATTTGTGGAGGATGCGCCATCCAAAAGACAGAGAAAATCCATCATCCATCGCCGAGCAAACTGCAAAGGCCTCAGGTAGTGGGAGCACATCATCAAGTGCCGCCACACAAGTTTCAAAGAAGAAAGGCATTGCAGCAAATGCGCCAAAACTTCGGGTAAACCGCTTAGCCCCTCGGGAGCCAGTCTCCGCAGAGTCTTGGGAAATCATTCCATTGAACAGACCAAAATTCTGTGTCCCTGCCATGCCAAAGGTTGCACCAGCCAACAGAATTGAGGGAAAAAATACTGAAACGGTGCATCTAGGCCGGATTTTTGAAGCATGCTACGAAAAAGGCTCCGAACTTCCTGCAGGCGACCTTCGACGAAAGTTCAAAGGTCGGACTGGCTTTCAGGGAATAAAGCTCGTGATCAAGATTCAGATCATGCTTTGTTTGCAGAGCTCGGTTCTAACCCGGCATGGATGGGAACTGCAAAAACTCTTTGATGCATTTGCTTCACAACCTGGATTTTCAAACACTCAGGCAGATGCCATTCAAGCTTACATCCAGGCCCTCTTCGCTGGGGTGCCCACAGGGCGCTCGCTTCCGAGAAGCCGTTGGCCAGAGCATTAGAGTAAAGAGTTTTGGCAACCTATGGTTCCATTAGTTGTGGCATTGCGCGGTCAACCTGACAGTGGAGGCATTTGGGAAAATAATTTGAACTCAAGAATTGGAAAAGAGGGTTGGGAACAAATTCTTCGTGACGTTTGGCAAACCATTTTATATCATGCTGAATACAATTGCATGTTGGTGGTCTATGTGGATGATTTCAAACTCGCAGGTCCCACTGAGAACATGGACAAAGCATGGGCCAGCATTCGTCGTGCTGTGAACATGAGGGGCCCGGAACCATATGACCGATATTTTTGTTGTTGACATGGGGAGTGCAACAACGTTACACTCCCAAGAAAGGCTCGCCCTTTGGCACGTGTTTTTGATTCTCAGACGGCCGCAGCCGCGCAAACCCAAAGTAGAACCAATGATTTTTGGCAACATGACCCCATAAACAAAACTTGGACAAGGTATCGTCTCCAGCCAGGCAAGAAACTGTTCGAGCCTGGCGATGAGGGGGGGGGAGTTTGCCAAGTCACTTCATTCAGAACGGGGCACCATGTTCGACGAAAATGTTGAATTCAAAGGTCTTCCAGTTTTCAACATGCATTTTCAGATGAAGATTCAACAATCAATGAAGACGACATGACTGTGGAACAGAAGGTGCAGACCATTGACTTTTGGATTGGCCGGACAATCTTCAAATACGGGGATGAATCTGGCAACCCCAATCAGTTTGCCCTTCCATCAAAGAACAGACCTGGACCACATCGGGACAAGAGGGATGCAAAGAATGAGAAGAAATCTCAAACGCTCAAAAATATTGAGACTGCCACGGAAAACGAGAATGGTTGCATAACCAAACCAATAAATTTGGTGAGGTACGATTCGATATGTCTTCGTTTTTGGAATCTTGTGTTGATGCATAGTGTGAGTTGGCTAAAGTTGAGAAAGATCAACTGCCAACTGTCTCCATCCCGATCAGTGAAGCAGGGATCGCTCGACCTACTCTTGATGAGAAGGAGGTTACAGCCGATTGCATCCAAGATCCTCATGAAGACTTTCTTTGCAACGAGGATGGCACGTCCGGACTTTTTAAGGGCAACTCAAAGCCTTGCATCCCAGGTCACCAAGTGGCTTTGCACCGACATGTAGCCTATTTTTTGTCCACAACGGGTATTTTCATGGAAGGTTTCGTGGGAGATTCTTTTGATGATTGTCAGTTTTGTTTGTTTGGTTTGGTTTTGGTTTGTTTTGTCTTGGTTTGTCTTGTTTTGGTTTGTTTTGTTTGGTTTGTTTGTTTGTTCGCTGATGCGGATCGCGCCAGGGAGTTCGATTCAAAATCAACATCTGTGCCATGTTTCTTGTTGGCCCCAACACCTATTTTCCCCTGAACGCATTTAGCAAAAATCAAACAGTTGTAGCTAACTCGTCCACAGAAGTTGAAGTTGTCCCAGCCAATCATGCCTTGAGGGCAGAGAGAATTCCTATGTTGGCGTTGATGGAGCAGTTGGGTAGCAGAAGGTTTTCGCGAGTTCTATCAAGTGAAGTTCATGGAGGACAATCAGGCTTCAATCACGTCGATGAGCATTGGGAATTCATCGACTATCAGGTATGCCAACAAGATCCAAAATATCTGCTTTAAGTGGACGAAACAGCAGTTTGAAGAAGAACAGTTTGATTTGATAAACGTGGGTACCAATTTGCAAGCCGCCGACATGTTGACAAAGCCCTTCGCCTCGCCTTTAAAATGGCTTTGGCAAGTCATGGATCGAGATCGACAATGGCAAGGTGCGCCAAGTAGCTTCCCGACCTGCCTGTGCAGCGAATGCCAACGATCAGGGGGCGGGGGGTAAAGAAAGTTCAACTTCATTTCAACGACTTTTGATAGAATTTTGTTGTTCACATGAATCCAAGCTTTGTACGCCGCGAGAAGCCAGCAAAGAGTGCAGACGAATTCGGATTACTGAATCTGAAGATGGTACCACCCAAGGCTGTCGTAATTGGCCAGCCCATGTTGTTCAAGCATTCAGAGAAAACAATCCTCAGCGCGAATTTTTATTGTACGCTTCTTTGCCATGCGTTGGCGGTAGCCCATGGGGAAACATCAATGCAATGACTGATATTGGGGCTGAACGGATTGAACAACAACAAAAGGAGTTTACACAACTTTTCAAATCTTTGCAGAAGCTCATCGATGAGATTGATGGACCGCATTTTTCAATCGCATTTGAACTGCCAAAGAATTGCAAGTATTGGAAGTGGCCAATGGTCCAATCATTCCTCAAGAAGCACAGCTTGAAACAATATCCATTCCACGGTTGCCAGTTTGAGGTAGTCGATTTGTGGCTCGATGATTGCAACAAATATGGAAGAGTTGTCAAGACTTTCGGAAAATACTTGTGATGGGTCTTCATCCATCGTTGTTTTCGTTTCAGAGCTAGCACGGCACAAACCGCCCCAGAAAGGAAAAGGCTAGCTCTCCCCGCCATGAGCCGTTCCACAACTGACAAAATCTATGAACCGGCTCGCTCATCGGCCGGTTTAGCTACCGTGCCCCAACAAAGCAACATGACGGAATGGTTTTCTTTTCGCAAATATCTCGATGTTCAGGAAGACAAAGTTGGAGGGTGGGAAGACGTTTTTCAGACCGTACTTGCTTCGGCAACGATTTGTGCATCTGGGAACAAAGCTGATTCGTTGGAATTCGCTTCAGGTTTAATGCAACGTTTTTCCGCGCAGAGTATGTCCACCGATGCGCTGATTGGAGTACCTTGGAAAACGGCTTTTGAGGCTTTCAAAATTGGAACAGGAATCAACATGGGATCTTCCGCTTCCAAATGAATATGTCCCGGGAACTTCAGGGCCGGCGGTAGACGTCGTGCCCACTCTGTATGTCCTGACATCAGACTCAGCATTGGCCCTCATCACCGGGAAAGGGAAAACTTTGAAAAAGTATACGCCGGAAAAGGACTGCTGCGCACAAGGCAGAGATGATCCTCGAGATCGGCCATGAAATGCTATGGGGGGAAAAACCTTCAGACGCTTGCCAAGGCAAATATCGCGAAGATCAAGGAGCTCTTGAACAAGTACCGCGAGTACGGCTCCCCGAGCTCAGGGATCTCTATCACCGTGTGGTCTGGGAATGGGTTGTGCGGTGCGCACGGCATAGAGCCGTTGCCCATGTGGGGTCAGGACGATCATCCACAATGCAATTTCAATGAGCCCATGCGCGGGGAAATTTGGCGTGGAACAACCAGCTTTGCGAGCTTGGAGTTGGCCAGGCCGCCTTAGTTGGCGAGCCCGACATTACTGTGTACGGTCTTGGCCTTGTGTTCACCACGTTCATGGACCGCCTCAAAGCATCTGTTTCACGCAATGGAAAGTGAAAGCAGCAGGGCGGAGATGATTGGCGACTTCATGGCGATGTTCCACTTGTTGCGCATCACTGGCATCCTCAGTGCCCAGGTTTCTCAATGTCACGGGAGACCCAAACGGCCCGAAGGAGAAGCCACCATGCGTGATCGCCCACCTAGACGTGAGGCCCTTCCCATTTCTTGCCATGAACTCCTTCGAAAAGCCCAGGAGAAGATCAACAAGTTGGCATTGAGCCCCGGGATTTTACTCCTGAAGAGATCGCAGCAAGGCCACCTTACACAAGCAACGATGCAGGTGAGGCTGACGAAGATGATGAAGATCCTTGGGCGGCTGTGGGCCCTAGTGAAAATGAGGGTGCCTCAGTTGGCAAGGCAAAAGCGAGCCATGCAGCACCTCAGAAAGCTTCAGTTGCGAAGCCTGCTGCAAAGGACCCAGCTCCACCGAAGGCCGCCTCAACTGGTGCGCCCCCTTCCCGAAAATGCTGATGATGACATGGTGTATCCGACCCACACCAAAGGGCAGGTTGAAAAATACCGCTACCATGGACGAGGACATCAACGGGAAGGAAGTGGAGCACGTAGTGGTTGACCAGCACCCATGCTGGGAAATGGAAGGGGCTGACAAATTGAGGTTTCCCCAGCGACTCTGGGAGCACCGCGCGAAAGTCAACGCGGCCACCAGGGGTCAATACACAAGCCTTTTTGATGGTGAAATGTGGCTCGACCTGGATTACTTTTTCAAGCTCTTCAACAAGATGTTGCCGAAGGGCCGAAGAAGATCACTCCACCGAGCATTGAAGAACTTTTGGCACTACTCAGTCATGACAACAAATGTCGCTTTGAGTTCCGCTGTGTGGCAGGCTTGCAGTTGGCAACCCGTGAAGGGTTAGCCTATTGGCCCTTCAAGATTTGGGCAGTGCAAGGCCACAGTCAAAAAGCAATGACAGGGGCATCCGCATCGGACACCTTCAATGCAACCACGGTCTACGCCAACTCTGGTGCAGCTGCTTTGTAAACGTATTCCCGAATTGGAAAGCCCATTGTCACTGCTGATGAGACTCCAGGTGTGATCTATCATCACACAACGAAGGCAAATTGGAAGGGGATCATCACAGGCGGATTCATTCCAGGAGGTGGGGACAAAGTTTCTTCTGGTCGTGCCGACAGCTACTTTTCTGAAGTCAGGGTCACACAGGGTTCTTATGTGTCTGGACTGCGTGCTGAAAGACCACTTGAGATTCGTGTCGCTATGGCTGAGGCCGTCAATGCCGGCGTCATTTTCATCAAAACTGCACCAGAAGGCATTTTGATTCGGGATGTTGTGCCAGCACAATTTGTTTTGTCAGTTGACGACACCGAGCGCCAGGTGAACCTCTGCAGACGTCATCAGGAAACCATCGAAACTGCGAAGATCAGCGGGGTTGGCACCTGGTGTTCAACAGCAGGTGGATTGAGGTCAAGTCTTTGACTCCTTCTGCAGCCAGCACTGTGAAGCGGCCGCCACCAATCAAGTGGCCTGGCTATGCTGACGCTGTACGAGCACCTCCACAAGTGCCAAAGGCAGAAGCCCCAAAAGCTGCTGCAAAGCCTGCCGAAAGCTTTGATCAACCAGCACAGAAGAAGGCCGCCCTAACAAGCGAGCCCAAACCTGTGCCAGTAGCATCATCGGCAGCGAAGTTTTTGGAGCCAGTTCCGAAGGCACCTCATCCTCCGAAGTCGGTGCCAAAGGAGCCATCGCATCCACCACCGGGCACAACAACCTCCAAAACGGCATCAAAATCAAAATCTTCGGTGAAGAAAGGACAGCCGAAGGGGAAAGATTCAAGTGTCAAGTTGAGTCAGTGAAGATTCAAGCGAGCACTTGCCCAAGTTCCTCCAGCAGATCACCAGCAGCCAGTTGGATGCGCTCGGGCTTCTCGACGATCAAGCACATGGCAGTGCAAGCTCTAAAGCAGATCATCTCAACCGTGCCAAATCAAGGTTTGAGAGCGCGGTGAACCTGGGATTCAAGTCGGTGTTGGACAGGTATTCAAAAGATGCCACCTTCGCCGAGAGCCTGCTCCATGAAGGCGACAATGAGTACGACTGCGAGCACTATGACCTGCTGCGGTGTGCACGCTCATCTCCCAAAGCCAGACAGAACCAGAGCTCAGGTCCGTCTTGGCACATCAGAGTCGTCACAGCTTGAGCACAATGCCATGCGCTTGGTCTACCTTGACATCGCCAGTGAGAAGGATGCCCCGGACCGGACAACCTTGGTTGTACATGTTCAAAGCTGAAACTTATTCAGAGGAAGAGTACATTGAGCATTTGGAAAGAAACCCACCCAACTCACAACCTTCTTTTGTCCAACACAGGGGTTGATTCGGTTGCAGTGCATGATGCAGAGCGACATTTGAAATAGATCAAATCTCACAACATTGCCATCTACATCAAAAATGTTGAGGAAAAGAGAAGGCAGTCTCAACGAGCCAAAGAGAAGAATGAGGCAAAGCGCAAAGCTAAGCAGACGGCTGCATTTGGACAAGCTCCATCAAAGAAAGGCACCGCTAATTCCGGTTGCCAACTGCATCCTTATCTACGTCGGCACGTGCTTGGCTTGATGCGCCACAGTCTGCCAGTGGAGATCGTGAGTACACTGGGCAGTGGGTGAAGTGGCATGGCAAAAGGTCGTCCGCTATGGACGCACTGAATGGGAAGAGTCCTAAGCCAGCACGTTGCAGCCGACCGATTGTTTTTGTACAAAGCCGTTTTGGTGTCCCTCGGTGCAATTTCGGCTATGGCAGTGACGGTTGTGTATAGAGCAGACGCCAAGATCCAGCCTTGCTGCGGCAGGTCACCTGAGGGGGGTGTAATTGCACTGGACCTAAAAGCACCATGTATTATAGCATTGATTGGTAGCAATTGCGGCTCAGGAAAAGGAAGCTTGTGCCGCAGGGCTTAGCGGTATTTTGCCTCTTAGGTTTATCAGTCTATTTGGGATAATAGTGATTACCCCAGCTGAAACCGGAAAGTACAACGAGAGCTTGTAAAGTTCGTGGTTGCATCTTTGAAGAGGTTCTTGCATGAAACTCTTGAGGATGCCCCGTATTAGGGCTGCTTGTATGAAAGCTCTGGGGGGATGGTTGTTGTGGAAGAGGTTCTTGCAAAAGATCTCGCAAGATCCTTTTGCAAGATCCTCTCTAGAAAGTCATTCGTCGACCGTCCCATGAGGCTCTTTGAGAGACCCTAGGTTTGGAGAGGCCATTGTAAGGGACCTTGTGAAAATGTGTTTGTATGAAAATTTTGGCAGGATGCTCCTAGGAGTTTCTTGTGCAAGATATTGTTGAAAGTCAAGTTGAAAGACGATATTGTGAAATTCTAGTTGAGGTCCTGGAAGGGACGTCCTGGTCAAAAGCTTTTGTCGGTAGATGTTCTCCTGAACCCTGTTTTGGGCCCAGGATATTTTTGAAACAGGAAAACAAACTTTGTGAAGTGAACCGTGTCTTGTTAGATGTTTGAAGTATTTTGAAGTCGAAAAGAATGGATGATGTTTTGGCACCAAAATTAATGACGGTTCGACAACCAAGCGAACAATATGACAGCAAATGCTCCGGAATCCTGGATTTCCAGCCTTCATTTAACACCGTAGACCTGCAAACAGCCAGAACCAATCGGATTTTTGTGTGTTCAAAATTGGAGAACGGATTGCGACGGGGTTTTATTGGTTCAGATGTAGGGCCGGTGGAACGCGGCTTGCCAACTGTATTTAGGGCAGTCAAGGCGCCGCAATGGGGGACCGTGCGCTCCCTCAGTTGTAAACGATGACCACCAAAAGACCTGCCATGAAACCCGGACTGAGGCAGTCGCAGCCGCGACAAGGGCAAGGCGGGTTGCAAATTTCTTTGCATAGGTAGTTTGTATTAATTTGTGGCAACAGCTGATCATGAGCCGGAATGGGTGTGACACATACTATTGCTGCTTGAGGATAGCCGAAGCCGTTCCCGGAAAAAAAACAGCAGAAGCCGAAGCAAATCTCAGGCTCCCTGAATGTGAACTGAAAGTCATGATGCCGAAAATTTGCTCTTTGCGCTATTGTTGCCTGATTGTGCAAGGGGAAAACCAAAAGGCCTGATGATTATGGTGTCCAGAACTCAAAAAATACCTGCACCAGCATTTAGAGATGGTTGATCGAACCATGGTGAATGATATGTTCCTCCAACTCTCCCTAGTCACGGCATGGAAACGTTGGGAACATGTCCCAGGTTGACTCCATGAAGATCACGGACGATGATGCTGCCTTCATCTTGGGCAAGGGTGGCCGAACCAAGGAGCCTTGATTCCTGCAAAGGTGGTTCTGCATGATGACGGTGGCCACTGGTGACCAGCAAATCCTTGCCACACAAAAGATGTACCAATTGTCAGGATCACCTTCAGAAAATTTGGATCTCACCCGCCCGTTCCAACTGCCTTAGACTGCGATGGTCGTTCTAGCAGGACAAAATTGCCAGAGTTTCGGGTGCAGAAATTGCCACTTGGCTGCATCGACAAAGATGGGAAGACTTGAGACATCATATCCAAAATGGCGTAGAATTCGAGTTGTCCATCAAAATGCTAGATACACTACATCCTGCAATGCAGAATTGCAAGTTCCCAAGTCATAAAGTTTAGTTGTTACATTTTAATCCATCTGAAGCCTCCATTTTGCATAAATGCATTGCTTGATATTGGTACTTCCTTCTAATTATAGTTAAAATACTTAGCTGCAATAAACGAAATGTTGTAAGACCAAAATGAATCAAGATGCTGACCAGTGCTGCTGGAAGGAACCCCTCTCTCACAACCAAGTTGGAGTTTGGCAGATACCACTTGAAAACTGCATGACATTACCCTTGGGATCCTTTTTTTTGCGCCTGGCCGCCTGGCCTCAAGGAACTTTTCGAGCGAGACTTGGTCCTGGAGATCCGGGGCTCCAAACTTCAACGCCGCCGCGCCAAGAAATATTCCGAAGGCAGTGGGAACGCAGTGCATGGACCTGTGCTGGTTTTGCTTCCAGAGTTGCCTTGCAGAAACATCAAGTTCTTGGCAGCAGAAATTCCAGTGGAATGAAATCCGTTGACATCTTTTCGAGGTATGACTTGTTCAACCGCTGTAAGTGAAGGGCGTGCCTGGCTTGCAGGTGTCATGGCGCAACGGACTGGGTAGCAGCCTCAGAAGCGTAGGACACATGAGAATCATGAGATGAGCAGGTGGGCAGCAGGGTGATCTTAGGCAAGATGAGTAGTCCTATCCCACTCCTTGCAACATTGAATCTTCCTGGGGCACCATAGTGAACGGATAGGCACGGATATGAATAGATACAATACTTGACCCCAGTGCTCAACCAGATATTCTCTGAGTGGCTTGAGCCAGTGGGAATGAATTAAAATTCATTTCGCAGATTGGGTCCTCATCCAGGTGCAGAACCGAGCATTTGAGGCCTGTAACAGTCCATGAGGACTACAATGATGGTGACCTCACAATGCTGCGAGTGCTATCCCCAGGATTTCAAAGCTTGGATGAGTCAGGTTCATGGAGTCTTTCTCCTTCTCTTTGTGCTTCATAGTTTATGCAGCTGGCTCAACTGTTTAGGTGCCACAAGAAGCAGTGGGCTTTGTGACGGGCAGAGCACCTTGGCAGACACCGTGCCAACCATGGCACCATATGGCACCTCTCGTAGATTCCTGGAAAGGCGGGCAACTTTCTCCGGACCATCGAAGAAGAATGGGGTACTTTGATGCTTGTGCCCCAGTTCTCAGTGCTCGGATGACGATGGGTGGAACTATGCCAGGAATTTAGCTTGTTGTTAGGGGAGAGTGGATGCGTGCTAGAAAAGGGGTTACCGTGGATTTATGACTGAATTCGGTGCGGATAGGTTCTTCGTGGAGGTGGAAAGTTCACGATCTCGAAGCAAGGCAATGTTGGAAGTTGCAACGCTTCCCAGTCCGAAGTCCAAACATGTGAAAACACATGTTCCACCCTGATTTCAAGAGATTCTGAAGTTACCCGATTGAATTTCTCCCATCTCCCTGGCACAGGAGTACGAAAAGCTGGCCATCTTTGGAGATGTCAAGGCACGGCGCGGTGCCGAGCTCAAGGCGGGCCCCGATGCCGCGCTGCACTTTCAACTGACGGTTCTTGGGTGATCTGACGGGTGCTTGGAGGGTTCCCGGAGGTGCTGAGTGCCGTGGAAACCAAAGTGCCGGGCTACTTTGAGAAAATTCGAGAGGAGGCGACCGGCATGGAGCCGGGAGTTAGATCCAGATCTCGGTCCAGATGGGTTTGTTGCAAGTCACGCGCGAATTCATACCGCATTAGATGCTAAAGAGAATGGTGTTGCCATTGTTACGACTTGGGAGCCACTGATTTGAGCAGCCAGCGAGCTTTGAGTGGGTGATGAAAACTTGAAGCTTGCAGGTCGTTTCACGTGACAAAGGTTGCGACTATGAAGACGGCACTTGGGGCACTGACTCTCTGTTTCAAACATCAGATGTCAGCAGCATATCGCAGATGTTGCTGTCATTGCGAACTCGGTTCCATGGTTCTATGGTTCCATGGGCGATCGCTGAGGATACCATGCAATTCCAAGATGACGAACTGTCTTATGCCCTGGGGAAGCAGGTGATGGGCACCAGCTTGGAGGGTGATGCTTTGCTCACTTTGCGCTCATTAGTTTTTGCTGACTCTTGCAGAGATTTCAGAGATTTCCCAGCTGGTACCCATGAAATGTAAACTAAGCAAGAAAGACATTCTTGAACGATTTGCGCATATTTGGACATGGTTTCAAATTTTCATCGATTCTAGTGGTTATTGAACTCTCACAAGCAGCTCTTTTGGTCAGGGCGGCACCCGCAAGAAGATTGAGCGTTCTTCGGGAGCCATTGTGCAGTATGTGGGGCAGGCTCTACGCACACTTTGTGTTCACGTGAGTCTCATCATTCTTATGTGGGGGACAGGCCTTGAATCACGAGCCAACAAACAAACAATCCCGTCCTACTCATATGAAATACAGCCCAAAAGAATCCCAAAACAAATAGATCGAGGTTGAGGGGACTGTGACATAGGGAAGTCTTGGAAAACAGAGCCAACCACCTCAATTCCACAGTGGAAAGAAATAGCCGCAAAAAGCTGCTTCAGAATGTTGCTCCATTACTTGGCGGATCAAGCCAGCGTCACCAAGATTTTCAGATTCTGCGGGATTCCTGATTCCTGACCAAGCCAACTAGCAAACAGACAACTGAGATTTTGGTCAGCTCAGTGTGGTTTTCAACATATGGGATTGATTTTTTTAGATCCATGAAACTGCTTGCATGTCCATGGATGTGGGAGATATGTAGCGAGAAGGTGGCAGCCCTTTGCGCTGGAAATGCGAAAGTGAACCGGCACTAACGTGTGTGTGGCATGCAGCCAGCACTCCCCGGTGTGCATGCCAAACACATTCGCCGTGGACAGTCGTTGGGTCTGTTACTTTTGGTTGGCTTCGCGTGGACGGCACTGCAAATTCTCCTTCAACCTTCCCAAGTTGACAGCCTCATGGGGGTCCGTTGCTCCTCTTGTTTCACTGAGATGTCGTTTCAGGTGGCAATGCAGGACCCAAAACGATTCCTCCATGCACTGACCTCAACCACCGACTCCAATGCAGCTTACTTGGCCGCCAGAGCAGCTTTTCAGAGCTCGGAGGACCTTCCAGACTTCCTGCTGAAATGTCTGGAAGAGATCTGCATCATTAATGACCCGCCAAGCACTTTGCCTCGGTTCATTGTTGGCCAACTAGCAGCATTTCTGGAGAGAAATGGGCAGCGAAGCATGTTCGAAAAAAGCGAATCAACCGAGTCCGAGATCTTGGACCTGGCTCTCAGGCTCTGGAGGCAGCCAGTGGCCAAGGCAAGTGCTGCCAGATTGCTCAATATATGGCAGGTCAGGGGCCGACACATCACCACAGATGCTTGGCAAATGAACTTTGAAGTGCCAAGGAAAGAAGCATCTCCATGCATTTCCCTCATCCCCACCCATGATGACACTGCGATGTTCCAAACACGGGATCTAGATACAGCCAGGCCCAAAAAGTATAGTAGAAGAACTGGATCGTGGTGCAGTTTGCCAACCTGTGATACCCGAGGAACAGCAGCGCGATGAAGTTGCTGCCATGGGGACTGAGATTCTCTCTTTGGAACACGAGTCAAATGTCACACTCATCACGTCGTTTTTGAGCTGCTTTCCGGAAATTGCCGAAGATTTGCAGTGTGGCCCTGACATGGTCTTTGACAACTTCTGCCGCAAGGGATGGACAGGAGCTGCGATCTCTCTGGGAAAGCAATTCAATATCAGTAGCAGCAAGGTGCTGGAGCTCCAACACAAGCGTCGACTCCAAAGGATTGAAGCCGCTGCAGAGTCAGAGGGGAAGGAAATTGCAGCCATCCAAATGTGCTGGAAAAAAACCTCGCTGCGATCCCGCTTGATTACGAGCTTTCTAAACGTTGGAAAGGTGGAGCTGGCCAAATTCTGGTTATTTACATGGCGCCTCAAGTTGGCGCCCAGCAGAAAGCATTTGCGTTTGGGAACAGAAAGAGCTCGGAAGTTCTTCCAGTTGCTTGACCTGCAAACTGGTTGAAAGTAGCGGGAGGTTTTGGCCTGTTTTCCCTGGAAGTGCCAAGTTGTGTGAGTCGGGTGGTCGACCTTTTTTTCCAGGTATCAGTTGTCATCAGCCATGATCAGGTTACCAGATAGGGTGAAGCTGCACATGATCTCCAGCCCTGGTGAGCTGGATTTTCTCACCATGCAGGCAACCTTGGGACCATGGACCTCTGTGGGTTTGGACACCGAGTCAACCTTCTCGGGCAAGCTGGCGCTCCTCCAGGTGGCCATTGAATCTGAAGTTTTTCTCATTGACACCGTTGCTATCGCGATGAAGGACATTCGAACATTTCTAGCCTCTGAGCTGAGACATGATGTTAGAGGCTGGGTAGCTAGACTGTTTGGAGCTGGCAAGAGTTTATTTGCTATTGCTGCTATTGTAAGCCACAGCATGCCCTCTCCTCTTTGAAAGCTTATGTTTCTCTCTCTCTCTCTCTCTCTCTGTCTCTCTCTTCCGGTAGCTTAAAGGTTGCGATCTTCGTTTTGAGCTTTGTTCTACTTATTCTAGTGCCTGAAGACGGGGCAGAAGTTGCCATGGTACCCCCGACACTTCCCCGTTTGATGTGCCGCACCTGGCAATGCTTAGGCGAGACTAATGGCAAATCCTCTCATCGTAAAGCTGGGATTTGGCGCATCGGAGCGGGTCACCAAAGCTGTGTCCAGAGATGGTCGGAAATACATCCCATACATCCTCTTCCCTGCCACGTACTCTTACCAAAGCTTTTGGAGTTGTTCGCTTTGCTTCAATCATTTTAGAAACCCAGCGCAAAAAACCATAGAAAACCAACAAACTCCAGGAGCTCAAGGAGCTGCGAAAACTGGGAGCTAAATCTGTGGCATCTTATCACGACATGCAGCAACTGGGAGCTCAGTGCCTTGATGTCGCATGATTTGCCGACGCAAAATTGCTATTTTTTTGCCACAATTCTGGTTGATTTGCTGGTTGATTTCTGGGAACTCTTGAGAGTTTTTTGGAAGAGCTTCGCTGGATGCTCTGGGTTCGCTTGAAGAATTCGCGGTAAATAGGCAGAGCTTTTTGGACTCGCTCAGGATTCGATTGGGTTCCACATCTGAGTCTTTGAAGGCGATATTGCATGGACTGAGCCTCTCCAGCCTCTCAGAAGAGTTGCTGGGAAAACCTTTGAACAAGGACGGGCCAGGACGGGTGGCATTTTTTATAGGATGGGACGTTAGGGACTTGGGACTCCCTAAAACTCCTGGTAATTCATGATCTATTCGTATCTATTCAAGGAACATGTAAACCACAGGGTGGCCCCAAGAACGGTTGCTCAGATCTCGATGTTTGCTTATAAATTCCCGTGATGGCTGATTCAATCCCCTTTTTCATGCTATCCCGTCCGCTAACTAGATGTATCTAATAATATCATATAATATCGGCTTTGTTTCCCCATCAGATCCCCATGCAAGGGCATATCACATCCTGTATGTGATTGAATATCCCTCCCCGTCATGTTTATTCTCTTCAACGTTCAATGACTCAGACACGCACACACACATATAATTATATATGTATACATTTACATTATTGACATTTACGTATGCTAGATATGCTAGCATTATACTTACATTATTTCATACATCATGATTATGATTGTCAAATTCGCATATCCCCAAATCCCAGCATTGGTTTGAAATCTGCAGGAAAGCCCTATATGTACCTATAATATATATATAATATATAATCAATATAAATATATCCTTTGAGGTTTTATACGGTATAAATGTATAGACCAGCCAGTTTCCTTGAGATTTTTCCACCAATTCCTCCAGGAAGTTCGTGCCAGCAACTGGGCCTGGCGACCCCTGCGCACCTCCCAGAGGCGCTACGCTGCCTTAGACGCCTGGGTCCTGGTGGAGATGCTCGGAGATCCAGTGATCCACCCGTTTTCTTGGGAAATATCTGAACCTTACAAGATCTGTATATTTATATATTTATATATGTATATATATATATATTATATGTATATATGTATATAGATACATTCCAAGGTATAGTATGCAATATATGGATGATATATGGATATTCTGAAGGGATATAAGTCATGTAAGATGGAACATATGAGGACAAGGATAACTTTAAGATCTCTGGTGCGAGGTCCCTTGGTGGCCACTGGGCCAAGGATCTGGAACCAGCCCAAGGTGCAGCAGCTGGTGTCACAACCTGCGAAGGACAAACAAAAAACGGTGCGCGAAGAAAGACTCCGCGCGTCAGGGTAAAAGGATTCCATGGATAGATAAGATAAGATAAGATAAGATGAGATGAGATGAGATGAGATGAGATGGCATATGGTATAACATACGGTAGGATGAGGTAAGGTATATAGATGTATATGTTTATAGAAGGGACAAGATGGGATAGGACGATAAGATAAGAAGAAGATGAGAAAAGACAAAAGAGGACAAGATATGAGAACACAAGATAAGACAAGGCGGATACGATGAGACAGGATAAGATAGGTAGATATATGGGTGGATGGAAGGATGGATAACGGCATACATGGATGGATATATACATATATAGACGGAGATGGATATTTGGATAGACGGACACCAGGAAAGAATCATACCTGAATATATAGATGGATTAAGGGATGGATGGATAGATGGATAGATAGATAGCAGGATAAATGGACAGATGGATAGATCTAATAGATACATAGATAGATGGACAAATTGATAGATGGATAACGGGATGGATAGATGGACAGATGGACAATGGGTAGATGGACAGATTGATACTGTAGATGGACAACTGTTTGACAATCACACACTGCAGGGAGTGGGGAACATCATTTCAAACTTTAAGCGGTGTATCCACTAAGAAGGGATCCTCTTTTGTGCTGCATCTCACACCTGTCCATTCCGCGTTACTATAGCCTGTCTCTCGACTTGTTTGTCATGCGCAGGGTGTCCTGTGGCTCATTGTAAGTGTTGTCAAGCCATGTCACCCGCATCTATGAAAGTTTGTTACCCTCTGGTAATTTAACACAGCTATTGAAAATGGCCATTTACAGTGGAATTACCCATTGAAAATGGTGATTTTCCATAGTTATGTTAGTTTACCAGAGGGTAATGCAAACCTATTCCTTGCAACTAGCAGTAAGCGACATGACCACTTCCCCCATGGGTTGTTGGAGGCAGTTTGGTTCAAGATGGGGGCAGCCCCCGAAGTGATGAAGGTGATATTTCTCGCAGTAGCGGCTGCCCAGGAATGTGGCACAGAGCAATGCCAAGCAACGGAACTACCCACCTGTGGCAATTGGTGCCAAGATGGATCAGCAGAGGTTGGAACTCTTGAACTTCATACGTCGTCATACGTTCATTGCTCTCATGCTCTCATAATTTGTTCCTTTGCTGCTAGAGTATTTCATCATGTTTCCATCCATTTTCCGCAGTAGCGGTATGGAAGTGGGGTAGGCCAGATGCAGAATGTGCAGCGCTGCATTAAAGCCCGAAAAAAAAAAAAAAACCTGGAGGCTTGCGTCATGAATGCGAGCATGATGCCGTGCAAGGGCGAATATTGCAAGACAACCTGCCAGCAATGGTACAGATCCATTCTAGCACCGGCTGGAAGCGTGACAGTGACGTGCAAAGAGTTTTCGGTCTTTGCCTTCTATCCAAGAGGCCAAGCAGTTTGGAGACTTTAAACAAAGTACAGTAGGAGTTGAAGAGGTATCCCTGGCAAGCCGGTTTTGTTGTATACTGTAATGAAAACCATTCAGGTTAGGTTGATGCCCGACCAAGCGCAGACGCAGCCGGGTCAAAACTGAAGTTTGGAATTACCATATTTGAAACTAACATAGCAATTGAAAATTGCCATTTATAGTGGATTTTCCCATTGAAAATGGTGATTTTCCAATGGCAGATTTTGAGTGCAGGTGGTGCAGTGTGTGACGAGGAATGCTTGCTTCCTGAGATCCGCAAGGAGAGGGATGAAGGAAAATGATGTGTTATAAAATGGGTCACCTTTTTGACCCCCAGCCCCACAAGATCCATAGATTCCATAGATCATTTTTGGCGGCCAAGTGGCCCATGGCTATGGGGTTGAGACCTTTTTGCCAGGACCGGTATCCATCTCCAACTGGATTTGGCCTGCTGTGCCGTCCAGATTCTTGTGATGCCGCAGTACAAGCGAGGTATCGCCAGGATGCAAAGGTCTTGAGCAGCGGCCTGGGGGCCTTGGAATGTCCCTGCAATTGGTTTGGGTCGGATTGCCAGGATGATTGGGTGCCTGTCCAACAAGTCCAGAAAGAGGTGCTGGGAGATTTTGAGATGACCTATTTGACCATTGACAAAAAGGCCTGGCGGAAGGTCATGAAGGATTATCGGCCAGGAAGCATCTTGAGAGTTCAGCATTTGGATCAGAATGGCATCCCGCGCGAGCAGCCCTATGCCTTGGCTGGAAAGAGTGAAGAAGGCGTTCTGGAGATTTTGACTGGGCCTCCACCTGAAGGGCTGCGGGAGGTGGTGGTAGAGGTCGCTCATGCTGTGAGACGGTGCGCAACTGGCCCCTGTGGGCTATTTGTAAATCCTGTCATTTCAGGTTTCTTCAACGGCCGCTACAGCTTCCTGATGGATGGTTTGCAATCCGTAAAGCAGGTGGCAATCGTTTCCTCAGGAGTCGGCTTGTCAGGCGTTAAGGCAGCCATCACAGAGTTGCTGCCCAAAGACTTAGGGATCCATGTGTTCTATGGCATCCGGGATCTGATCAACCTACCTTACCTGAACTTCTGGCAAAATCTGGTGGCGCAAAAGCGGTTGACTTTCACCCTGTTGGTGTCTGGCCACTTGGGTGAAGAAAGTGGCAGAACTCTGCGGATTTCAATCTATCCTTTTTTGGGATTGGAACTCCATGAGGCTGGTTTCTATGCCGTGTAATATTTGTGCTACTTGTTACCTTTCTTGACTGACCTTGTTCATCAAGGTTCATCATCCGGTGCGGGCGATCTACAGGATGCAGTTCCCTGACTGCATCAATTACTCAATTGTTTCTGGTTAACCGGTGTGGAAGGGCTTTTTTGCAGAGCATTCCTTGATGATAGCTTCAAGTGGCTTCAAGTCTTCATTTTTTGGTGCTGATGCCTGAGGTTCAAAAAGGTGTTGCCTTGCTCGAAGCGGTACCTTGTTGGCACTGCAAAGAGTGGACTTTCCACTCCTTGCAAGAATGCAATGATTCTCCCGGACTCGTATCAGTTCCAAATGCTTGCGTATCGTGTGCGGTCAGCAACTAAAGGCTTTATTAAAGGTCCATGCGCCGCATAGCAGACATTTTACGTTTTTTTTTCTCCTGTGAACGTCTAAGCCGTCTAAGTGTGTATACAGTATACAGTTCAAGACATGTTACCTACTTGGCAGCTAGAAGGTTGAGCCCACAGCATGCGGTCTTCGCCGGCCGATGGTTGATTGAGTTTCAGCAGGCAAGAAGCAAGTCCAATGTCCCAGAGCCCTTGCGACCTCGCAACAAATCGAAGTATCTCAGAAGCATATGGCAAGAAATCTGATGTTCGATCGGTTTACGGGGGTGTCCCAGCCCGTTCGATGAATCTAATGGTGAGTTTCGGAGGCCGATTTGTTCAGTCCCAGCTTCTCGAGTCGGCTGCAACAGGTCGGGAAAGATCTACGCTCAGCAAGCAATTGCTTTGGACTTTCTTGCAGGAGTGGAGCAACTGACCAGAAATGAATGCAGCAAAGACGGCCCACATATTCTGCTCAGAAGTTCCGCAATTCCAAGAGGTCCCAGTTGAAGTATAATTGCAATTATGTGGGTTATATGATGGAACCGCGAGTATATAATTAGCCGCTGTTTCCTGCGAAGTTATGCAACTGACATGCTTGCAGGTGGGCTCGCAGAAGTGGGTGCAACGTTGCTGGGCTGCGAAAAAGTGGTGTGGTAGACCCAAAGATCAGCCAGGCATAGCCAGCCCCAATTTTACCAGAGATGGGCATGGGTTGGATAAACCACCCTGCGATGACAGGGCATAACTGGGCCTTTGGCATGTCCCAAACCACGCAACTGTGCGAATGATGCCATTTTGTGATCAGGGGTTATTGCTATGTGAGGCTGGAAGACACTGCTGTGATCATTTGCGGCCGCAATGAACTCCTGATTGAGACCCCACGGCTGCTGCAGGCAGCGCATGTTTGGGTAATGTCAACCCCAGACCAATAGACTTTCATTACATACTTGGAGTTCCCCCCATATCGAGACAATCTGCTATAACTTTTATTAAAATGGTACCCCAAAAATTGGACAGCTTTGGGCTTACTTTGCTAATCCGGGCTGTTATTTTACACGCATCGTATGTGCTGTACTCAGTTGTTTTGCGATTCTGAAACCAACATGTGCTCATCAGCCAGGCAGGATGCCAACTTGACAGCGTGGCCCGGCTGAATTAGTGATGTAATGACTTGCCAATACCCGCGTAGTATGTTCGAACATTTTGCATCCTTTTCTCAGGGATCAAAATAGTTTAGTAGGGTCATGGCTGTATATCTTCCCCAGGTGCGTAGCCCAGGCTTCCAATTTGGAGGCGGACTGCACCAACGGAAAAGAGGAATAGCCAACAAAACCACCGTCACAGGGAAAAACCTTCTTGGAAGGGAAA
>Ga0126342_10003233_pt1 | contig 26709 bp, 18 predicted proteins | sample Cyp1metagenome_FD_92528 | JGI IMG/M metagenome (GOLD analysis project Ga0126342, IMG submission 92528) | Coral microbial communities from Lord Howe Island, Old Settlement Bay, Australia - Cyphastrea 1 metagenome | ecosystem: Host-associated > Invertebrates > Cnidaria > Coral ...
ATTTTGGACGGGCGCGTTCACGAACAGGTGTCTTCCGTACTGTTTTTTACAGTGTTTTTTGAAGGCGAGCGTCACGACCTATCAAAAACAGGAGGTTTTGGCCGAAAAATGCCCCCCCCCCCAAGGTAAACCTGTAACCTTTTACGAGTGCCATCCGGACGATCACGCCCCAGCACCTTCGGTGCGGGCGGATTTTATCAAGGGTATGGTTATCCCGTCATTCACGGGCCATTAATCCCATCCTGTGTTCATATTCAACCCCCCATTCTATGGTCCCAGTCATATGTGATTTCATTCCCTACACTGGCCCCACACCATGGTGACTCTTGGAAGTGTTTCTTTGGGCTGAATTCTTCGCCATTATGAAACATTAGCCATTATAAATCACTACTAACCATGATATTCCTATCTGATAGTGATTTATCATGGTTAGTGATTTATAATGGCTAATCACTAACCACTAACCTTTATATCCCATTCATGACACTGGCGGCTGAACAGCCTCGGTTTGCCCATGGGTTTGGTGGCCCCCGAGGTCCCATGCGTCCGACGAAGCAAGGCACACTGGGATCATCCATATTTGAGTGTGAAGAGATAAAACCAGGGCTTTGATCCCTGGCCATATACATGCAAATTTCATACATGTATAGATATATATATATAATATGTACATATATATATACATAATATATATATATATATCTACAATATAATATGTATGTATTTATACAGAGATGAAGTTGTAAATATTCCTGCTGCTGGCAGTCGATGCTTAGAATGCCCTTTTCAATAGTGATTAGTCTTTAACATATGGGCATCTTGGGATTCCAAATCACTTTCGCACACTTGGCTAGTGGTTTTAAATGAGCATTTAATTTAGCATTTCTACAATTTCGGGGCCTGATTGGCTCAACAACTGCTGAATTACCAGTGCTGAATTCTGCGATGCTCAGGATTTCATCAAGCCAGTCCATGGTTCATGGGAACGTAGTGAGGATATCATGGGAATATCATGCATTATTGATGATCATTAATTCATGGGATCTAATTCACCCATGAAATTGGGCAAGTCGTTTTTTTCAGAAACTCATAAACTCATGAAATTGTGGAGATCTAATGGGGATATGACTAACAATATCCACTTGGATGAGGATGTTGATAATTTCTTTCCACCCCTATACAGGGGTTTCAAAAAAGAGACAATATTTTCCTTATAGTTTCTGCGTGTCCAACTTTTCTATCTCTTTGGTTGCTCTATGTATGTATATTTGTAGACACATAGATATGGATATAGATATAGATGTAGATATAGCTATAGATATAGATATAGATGTAGATACCCATTTAGCCATTGTGAAGCCAGAGGGTACAGTACAGCACGCATCTGGGGGTCGCTATGCTGGCAGGCCCAACCACTCGGAGGAAGACTCGAAGGGGAACTTTGTTGGCCAGGCAGCTGCGGCCCCGCGGGCCGAGGAGCCGTGCCTTTGGGAGTGGCGGACGTGTATTGAGGGTGGGTGAGGGGCAAATGACCCACATGCTAAGTGGTGATATGTGTAACTGTATATGTAAATGTATATGTGTATATACATGTGTATATATGTAGATGAATATATGTGTATGTTCATATGTACATGTAAATGTACGTGTAAACATATATGTAATATGTACATGAAACTATACATGTATATATATAAATACATGTATATATGTAAATGATATGTATGTGTATATGTATGTGTATATGTATGTGTATATGTATATATATATATATATGTACATATGTATATATGTACATGTATATATATATATGTATATGTTGTTGCATGGAGTTCTGGAGTAGATAGTGAGAGCGGTGGTGAATCATGTCTATGTCTGCTGCGCATTTTCCATGAAACTTAGAAAGGTGGGAAGGGTGGGGCCGCCAAAGGATCTCAATGATTTGACCGAGACCGATGGAACTTACAGCACATCCCAATGATTTGGGTGTTTTACAACCAGTATTTACCTCGGGCTACTTCAATCTACTTCATATACAACTGGGGTATACTAGGGTTATGCCCAACTTACAAACTGGGATGCACCCCGAGGTAGGGAGTGCATCATAATTTTGCGGCAGCCTGAAAAATATCACCAGCACATATGCTAAACAATGAACCTTAATTTGGTGTTGGCTGGGGTCTTAACTTTCGGGCCTTAAGCAATGTAACAACTGAATACCAAAAATTGGTGGTATAATTTGGGGCTCATATCCATATGAATAGATATGGCATACCTTTCTCAGCATGAGAACGTTGAATTTCTTTGACTGCGAGGACTCAACCCTGCCCTTCAATAGTCTGGGAGCCCTGGGAATCCATCTCATGGTCAAAACCCAGTAGCACAGGAACTTCCAAGTAGGTAGAATTCTTTTGTTCGGAGTTTTGTAAATGATGTTTTCAAACGCCATGGTTTCTGGGATTCCAACTTTTCTATCTATTTCTGGGTTTGTATCATTATATATGAGTATAAGTTGCAACCCTCCACGGCATCTGCGATCGGAATTTTCACTAGGATTGTATAAACAAACCCCGAGGCAATCAAAGAGGTCAATTGGACATCCCAACTATTGCGGCAAAACACCTACCTGAATGGATGCAGATAGCATTTTTTAAAAACTTGTTAATGTAGATTCCGTGAGGTTTGCCTCAAATTACCCCAACTCATTTTCTGGGTTCAGCGGTTTCAACCATCTTTTATGTTCACATTGTATGGATGATCCCCAATGACTTTCATATTAGCGTCGATGGTCACCAGTCAAACTGATCGTCTTGTGGAGCTGGAGCCAAGGTCAGACTGCTTTTCCCATGAATGGAACCAGCCCGGATGGCAAGTGGGGTCACCTGTTCTTTTCAAAAGGTCAAAAGGTGCTGACATGTCGGCGAAACATGTCTGTTGATCTACCCTGAAAGTGGAAAGTATAGCCAGTTTTCATGACGGCGTTGGAGAACGAGGTCAGGCCCCCAAAACAGTTCGGGAATGGAGAACGAGGTAGGAACACCCCATCTATTCCGTGATGTGCCACATACTTTCCGCGGCTCATCTTGTTCTATTATACACACAAATCACCACATGGAGGATGCTGTTTCCGTTTCTATGTTTCTTTACTACCAGTAGGTAGTTTCTGGATATTTCTGGTGACATTTGCTGACCCTCTGATGGCAATGTTTCCCAGCTGGCAATGGAACATTTTTCATTGATGTCGATGATTTTGCGTTTCCAAGAAGATGGTATCCTTTATTGCCAGGTTTGTTTTGCGCGAGGGTATTGTCTATATATGTGGATATGCCAGTTAACTGGGGCAATGCAGCAGGTTTCAGCCATGTCAAAAACCTCCTTGGTCGTGGCTTGGATCTTCAACCTCGGGGACCCCCAAAATCAGCCACCATCTTACCAATCGAAGGACAATCCTTAAACCTTAAACCAAAACAGATCTCCAAAGACAGCGTGAGTTGCTGATTCCTTTTTGTCGTCTACCAGGCGCTAAGAAAGACACGTGACGTGCTGTTGTCACCAATAGGTGTTGATTCAGCGTTGATTTTGGGGGTGGAGCTATGTGACCTGGCTCCAGCTATTGGTGGATTGGTTTTTCTATGTTTTTCCGGAAAATCGTGACCGGAAAGCATGGTTGAATTACCCCAAATACAGGGGGTTTCTGCGGTTTCCAATTTGATGCTGGCGATCCTTCAGGAAACTGCTAATGTTTGAAGATGTGTAATTCAACCCCATGGTCGCACCCAAATTTAGACCTCTGGCAATACAACCTGGCAACGTTTCCTTTGTTTTGGGATATCAAACAAGATTGAACAGCTTCGAAACGCGATTTTTCATTGCCCCATAGGGTACCCATGTCTCAGCTAGGATCATCACGCGTCGTATGCGCGAGAAGCAGTTGGGCCGTACGGGATCCTGGGGATCCTGGGGATCGTTGGGCAGCTGTTTGAGGACCAGTAGTGAACAGATTGACATCCCATAAGCTATTTTTCGTAATTGGTTAGTGGGGTTAGTTTTCCCAGCTACCAGGGAAAACCCAAGAAACGGGCCCTTGTCAACCTACCCTCCGGTGATCAAACATGGCAATTGAAAATCCCCGATTTAGAGATGAATTTCTGAGCTTGTTACATGGCAAAAGACCATCGATGTTCGTCAAGATCCCAAATAAAACCTGGTGGTTTCCAATTCTTTCGATGGTAAAACAACGTATTTTCTGGGTGAACTGGATTTCTTGGGGTAGGTGAACCCCAATTTTGCTAAAGTGTCCTTTTTTTCTGGGTCACCGTCTGCATTTTTGGAGTTGCGAAACGCAACGAATTCATGACGTTGACACCCAAGGTGAGGCGGTGTCTGCGGCGGCCCTGATCATGATCTTGATTAGTTTTTCTGTGGGTCGGCAGCCCAGGAATCCAGTTCAATATGTTTTTTTTGGCAATGTATATATATATATATATAACTACTTATATAGACGTACATGGGTTGTGTACATGGGTCATGTCAATATGGATTGTTACTGTATGGAATATGCCTTTCCAGTTACCAGATCTTGGGCTGGATCAATACCTCTGAATGGCTCCAGGTACGTGAGAAAATCATGCGCTTTGGTAGTCAAAATGGTTGGGAATCCTGCATAAATGACGATCTAAATGAGAAAGTCATCCACAAATGGATAATTTTCTATTGCCATGTTTGATTACCAGAGGGTAACAGCTTTTCAGTTGACCGTCGTTCATGATTGTCATCGGGAATGTGGAGTGGTACCACCTCGTTGCATGGATTTATGGGGGACTATGGTCCAATGTGCACGAAATGCAGGTCTCACAATCTTACAATAGGAGCTAGCTTTCTCTGCGAAACAACCGTGACATGGTTTGACATATTTCTATTTCCCAGCCCAAGATGAGATGATGACACATTTTAAATATTTTTAAATGACTAATGACACGTAACGCATATGACTTTTTCAGGATGTTTCTTTACATGTTTCAAGCATCAGATGTGTGGAACCTGGAAGCTGTGGCCTGGCGGATTGACAGGTCTCCAGCTCATCATGGTCGAATTCGTGATGACCGGCACGTGCGCTTGTATGCCCAGCGGATGAGAGAATGGGTTCCCAGCAGATCCCATCCCCGAAAAATCACTGGGTTGCTTGGGGAAGCCCTGATGTTTACATTTCAAATACGGGTTTCCTGTGGGACAAGTGTTGGAAAAGATGGGGATCTGCCAAACCTATCCAAACCTTGGAACATGGAACAAAAAGCCGCCGAAAACTCAGGTTTGTCCCCAACAAATGGGTTGGTTTATTGATGAACAGGATGTCACTTAAGAACAGTGGGGGATGTAGATGACTGCCATCGCCAGGCTGACGCCAGGATGAAGTCTTTGGCCCCGTTTGGCGATGGTTTATACATATTGACATATTTATACCAGCCATTCCTAGTATAATTGAGATGGTTCAGAAAGTGGGGCTTTACTACAGTAGATTTGCGGAAACGTTCCATATAGTTCCATGATTCTCCGGTAGGCCCCTTCTCTTTTGAGATTTCTATGATTTCTTGACCTGAATTTCCATTTGGTGCACACCAGACTGTTCGTAAAAAAAACATCCCGATCTTTTCTGAGGCAATCCCTCGGAACATTGCAGGTGCAGCTGGTCGCGTCGGAGATTAAGGGTTTGGATGAATATTTGGGGATGGGTCAAAACCCTGGTACCTAGTGAACCCCAAAATAGCTGGTAAATGGATGTTCATTCCCCTAAAAATGTATCTATAGGTATTGACCCATACCCATTTCTTCTTGCTGGCTAATACTGGAATCGGTGGCTTAATGTTTTTGAAATATGTCTCATGTTGCCATGAGGAAGGAATACTATGGAATACGCCCAATTTGATGAATATGAATCTTCTTGGGCGACTCCCCCTGCTCAGTTTTCGATGGTGAAGTTTTTGCCGGCTCTTTGCTGATCAGCAGGGACGCTGGATCTGGTTGTTTCAAACACGCTAGATTTCTACCTTCCCTTTTCCTGAGTAAACATGGTTTGAAACCCAATTGACCACAATTGACCAATATCATGAATCAAATTTCTGGCGCCAAACTAGTGCTAAGAATGGTCTTTTTCATTGGGGATACACGGATACAATCATTCTACTCCAGAGCGTAATTTTTTCGGACGTTCCTTTCCCAGCGCAACAAACTCCGTTCTTTCTAGTCATTTATTATGATCAATCCATATTATTCATCCATCATTATTGTCATGATTTATCCAGCCTATCCCCAGCCCTTTTTTTTAAAACGAATTTTGGGGTGGCGAAGGGGCGAAAATTTGGCGAATGCCAGGAGTGTTTCTGGCGATGATCCTGACCATTACGGCGGGCCTACGGTCCTTGGTGCGCTTTGTGACCGCGCCTTTGAGGTGGGTCGGACGCGGGGTCCGACGCTGGGGGGTTCCATTAAAATGGTACCCCTAACCATCGCTGGATGGTGAGAATTTCCATGGAAAAAGCCAATCTAATAGCTGGATGATAAAACCCCCCATGACTTTGGAAACCTCCATGTGTGGACTATTCTTTCAACTTGACTTGGAACAGGATAGCAGAATTGAAATGATGGCACAATTGGCTTGGCAAGATGGTTTCTCTACTGAGGGAAGGAACACAATTGGATACAGCCATAAAATCACGTGGCAAATTCTCAAGAAGAACATCAAACTCTGTAGTTTGGGCTGAACATTTGACACGCATCACTAACACAGTCAATGAAATGGCCTAGAGTCGTTTGCAGGCCTCCCTGCCGCTTCTTTTGGCACTGTTGCTGTATTTGTTGCTGTCAGAGCCTCAAGGGTTAACTTTCCATGTGGAGAGCTGCACATTCTCCACATGCCTGAGGTTCCTGGAGAAAGGGCAAGGTGCGTTGGTGGCGATATGAGAATACCAAGACACAGCCTATCAATGGCTGGAGATAGTTCCCATATGTTTTGGGTGATGGATGTCCCGAATAGTCTCAATCTCCAACATATGTCTTTGTCTTAATTGATGGATTGATTGATTGACTGAGTGACTGATTGTCTGGTTGATATACGTATGTACATCCATCCATCCATACATCCGTCATACATCGGTCATCCATCGGTCATCCATCGGTCATACATCGGTCATACTTCGGTCAGACATCGGTACATCCATCCATGCATCCATGCATGCATACATACGTTCCCAGAAAAACAACAATCCCCACTGTACGAGGAAATCATGCGCAATTGCCCCAGCTGGCGTCGCCAGGGGTCAGCGCGTCCACCCGTGACGCAAAGTTTGCCAGAGCCTGTGATGGAGCAGGCTGGGGCCTTGGGGGTCGTAGGTTAGAAAATTACCCCAAAAGCATCCAAAAGCAAACAACAACAAAAACCATTGAAGGATTTTTGTAGGGTTTTTCTTCCTCAAATGCCTCAAATCAATGATTTTCTAGCTCTAGATGTTTTCCCATTTTTCCCCTAAGTCAAATTTTTGTTGTTTTTAAGGACCTTTTCCTTAAATCAACTATGTCTTTTAGTTTTTGTTTCCTGAATCTGTTTCCTTGATTTAGCGAAACACTACAATATTATTTTTCGTATTGCAATTTCAGTTTTTTTCATTCAGGTATGTTTTGTGATACAATTTAGACATTTGTTATTCTCCTGCAAGTGAATTATTCATTGTCTGTTTTTCTTTTTTTGGCAAAACCAATTATTTTTCTTTCAATTGAAGGAGTCGTTCCTTATCATTAGACAACATTTTCTAAACAAAAATAAATATGGTTCCGTTTTCATTGAATTATTGTTTTCTTAAAATTGCTGATTCTTTTCCGTGCATTCTTTGTAATTATGATGTTTTTCTGAAAGAAATATTTGTGGTAGTTTTACAGTTTTCTTCGTTGAATTGCAATTTTTGGGCAGTTCATTTTTTTGGCCTCTGACTACGTATTTGTGTTGCAAATTTGTTTTTCCCCTTCAATTAGTTTTTTTTCCTGATCTTTCTTGGATAGATCTATTTCTGTTCCAAGACAAACTTTATCTTTGGATTCTAGATATCTTGTCTTTCCCGGATTTTTGCTGTTGTTCTTGTAGTAAAAAGGGCCCTTTCTCCATCCTGTGCAAGGATGTGCTTAAGGTGATTTGAGTTTGTTTTGCCTCTATTGTCGTAATGAAAGGTTTCTTTGCTGATATTTTTTTTGGATCTTTCAGTATCTGTTCTCTTTCTGTCTGTGGATTGCCTTTCAACACTGCCGTATTTGTGTGCTGAGAAGCGTTGTAAATCGGGGACTTCATCATTCCGAAGCTCCAAATCGCCATTGAAAACAAGACTAGCTGCCAGCTGCCGTGAGACTTGGCCGAGTTTCAGGTGGCGGCCTTCCTGAGCCTGGATAGCATGTGTGAGTTGGGTTTGGGAAACTCAGAGTTAGATGGTCAGAGATGGATAGAGATGGGGGTTTCCTAAAATGATCGAGAAACATGAGAAACATGATTCCCAAAATGTTTCTGTAGGTTAACCATAGGTTAACCATAGGTAAACCATAGGTTAACCATAGGTTAAGCTATACTAAGGCATGGTCCATGACGATTAGATGATTTGGATCCAACTCAGATGTTTTTTTTTTCGCCCCAGTCACTGGGGGATTGAGTCAGGCTCCGGGTTGATGGGAAAATTCACCGGAAAGCATCGATTTATATAGGTTATATAGGATATATATATATATATGTAAATGTATATATATATATACAATTATATACACATTTATATTATATATATACACACATTTATGAAAATACAGTGGTCGGGGTGCTCATATTTTTCTTCACTGACCCTCTGGGAATCGAACACGGAAACAGAACATCTATCATTAATACCTCTGGTTAGTAATAGTAAGTTCCCGAATTGGGTGACCCCATGTCATGTACTTTGTCATGTACTTTCATAAATGTCTTATCATGCTATTTGGCGTATTTTGTTTCTGTGATGTGTATCCTCCTGAACTATTTCCCTATCATCCTAAGTGAGTTAACCGATCTATAAATAGGCTATAACTATAACTTATAACTATGGCTATTACAGAAACAGCTTGGTGGGAATCCCTAGAAAAATCACCATTTTGGCTGGTGAAATTGTCATAATTCCATATAATTCCACCATAAATCGCCATTCTGTGGTGAAATCCCCAGCAGATCTGACATTTTTCTCGAGAAAACAGTGACCAGCAGAAGTCTCAGGGTGTGCCTCCAGAAGCTGCCACGATGTGGTGAACAGTGAGAGTTGCTACGAGGTGCTGATGAATGAGGCACGGGCAGCTCCGGGACCATCCAAGCGGTGATGGGAAGTGACTAATGGAGATACCTCTAGCCATTTCAATCGGATGACAAGGTAACAACAAATTAACACCAACTTATTCTGTTCATGTTCCTAACCAAGAACATGCAGGGTATCTTAATTTAGGCATTACTTGTACAGTAGAGGTCCATGACAGTAATTTGTTTTGGTCTTTGTTCCAGGTTGACATGTTCATGCTGTGCAGATTCAGTTTCGGGTCTCACAGCTGGTGTATCTTCCTCCCAAACCCCAAAAAACCATAGTGCTATCTTCGTTTTTATGGGTATGGGTATGGGTAGACTTTTCTGGTTGGGTATGGGTCAAGTTGGGTATCAAACTTTAGTCAGTCATATTTTTTCCATTTTTTTTTTTGGTCAACTTCGAGGGTCGACCAGATGGTTTCGGAACGTTTCGTCGACGTCTTCCGGCAGGTGAAGAGCAGCGGTACGGATGCCGAGGGAGTCTGTGGTGAAGTTCCGTGCAGCAGTTGCGCCGAGGGTGCCCCATTTCCATTGGTTCACTTCTGGCAGTGTGTCAAAACCTTGTACCCCTGGTGAACATCAAAATAGCTGGTAAATGGATGTTCATCCCCATAAAAATGGTATTAATAGGTATTGATCCATACCCATCTAGCAATTGGGGTTTATGGTATGGGTATGGGTCAAAATTGGTATTTTTATAAGTGACAAGTGGATGTTTTTTTTTTTTCAGATCGAATTCAAGCTGCGTTTTTTTTTTTGGGTCCATAGATTTTGACCCATAGAAGTTTTTTGAAAAGTCTCGTTGATAGGGATTCCCGTATGGATTGTGATCTTTTTTTCATTATATTATGGATATATATATATGGATAGTACAATCCCCATCATCAACCAACAGGGATAGATCGCAGCTGCTGAAATATCCATAGTCGATTCATATAGATAGAAATATCAATGCTTTGTATTCTATAGTTGATTCATGTTGATTCTATAGTAACTGGGGGGGTAATAAACCAACTTACAACTTGGGAGCTTCAACCTGGCTCCCAAAAGGACCCAAGGGTCGAGGAGCCTTGGCCGAGGCTGTTTTCGGAAATGAAGGTCTTCGGCAAATGGGCAACGAAAATACAGGGACCAACGATGGGGAGTCATTGCAGTACTTACTTTCTATATGATGGTATATCTAATAGCTCTATATATTTTATTCTCCCAGAATCTTTTTTTTCTCGGAATCTTTGTGCACGGGTAAATGTCTGATGTTGTTTAATTTTTATGCACATGGGTATTCTCGCTTGTAATTTATTGTAATCCCATCCCCCTGGGAGCTCAGGCCTTGATCAGCGTTGGGAGCGCCATGTCCGCCACAAGGCCGTGAAGGGCATGAAGTGATGGGAAAGATGATGATTCTGACCGGTTTGGGTGGGTAGAGTGGGTAGAGGGGTGTTGAGATGCCCTGAATTTCCGAAGATTTCACACATGGACATGAGAAAGTCACGGGTAGTTTTTTTTCAACTCAGTTTTATCAAGTTGGGGGTCAAGAAGTTTGAAAGAGAGCTAAGTTTGCTGATCCTTTACTAAAAAGACTTCAAACACCTTCATGAAGACTTCGGCTCAACAAAAACGAAACCAGGTGGTGTTCATCATGGTATTGCCCCACCAGCTGGTTTTCCTTCAATATCGAGAGGAGTTAAACTTGGATCCAAAGATTGGATGGCATAACAAAACTGACCAGTTGGTGGTTTTCCATCTTAGTGGTCCATGCTGAATCCAATTCCTTTTCTTGGGTAGTCTGATTTTCTGGGACGCGGCGACCTTTTGGTGGCGAAATTCCGAGTAAATTGTTGATCATATCCACAGAAGAGTCAGCCATTTCCCCAATTTTATAGGAATTCCCAAGGGTTGCGGAAAACGATGATCGTTCTCATAACGGTTCATCTGAGATGTGTAAACCTGGATGTGGAAAAATGGGGAGCACCAAAAATGATGTATATCCCCAAAATGGCAAGGGATGAATAGGGAAAAATGGTGACTAGCCCATGGATTCAGGCGCGCCCTATTTCAGACAAACCCATATAGTTCTTAAAGTTAGTCTTTGCATTTTCCCACAACAGATGGTTCATCTACAATGTTCTTGTTTGTTCCTCAATGATATTGCTTTGAGAGTTGATGTCACGATCTTTGCTGGTCAACACTTCCATCTCCACTTTTTGATGCTTATAGTTTTATTGTTACATGAATAAACAAATAAATACATAAATAGATGAATAAGCAAATAGATACATACATACAAAGTAAATGAATAAGCAATCAAATCATCACACAAACAAATACATAAATCAAAATAAACAAATCAATACAATACATAATTGATACACTAAATACATAAATGAATGAATCAATTCAAGAATGAATACAGCATATAATATACACACTTTGCCCTGTTTGATAGTCAACCTCTCCAAGTTCATTGCTTTTGACGTAGACTGCTCAGGTAACGATGGGTGAGAGTGAAAGCAGTAGTAGCAGTGCCGATACTCCCGAGGCGGGATCTATGTTCATGTAACATACCCCCTTGAAAAATTGAACATCACCCTGAAACTTGGGTTGGTTGTAAGATCCAAGTAATGTGGTAATGGTAAACTCCATGTCATAAAACCCCTCAGGTTGGAGATAGTTTCAATCCCAGGCATTTCTTGTACAATTGGGACGGTTATTTTTTGGTTTGCTGGAAGGGTTCCAAAATTAGTGATGGTTCATTTCTGGTTCATACCTCTAAAATGCCTCCCATTTTTGATGAGAAATGATGAGTGGCCTGAGGCCGGGGCCTTTTGGGTTGATCTATATAGATAAACAGCTGAATGGGTTAGATCTTTAGTCGCGGTGGCTTTTTCACATTGCCGGGAAATGACGCATTTCGATGGTTCGGGGTATCTTCGGGTTAGCAACTTTTTTCGGGTTTTCCTCTTCCAGGTTTTAAATCTTGGCAATAGGAACAACCAACCAGTAGAACCAATTCTTGATAGGTAAGTCAATAGATATTGATATTGAAAATGACTCAGTTGAAGTGATACACAATAAGGATGGTTGATTGGTTGTATAGATAGAGGGACATTCACAAGCAGTATCGAGGGTAGTGCAGCGCCAGCCAACAAACAAGAAAGATGTGACACCCGAAACTCACCAACAGACCAAGGGTTCTCTATACTTTTGTTGACATGCTGCGCATCAGTGGAAGTGGGGGGTTTGTAATGGTTAACCACAAAAAAAAAACACTGTGGAGACAACGCTTCTTTGAAATATCAGGTTTTACACTTTTTTTCCTCTTTTTTTCTGGATCACCTTTGTATTAGACTAGATAAGAAAACCTCAGAGTCCCTGAAATATGGCAACCTTTCTGAACATTAACCATACTTTTGGCGTTTTCTCACGGTGCAGGGCCAGGCGTCAAAGCTAGCCTCCAAAGAGCAAAGCTTTGAGAACTTGCCTGAGGCAGGGGGAGCATCGTTGGTTGCAACTGTGATGGGGATATAAAAGGGTGGATATGGAGGTTTCTTAAAATAGGGATACCGGGATACCCCTGAATCATGCATTTCTATAGAATTTTCTATTATAAACCATCCATTTTGGGGTATCCTCATTTATGGAAACCCCCATATGAAATGGGAAACCATGGGATATTACGATATTACCATTTTGGTAATCCAAGATATTTGTCAAACACCGCCATTTTTAATAGGTAGATCATCTACAAACGGGCCGTGTAACAGTTATCTTATTACCAGCAGGTAGTAAAATTTGGGGTTTGCCCAGAACATGGGTGAATTTTTACTATTTGCAATGGGGATTCACCATCGAAGATAGGGATTTAAGCTGGCAAAGAATGGATCTCATGGAAAAACCACATACCCTCTGGTAATTTAACGTAGCTATTGAAAATGACCATAGAAATAGTGGATTTTCCCATTAAAAATGGTGATTTTCAATAGCTATGTTAAATTACCAGAGGGTAATGACCGGACCTAACAATTATCGGTTTGGTGATATAGTGGGATCCAAAATGGGGGTCAGATTTTAGCCCCCATAAGACTGCCGATGGGCCGGTGATTTTTAGAACTAAGCCTCCAATTTTGCCCAAGTTTGACCCATACCAAAAGGGGGATATGAAATGGGATAGTATGGGATGTATCTTATACAATATATATATATATAATATAATATATATATATATATATATAAAATAATATATATATATATATAATATAATATATATATAATATACAATATATATATATAATATAACAGTATACAAGCGTCTCTGGTTTTTCTATATGAGTTTTCCCAGAGATTTGGAGAACCATGTTGCCCGCAGAGCCGAGCCTAACGTCACATGTTTGCCACCGTGATTTCCCACGCGTTGCTCCCCGATTCGTCATTTTTGACATGGTTGAGCCCAAGATGACATCATATATCCCCTGGTAAACTAACATAGCCATTGAAAATGACCATAGAAATAGTGGATTTTCCCATTGAAAATGGTGATTTTCCATAGTTTTTTGTAAACGTTTACCAGAGGGTACCATGTTTGCCACGGTTCCACCCCCCGTTTTCTCCAGTAGCTGCATGAATTCATTGATCCACGGCCCCCATCCTCTGGGCGCCACGGTCTTCTGATAACATAACTAAGGAATGAATTAAATCCGCCCCAGTGAAAACAAACCATGAACGGATGCAAATGCAGGGTGACTTCACCAACAATGGAACTGCTTTTTGGGAGATTTCGTTTCCAAATGCAGTGATGAAACTTCGCAATGGGATGGACTGTTCCAAATTTCCAGGTGTTGCGCCAGGGCTTCGGGCAATATTTCAGCACCAGTGAGGATTGTGCAAAAGCCCATTTGGGGGGGAATGTTGCACCAAAAAGTGATACGTGTCCAAATATGACATGGACATACACACACATATATATATATACATATGCATGTGTGTGTATATGTATATATATACATTGATATACATGTGTGTGTATACATGTGTGTGTATATATATATGTATATATATATATGTACATATACACATGTGTATATACATGCACATCTACATAGCATACATTTGCATATGTACATATGTATAGCTATCTAACATAGATCCATGACGATCCATGTATTGCTTCTTGATTTTTGATGCCAGGTGCCAAATCATTTAGTCAAAGAACTCCGGACCTTCCTCTGCAAACAAGAGCGCAGGAGAGGATCTGGTGACATGTTGAATTCAATTAGGATGAACCAACCCGAATAATGGTATTAATGGGGATGCATCAGCAACATCTGGATAATTTACGACAACCTCACTGCGACGTCAGCCACATGCATGTCCTAATTTCCTGTGGCACCATTTATTTTGTAGAAACACAACAGATCTATATACCACATTCTCTCATGGTTTGTGGGCGGTGTTTGGTCGGGGAAAGGATGACTGGCATTTCATTCAACCAACAGATATCTCACAATGCGATTCCAATTCTATAGGCCCCCAAAAGCTATAAAAATGCCCCAAGATAGAATGACGGTCCGTGCACTTCCTTACTTTTCTGGTCGATTTGGAAACGGTATCCAAACATTGACCAAACTGGTTTGGAACCTGTGGGTAGATCCCTAGGTAACAAGTCTGATGTGACAGATGAACAACCTTGCACCAACACCACGACTGAAACTTGGTCTCGGGGGCTACATGGTATCGCCACGACTGAACATTATGCATGTGGTGTTTGGTAAATCTTCTTCAATACATGATATACCCAATAGATAAGATCAGATTAGCTTAGAGTAGATGAGATATAGATGAGATTAGATAGACATAGATGCGATTGGATAGACATAGATGAATTTCGTTTCAGTTTAGATTGTGTATATATATATACTGTATGTATATATATATAAATAGGTATGTATGTAAACAGTGTATATCAGGAAAAAACATATAAATTAATATAACTCATAGATTTCCATGATATTCTCATGATGTTCTCATGATTTTCCAAGAGAAATCAGCAGGATCAAGGCCAAGGCAGAGGAGAAAGAGGTGAACGAACGCTGGGATGTGCCTTGGCGAATTGGGCCAAGGGAGGGCTACACCTGGAGATATAGATGGATTGATATATGAATAGATAGATGTGTATATATATATGAATAGATTGATACATATATGCGTATATATATATATATGTATATATATGTACTCATTTTTCATCACCAAAGTCGTGGAGTTGAGAAAAATAGAGAGTGAAACAGGTAAGAGATCATTTTTACCGACTCACGAAGGGATCATTTTCCATGCAAAACCGAGGTCATTACGGATGTGGTGCGCTACTGCATGCTGGTAGCAGCTTGGCTTTGATTGGGTGTAACTGACCCCCTCCGTTCGCACTTTTATTTCAAAGATGGCCTGCAGTCAGCCCAGCGCCCGTGCCGAGATTGGATGGTTCTGGTTCTCAGCAGAGGCCAGCGGTTTGGGCTCACCGATACGCTATACCCTTTGGTAATCCAACACAGCACAGGGAATATTCCATTTTTGACGAATTTCAATCCGTATATCATCTACAAATGGGTAGTACGGTAGATCTCGATTTCCAGCTTGGCCCATTGGCTTAGCCGGGGTATTTGTGTAACTATAACCGCAACTATAAGTATGACAGTGTCAGATCTCTGACCTCGTGGTCCAGCGATCATTGTGGCCCACTTGGGGTAATATGGAATCGAACTCGATGAGTCTGCTGGAAGCCACGGATTTTGGTCATAAGTAGGAACCAATTTGATTTTGGAGTTCCGCAATTTTGCACCAATCTCATTGGGAATTTTGTTTGGGAAAACCAGAGGGGTCTGCCCTGGCCCCAGCCTGATTAGGTGGTTTCAAGATGTTTTCAGTGCAATTCCAGGGGGACCGTGGTGAGCCTGGGAAACATGGAACTGACCCGGAATTGGAAGATGCTTCGGGGAAGTCATAGCTACATTGTAGCGAATCTAGCTTTGGTTCAAGGCAACGCTTTCATGAAAGGGGGGTCAGATTTAGATGCCGAAAAGTAAAACTGTCGTTTCTGCAAACGTTTCAGACCCCATGAATCATGTTCCGCAGGTGATGGACATGGCATGCTTGGAGGGTGGCGTTGGAAGCCCCAGAGGATGCAGAATTCCAAAACCTGGGCAACTGGTGGCGATCAGCACGTCTGGGGGACCCCATACAACACTTTAAAATATATGTTAATGAGGAACATGATTTTAAGAAAATCATGGAAAGTTCGGGGTTCCAAAGTTTGAAACAACATCAACAACCCAAAATCATGCCAGCCCAGGGACCCTGGCAGGTGGTCAAGGTGCGAAAATGGGGCACCATGCCGGGGTTGAAAACCTTGAAAAAGCCTGGGGGATGATCACATCGAAATATGGTAATTTTATGTATTTTGGATGGTTTTGGATGGTTTATGGTTTTTGAACATCCGTAGTTGATGGATGTGAGAATTTCATATATGGCACTGTGTCAGATCTATGGGGTGTCAATATTCCACGTAAATCTGGCGGTGGGTAAAAATATGTCACGTCCGCAAAAGAGTAGGTTTTGGCCATGTTGGTAATGAAGCATCGAATTATTTGGGACAAAAAAAGATTGGATCCAGCCCATCGACCTCCTGGGTATCCTGAGAGGTTCCATGTCACTATTGCCATCAACCATCCACCTTTGTGGAGGCCCTGTTTCCATACAGATTCCTCGGCCCCAGTTGGAAATGGATTACCATTGTACCCAGTTGGAACATGGGGATGGATCAGCACCTATTGTACCATATTGGGGGCGATGAACGTCCATGTACCAGCTATTTTGATGTTCGCCAGCGGGACAGGGCTTTGACTTTGCAGGCAGTGTCTTCGCCCTGTCTGTTCATCTTCATCTTGGAATCAGACACTCGGTTGCCTTCGTTGCCTTCGACCCACCGGCGATGCAGGTATCTACCAGGTGGATTCCAGAAACGCGTCCCAGCTCATTGTACCTTAGTTGGTATCAAATAGCTGGTACCCTCTGGTAAACTAACATAACTATTGAAAATGGCCATTTATAGTTGATTTACCCATTAAAAATGGTGATTCCCAATAGTTATGTTAAATTACCAGAGGGTAAATGGATGTGAACCCCCCAGGTATATACAGGTTCATCCCCATGGGAATCGTGCTCATTCTCATCCGTTAGGAACAAGATTCCGACCAGGCCATGAACAAGAGACGATTTGGCATTCTGCAAGTGGTTCTGGAATTTGTACTGGTATGGTAGCTGGTCTTTGCATGTATGTATATATATATTTACACGTACATACACATGCATAGATGATGTACAACATATATCAAAATATGATCCCTGGAATCCCTTGACACATAGATTACAATGTATATCTAGATGCAAGCTACATTTCATATCTTCGGGACAAAATCCACTTGTCAATACCATAAATCCCAAGCAACCAGGATCCCGTTCTCCGAGGACCGAAACCACTTCTGGTGGCAGGTAGCAGTGCCTTGGCTCAGAAAAGGTGCGTATGTGTATGGACATGTACACAACCAATAGATACACAACTATTTAATAAGCATGATGTAAGATATAAATTTATGCGTATTTAAACATTGAAGTTGTGATATGTCGATCTGAAAGACACATTTATCAAATACTTCTTGGAACTTCCGGCGTTACAACTCAGGTTGTTTCCATCTTTTGATGTACTGTTTCAGAAGTGTTTTGTATCACCATTTTTTCCCTATCAATCCTGTTTTTGCATACTGTTACACATGTATAAATAAAATGTAGAATATGTGTAATATGTACATAGACATATATACATATGTATGTATGTATATATATATATATATACGTATATGTGTATATATACATTTATAAATTATATTAAACAAAAATAAAAGAGAATCTTTTACCAATCATCTACCCCCACGGCAAGGCTGGGATGGTGGCGGCTGTGCTTCTCCTGGACGGGATTGGGATCTGTGCGATAGCATCTATACAGATCGATGTGGTCGATATGTGTATCCATTGTGAACATGAGTGTACATGAGTATGCGTATATATATATATATATGTATACCTCTATATGACAGAAGTACACATAATTGCATCATTATCTGTATCCATGTATTTATATGCTGGATGTATGTATGTATGAGTACATCATGGAACTAACAGTGACAACCTACGTGGGACTTCATTGACCCGTCACCCTGTGCGATCTGCAGGATCTGCTTTTTAGCTAAGACAGTCAAGGCACGGATGGGGATTCTCAAGTCATGGCCCTCATGGCTATCCTGGGGAAGTGGGGATAAATTTCGAGAAGATGGTGATTTAGCTAGGGCATTGGATGGGGGATTTGCTGGGAACATATGGATACTGAAGAGACTGATCAATTTTGATAAATATCTCTGTTGATTTGGTGACCACAGGACGTTATACTAGCTGTTACTAGCTGGTTTTGATGGGCATTATGAACTCACCCAGAAAAGGAATATACGTACCAAAGCGTACTATGGGATGGCATAGGCATCAGGCAATTTTTGATTTGGAAAGTGATGATAAAGCCTGGGATTTTGAGGTGCCAAATCAAAAACGAATGTAGAGATTGAAAATGAACAAAATGAGGATGTGATGCAGAATGATGCAGAAATTATAACTGTAATCACCAGCTTGTCAAAGATCAACCAGCAGGCCAGGACAACCGATCAAAAAAAGAGAGGGGTTTAACGACACTGCTGACTTGAATACTGCATGGAGGTCTGTGATTTTGTATGTACACATACATAGCCATCACAGGCGCATAAATGAGATAAATATTGCCACCATGTGTGATCATCTACAAAGACATAAAGGTATGTGCAAATAGTTAATAGGACCCATCCAATATTAAACACCCCCAGAAACCATGGTTTAGCAATGTTTAGTAGGGGATTTACACACATTTGGGACCATTTATATATGGTTGGGGATGGGATTAGCTAGCCTCAGCCTGCTGACAACTGAGTCGGTGCCCTTGAGTCCGAATCTCTAAACTCATCAGCCTTCGCGTTGATGGCAACCGGAGACCGGAGACCAAGCACTTTGATTGGCAGTGGTCAATTTGTCCATGGTTTCATAAGGTGCAGACAATCGTCCACCTGTGTTTAAAACTTCAACTATCAGTTTTCCATAGTTTTCCCCCCTGAACTGGGGATGTAGCAGTAAACAACTCAAGAACCAGAGCTCTCCGACCCACATCAGCCATACCCCAGTGGCCAGGGAAGTCGGCTCAACGGCTCAACCTTGTCCATTTGCATTGGAAAAAGGGCGTCCGGCTGCCTTGGAAATGGCCGTATCAATTGGGAAAATCGACGAAACTCAGGGGCTCTGAGTTCCTCAAAAAAGGACCATGGGCAAATCCCGAAAAAACCAAGGCTGGGACCATGAGTGATTATTGCTGAGAAGACCTTGGTTGAAACAATCCAGGTGGTCGGAGTATCAGAAATCCAAGGGGCTCTGATCGTTGTGTCCCTTGTGTGGGCACATTGGGGGCTGCTGGCGACCTTGAAAATAGCTGCAAAATTTGATGATTACAGATGATTTACCTGTGAAACATGGTGATTTTTCAGTTCGCAAAGTGTTGAGTTCGAGGGTACATGGATGTTCATTCAGTTCATTCCCCCAAATTTATGATATTTATGGAAAACAATAGGTTTTGATTTCAGCGGCTTGGACCAGCGACCCGACACAGCCCAAGCTTGGGCCGATCCCATGAAGCACCCGGCGATGTTCAAGGCCGCGATGTTTGGAACATGGAGAGCAGTCACCCCGGAAAGTGGATTCTCCGGTGCTGGGAATTCATGAAAATGGGTCATTTTCAATAGGTCCAATAGGTCAATGATCTTTAAAATGTGCAATGTGAAAACCAGAAGCTAATTGATTGTGAGTTAATCTCGTTGGATGAAGTATGATGAAGTAATGAAAACTATCCCAATTTTGGCCTGTGCCTCGGACCAAGACGGTGTAGGGTCACACTTTTTATTCCCCGACCTTCTGAAATTTGGTACTCTCACTGGTGGTATTGGTGGATGTGGCCGGTTGCAAATTTCAAACATCTTTCCAATTTCAATTTTTTATCATAGAAATGGGATGATGCCCAATGAGTGACATATTTAAACCTGGCCGGTGGTTCAACCATCAGCCAGCTCAACATGGCCATGGCTTTCTCTGTGACTCTCGGATTGCTGCTGCTGACTCTCGGATTTGCTGTGGATTTGCAGGAGAGAGCAGTTAGACTCTGTGATGAAAGGAGAAACAGCTTGGCCGTGCTGCCGAAGATGAAACTCACATTTTTCCGGATCTTACTGTTCACGAAAACCGTGCTATCTGGGATGATTGTCCAATGTCATTGTTTTTCTTTGAACCCATCCGACATTTCTGGCTCTGCAAGTTTCTCTTTGTCGTGATTCAGGTTACAATGTCATAGGCACATATACCATTTACTCAAAAACTTGGTGGCAAAAATGTTCATCAATTTTCCCTGTATCTCTAGAGGAAATCGGTGTGCCATTCGTGGACCCAATACGTGCCTATAAACAGTTCGTCATTCTGAGGCCCCATACTGAACACCATCTAAAACCATCCAAAATAGGCTGAAAATGGTCGAAAATAATCCCAAATAAACCAAACTCAATCCAAACTCATCTATATAAAGCCATCCAAAATCAACGGAATAGTCAAAAATCATCTAAAATAACCCAAAACCATCTTGATAAATAATTCGAAATCATCTAGATAATATTAGAGAATCTAAAATCATGTGCGACAATCTAAGATCATCTAAAAGAATATGATTTTGATCCCCATATTTGGATGGCCAATGGGCCAAGCTCAGCTGTGGAGGAGCTCGAAACGAAGATCTCGGGTCCCAAAGAGGATCTCTTGAGGTCGGGCACCTGAGCGTTTCGGATGGTTTTTTCAGATGTTTTTTTTGTTTGTTTTTTGGAAGATAAGGCCTATATATATATACAAGCTATAAAATAGAACAATACAGAAGTTTTAGTAAAAACTAATTCATGGTATCCGCATACTTTTTTCGTTGAGGTCCAAATTTTGGGTGTCATTTCTTTTTTTGGTCGACTTTGCTGGGAGTTGAGACGGGTAAAATTTATCTTAAAGATCAGCAATCCATTATAGGACCTTCCCCAAAAACGGGGGTTTATATGGAGAGGAAAAGTTGGAGGTGTTGCGATACCTTGTGCCTGGTTCGATCTTGATCATGTTTTTCCAGATGCGCAAATCACAGCAATAGGTTGGTCTCAAAAGAAGAAGGAAAACAAATGGAGAGTTGTTACAGGGTGAAATCCTGAACAATTTCTGGACCATATTCTATCATCATTCACATCCTTATCACCGCGCACCCAGGTCCTATCTTAATCATTCACACCCAGATTCTTGGTAAAGGATATCGCATTTTTACTACCAACCAGCAATATTTTCACTAGTTGACATCTCTTTTATCATATCCTCATTCTATTCCATGAAATCCCCATGAAATCACAATCAACTCCCATTGAAATCCCCATTAAAAACATCCCCCTTTATATCCGGGTGATCTCAGTTGCGCCTGGTGCTTCAGGGGCCTCCTGTGGCCCAGCGCATGGCCGTTGCGGTCCGAGCACCTACAGAGGCGCGGACGCTTCGGAACGGACCTCCGTGGGTCTTGAGGGGGATAGACTGCAAAACACATTGGATCAATGGGAATTTCAGGATCCTAGAATTTCAGGATTTAGGTTCCTGAAATGGCCATTGATTGTATTTGATGATATGTTTGTTCGGATACAATGGGATATACTGGGATTTAAAGATATTTCAAGGGATTTAGTGGGAATTGTGTTGGACCATTTATCGGGATATATCATGGGATGATCTGTTTTACCAAGCATTGGGAATGGGATGATTTACCAGTTGAATATCGAAATATGGCGCTTTAGCTGCAGAAATATGGTGATATCATGGGGAGATATGATAATATGGGATATTTAAGCCAACCAAATATGATATTTTTGGGTTTGTCTGAAAATGGCGGATTGAGACCCATACGAAATTGAATAGGGAAGACAAGGCTACTTTACCCTGGGATTTTTGGTTTTGGTGATGTTTTCCTTTTGTACGCAGATCATTTTGAGGAGCAACAAAGATGGCTATGGACCACACATCGTTGATGTTTGTTGGGTGGTCAACCTTGATTGGCTACGGACCACAGGGATATGTTTGGTTTGACCCACTAAACTCTTGGGTTTCCCAAGTGATCCCCAAGCGATCCCGTTACCACAGATAACGTAGACTTGCAACCATGATTAGTGAGTGCTAGTAGGAAGCATAGTTTCTAACGGGCCAACCTTATGCTTCTTCCATGTTGTTGGTGATACAACGATAGTTCCATAAAACTATACAGCAACTTTATAGCTGAACAGGCCTTTGATATAATGGTTTTTGTTACACTAGCACTTGGTTTTCCCCGGAATATCTCTACTTGGATCAGCGGATAATGGGCAATCCTTTTTGCCGGGGTTAGCCCATTTCCTAAGTGGGTTTGAACTTTGAACGGTGCTTCCTATCCAGTTTTCCCCATATTTACGGGGATCAGATTTGGCCAAAAGATGGCTGGGAATTGGTTGGAATTCTTATCCCAAAGCAGTGTGGGGATCATTGATCTCACGTTGATTTTTATGGACAGGTGCCCAACATGGGACCTGGTCATCCAGCAAACCTGGCATTGGAAAATCCTTGTCGTCACAATCCACATTTTTCTGTTTTGCCCAGACAAATTGTACCATTGTACCATGCTTTCCCTGGATTCTCCTGGGCATTACCACTCCGAGAACCTTGACCTTTCGGTCGATGGTCGGCATTGATTTTCCATTGATCCAATTTTCCATATCCCATAGCGATATTTGATGATATTTGTTTAAAACAAACCCAAGAAAGTTATAACATTTAATGCCAACATCGGATTAATCAACCCCCCCCCACCTGGTAGGTAGGGGGGTACCTTCTGGCTAGTTTCTTGACCACCCCTTAATAGTAAACAAATCCATCTTGCGATATTTTCTCATAGCCAACCCTTGTTCATCTCTTTTCCCCGTTTCGCAGGATGGACGAGTCCGAGGACCAAGAGTTCTATGGCCAAGCGCGGCTGGTGACCCACATCGACGATGCCGCCATTGGCGCCTCGGATGGATTGGTTTAAGGGAACATTAGCCTCTGGTAATTTAACATAACTATTGAACATGACCATTTATAGTGGATTTTCCCATTGAAAATGGTTATTTTCCATAGCTATGTTAGTTTACCAGAGGGTATTTGCTGGGAAAAGCCATGGCTTCCGGTTAAGATTTTCCCGAATAAACCAATCCAATGAACACACGGATCAAGCAACTAGGGGATTGAACCGAAGGTGTGTTGATCGTGAGGATACGAGCCCTGATAGTCGTTTGATGGGTAAGGTCACAGCTGATCCAATAACTGATTTGCTGATCCAATATGGTAGCCATCTCAAGCAACTAATAGATTTGGGGAAGTCAGAGGATGAAGTGGAGACCATTGGTTTTGATCATTCGAAGGGTAATCAATTTTGGCCGTTTAGCAGGAACGCCCTTCGAATGTTTCAGGGGTCACTTTGGGTGGGTCAGTCGGGATCCACAGGTTTGTACAGATTTGGGATGAAGACTCACACTTGAATCGAGCGGCTTTTCATCTTCTCAAACAACATATGGCTATGGATCAATACCTATAAATACCATTTTTAGTGGGATGAACATCCATAAATCCCAGCTATTTTGATGTGAACTACAGGGGTATAGGGTTTTGACCCATATCCATATCCGGATATATCCACTGTACGCTGTTGATCCCAACCGAAAGGAAAGCGTAGAGACATGGGCCGTTTCAGATAGGTTTCTATCGTGACACATTGGTAATCAAAGATGGCAATGGAAACCACTGATGCTTGAGAATCCATTGCCATGTTTGATTCCCAAAAGCAATCCAGAACCGCACTGGGACTTCACTGGGGCAGTAGCATTCCCTTATGACTTGCAGGGGCGTGTCATGGCGTGTCGTTTCGCAGGTGCACTCCGCCGGTACTATGAAGTGCCTTGGTTGTCACATGGGCCATGGGGGTACCCATGAAATCCATGAAGTGGTATGGGGGGAACCCAATAAGGTCCTGCAAACAGCTGATTTGGATCAGTTTTGGTAGGCCATCCCAATAAAAAAATCCATGAATTTGCGGTTTTTGATGTTCCTACCGCAGTTACCGATCCTCTTTAAGTCTCTATTTGGATATACGTCAAATTTTATTTTTGTGGAATCTGCACTGTTGTTGGTTAGATATGATCACCAATCGTGTCTATTCGTCACCTCCTCAACCTTGTTAGCATGAACAAATGTGTTAACTGCAAGGCCCTGTTCTACTGCCAGGTGCATTTTCATGCAGGGGCTGCTGTGTTGGATCTCTGCTCTTCGTGGATCAGCCATTTTCCAGCTGTGCGCGGCTCGACGGCTTTTTGCGAAGCGGCTAAAGGGTGGTTTTCAAGTTTTGTCTTTGTGATTTTCCATTCCTATTTGGAATGATGATCCCCATTATACTGTATATAAATAAATAGATACACATATTTGTTTAAAAAGTGTTTGAACACAAACCAGGCTGTTTGTTTCCGACTTGGGGTTTAGGTTGGATTGATTGGTGCAGGTTGGTAGGGGATGACCATGGTGGAAGTTGATGCTCCCGAAAGCTTCCCCGTCAGAGGCAGCTTGTGGCTACCACATTCTCCATTGAATGTTGGATGTTGGGCAGGATATTTACAAATTTCATAAGATATTGCAAGTAACATACTGTATTCATTGGATATTCATTGGACATTCCATAGGATGTGGGACATTTTGTTTGGATGAACATGTTCATATCATGTTCATATATACGGTACATACTTAAAACACAATCATCAGGTTTGATGGGAATGTTATTAAAAATGAGCCAGGTTTAGCTCGCGCCGTGGGCATTGGCATGAACGCTGACGAACTGGCGCGGAACGAACAGCTCACCGAGTGGACTGTGAAGGATTTGAACAAGGCGCCTTTGTCAGCTGAGCCCCAGATTTTGAAGGCAACAGTTAGCTGTAAGCCATGGTTATAAACCATATCAGCCATATCCAACTATAAAGCAGCAACAGTTAGGTTATAGTCAGCTGTTTTCCCAAGATTTGAAGGCACCAGAGGCCAAGATCCAAGCCAAGATGGAACTTTTGGAGTTGATATAAAAAGGGGCCAAAAGATCAAAGACCAGCAGAATGGTGAGGGGTTTAACCGTTTTCCCCCGATCATGATGGAAATCCTCCCTATCAACCCGAGCTTAGTATGGGATCTATCAAAATGTGCGGGTCCGACAAATGGGGATATGACAAATTATGGATCCCATCCCAAAATCCCAATATGAAATACCTCCCTTGGAAACCATGGTGGATGTAGGGAATTGGGACAGGGGGATGGGATGACGAATTAAGCACACTGAAGGACCCGACGTTGAACTTTGAAGACGAGACCTTTGACTTTGTGGTGAATGCAGTTTCCTGGCGCTGTGATAGGAGGCTGACTTATGATGTAACGTGCTTGTTGGTTTCAGATGAATATGACTTTCTACCAACATTTATATAACATTAAACCGAGTTGACTCAATGGCAAAAATCTGAGAATGGTTGCTTTTTTTGGGGGCCAAGCTGAGATGAGTTATTTCCCTGATACATCCTGAGACTAGTGGAGAACCATCCAATGTTCAGGTTTTTTCAATGTCAAACTTGGTATATCAGGGATCTAAAATGGCGGCACTCGCCTTACAAACATCTGCCAGGTAGCTGATAAGCTATTTTGACTTCCATTCCCATGTATCCTCACATGTACGACACAGATCATATACATATATACATATATATATATATACATACATACATACATTACATTACATTACATTGCATTGCATTGCATTGCATTACATTGCATTACATTCCATTCCATTACATTACATTACATACATTACATACATTACATTACATTACATTACATTACATACATTACATTACATACATTACATACATTACAATACATTACATACATTACATACATTACATACATTACATACATTACATTACATACATACATAACATACATACATACATACATACATACATACATACATACATACATACATACATACATACATACATACATACATACATACATACATACATACATACATACATACATACATA
>Ga0126342_10003234_pt1 | contig 26703 bp, 24 predicted proteins | sample Cyp1metagenome_FD_92528 | JGI IMG/M metagenome (GOLD analysis project Ga0126342, IMG submission 92528) | Coral microbial communities from Lord Howe Island, Old Settlement Bay, Australia - Cyphastrea 1 metagenome | ecosystem: Host-associated > Invertebrates > Cnidaria > Coral ...
CAGCACAGCCATCACTCCGGATAAGCACTGTATGCTTCCAACCTGCAGAAATCTGGGTATACACCATTCCCTCATCCAAAGGTGGGATGTCGCATTGTCCATATGCATTGTCTCCGACGGCAACAGCACAGCCATCACTCCGGATAAGCCCTGTATGATTGTCACCTGAAGAAATCTGAGTGTATGCCACTCCCTCATGCAAAGGTGGGATGTCACATTTTCCAAATGATTTATTTCCGATGGCAACAGCACTGCCATCACTTCGGAGCAACACTGTATGATCGTAACCTGAAGAAATCTGAGTGTATGCCACTCCCTCATGCAAAGGTGGGATGTCACATTCCCCATCTTCAGCGAGTCCGATTGCAACAGCATTGCCATCGCTCCGGAGAAGCACGGTATGACCAGTGCCTGCAGAAACCATCGCTGGAATCAAGGCCAATTTTGCTCGAAGGCAGTTTGATGCGTTGGTGATCAACATGCAGCTATGCTGGCTATGCTCATTAATAATTATATAATATGTGAGAAGGGGTCAAAATTTGGCACTCCTACATGGAATGGCGTATTCAAGATGATGACCAAAATTCCATGGTTTCACTGGACCTTAGGTTTTGACCCAACTCGGTGAACATTCAGCCGACTTATCAGCTATTGACTGGTGATGAGCCATACCCAACTTCGGCTTGTTCTTTGTTCGGGGATCTGAGTTGTTGACGTTAGCACCCGTTAGGGGTTCAACGGTTCAACGTGTGTTCAAGTTGGTCATGAGAGCGTTGCCAACATAATGTTCATGGGTGGAAATGCTAGAAAATACTCCCCAAATCTGCCCACCAAGACTTCACAAAACATGTGGGTGGTACACCAATTTTTCATAAAATACCCCCAAATAAAATTCACCAGAAAATCACCAAACAAAAGGCCTGTCCTTAGCATCACTCATCTTTGGGTCCGGGATGCCATTGATTTGCAGTCGAGGCTCGTAATTCCAAAGGCCTGTGGTCGAGTAGTAAACAAGGCCGTACGCGCATCCTGCCGTCAGCAGGTCACGAGAAAAACACCCTGGGGATGATGGAAAAAGAACATGAACCACAGTCAATGGGAGATCTTCAGGATCCCATTGATGGAGGTACGTAAACGTACCATTTTTCAGGGCCTATTTTCTAGGGATATTCGGATCTTCCCTGAAATTTCCTGAAAAATAGGCCAAAAATGCCAATGGTAGGTACCACAGGGAATCCACAGGGATCCAATGGGATCCACGGTGGCTCCCCTGCCAAGGGCCGCAGCACGGATCCATAGGTCCACTCCGCCGCCACGGACAGCGCTCGGCCCAGGATTTTCAGGCCCTGCCAGGTGGCGCCCGCCGTGGGAAGCAGCACCTCGGTGGGAATGTCCTGATGGAAACGCCATGAGAATCCCACCACTTCGATGATTCTTGGTTACCATTTGGTTATTTGTTACATAGCCATGGAAAATCCCTACCAGAAATGGAGGTTTCTAGCTGGGAAAATCATCTATTTCTATGGGCCATTTTCCATGGCTATGTTAAATAACCAGAGGGTATTATTGATGATTGATGATAGGTAGAATGTGGTAGCCTCTGGTTATGACTCACATAGCCAGCCATGGAAAGATCCACCATGCTATTAAGAACGGTAAACCATCTATAAAAATGGCAATTTTCAATAGCTATGTCACAAATTACCAGAGGGTACATGATGACCTTCCTTCCTTGCCTATCTTACCCAATTTTCATGCCATACCCCAGTTGCAGTTTGATGCACCTGGTTCCACAAGCCCTGCAGGCCGGTCCAGATCGCAGAGGCTGCGGGGACCAGAGCCTCGGGCACACAGGACTTTCATGGGATTTTCGTAACTTAAGCATCACTTATGACAATCTTATGGGTTTCAACATGTTTCAACTGTCAAAGATATGGGGATGCGTCAAAACCTATAAATTTAACATGAATTATCATATTCGAGGGGGATGAACATCCAATAAATCCCACCAATTTTGGGGTAAAGGGTACCGGTGCTTTGACTCATACCCATATCAGCACATATGATGCTAGTTCAATAAAGAATTTCTGTTTTTTTTGCGAGGTTTGTGTCCCTTGGTCAACTGATTCCCGGTAAATGGATGGAACCACATTGAAATGTTGTTCACCATCAAATGTACCCCATGAAATGCACCCCCTGAAATAGAATCAATGCAGCCTTTACATGTTTTTACCATGAAATTGTGAAATTTCATGGTTTTCTGATTGGTTTGTCTAACCACTGTATATATTCCCCTACCAACCAGTGGTTGGAAAAGAAAAAGATCGACGCCTTTCAAGGTTTGAACTTCCATGGGGATATGCGTTCATTGCGGTGGCAAAAACCCTCGCTTTCATGGCTATTCCCAGATACTAGCTGGGCATTTGAACTACCCCTCACATGTCGATTTACATGCCTAGCATTGATGAATGAACACCATGTCACATTTGTTTGTTGCTACATCTCTTGATTGTTAGTCAACTTCCCAACTGCAATCCTACCATTCAACAGTCAGTTTCCCCATTTTCGTGACCCTTAACCCCCTTGTTTTCCCAGTTTTAGACATTTATTTGTTGTTTTCATAATACTAGGCAAATCAACATGTTGACCAGGGCAAATCAAGTATTTCTCCCATTTTCCCCGGGTCAAATCGACATTTCGCAGTCCCAGCATCCAAAGCGTAGAAGGCCTCAGCACCATGGGCCAGTAGCCGGCCCAGGGGTGCCAACACCTGGACGGACTGCTGCGTTTGATGCTGCTTTGGAATAAGTTGTTTTTGGTCGTTACCCTCTGGTGAACTAACATAGCAATGGAAAATCACCATGTTTAATGGGAAAATCCACTATAAATGGTGATTTTCAATAGCTATGTTAGTTCACCAGAGGGTATGTCTGATGACTCTTAAGTTACCCTAACTCACCCCATTTCACCGGTAACCAATGTACCCCTTGCTCCAGGATCTCCCCCATCGCCCCCACCCTTCCCCACCTGGTGATACACCGCACTGCCTGCGCTTTCCATGCCATGCCAGGCCGCCGCGCCGCAGCCTTGCAAGGCACGGCCCAGCGGGACCAAGGCGTTCGCGTAGATCCAGCTGGCACCGGCCGCGGCCTTCGAAGCCAGCCAGCGGAGGCCGGACCAACTGGGCGCCAGGATCCAGTCGTAGATGGCCTCTCCACTATCCCAGCTGATTAGGAACCCTGGTGAAGTCCCCTAACCATGGTTATCCCATTTGAAAAGTTGGTTATTTGGTAACAACATGTTATAACTTATAACCCCACTTGCTACTCAGCGGGATGATCCTCCAAGGGGAGCTGCTTCGCCTGAGCCGTGACGCCCAGCACATCTCCCAGCAGATTCCCCAGCGCCACGGCGCCGTCCGCCATGCCCCGCAGCAGCGCCGGCACGTGCCGCAGCACCGAGACGTGCAACGCCACGGCGCCGCGCAGGGCGAGACGGCCCAGCAAGCGGCCCACGGGGCGCAGGACACCTGGGAGGCCGTGGAAAGCCGGATTCACCCAAGACATGGTAATAGTGGGTAACAACAAAACTTTACGTTGGTTATATTTATATATATATATATATATGTGTGTGTGTATATATACTATATATATATACATTATATGTATATATATATATATATACATGTGTGTGTATATACATCTATATTTATATATATATAATATGTGTGTGTGTGCCACAGAAAGGGTAAATATATGAGGTATTCAACCAGCAAAGTTATGGAGTTAGAACCCCGCCTCGTAGGTGACGTTTTTTTTTGGCGGTTCACCAGTTGAATCCCCAACGGTGAAGGGATCCGACGCTCACAACTCATTTTTGTCACTGGGGGACATTCTCCCCCAGTAGATGGTTGCAAGTATGGGTGTTAATTGAAGAAAAAGGATGCAAAGGCAAGTCAAAGATAGTCAATGGAAATGCTCCTGTATAATACTTGTGCTTGCTTCATTGTGGTGAAGATTCTTAGGTAACCAATGATTGGAAGTGAGGCGGCCAACATTCCTTTCCGGGCCTTTCCAGTTCCAAGCAGTGCTGAGATGATTTAACATGCCAAACCTGAGATAAACACGCCAATTCCACTCCAAAAAAACACCTGGCCGAGAATTTCGGTGTTCTTGTGCCAAGAGGCGGGATTTCTTCATATGCCCCATCCATCCAACTCACACACATTCACATACACAAGCTTCCAGACATATATCATCATATATCATCATATATATATATATCTAAAAAGTTGAGATAATGGTCACCATCATCCCATCTCCCCATCTCCCCCACCCAGGGACCCAACCTGCATAGAGGCCATAGGGCACGAAGAACACCGTCAGCGCCACGGGCGCCGCCACCAGCAGCACCACGCCCTTGACGCCCAGCGTCAGAGGACTCGCCCAGTCCTCGGCGGTGAAGATCTGCTGGGTACCTCGGCGCCCCGGTTGGGGCGAAAAGGGCGACGTTTATGGAGGGAAAATATGGGACATCTATGGAAAATGATAGGGAAAATGGAGAATTGCATCGATTTGATGAGGCTAGAATTTTGGGGACAACATAATGGGACAACCTGAAATTGTGACTGTCTTAGGTGGTCTTTTGGTCTTTTGTATCTGCGACGGGTTCGCAGAGGAATTCATTGGTTGTTGCATCACATTTAGGAATGTTTATCTCGAGGTTCATACCCCCAAACATGGGAAAATCAGAAAAGCTTTGGGCATCCGCCGCCATCCGGTGACTTTTGAAACAAGTCTGAAACCTTTCGTACAGTACATGTATACATATAATTACATACATATATACATATACATATGCGTGCGTGTGTACATAGAAATATATATGTAGCCAATGGTTCTCCAGGCATTAATACGCAACTTGAAGTTCGTAAAACAGGCTGGGCATTGACTGGTTTAGCTTATGCTAGTTTAACAGTTTGCTTTGGAAAATGGATGACAATCGCACATTTTATGGTTTATATAATATGTTTTATCCGTAGCAAACCGTTAAATTACTGGAGGGAAGTACTACCCTCGGTAATCAAATATGGCAACGGAAAATGCGTCATCTTTAGATGTTCCCATATTTCCCATGAAAATGTCCATTTACGGGAGATTTCACATTGCCATGTTTGGTGGCCAAATGATCAAGGTTTTTAAAAGGGTCATCTGGTGCCTGCCGTGCCATTGCTTTTCCTTTCGCCAGTTCTGATATTCATGGCCAATCTAGATGCCCCACACCTAAGAAACAATACGAAATTGTGACTTTCTAGCTGCTAGGGGCCTGATTTTGATTGTTTTGGACTGGAAATGAATGCAAAGATCAATGGTTCACTAAGAATCATCCATTTCTACAATATCTGCATCAATATAGAATATATATATATAATATATGTACAAATAAATAATAGCATAGATCTGGATATTTATACAATTTCTCCCATTTTTACGAGCTGTATCCCCATTTCAATTCACAGTGGGTCCAAAAACGTCCCTGCCGTGACCCCAACGACAAAACGTCAAACAACGAGCAGCGCTGCTCCACCGGTTCCTCCTCGAAGTTGGCCACAGTGGTGGCAAACCAGGGAAGGTATCCTCGGTGGCGCCCAGAAAATTGATGTTGGTTGGTTTACAAAGCCATATAACACCATGTTCAACACCATGTTTGTTGGTTTACAAGGCCATATATCAGACATATCCATAAATCATATCTAACATCATACAACTACAGCTATATCATGGTATATCTGTCAGAAATATCCAGAAATCATCATCAATCCGATGAAAACCATAAAGCCATGGACGGCGGGATGAATGGATACATAAGTGGATTACAATATGCGCAGGGTACCCATTGGTTGGTCAGTTCATAGTAACCTATGTGAAAAAAAAACTGCTTTCCCTGGGGAAGATGGATACCCCTAGCTCCGAATCGCTTCCTCCGAACCACTGGATAGTTTATCGATGATTGGGGGGAAACTCATGATCTGATCATGATAATTTTCCACAGCTATGTTAAATCACCAAAGGATATTACTACGGGAAACTCACGATCTTACTGTATCAGTTACTATGGCTATAATAATTATCTATAAATATGGATAGCCATAGTAACTGATACAGTTATTATTATAGCCATAGTTATCAGTTATTAATCTATAGTTATGTGCAAACCCCAAATACGGATAGAAACGTTGTCAAACCTGAAAAACCATCGGCAAACGAACAGTTCCACGGCCAGTCTCCGACCACCCCAGCACCTGCGAGCAACGCAGGGGCAGCAGGTGGGCACACAACCTGCAGGACATCCGCCGTGCGGTAACCCGGAGACACAGGTGGAACTGGTGCCATGGTGCCACTTTTGATCTGAGATCTATGCCTTTTTTGATCAGAAGTTTTGAGAAGGTCACTGACTTGCTCGATTGTTGATTGATGGCTAGTGATGATTAGGAGCGTGCTATCAATCATTCTTCGATTGATTAGCTAATATCATCACAATTTCCAATAGCAATCATAGCGATTGCTAACTGTTGCGGTTTGTTAATTAGTGATTATCCTCATATCACGACCACAATTATCATGATTCACAAAATAATCAAAATTAGTCATTCTTTGTTATATCATTTTTTGGTGATCATGATCATAAGTCACCATTATAGTGATTTTCACAACATCATCATAATTAGTCGTGGTCTAACCATGGTGATAAGTCACCATTCTTTTTAATGATTATAGTGATTATAGTGATTCATCATGATTCATCTCAACTTTATATGTTTAGTGATTATAATGATTATATGTGATAATAAGTCACCATTCATCCCAGCTTTAACCAGCTTTAACCAACATCAGCCCGAACATCAGCCCCGCAGCTCTGCCGTGCTCTACCGTGATCCAAGTGACAAAGCATGCAGCTGCGCCCGTGGCCAGGAGAGCACCGGTGACCATCAAGGGGCGAATGTGGTTGTACATCCCTGAGCATCTGGGGCTCCATCGCTGGGACCTAAAAATTCCAGCTGATGGATAACTCAAATTTGGAAAATCCCCACAAAAATGGATGGAGAACTGGAATGGTGGGACTTTTCGAAAAAAGCTGAGAAAGGTATAGAATGGAAAACCCTTCATGCTGGAATGGTGGTGGTAATTACCCCTATTCATGGATGGTTTAGAATATTTAGAATGGAAAATATTAGAAAATTCCCCAAAAAATGGATTGATAACTGGGGGCGCCCCCAACATATAAAACCTCCATGGGAGGATGGGAGGATCATGGAGGATCATGGAGGATCAACAAAAAACCAACACGAAAAGATCTGAAAACATGGGAGATTCTCCTACTGAAACTTATCCGAACAAAAACCATGAACACAATGAACATCCTCATTCCCACTGTAAAAGGCATGTTCGCCAGTTCCACGCCTTCATAGGCAGCCATCTGCGAGCGCTCCATTCGCATCTCTAAAGCCCTCACCAGCTCCACGTAGTCGTCCACGAAATGCCCTGCCGTGTTCCAATGTGTTAAGGTCGGGATGCCATGAAAACTGACAAGATCTTGATATCCTCCGGTAGCATAACTATGGAAAATCACCACTTTTAAGAAATCAACTGTAAATGGGCTATGTTCAGTAGCTATCTTAGTTTACGGGAGGGTAATACCAACCACTAGATGGAGGGATAACAGACAGACAATACCCTGGCTTGGTATTGTATATCTATTCAAAAAGGGGTTCCTGAAACATTGCGTGTATTTGATATTGGGATGGTTGATTTTTTTGGGGCCTGGCCGCATGGAAAATCAATGAGAATCCCACTGTAATCCCCAGCTCTCTTCGCCTCTCGCGTGGTTCTGGATGCGCTGCCGACAGACCGGGCAGCTGCTTGGGGTCCTGCGAAGAATTCTTCGCGAGCACAGTGCCCCTTCAGCCTCTTCACGCAGTAACGAGTTCTTAACATCATCATTGGTATATGCCATAAACTATGGGTTATTAGTTCTTAACAATCATTCGTGCCACCCCCGTCAACTGTCTACAATCATGACTGCAAACGTCTGTGACACACGATGATCTATCTGAACGTTAGTGCTTCTTCCACCCCATCAACCATAATCCATCAATGGTATATGATTGCTACTAACTATCAACTCTAACATCGACTATTGTTCTTAGCTAACCACGAGCAGTACAGTCAGTACCATTGTCATGAGCTAATCAACCCTATTTCTATTAGCTACTTAGCTACTTATTTACATTACCTTCCTATTCTGATTCTGATTATAAGTATTAATGTGGTTAAAACAACAAAAAAAAGAAAAAAAACATTTGGGAATGGTTTATACCACCAATTTATGGTGATGACTGGGGCATGGTTTATGCCATTGTTTTAACCACATTACTAACTACATCATCTTCCCATCACTGCACCGACACCACCGACTTTCCATGGACCTTTCCATCAGCACTTCGAGGCATCGCTCGCAGAGCACGGCATGGCGGCAGGGCATCAACATCACCGTGCGGGCCGCCGTCAAACAAATGACACACAGCCGCTCCTGGCGAAGGTCTGGCCCCAAAAAGAGATGAGAAAATATGCGGCTGACGGCTGATGGTGGCTGCATCTATTCGACAGAAAAAAGGGATGTTGAAGATTTACAGAAATTTTGCTTTAGTTATCAGTTGTGTTCTCATTTTGGTTTTACTATAGGCTTCCAGTTTCTGTGGATTGCTTGTTGGATGTTGAGTAACAGCAAGAAGCTAATGGCGGTAAATTATGGTACTAGAACTTGTGTGATTGGGTCAGGGAACACCTGTAACTGTGCTGGATCAGGTTAGCCATATTCGGGATAATCCCCAAATATAAAACAACAAGTTACAGGGAGGTCCTTGTGCCATCGCAATGTATAATTTCAAAGAAAAAATTGGGAAACCTATCGATGTTCCAAGAAAAACATGAGAGAGTGCCTAGAAATCAAAAATACAATCAACACTGGCACTGGAAGATGATTTTCAACAGTTAGACATGGCAAAACCACTGGAGAATACTGTCCAATTGCCGTGTTTCAAACATCACTGGGATCTTCGGTGCAGCCATCCTGACTTCTTGGGGATAGCAGTCCCAGCAAGCCACCGTAGCAAGGTTAATCACAGGGATGCTTTGAGTATCAATCCCACATCATCAAGTGACCTATACTCCAGAAAAATTGTCCAAATAACAAAAAATAATGAAGATCATTTGTGAAGAATTCCAAATGTATCCTATTGTAACTAGTGATTCTAATTCTCCCAAGAATCATCCCGAAACCTCCTACCAAAACTATGTTGGTCTAACCGTGTTATTAACTATGGTTAGCATCCCATTATTAATAATTGTAACTATTATATCTATAGCTAACCATGAATGATACCATTACATACCGTTATATATATATACTACTTATAATTCTAATTAACCATTAGTGAAGTGTAGTGAACTATCAATTGCTGCGTTATCAAATAATACCTTTGCTGCTATATCAATTGCTATAGTTGCTATTGTAGTGATTCACCATAGTTAAAAAAAAAAACATAGTTAATAAACCATAGTTAATGGGATGTAAACATAGCTAACAACTATTAACCATTGTATAACCATTATTAACTATCAACCATTACCCTCTGGTAAACCAACAGTTTGCTATGGAAAAGCACCATCTTTAAGTTCGGTAAATCAACTGTAAATGGGCTATGTTCAATACCTATTAGCCCTCATCAACAATGAACCATCCATTTTCATAACAAGAGGTCATCAACCATTAACCATTATCAACCATTAAAGGTTTAATGTGGGTAAACAATGCCATAAACCATCCCAAAAATCACATGTTTTATGGGTGGTATGGTTACCATTCCCAGTCATGGGTGGTGTCTTATTTGTTTTAACCACATAATTATACCCTATACCTACAAGTATCCACAAACTGCTTATTTCGTAAGGTTTAATGGGAGAACTATCAACCATTAACCATTCATTTTCATAACAATAGTTAATCAACCATTGAGCATTATCAACCATCACAGGTTTAATGGGAGAACTCTCAACCATTGGGAGAACTCGCAACCATAGCTATGGATGATCCCAACTCCTCATCCAAGCGCTGCATGTCGCCACCGCAGCTGCTCCGCAGCCACTGCGCCGCCGCCGCGGCGCTGTGGAAGCGCCGTTGCAGCTGACCGCGGGACGTGGAGAGCGACAGCAGCACCGGCCTGGGAAATCGCCGATAAAACGGCCATGCTCAACGTTTTCAATGGGAATCTCCAGGGAAATCCTGGGAAATCGCGAGAAAACTGCCACTTCAGTGGGAAATTCATAGGAAATCATGGGAAATATAGGAAATTCCCCAACAAAATTGTAATGCCAATGGGAAAATCACGGGAAATCTCCAACAAAATGGCAGAATCATGGAAGCAAATGGGAACATCATCTAAACGGATTGATGTATAGCAACCATTCGCACCCGCAATGGATTTGTTGAGATTCAATTACCCCCAAAGGTGACCGAATTGAATATTTTAGGCACCCCTTCGCCGCCAATAGCGTTTTTTTCTGTCGGGGTTATAATTGGGTCTATGCTTTAGGCCATTTCAAGTCAGCATATTGCTGGAAATGTTAGATTTTGTTTGGTTCAAAATATCTCAAAACATCACAAGTTCCATCAAGTTCCACATAGCTCAACCACTTGGTACCCCTGTAATCAACCCCTGTAATCAACAGTTCAACCTGATAAAACATCTCAAGTTCAACCATGCACCCCGGTCAACCTGGCAGCCCGCCTCATGGTATCCATCGCCTCCAACTCCTCCGCCAGGTCCAGTGGCCGCTGCGCCTTGCTCCAGCGTGCGGGGTTGTGGCGCGAGAGCTCCTGAGGGGCCCTTTTTGGTGGCAGACCATGGTGGGATATATGATGATGGTATCATAGTACTATGATAGGGGATGGTATCATAGTACTATGATAGGGGATGGTACTATAGTACTATGATAGGGGATGGTACTATAGTACTATGATAGGGGATGATAGTATAGTACTATCATAGTACTATCATAGTACTATGACAGCATATGATAGTATATGATGATAGTATCGTACTATGACAGAGATGTGACAATTTTGGGAAGCCCCAAAAAGATCCCAAAATGCAGAGTGGTGAATCCTAGCAAACATTAATTAAAAAAGCTGGTGATCCAACACTTTTCCGCTCCTGAATGGCTTTGATGGGCAAAACACGTGCATCTGCCCACATATACCTCGGTGGCTGGGCCAGTTGGTATAGTTGATTGGATGAAAAGCCAAAGACGTTCCTAATTATCCTCTGGTGATCCAACGTAGCTATATGAAATGGTGATTCACCATAGCTACTAAAGTATATTAAATTACCATAGGGCACTTGGTATTGCATTCTATATTGTATTGTATTGCATATCGTGTTAAACCGCATTATATTGCAAATGCTCATGCTTATTATGTAGATTTCATCGACGTCTGACTCAAGACTCGCATCAGAAAAAATGACTTTCGATGCAGATGTAAATATATAAACAGAAAACACTCCGACAGTGACTGTGGACCATACCCCAAAAAAAAAACAAATAGGCATTATGATGAACTGCACTAACAATACCCAAAGCCTATATATTAACATAAACATGAACATGCACATACATATTACATACTATACGAATAATATTACTACCCCTTTTAATCAAAGCCAAATGCAATTAAACCATCCCCCAGAGCCCAAGCGGCTGCACTTTCGCCTCGCCCTCCAGACCGTGCCCCGCAGGCGTCGCTGCAGTGCTTGCGCTGCTGGGGCTGGCCTCATCCGCCGGCGCCGGCGAATCGGGCGTGTCGTGCTCGCCGTCGTCGTGCTCGGCGTTGGAGGGGGGCACTACCTGCGAGCGGCGGACATTTTCCAGGGAATGATGTGGAAAATATGGGAGGAAACAAGCAAAAAGTAAGGGGAACATAAGCAGCAAGTATATAAAGCGGAGATTGTGGGAAAATGACCCAGAAAAGACTTGTGGACATTTATGTGGATAAATAGAAAGTGTATCACCAAGCAAACATCTGGGGTAACTTTGACAGGTACATGGAGATGGATAGAGAATAGAGCTGGGCTAAGCGGCTAAACTGGGATTTGGAGATTGGAGCAATGCCAGTTCTTGGTTGGATTCATGGCCCAAGTTGTGGAGCCCTGCGCTATCCTAAGAAAAGGGATGATCAAAACTCGAAACCCCCCAACCTTCCCGAGCAATATCTGGTGATACCCTCTGGTAAACATACAAAAAGCTATTGAAAATGGCCATTTATAGTGAGTTTTCCCATTAAAAATGGTGATTTTCCATAGCTATGTTAGTTTACCAGAGGGTATGTTCCACTAAGATCCCTTATATACTCCATTATACTCCTCCCATCTCATCAAACTCCACCACTCAAAACTCCTCCCCTCCTCAACTTCCCAAAAATATCACATCCCCCACTCATCCCATTTACATCCACATATCCCCACCAATCCCCACATATATCACATATCTGGGCAAATTATAATAATTCACTAACATGAACTAAGGCCATTTGGGGATGATTCCCCTTATTAACAATGATTTCCAGTGAGGTCGCAGTGAGGTTGTAATTTACCCAGACATATTCATGGGTCAAAATTCCACCAATCCCCAGCACCTCCAACTCGGGTTCCGCCACACTGGGCTGCAGGCAGCTGCCAAACAGCGACCAGCCGCCCTCCGCCGGTGCTTCCTCCAACGCCTCGTTGGCGTCGCGGGGGAACTGCGCGCGGAGCCACTGCAGCGCATCGGAGACCTCGGCGGCGAGTTGTGTAGGGCCTCTCTGGGGCTTTTTCTTGGAGAGAGAGAGAGAGAGATAGATATAGATAATATATATATATATATAGATATAGATATAGATATAGATATAGATATATAATGAGATATTAGCTTATATTGTAAGGTTTTTTCTTATTTCCATAATGAGATGACAATCATACAACATCATAATATCATACAACTATGAAAATAAGCTAATCAAATTACATGGAGGGATGATGAGTGATGCTGTGTTTTCCCCTTAGTTGGTGGAGTTCAGATTTTGTGACTTGAAATATGGCTGGATTGGCTGGTGAAGATTTGGGGGTATCCCGACCCATTCATTCTGTGTGGGAGCCACGTCCAGACCACGCCACAGAATCGAACTCTCGGTTCAGCTGTTCCTCGTCCGAGGTCATGTAGAGCCTTGCGAAAATGCATGGAGATCGCAGCTAGGCCTGGGAAGTAAACCTAGGGACCTAGATTTCTAGCATCCCAAAGGCAACCTGACATAACCACATCTCACATCTACAGTATTACAAAAAAAATATCACTCAGGTTTTTTCACCCTTTTTTCCACAATACTCCGGTGCAACAAGAAAACTTGGAAGATCCAATCTAATTAGATATGGAAGATCTCATCCTATCTCATCTAACTATCTGGTTATAGTATGTTATAGTGCTATATGTTTAACCTTCACTATAACATACTATAACCATACTATAACCAGGCCTCAAGGGACGGCTGCTGGAGAGCGACTCCAGCTCTTCGATGAGGCGGTTCAGTTTCATGGAACTGCTCCACCTGGGAAATGCTACAACCAGTGGGAAAAACATGCGAAAATATGGGATTTTCCAATGGTTTTCCTGTGTTTATTCAGAAAAAAATCCCAGGGTGGATATTAACCATTAGCAGAATCAATAATTGATCATATCCACCTTATATAATCCATTAATATCAATAATAATATCCATTAGTATAATAATTAATATCCACCGGAGGTTTTCTTGGAGTATTTATAGACTATAGAGAAAAATTTAATCAAGAACCTGGCTGCCGGGAAATGACGAAACAGCAAAAAAATGGCCAAGAAAATGACTCGGCTTACGTATTGAGCGCACGTATTTCAATAGACACAAAGAAAATCCCAACCAGAAAACGCGCGAGCAACTGTATCGTGAACATGTGCATCCCATATTACATAAAAAATTATCTGGTTGATGATGAAAAGCACGAACAAACGATCAGAACATGAAATTTTACCAGCAAACACGGGGGAGGGGGTCAATTTTTGGATGCACTAATGTTGGCTTTAGCTGGCGAATCACTCTTCTTCATGGGTCATGTTTGTCTCAGGGGAACTTCCATCCATTCGCCACTACCCTCTGGTAAACTCACATAGCTATGGATGCTATGGAAATTGCTATTTATATATGATATACCCATGAAAAATTGTGATTTTATGTGATTTTCAATTGCTATGTTAAAATATGTTATACAAATTACCAGAGGGTACCTTCCACCTCTTTTCCACCTCATCCCCTCCACCTGGCAGGGTTTAACGCTGCCAAGCGCGAGAAGCCGGAGATGCCCGCGTCGGCCCACATGTATTGGAACCTGCGCGTTGGGCCCCTCGCCTCGCATTCCACGGCGGCCATGGCTGGTGGTTGGCGAGTAAAAACGGTGGAGCCAAGGGCAACTGATGGGGCTGAGCCGAATGGATCCACGAAACAGAAATCCCCATGAATCAAAACCATGTGCTGTCCATATCGTTCATATATGTGGTGAATTAATCAGAGTATGATTCACATTGATTCACTTCGTGATCTTTCGATGTTTCCATGGTTCTTGGTTTCCAAAAACGAATTGACCCAAGTGCCGGCCCTGACAAAGGAAGCGGCCTCGACTCAGATGTCAAACACCAGACTTTCAGTCCGAGCATCGTCTTTCCCCTTCAAAAAAAATATCTGGTGATACCCTCTGGTAATTTAACATAGCTATTGAAAATGGCCATTTATAGTGGATCTACCCATAAAAATGGTGATTTTCCATAGCTATGTGAGTCATAACCAGAGGGTAGCCTCTTTGAAAAAAAATACGAGCGCTTTGACGATTTGAGGTTCCAGGATGTTCCAGATGAAGATCCCCCAGCTGCTGCCCAACTCTCATCAGCTGACCAAAAGCTTTGGTGCAATTTCTGACACAAAAGTGACTATATGATAGTAACCATACTAATGATCATGGTAGTCTGGTAGTCATAAACAACATAATAATAACAATAGTAGTAACAATAGGAATGAACAGACAAACACCAAGTTTCTGACCAAGTTCCTATCTGTTTAAATGCTACCGCCCAATGGAAAAATCCCCAACAGGTCCGTCCTGCTTCAGCAACTTCTCGAGGGGCGGAAAGAGCAAAATGATACATGTTGCTTCAACTAGAAACCACTGGCCGTTGGCCTTTGTCAAAGCAACTGGAAACATCTGGAAACCTGTTTTTTTGTTGACATCTGATACCTCAAGAGCTATGATTTCGCACTAACAAAGCCATTTGCTGCTGGGCTGCCACTTGAAAGGCGGGAGCAGAGCGTCAATACGTTGCCGAACATGGCAAACCTCACCTATAGCTTGAATACCCAAAAAAAGATAGAAGTTTGTAAAAAAATAGAAATGATTCCCTTTTCTATCTGTTTGGGGGTTGCTACAGTATATCTTGTAAGGGAAAAATGTGTGGCCGGATACTAGGCTCATCTCGTTACGAAAGACCAACCTGCAAACCTAACTTTACCCAGTTCAACATCAACTCTGAAAAAGCCAACTGGAACCCAACATAGTTGCGAAAATATAGGCACTTGGATGGTGACGATTGGTGAAGGCAACTTTTATGAACACCCCGAGTCTTGGATTTCCAAGCACACCACGGAGAAAAACAACTTAAATATGATTGAACATGAACAAGCATTTGAATTTCAAGGTAAAAACGAAAAGATCCTCATTTACGCAAGAACTCATGAAGATTAATGAAGAAAACATATGAAAACCATGGTTATTTCCAGCAGTTTGTTGGATGCCCCAAAACCCGCTTCACCGGGCAGCCGCGCATCCAGCACCACTTCCACCTCCAGTTGCAGGGCCGAAGTTTCCTGCGGGCAACGGGTTTTCGGGAGGATATTGACTTCTTTACCTACAAAAATGGGAACTTGAAGTAAAGAAATCAATATCCTCCCAAAAAAGTTGCAACTGAAGTGAAGTTGCAAAGTTGAAGTGCGTTTTTGGGAATTTTACCCTGGTGATTTGTGACATAGCTATAGATGGCCCATCCTTAGATCATTTTCCAACGGAACAATGGTGATTCTCCGGCGCCTCCTTCAGTCGTTGCGGCGTGCCCGGATCGCGATCACCCGTTGGGAAATCCGGCGCCAGCAGAGGAGCCAGGACCTCATCTCCAACCATTCAAGTGGCACAGCCGGCACAGCTTTCTTCCCACAATTCAGGACCCTCTGGTAAACTAACGTAGCTATGGAAAATCACCATTTTTTATGGGAAAACTCTTGATTCCCTTCGAAGTTTAAATATGATTAAACCACCCAGCTCAAAGGTGCTGCAGCTTTTCTGTGAATTGATGTGGCAAATGTGGATGTCATGGATCCAACATTGAAAAAATGACCAGCCTGCTACTAGTCACTAGTCTGTTTGAAACAGCGGGGCCTCGTGGAATTCCCGTGTTCAGTATGTAATAGTATATAGATGTACATAGGTACTGTTCCACATGCATGTTTTTTTTGTTTCAGGTAGAGTTCAGATCCAAATTTTGGATTGCTGCGAAAAAAACCTGTCCCTCTCTCCCTTGCCATCTCTAGGAGTTCAGCATACTGCAAAAGTGACTTTGCTATAAATCTATATATCTATATCTTCTCCATGACTTAGGAATGCTCCATATCTATATGTATATCTATATGTATATCTATCTATCTATCTATCTATCTATCTATCTAATCTAATCTAATCTAATCTAATCTAATCTAATCTATCTATGTCTATCTACCATAGTAATTCACCATTTAACTATGGCTAACATCCTGCCGCAAAAAGCATCGCTCAAAGAGCGCACCTGCAGTTCACCCAAAGCGCGGGCTGGACGTCCTGCAACTACGACTCTCCATGGGCGTTGGAGCTGACAAGTTTCAAGCCTTTGAGATACCAAGAATTGGATACATTTAGTATTTGTAGATAGATGAAGATAGTAGAATTGCTATGTTTGGCCATCTGGCTAGTGGTTTTGAATGTTTTTGAGATGTCTGAAGCCACCTGAAACAAATGGGTCAGTTGGATTTGACATGCATATGGGTAAGACGGGTAAGAGTCTAAATTGAGCACCCCTTCAATTGGATCTCAAGACTGACAATGACCAAAATCTCTGCTTTTTTGGGCAATAGATTTTGACCCAAAAAACATGTTCCAATGGCGTGGGAATTTCTGGACTCCACATGGATCCACGGATGAAACTGATGGCACCTCTATGGTGACCATTCCAGAAGTTCGATTTCTTCGCTCTTAAAGCCCAAGAAAATGTTGGTGGCCCGGAATGATTCCCCCATTCAGATACGGAGAAGATGTTTCAGCAGAAAAAAAACGACAGAATTGAGCCGAAAAAAACAATCTTGCAAGAAAGATAAGAGATGCTGGTGAAGGAAGCATCTGTGGACATAGATGACATAGGGTATCACCCCACTCAGTAGCAGTAGTAAGCGAGTAGTCATCGTCAGTTCCTGACTGGACTTATCCATTTTATCAATAAAGTCACATACAATGAATAAGACCAGCTTTTGAACTGGTACTGATGACCTAATTACTAATGACCCATAATTTAACTATAGACCATAGTGACCATAGTAATATTACGAGATTTTAAGTCACTTGACATATAGCACCATATCTGGTTGGTGGCTTCAACCCCTCTGAAAAAATGAAAGTCAGTTGGGGTTACTATTCCCAATATGATGGGAAAGTTATAAAAAGTGTTCCAAACCACCAACCAGCATATATTATCAATTATTATTATTAACCATCATTAACCATCATTAACCATCATTAACCATCATTAACCATATATTACGAGAGTTAAACTCACCATGGCTGCAGATTTTCTCTATGTTTTCCCATGGCCAACTTACCGGTGGGTCAACCAGTGATCCACTGGGACCGCAAGGCCCGTCCTGAAGCACACAAGGCCACGGCGCAAATGCGATGGCCTCAGAAATGGGAGGATCATGGAATGGAATAATGGGGTAATGTACTGATTATGATTACATTATGATTTTGGAATAGTGGAATGTAGCTTCTAATCAGTTCATGGAACTTCTAATGGGGTAAACCAAAATGAACTGATTAGAAGCTCATGCTGCGACTCACGCTGCTATGGACCCGCTAAAAAATTGAAGATTGCTTGCTACATCAATCGTCACGTTGGGATGGAAACATGGATAAAGTGGGAGGTAAGATGAAGTATAGCTCTAACGCAGTACGAACAAATGAAAAGCTAGTACCATTCAACCGCTTCCAGTCTCCCCACGGCAGCCGATTCTTGCGAGCCATTCACATTGCCAGAGGTATGTCTTCTCATCAACATCTCATCAACTAGCTAGCGATTTTGAGGGTTACTGGGTTCTTTAGCTCCAAAATGTCTTAGTTCATCATCCCTGCTCCAAAATGCTCCTGATACAACCAGCATCCAATGACCAGCCGAACCATTGGCAAAGGCATAGCCGCATAGCCATCAACCAGCCATCAACCAACCATCAACCAACCATCATCTCTGGATATTTTTGCATAATTTCCCCCCATTTTTGCAGATAATTGTGGGATTCTGCCAATCTCCACCGTCAGTTCTCGCCCCTTTTCACGGCGGGCGGAAGCTCAGGGGAGGAGCTCGGCCTCGCAAAATCCATGTGATACTGGGGTCAACAACCCATTTGAACTGAATGTTTGTTGTTGATGGTGATTCATGGGAGTATCATGGCTTAATATGGCTTTAAGGCTTAATCATGTTCAAAAATTATTATTCAATGGATTTCAATGGGATATACCTATACCCTTCGATGACTTATCAACATGGCGTGCTGGAAAACCCCCCATGTAGCTCGATGATGTTCCCAGCGATCGCGGAAACCTTCATTGTGATCGCGGAGAAATCCCCAGCTTGCCATGTTTGATTACAGGGAGGTAGCTTACTCAAACCTCATCTTTCGGATTATTTTGCTAGATGATGGGCGACCCCAAGTTTTAAGTGAGGATGCTGCGGTAAATTATGAAAGTTTGAGCCATGAATTCCAAAGTTCAAGGTTCACATGAGGTTGCAACCCTCTCACGGGATAACCCGCCAATGATAAGCCACATTTTCTTAAGATGGGTAAAACTCCTTTTGGACTGGGTTCAAAACAGTTCAAAATTGTTCAAAACTGTTGCGAACAAACGAAAACAATCCTTGTTCCTTGCGTTTCTTGTCGCATGGAAATGTTGTGGTGAAACATTATTGGGTGAAAACATACTCCAATTCGTTCAATAAGCAAGGCAACAAACCAGCCAACCTGCCCTGCAGATAATCCCCCGAAAAAAAATCCTTGGTGGCCCCTGACCTCGCACCCCCCAAGACATGCAGTTAAGCAGCAAGAGCTACACCCTGGCTTCGGGTAGCCCATGGGATGGCTGGTTTGTGGCTGGTTTGGAAGTTTGGAACCTGATTTTTTCGATATTCAATTTGTTTGGTTTGGAAATGAAATGAAATGACCAAACCTGGGTTTGAGGTGGATTCTTACTTGACTAACCTCTCTTTGCCGCAAATGCCACCTTCAAATCGCATGTTTCATATTCCACCTTTTTCTGCGGAGGCTTCAAAGTTGCAAATTAAAAATAAAATAAAACGGGAAAAACTCGCTCAGGTGTGATTCCCCTGATGATTTCACATCATTTTTCTGTTATGGCCATATTCGCCAGAGCTGCATTCAGTGCAACTGCACCACCATCCACCGGTACCGCCTCCAACATCCAGCTACAGGGTGGTGGCCCCGGCAGCGCCGCTACCGCGGCGCCGGTATCGTTCCTGCACCGCTTTCGGCGGCGGAGGAGCCACAGCTCCTCCCGGGGGCGGTAGCCTGAAGCGGAGGGGCTTCAAAGGGCCATCCCCAGGACGGCCCAAAAATGAACTGATAGTACCCTCTGGTAAACTAACATAGCTATGGAAAATTGCCATTTTTAGGTGGATTTACCCATAGAAAATGGTGATTTTCCATAGCTATGTTAAATTACCAATGGTTAACTCAGTAACCAACAGATGGAAAAATAGAATTCTGGTTGGTGGTATACCTACCCCTCTGAAAAATATGAGTTTGTCAAATGGGATGATGATATTCCCAACATATGGAAAAATAAAAAATGTTCCAAAACACCATTTTCCCATTTTCGGTCAGTGTGCAAGCTCGGTGTCTGGAGCGTAGCACTATTAGCTTGGTCCAGTCTTCAGTCGCGACACCTCTTGCAGTGGGCCGAAACCTGGGTGGACGAGGGTGTTTATGGCAACAGGAAGGGGCGCCAGGCCTCCGACCTTTGGAATTTCTTGCTTCTCCAGATTGAAATGGCTTACAGCACAGGTCAACCCATCTGCGGTCTGTCGGCTGACTTGGAGAAATGCTTCAACTGCATTCCTAGGTTCCCTGCGTTGTGCCTTGCGGTCCTGGCAGGTACCCCTCCGGAAGTCACCACTGCATGGGCGGGTGGACTTGCTTCCATGAAGCGGCACTTCAAAGTCCGCGAGTCTTTCTCTTGTAGATTTTTGACCTCCACTGGCTTGGCAGAAGGGTGTGGCCTTAGTGTCTATGGGATGTTGTTGGTTGACCACCTTTTCCATGTTTGGACTTCCTACCAAGGGGCACCGTGTCGGTCTCTGTCTTATGTCGATGATTGGCATGTGTTTACGTGGGATGTCGACTTCAGTTGGACTTGGTTGTTGAATTTGCTTCCATGTTGGATTTGACAGTAGATCGGCGCAAGACTGTCGCTTGGTCCACTGATGCTCAGACACGCAAAGCACTGAGAGACCGCCAGGTGCCGGTGATCCACCAAGCCCGCGAGCTAGGAGGCCATTTTGGTGTGTCACGACAGTTCACCAACAAAACTATCACGCAGAGACTTTGTGCCTTGGATGACTTTTGGCCGAAACTCCGCAGCTGCAGAGCCAAACATGCTGCCAAAGTTCACATGCTGAGGGCGGTAGCTTGGCCGCGTGGACTTCATGCCATTGCCAGTGCTCCTATAGGAGAACATGTCTGGACCGAACTCCGTCGACGGGCTACCAATGCCTTGGCATGCAACAAACCTGGTGTGAACTCACATTTGCTTCTTGGACTTGTCGAGGTGCGTGCTGATCCTCAGTTGGTTGCCCTGCTTTGGACTTGCCGTGCTGCCCGTCTCAGCTGTGACTTGGATTTTTGGACTGCCTCGGTTGCGTGTGTTGCTCATGGGGACCTGGACTTGCCCCCCAATTCCGTGGCATCTGTGCTGTTAGGTCGACTTCAGCATGTTGGGCTCCATGTGGATCGGATGGGTTTGGTCCATGATGCATTCGGCAGCTTCTCAGTCCATCAGAGCAATTTTGCTGAAGTCGAGATGAGGCTCACATGGGCGTGGTACCAAGTGGTTGCCTCGAAGGTTCAACACCGTGCTGAGTTTCATGGCCTTTGGCAGGTCGATGTCCCTGCTACCAGGCGTGCGCTTGCTGCGTTGGCTCCAGATGACCAGGCTTTGCTGCGGTTTGGCTTGACTGGAGGGTTGTTCACTGAAGCTTACAAAGCCAAATGGACTGATCAAACTGATGTTTGTCGGTGGTGTGGTGAGAGAGACACGTTGCAGCATCGCTATTGGGAGTGCATACAACATGCTGATCTCCGGGCCTCTCTTGCGGCCGATGCGGCCAAAGTTTGGACTTCCCTGCCACCTGCCCTGTCCTTGCGTGGGTGGGCTCTTTTACCGCCCACATGGCAATCCTGGATTTCTGCTCTTGCTGGGCTTCCTACTGAAGTTGCCCCACCTTCTGGCTCTTTCCGCCGTGGAGTTTGGAATGATGTGTTCACCGATGGTTCGTGTCTTTGGCAAGCGCATGTGTCTTACCGTGTTGCTTCGTGGGCTGTTGTTCTTGCTGCCCCCTTCCAGCCATCATGGACTCCCGAGATGGCTGTCGTCTTCCATGCCTCTGCCTTGTCTGGTGTATGTCAGACTGCGTTCCGTGCTGAACTTGCTGCTGTTGCGTACGTGTTGCACTGGGCGGCTCAAACTGGCACTGCTGTTCGGGTGTGGACTGATTGCTTGGGGGTTGTGAACAAGGTTAAGTTGATGTGCAATGGGCGTTTTCGCCTTGGAGTGAACCGACCGAACAGTGACTTGTGGATTTGGATTGCTGCTTCACTGGATGACCTTGGGGTGGATCGAGTCCAAATCAGAAAGGTTGCTGCTCACCGCACTCTGCAAAGTGCCCGGACAGCAGATGAAATGTGGCAGTTTTTTCACAATGGGTATGTGGACAAGGCCGCTCGTCTTGCAAACCAGGCCAGGCCAGAGAAGTTTTGGAAACTTTGGGAGCAGCACGTGCAAGCCACGCAGACAGCTCAGAAGCTTGTCGGCCAGGTTCAAGCACTCCATGTTGCCATTGGCCGCCGCCATGTTTTGACGGAGGAGGAAGCGGAACGAGTTACAGAAGTGACCCAGCGGAACACCAGACAGTTCGAGATGCACTTTTCACTCGGACAGTGGTTTGGTCATACACTGCCTGATTCGTCAAGGCTGTTTGGCGCGACGCATGTTTCCAGAGTTGCGCAATGGTTTACAGAGAGGATTCGAGACACTTCAGTTGGTGATCTGCGATGGGTTTCCTTTGCACAGTTATATCTGGATTTTCAGATGTGTTGGGGCCTACCAGGACCACTGCGGGTGCAGAATCTCTGGGTTGACATCAGCATGCGACCCCATCTGACTACAGCTGGTTTTTCGTTCAAACAGCAGGTGATTTTTTTTCGACAACTCTTGAAATCAGTCTGGAAAGAGGCATCTGTTCACATCGCGCTGGAGCAATGCAGGCCACATTCATCGATGGTGCAGGCATTTGTTCAAAGTGCCTCGCTGCCGTGGGCGCCCTTTGCGCTCCATACGGTGGACAATTGGCTTGCAGCCAACTTGCTTCAGCCTTGTACGAGGAATGCAGGTGCCCTTCAAAGACTTCCTGTTCCAAAACACCAACCAGAAAAGATGGAAAAATCGAATAATTATATTACTAAAAGGCGTAGTATGATGGTGATGAATATGTTTATTTAAAGTATTTCTTGGGGGGAATTGCTATACGATGTTTTCTAAACATCATACGGGACATATCAAACATACAAGGGGAACTAGAAATTTATATATGATTGGTTTTCAGAATGACCCATGTGTCAATTTCCCCCAATGATGATTAAAGTTGTTTTTTCTCATCAAACATATGGGCCATACGGGGATGTAGTTGATTTTTTTGATGACTATTACAACTTATATATCGGGTATATGGTCAGGATATACTGGGGACACAAAGGCCCAATGGTTCCATCGTTCTAAGGTTCTCACCCAAAAACCGTGGAAATGTCCGGCCACAGTGGAGATCATCCGTCTAAAATTGATAGTTTTTTTGGGTGGTTGTACCCAAGAATTTTTAGGGCGTTAAATTTTGAAACAGCCCAATATGAGTACGGTGCCAGGATTTTTAGATGTTTGACCGCCCAAGATTCGATCATTGATCGCACCCATCTATCAACAGAAATGGACTCATGGTATTTGCGTGCTTGGAGGTTGGGGTCCAATCGCAAATCAAAAAACCCTGTTGGGGGCGTGGGGGGCAGAGTGATGTTTCAAATAAGAAAGCAATAGAATTTCCTTGCTGGTATGGATCCATGTGGTCCAAACTTGCACGCAACAGTTTTTGCCGTGCACCTCTGCAGCATGAAACTGATTGATTTCCCAACAATTCTAACTAGCAAACTGTAGAAAATCACACCCTCAGATTGGCACAGCACAGCCAAAACCCTCAAGTTCCCAACGCCTAACAGCTGCCATCGCCCCAAAAACCGCGCAGCCTCAACTTCCATGGGGCTGAACCCAGGTGAAGGTGGTGTCGACATACGTTTCCATCCCGTCAACACTGCACACTGTGGGTATTTCTCTAAAGTGAATTCACCCCAAAACCATGTGAAGTCATGGGTATTATATACCTATAGTTAGCTATTAAATCCCCCATCGTTAAATACGGCTATATTAAATGACCCAACCATAGCTATAAGTTCCCTATGACCCATAGAAATCCCCCGCGTTTTTGTCCCGCCTGCGGCGTCAACAGCTCCACCCCATGCTGCACCAGCTCCAGGGTTTCATCGGAGGCGCGGCTTTGGGCCACCTGAATGGATATCTTGCCTTTTCTTCAGCTGGTTAGTGACAGGAAGCAAATATATACACTCATATAAACTATTGCAAACTAAGGTAGGCGACTCCACCAATTCATAAGTGTCGTTTTGGGATGTTTTATGGGCTACTTATTTTGGTAACCAGCAGATGTGGAATACCCACCCCTTTGTAAATCCTCTTCCCTGCTGGGTTCCCCATGGCGTCTCGCCACATCTCCGTTACCAGCGGGCTGATCCAAAGCACCATGAGCAGCTGCAATGCCACTTTGCGGCTTCGCGAAGCCTGGCCCAACCTGGGACACAGATCCAATGTTCAAACGAAACTGGATCTTTACCAGCAAAATTGATCAAAATTGGATGTGTGTCAACAGAATTCGGATTGTGTTATCAACAAGATCCGGAATCTATCAGCAAGAATTGGATTGTCATCAGAAAAATTGGGGTTTGTCGACAAGAATAGCTTGTTTCAGCCGGGAATCGGAAGGATATAATATTATATAATTACACTACAAAGAGAATTCCCTGATTGGATCTGATCAGTTTCCCTGGCAGGATTGGATTTCCCTTCGGCCCCAAAGATCCCCAAAAAAAGAGATCCGTGATCTTAGGTTGGCCCCAACCCCTTGGAAGGCCCCAGCAACCCAGCAAAAATGTCCTGGGACGAAGTTCTCCTATCAGACACCTTGATACCGCTGAGTCTTGGTCCATCATGTTTCTGGATCTCATTGGATGTTCCATGCTTTATAAATGCCACACAGAACCATGGCTCACCTGCAGCCCATGGCGAAGACTAACACAGCCACCTGACAGCGGCTCTCAGCGTTTTTTGCGGGTGAAACCTCCATGATTTTCATGGGGAAAACCGGGAACACCGGGGTGAACCAATCTTTTCCGGTTAAGGTATTCCCAACAAAACCAGTCCATGTCTTTATGCTAAAAAAATGGAGATGCCTGAATCCATAAAACGAAGATAGTTATGTATAAAGACTCAACTATAGCTACTATTGATCATTTGTTGCACATGTATGGATATGAACTATTTTAGATATGACTGTTGGAACATATGGACTATTGAGTTCCTGTTTTACCACTGAATACTGAGCACTGCGAACCATAAGTATGAATAAACAATATCTTCAAGGTCGAGTGTATTTTTGGGATTTTCTGGCTTGTTAAAGGCTGGCATCAAATTCCATCCGACACCGCATGGTGGGCCCGGGCAAACGACAGCGCCTCTCCTTTTTTCATGATTGCGACGCTTTTCTTAAAGTCAAAAAAAACACACATGAAGTGTCAACTCTTATCCAGACTCATCTATTAACCATTATGACATATTATGGACATATTATGGACATGTTTTTTTTTAAATAATAATGTCACTAGTCAGTAGTCACTATGTCGACTGCCTCCAGCATCAGCTCGCTATGGATCCGCGTCTTTGGCAGCTCCAAGGCCAAGCTTCGAGCAGAGTCCTCGGCGTCGCACGTTTTTTGACGTTTTTGGGGCAGGAAAAATGATGAAAAAATGTAGATTGAAAGTCTACTGAGCTTGGTTTTTGGGGGAGGATGGAGGCTATATATTTTTTATCTTTTTTCTGGATGAATATTGGGGTTAAGTGTTGACTTTACAGGGATTATTGATGGGTTTTCAGTCTGAAGTCATCTGGTTAGCTGGCTTATCAACGGCTGAATCTGCAAAAATGCTGGTTTTAGGGTGGTTTTGGGGGCTATGTGGCTTGGAATGGTGGTTTCACTGGATTTTCTTGAGATTTGCTTGGTCCCAAAAAAGCTAGGCAAGTCATTTCCTACTTAAATAATGGCATATAGCAAGCCCCAAAAAGATAGAAATTATATAAATCATCACTATGTTAGTCGGAACTTACTTTTCTATCTTCTTGACCAGGTGTGGCTTAGGGAGCTGGCCGCCGAGAAACAAATGACTTCTCATGGGCCATTGGATACACCCCTTACCATCCTTACCAGATCGGAAAACATCTCTAAAATATTCCCAAAACAAAAAATGAAGGAAAATGATCTGTGACCCAGTAAACTGAGCAAACTTGGTCCTTTTTGCCTAATGCTTTGGGTGAAATCTTGGAGCTGCGCGAGCTGCCAAGCATCGCAGGAGTAGGTCCAGGGCAACCGGAAGCTCTGCACGTCTGCGCGGGGTTGGGGGTGTCATCCCTCAAAACCCTGTGAAAAAAGATAGCCTTTGAAACTTGAGGCCGGGGGTGGATGACGAAAGCTAGCGGGGTAGGAGAAAGAAGGAAGGGAAGAGGTGAGTTGCGGAGGGACTGGCATCATCGTGTCGCGGCATTGTTCGTCCCAACGAGGATGCA